>Ga0210384_10009004_pt1 | contig 10354 bp, 5 predicted proteins | sample IncBWH2MmetaG_FD_160574 | JGI IMG/M metagenome (GOLD analysis project Ga0210384, IMG submission 160574) | Forest soil microbial communities from Barre Woods Harvard Forest LTER site, Petersham, Massachusetts, United States - Inc-BW-H-2-M | ecosystem: Environmental > Terrestrial > Soil >...
CTCACCGATTTGCAAGAGGGTCTGCAACAGATTCTGAGATCGCAATTCCGTGACGTTTCCGCCGATGTTTCACTCTCGCGCCTTCGAACGATCCGCATTTACGAGGTGGGCGAGGTCAGCAGCGCGGGAGCGTACGACATCAGCTCGCTGTCGACGCCCCTGAATGCTTTGTTCGCCGGCGGCGGCCCCACGGCGCAGGGTTCCATGCGCATCCTCAAGCACTACCGTGGCGACCAGTTGGTACAAATCGTGGATGTGTATGACCTTTTACTCCACGGAGTGAAGACCAACCTGCAGAGGCTGGAAAATGGCGACACCGTACTTGTACCTCCCATCGGCTCTCAAGTAACGGTGGAAGGGATGGTGCGCCGCCCCGCCGTTTACGAGCTGAAGGACGAGAAAACGCTGGCGGATGTGCTTGAACTGGCGGGAGGGCTGCTGCCTGCCGCCGCGCTCCGCCATATCGAAGTCCAGCGAATTGTGACCCACGAAAAACAGACCATGCTCAGTTTGGACATTCCCGAGGCCAGCGCTGACGCGGATGTGACGAAAAAGCTTGAATCCTTTGAGATTCGTGACGGCGACCGGATTCGGATTTTCCCAATCGCGGAGTACAACCAGAACGCGGTCTACCTCGAGGGGCACGTCCTGCGCCCCGGCAAGTATTCCTACCGTGAAAACATGCGGGTGACCGACGTTCTTTCCAATTACAAGGATTTGCTTCCGGAACCTGCCACGCAGTACGCGGAGATTATTCGCCTTAACCAGCCCGATTTCAGGCCTAGCGTCGAGGGTTTTGATCTGGCGAAAGCGTTAGAAGATCCCTCCCAGGCGCCACTGCTACATCCGCTCGACACGATTCGAGTTTTCAGCCGCTTCGATTTCGAGAACGCACCCGAAGTTTCGGTGCTCGGCGACGTTCGCGGGCCCGGCACCTATCAAACATCCGGGACGATCCGGCTGAGCGACGCGATTCATCTTGCGGGTGGGCTGTCTCCCGACGCGGAGAGAGGCGACGCGCAGGTATTTCGTTATCTGCCGGACGGGAAGTCGGAAATCCTCAGCGTCAGCGTGAGCGAAGCGCTGGCAGGCAATCCTGTTGCGAACATCGTTCTGCAGTCACGCGACAGACTGTTGATTCACCGAAATCCGCAAGACGTTGAGCCCGCTACGGTGTACGTCGAAGGCGAAGTCGCCAGTCCCGGCCGTTATCCGCTCACGATGAATATGCGCGTCGCGGATTTGGTGCGGGTGGGCGGCGGATTCAAAGACAGCGCTGACACGCAGTCCGCAGATTTGACGCAGTATCAGTGGTCCGAGCAAATGAATTTGACGGCGGATCATAAGACCGTCGAGTTGTCCGCGGCGCTGAGCGGGGAGTCGACCGCCAATGCGCCGCTTCATAACGGCGACGTCTTGACCATCCGGCAACGACCCGGGTGGGATGATCTGGGGGCTTCGATTACGGTCAAAGGGCAAGTGCAGCACCCTGGAACGTATGGTATACGGCCGGGAGAGAAACTTAGTTCCATCCTGGCTCGAGCCGGCGGATTCCAATCGGATGCTTACCCCTATGGGATCATTTTGCAGAGAGATGAGGTGCGCGAGCTGCAGAAGACGTCCCAGGACGCGATGGTCATACGGGTCAAGAACGTCGAGAAGGATTTGGAGCTGCTGCCGGAGGGGAATCCAAGGCAGAAGGAAGCCAAGGAGATGGCCGTGCAGCAATGGCAAACGATGTTGCAGCAACTCAATGCCAATCCTCCGCTGGGACGTGTTTCCGTGCACGTCTCGTCAAACGTCAATCAATGGAAAAACACGTCGGCGGATATTGAAGTTCGGGCTGGGGATACTTTAATTATTCCCAAGAAACCGAGCTACGTGCTGGTGACGGGCCAAGTGCTGAATTCGACTGCCATCTCCTATCGGCCGGGGAAGAGCGCAAAGTGGTATCTGGCCCAGGCGGGAGGTCCTACTCAGCTCGCGGACAAGAAGTCCGTCATGGTCGTCAGGGCCGATGGTTCGGTAATGGGATCGAAGAACGGGATATGGAGCGGCGAATCCTTCAGCGCCGCGTTGCAACCCGGAGATACCGTGGTTGTGCCCGAAAGGGTGTTTACCGGCGGAATGCAGTGGCAATCCATTTTCTCTATGGCGCAGGTGGCGAGCGCCGTCGCGAGCACGGTGTTCATTGCCCTGCACTACTGACGGGAAGTGCGAATGATCCGAGGGAGGCTCAGGTTAGCTTTGACTTTCTGCGTGCTGACGACTGCTCCGGTACTGGGCACGCAAGGAACCGCCCTGGCTCGGGATCCACAGAGTGACGCGGCGCCAGCAGCAAAAGAGATCGACACGCCGCCGAAAACTGAAGGAACAAAATTTACGAAGGATTCGCCGGCCTGGGCCACCGGCGGCGTGAATGGCCTCGGAAAGCCTCTCATGAAGAACTTGGTGTCCGACCAAAAGGCGATCTGGGAGAGTCCGTTCCATCTCCGCTGGACGGACAGCGAATGGTTGATTCCGATGGCGGGACTGACAGCGGGCTTTCTCGCAACCGACCATTCGGCCGTAAAAAGTTTGTCGAGCGATCCCAGTAAGACGCACCGATATGTAAGTTTCTCGAATTATGGACTGGCAGCGATGGTGGGTGCGGGAGCCGGGACATATCTTCTGGGCAGAATTTCTCATGACGATCACCGAACCGAAACTGGGCTCCTTGCAGGGGAAGCGGCTCTGGACAGTCTGGCTGTCACAACGGTACTAAAGTACTCGTTAAGACGCGACCGGCCCTACCAGAATCAAAATGGGCCGTTCTTTAGCGGAGGAGACTCGTTCCCGTCAGACCATTCCGCGGCAGTGTGGTCCATCGCTGGAATCGTTGCGCACGAGTATCCGGGACCGCTTACCAAGCTCCTGGTTTATGGCTTGGCCACGGGAGTAAGCGCTTCTCGCGTACTGGGCCAACAACACTTTCCGTCCGATGTGTTTGTCGGCGCCGCGATTGGTTGGTTTACCAGTCAATATATATACCGCACCCATCACGATCCGGATCTGGGAGGCAGCAGTTGGGAGACTCTGGCAGAACGCGCTTTGGAGTCGGCAAAAACTCCAGGACATAATGCCTCGCCTTACGTGCCGCTCGATAGTTGGGTTTATCCGGCCTTCGAACGTCTCGCCGCACTTGGATATGTCCAAACGGCGTACGTGGGATCGCGACCCTGGACCAGGGCGGAGTGCGCACAACTGGTGGAAGAGGCGGGCACATTTCTTGCTCAACAGGAAGACGCCACGGACGAACCGCAACAAGTTTACAAAGCTCTTCAGCAGGAATTTGCGGAGGACGCGAGCCTCTTGAGCGGTGAGCGCTCAAGCGCTCTGCGGTTGGAGTCGGCCTACACGCGGCTGCAGGAGATCTCCGGCACTCCCCTGCGAGATAGCTATCACTTCGGCCAGACCATCATCAATGACTTTGGCCGGCCTTATGCCCAAGGAACGAACCTGGTATCGGGGCTTTCAGGTTGGGCGTCGTCAGGACCTTTTGCAATTTATGTGCGCGGTGAATACCAGCACGCGCCATCGGCTCCTGCTTATCCCGCGCGAGTCCAAGATTTTATTAGCCAAGTGGACCAAAATCCGGTACAACCGGTCCAGCCGATTCCTTCCATCAACCGCTTCACGCTGGTCGAAGCGTACGGACTTGTGAAAGTGGACAATTGGGAGCTTTCATTTGGAAAGCAAAGTCTCTGGTGGGGCGCGGGGCAGGGCGGCGCTTTGATGCTAAGCGACAATGCCGAGCCCTTTGTCATGGCTCGGGCGAGGCGCATCGTGGCTTCCGAGTTTCCCTGGATTTTTCGACGCTTGGGCCCCGTAAAGCTCGACGTGTTCTTCGGGCAGCTTGCAGGCAACCAATTCCCCCCGAGACCCTTGATCCACGGGGAGAGGCTCAGCATCAGGCCGTCGCCGAATTTGGAAATAGGTTTCACTCGCACCGCCGAGTTGGGAGGGGTAGGCCGGCCTATCACATTTGCAGCGGTACTGAATAGCTACATCAGCGTGAAATCTTCGGATACGTATGCGGCCAATGCCAGTCCCGGAAAACGCGTTTTTGGCGGCGATTTCGCTTACAAGATTCCGGGCCTGCGTAATCGACTCACACTGTATGACGACATTCTGCTGCCTGAAGATAATCCGACCAATCTCGACATGAACCCGTCTCCGATCTACGCGCCCAAGCGCGCTGCCATGCGGCCTGGCATCTACATGCCTCGCCTACCACGCGTGCGTAAACTCGATCTTCGCTTCGAGGCTGTATACACAGACCCGCCCACTCCGCGCAGCGTGGGGGGCCAATACATCTATTTCAATAATTTCTATCACGATTTATACACCAACAAGAATAACCTGATCGCCGACTGGATTGGGCGAGAAGGCACGGGATTCCAAGCCTGGACCACGTACTGGTTCAGTCCGCGAAACACACTACAGTTTGGATACCGCCATGCCAAGGTCGCGGCGGATTTCGTTCCCGGCGGTGAGACCGTCAATGACGGATCCACGACAATCAATTGGCAGTTGCGCGATGACTTGACTGTTACTGCCGGCGTGCAATATGAGAAGTGGTTTGCGCCGATTCTGGCGCCTGCGCCGCAAACGAATTGGACATCGTCCGTGGGCGTAACTTTTTGGCCGCGCACGTGGAAGCGATAATTCGGACGGTTCGTTTCTATGGCGAATAAAGTGATCAATCAGAATCAGGATTCGATCGAGACGCTGGAAGATCGCAGGATCTATGGCGAGCTCGACGAGAGAACAGTCGCTCGCGAAAAAAGCGTGACGCGGCTGCGCCTTGTCTGGAGTCAGCGGCAATTTATCTTCCGCGTTGCCGCCGTTGGATTGGTCTTGTCCACCTTGCTCGCCTTCGTGATCCCGACCCGCTACCAGTCTGTTGCGCGGTTGATGCCTCCCGACCAAATCAATCCGAGCATGGCAATGCTTTCGATGGCCACCGGTGCCAGAGGGGGAGCAGCGGGATCAGATCTGGGGTCCAGTGTCGGCAGCGCTCTGGGACCGAGCCTTGGCGCGTTGGCCGGTGACATTCTCGGATTGAAAAGTACGGGCGCCCTCTTGGTAGGGGTCCTCCAGAGCCAGACCGTAGAAGACGACCTCATCAATAAATTTAACCTCAAGAAGCTCTATTGGGACCGGCACATCGAGGATGCGCGCATCGATCTGGAAGCCAAAACTGACGTAGAAGAGGACCGCAAGAGTGGAATCGTGGTCCTGAAAGTTACCGACAAGAATCCAAGCCGAGCGGCCGCTATGACCCGCGAATACGTCGACCAATTGAATCGCGTATTGGCACTCGTGAACACTTCCTCGGCCCATCGTGAACGAGTTTTTCTAGAAGGCCGTTTGACACAGGTCAAGCAGGACCTCGAAACTGCGGAGAAAGACTTCAGCAATTTCGCGAGCAAGAACACCGCACTTGATGTTCCAACGCAGGGTAAAGCCATGATTGAGGCTGCCGCTACCCTGGAGGGCGAGTTGGTGGCCGCACAAACAGAATTAGAGGGTTTAAAGCAAATCTATGCCGATGGCAATGTGAGGGTGCGGGCGACACGTGCTCGAGTTGATGAACTTCGGCAGCAATTGGGAAAACTCGGAGGTACGAGTGATCTTTCTCCAGCAACCGGCCAAGACGCCGCATCAACGTATCCATCGATTCGGCAACTGCCTCTGCTGGGCGTGAGTTATGCCGATTATTATCGAAACGCCAAGATCCAAGAGGCCATCTTCGACACCCTGACGCAAGAATTCGAACTCGCGAAGGTCCAGGAAGCAAAAGAGACACCGACCGTGAAAGTTCTCGATGAGCCGCAAATTCCCGATAAGAAGTCGTTTCCGCCTCGACTCTTGATTATGTCGCTGGGAACGGTCTTCGCGTTTTGCACGGGTATGACCTGGATATTTGCTCATGAGCGTTGGGAAAACACGGAGCCGACGGACGCGAGAAAAATATTTGCGCGAGAAGTATTCGGCGTCTTGACTGCAAGAATGGGCCGGGCGTCACGAAACGGTTCCAGTGGCGGTGCCCCCAGCGCCGAAGAAAGTTCCAGAGCCAACTCCGGTAAGGGCTCCGCGGCCAGCCGGGATTAGCGAGTACTTAAGTTGAGGATTTATCTAATTGAATATGAAAGGGTTAGGTCACAAAATGCCCTGTAAGTGACGGGGCGGAGCCGTATCAGGCAGGCCCATGGACACCATCAGCCAGTTCGTCACAGGTACAGCGGGGACGCCGGAGAATTTCAGCGGCGCATCACTGCGTGAGGTCGACGATTCAGTACTGACTCGGCACCAGTTAAATCTCGATTACATGACCCGCCGCTGGTATGCAGCCTATACGTGCGCCAACCACGAAGGTCGCGTCGCCAAGCACCTGGCCCTTCGTGCGGTCGAATGTTTCCTTCCTCGCGGTCAATCGACGAAACGCTGGAAAGACCGGCGTGTACAAGCGCACCCGCCTCTGTTTCCTGGCTACGTTTTTGTGCATATCGCACTGCCGGAGCGCTTGGACGTTTTGCAGATACCCGGCGTTGTGCGATTGGTAGGCTTTAGTGGCACACCCACGGCCTTGCCTGACGAACAGATCGAGGCGCTCAAACGTACTTTAGCGGCCGGTCGCTTCGCTGAGCCCTACCCGTACCTGGCGGCGGGCCGGCATGTGGAAGTCAGCAGCGGTCCTTTCACGGGTTTGAAAGGGATTCTGCTCCGCCGCAAGGGCAAGTTCCGTTTCGTCATCTCCATCGAGCTCATCCAACGGTCAGTGGCGATCGACATAGACGGCGGAGATTTGTGTCCGAGCTAGTGTGCTGTTAAGACCATGAATGGCGCTTGACGGGTACGGACGGCGCACCTCAGCCGCTACGATGTCATCCATGCTGAGATCTGTATCCTTGCCATCGAACTCGTAATGAGGATTCCCCCTCTGATTTGTGAGGACAAGCCATACCCGAATGCAATCATCCCTGCTTCGGGAGAAGGCGCACTGGCGAATTCAGCGGTCGGCAAGCCCAAAATTTCCGATATTTTTATCCTTACAGCAGCGCCCTTAGTTCGGCAACTGCTGCGCGTGGGTTTTGTTCTGATTGTAGCGCGAGCGCTGGGGCCGGAAACCTTCGGAACTTATGCGCTGATCTTCGCAATGATCGAATTACTGGCTGTCGCGTCTGGCGCGGGATACATCGATTATCTAACGCGGGAAACCGCTAGGGACGAACACGCAGGCTGGGGACTCAGTTTCCAATTGTCCTGGCTTCGGATCGCAATTGCGGTTCCGGCTGCCGCCGCGGAAATTGGAATCCTTTTCCTTCTTGGTTATCCGCGCCTCGTGCTTGCAAGCACCGCGGCAATGGCGCTCACCATCGTTCCGCGAGCTCTGAGTGAGGCTACCCAGGGTGTTTTGCGTGGAGTCCGTCGCTACGACTTGTACTTGATCATAGAACTGGTAGGTGGACTGACACTTCTCGGCGGAGGATGTTTCTTGCTCGTATTGGGCGGCGGATTGCCGGTTGTTGTTATCACCGAGATTGCGGCAGCCGCCGTCGCAGCGGCTGTAGCCCTGGCCCTGACGCTACGATTGAGAATGGTCAAAAAGGTTCGGCTAGGGTGGCGCAAACTCGTAGCAAAAACTCTGGTGTTCAATATTTATCCTTTTACCTCCAATCTCTATAACCGGGTTGACGTCATTTTGCTCTCGAAGCTTGCTGGGAACTACGCTACCGGCATCTACAGCATTGTGTACAGGGTATTGGGGGTCTCGCAATTACTCCCGTACGGTGTGCTTTACAGCTTGCTGCCTAGTATATCGCGCGACCAGTGGAGCGAGGCAGAGAAGCGCCGCCTCGAAAGGGCCATGGGGCTTCTGTTGAATCTGGCCTTCGTCGTTGTTTTAGCCACGCTGATTTTCGGCGGACCGGTCGTTCGCCTTCTGTTGGGAGCTCGTTACCTGGATTCGATACCGGTCCTGGACATTCTTATTTGGGCTACGATCCCTATGTATCTCAACTTTGCGTTAAATCTTGGCCTCCTGGCCACGGGACGCGAGCGAGCCTTTGTCTCGACTTCCTCCGTCTGCTTCGCGGTAAACTTCATCGGAAACCTGATATTGATTCCACTGTTCTCCTGGCGGGCGGCTGCGTTCATGACGATTGTCACCGAGCTTATCCTGCTGGCGCAGAATGCGTTTTGGATACGCCGGACCGTTGGCCGGATCCTGATTCCACTTGGCGCGGTGCGCACCACGGCAGCCTTCCTGGCTCTCGTATCGGTGGCCTGGGTCGTAGGGCGGTTGGTTTCGGCGCCTGTGATAGGAGTGGCTTGCCTGTTGTTTTTTCTGATCTATCTCTACCGCACAGGCTTGATTTCAGAGTTTGTTGCTGTCTGGCATACGGAGCGCAGTCCCTCCTCTTGAACTTTCCGTGATGACAAATTCACCGTCGGTTTCAATTCAACGGCTGCCCACGAGTCGCTACTTCGCGTTCCTCGTAGGCGCGCTGTCAGCCGCCTTGGCATCGCTCTTCGTGGTTGCTCATTGGAGCGCCGCTGTGCTGGGCGGCCTGTTGATCCTCGTGCTATCGGCCCTGGAAAGTGAACCATTTCTGCTGCTGGTGCTCTTCCTTTTGCCAGTCGGTTGGTTGCTGAAAGGCAACAATGTACTGGTCCACGACGTCATGACGAGTGCGCGTGGTCTTGTGGTGGTTGGTTTTTTTGTGGGACGCTTCTTGCGAGGCGAGCTTGGCATCAGCCGATTTTTGCGCTCTTCGGTTTCGCGATGGTCGCTCGCGTTCGGAGGTGCCGCTCTCCTGTCAGTGATGCTTGGTACCGGCGGCTTTACACACAACTCGGCAAGATCGCTTGCTCTCATAGCCAGCTCGCTTTGTTTCTATCTCGTCATGTTGGTCTGGGTCGATTCACATCAGCGGATGCGCAGGGTGCTCCAGGTCCTTCTTTGTTCTGCGATCTTCACGGCGGGATTTGCAATTTTCCAGACAATCGTTGGAGGATATACCTCGTTGTGGCTCTATCTTTATCCACCCGATGAGAAATTAGCGCTATGGGATTGGCGAGTCACTTCGTTTCTTAATTATCCGAATACGCTCGCCGGCTATTTGAACCTTATCCTGCCGTTCGCGCTGGCCTGCTATGCGCTGGGCGCGGGAAAGTGGCGAAAGCTTGGCGGGTGGGCTGTTGCGCTGGGTTTTGTGGCCCTGGCAATGACCCAGAGCCGCGCCGGACTTGTGGCTTTTGGGTGTGTACTCGTTTGTGCTGTTTTCCTTTTTATCGAAAGCTGGCGAAGGAGGCTTCTTCTTTTCGGCGGCTTGGCCGTCTTTATCGCAGGTTTCTACCTGGTTGGCAGAATCTTGAGTCCCGCACGCCTGGGAGAAATTGATGTCGCGGAAGCGCTGAGTCGTCCGATATTGTGGGTGACCGCATGGAATTTATTCTTGCGATCCCCGCTTTGCGGGATTGGCATTGGCAACTTCACGCTGTTCCATGGACCATATATCCAGATCTCCTGGATTCCAACGGACGACTTAACGGTTAACAACCTCTATTTCGAGGTCCTTTCAGAAACGGGAATCATTGGGTTCATCGTGTTCTTTGGGCTCGTCGCGGCGGCGATTCGGAGTGGCTACCGCACCTTCATCTCGGAGACTACTGTTTTGGGGAAAGCTCTCGGGTTTGGAGTGTTCGGTGCCATGGTTACGATTCTTGTGCATGGGACTTTGGACCTGACGTTGGATGTGAGTCCGCAATTCGACACCCTGTTTTGGATGATGTTGGCTTTGCTCGTGGCCTATATCCGGCTGCAATCGCGGCCTCTAGCCGCGCCAGGAAGCTTTTCTACACTAAGTACGGACAGGATTTGACTCCGGACTCTAGAGAAATGCAGCTAAGATCCCTCGGCGACAAGAGTGCTTCGACGCCGCAAGACGTTGCGCGAATTTTTATGAAGCCGGGTGTTTGGCGCCACCGGCTGTCCCTTGGCGCAGCCGCAACAGTGCTGCGCCCCTTAACCATGTTGTCAAAGGCGCAACCGCGCGTCGGGCTGGGCCAGGTGCATCGGATTCTCGTCTTCGAACCGGGTGCTCTAGGCGATATGGTCCTGCTTACTCCATTTCTGCATGCTCTACGTGCTCACCTGTCTCAAGCGCGTATAACGCTCGTCGGCAGAGCCGGCGCAGGCGAGCTCTTACTTGAGTCTGGGCTCATCGACGAATGGATCCCGGTGCAAATACCCTGGGCGGCGAACGAGCCTCGCTGGAAGGTCAACATCCCTTTCTCGCCGGCCTGG
>Ga0210384_10009007_pt1 | contig 10349 bp, 11 predicted proteins | sample IncBWH2MmetaG_FD_160574 | JGI IMG/M metagenome (GOLD analysis project Ga0210384, IMG submission 160574) | Forest soil microbial communities from Barre Woods Harvard Forest LTER site, Petersham, Massachusetts, United States - Inc-BW-H-2-M | ecosystem: Environmental > Terrestrial > Soil >...
CCGGCCATTGACTTGAACCATCTGCGACGAACTCCGTGCACGACAATCTCGACGGACAGTGTTTGTGGGCTGCTGCGCCGAGGCGACAATGGTCCCTTGCAGCATCTCCATCAATAGCGCGGGATCGCGAGCTTCGATGGCTCGCCAATACAATTCAACGTAAGCGTCATCGATATCGGCCGATGACTCGGCGCGGTGTGCGCGGGTTCTGGCGCGATGCAGAAATTGACGGGATGCGGCTGCGCTTTTGCCGATGAGGCGCGCGATCTCAGCGTAGTCAAATTCGAACACATCGGAGAGCAGGATCGCCGCGGCTTCATCGGGCCTGACGCGCTCGAGCAGATGCCGAAGTGCGGCCTCGCACTCGGACCTGGCTTCGAGCAGGACTTCTAGCGATGCTTCGGGCGACGATAATTCGGGCGGCAATCCGTCTTGGCTGTGTTCGGATTCCAGCTGTTTGCGGCGCAACCGGTCGATGGCGATGTTGCGCAACACGGTATGCAGCCACGCAGCTTGGGGTTCCAGCAGATTGGGGAATGAGGTGAGGGCGCGAACGAAGGTGTCCTGCACAGCATCCTCGGCGTCGGCGCGTGAAGGCAGCAACCTCCGCGCGGCGCTCAGGAGTCGTTGGCGGTGTGTGTTCATGGAGTAACTGTGCCACAGAGAGGCGGTTTTGGCATGGTCATCGAGGAGACTTGTCACGAATCCGGCGTCTCGTACGTTAGATAGACGAGGAGGATTCTTATGGAAAACACCCCGCCCACTGCCCCGACAGATCCGCGCAGCGCTTTCCTGGAGGAAAAGGCATTTAAGTCGCGCACGGTACTCATATTCGGCAACATCTCGGATGTAACCGCGGCCGAGACTGCACGTCGATTGATTGCGCTCGATGCCGATTCATCCGAGCCCATCGACATGATCGTCTCGTCGCCGGGCGGACACTTAGAATCAGGCGACACCATTCACGACCTGGTTCGGTTCGTTCGGGCTCCCGTGCGAATGATCGGTAGCGGATGGGTGGGGAGCGCCGCGACCCATGTCTATTTGGCGGCGCCTCGCGAACGGCGCTTCTGTCTGCCGAATACCCGATTCTTGATCCACCAGCCGAGCGGCGGTATCGGCGGGAAAGCCGCTGATATTGCCATTCAGGCGCAGGAGATCGTGCGGGCGCGGCAGCGCATCGCGGAACTGATCGCGCGCGAGACGGGCAAGTCTATTGAAATCGTGTTGGAGCACATAGAACGTGATTATTGGCTGTCTGCCCAAGAGGCAATCGACTACGGTCTTGTTGGCCGAATCGTGAGGGGACGCGGAGAGTTGTAGCATCGTGGTCGCGGCTGGACGCCAAAGGGTCTCGGTCAGAGTCTCGCCTCTGAGGCGTCAGCGTAGACCGCCGGCGCTCGCCGGCGATGCTCCGAACCGTAGACGCCGCCCCCATTCACGCTTGCTCGCGGCGAACACTGAGAATGTGAAAGCCAGCACCAGCCATCCGGTCCAGGCACGCGTCGATACTCCGGCAGCGCTCTTGCTGAGGGCGTTGAAAAAACGAAGTTCGATGAGTCCCCGTCGCAATTCGGCGCGTGGACATTCCAGTGTGAGGTGTCCCTGGGGGTCGGGAGCGGTGGTACACCCTGGTGCATACCATAGCGAGTGATAGGCTTGTTGGAAAATGAAGCGCGTCGTCGGCGAATCGGACTCTTCGCAGTCTGGCCCTGGGTTGGCGAGTGGACAGTCCAATTGCAGCCGGATGGAGCTCCAGCTCGAAAAGCTAGCGCGCCACACGGCAGCCACCGCTCCAGGGGCAGACGCATCGGCGGTAGCGACCAGACTTGCGCCGGGCTCGATGTCCGCGCGCTGAAAGTCATCCATGTCATAGCAATCACTGACCGCACGAACGGGAGAAATCAATTCTCCCTGGTGGTGCTCCTCGCCCACGGTGACGTAGTCGATATGCTCAGGGCCGCGAGCGAAAAAGTCTTGGTGAGGAACAGCCGCGTAGCGGGGCGAATTCGACCACAGCGCCGAGAGCGTATCCAACTGAAACCCCAATGGCAGTGCGAGGATGGCAATCAGGTAGAGCGTCGTGCGCCAGCCTTCCCGGCATTCTCCCGCATATCGCGACAGTGCGCCGGCCGCGCACAAGCTCAACGGCAGAACTGCAAATCCCCAGTATCGACCCGTGACACCGATCGAGCGGAATCCGGGCAAAGAACGCAGCAGGTCGAATGGACTCAACCACGTCGGAATGTGAATGAGCCGGAGGCTGCCCATGCCGAGCACCAGGCTCACCGCAGTCACGACAAACAGCGGCCCCTTCATTTCGCGGGGCATTGATGAGGAGATCCAGCTTCGATACCTCCAGATGAAGTACGCTATGACCGGTCCGATGAAGACGCTGAGCTCGTGTCCATTGCCGTTGGCGGGAAGCACTTTGCCGCGCATCGGCAGAAGCGCGAACCATAGGAACGAAAATATGCTGGTGAACGTGTCAACTGTCGGGCGCGGAAAATCCGCCTGCGCCTGAACCATGGGCCACAAGTAACCGGCATCCAACACGGCCGCCACGACTACGGCGCATACCATTAAACCCATCGGGCGCCAGGAGCGTGCCCAAAAGGATAGAGCCAGTGCATAAACACCGACCCAGAGAAGGAGATGAATGATGGCGACGGGCGAGCCGTCGATCACCATGGCGATCAGGCCGCCGGTTAGAATCGTCACCAACGCCCAGGTGGCACCGAAGAGCGGCCACGCTTTGACGGTGAATGACGCGTCCCTGGTCGAGCTGTGCAAAATCCAAAGAATAAGGGGCAGCACCAGGAAGGGCACGAGATCAAAATGCCCGTACGCCAGGCGACACACGAAGAAGCCGTTCCCGATGAAGAGCGAGGCGGCCAGCATCCGCTGTTCACGAGACTTGAGCCAGAGACCCGCGTAGAGGTAAGCGCCGACCCATCCCAACGAAAAGTAAATCGGAATGGCAATCTTTAGTCCCCAATAGGGTCCGAGCAGATAGCTCAGGCACATGCTGAGCGACATGAATGGAATTTGCGGCTCGCCTGCCATTGAGAGTCCCGCGCACATCAGTGGAGTCCACTGCTTGGCGAGACCAAACATCGTCGCATTCCAGTATTGAAGACTATGGAACACCAGAAACTGATCCGCGTCCCGGGGACCGGTCTGGCCCAGGAAGATGATAAAGAACACGCCGTAGATCACGATGATTGCCAAGGAAAGCGCCATCATCCAGGTGTGCGCGCGAGTGCGCGCCCGCTTGGCAGTATCCACGGAATGAGCGGGTCTCAATAACTGTTTCGAAAGGGCAGTCACCGCGACAGACTAGGAAGCTGCCGTAACTGCCTGATGTTCGATACGTCATCGCACGGAAAGATTGTGTCAGTGCAGACACCGACGGCACGGACGCGCAGCAGCACTGCTCATAGGACGCTCCAGCCAAAAATGTTTCTCCGAAGAAACAATGTGGCGATCTCGTCCCAAAGCACACATCGAATCTTCAATTGCCTAGGCGACGCTATTCAGCGCATGGGCGGCACTTGCAATCGCAGCGCTGTGGAGAAAGATGGTGAATCTTGGTGTCGGTCTCAGTACGGTCCTTGGGTTTGCGGCCATGGTGTACATGTGGGCTCAGTTTCCGGGCAACAGCACACTCTCGCGGCGCCCCCAGGTGAGCTACGTGGTCAGCGCCGCGTTCGATGACGTGGGGCCGCTGACTGTGGCTGCGCCTGTGAAGATTGCCGGTTTCAAGGTGGGCTATGTGAAGGCGATCAGCCTGCAGCCACACGGCCGAAAGGCGCTGGTGCTGCTGTGCCTCAATGCCGGAATAACCAACATTCCGGAAGACAGCGCCGCATCGATTCTCACCGCCGGTCTCTTGGGCGGTGTTTATGTGGTAATCACGCCGGGCGCCGCCGCGACGTATCTGCGTCCGGAAAGCAATATGGACATTACCGAATCCGCCTTCAGGCTCGAACACCTGATGAAAGGCCTGAGCGATGCAGCCATTCGATAATACAGATGCTATGAGCAACTGGCGTCCGGACATCGAACGCTTACGGAACAATGGCAAAAAGGTAACGCAGACCGCGGTCGACCTCAAGGTGGCTAGCGAGCTGACGCTTCTGTCCGAACAGGATGTTTTTTATCGGGGCCGGAGCGCGATACAGTTGGCGGAGCATGCGTCGTTCGAGACCGTCGCGGCGCTACTTTGGAACGTCGATGAGCAGCATGTCTTCCCGCGGCAAGCCCCGGCGACGCCCCGCCTTTTTGCGCCCCTCGACGCGCTGATGTCGGATCAGCGCGATGTCGACCGTGCAACGGCGCTCTTTCCGGTTTTGGAGGCGGCGGATCCACGATCCTATGATTTGTCGCCGCATGACATGGCGCGGACTGGCGGCGATGTGTTGCGATGGTTGGCGACGCTGACGGTACGTGCCATAGAGCCCTGCGCTGAGCCCATACATCTCTTTGTCGCCCTAGAAGCCGAGTAGAGCTAGAGATCTTAACTCGCAATATTCGATTTATGTTCGAATACCGACAACTACAATTCTCGCGGGATTCAATGCTCTAAGTTCGTCCGCCTCACCAACCAGCGCGCAGCTGGACGGACTTTTTCATCCATATCGCGACAATTGTTCTTGGCCTGCTCATCGCGATCGTCGCGCGAGCGCATTGGCGGAACCGACGTTACGTACACCGCAATTTTTGCAAGGCCATGGAAAAGCAACGGCAGTAGAAAAAGATCGTCAATCACGCCCAAAACCGGAATTGCAAAATTAAAGGGTTCCAACGCGAAGAACCCCAAAGCGAGGGTTGCCGGTAGCAGCCAAGTCGGTCGGTTCGGGTGCCTGAGTGCCTGCCACAGAAGGCGAAGATCGGTGCGGCTCATCCGCCATAGTCGGAATATTATTCGCATAAGGACCTCACTAGGATTCGCTTATTTAGATACGACTTCACGCATTGAAAGTCGTTCAGTCTAAAAGGGTGTAATGAGATTTTCGATTTCTGGGCGCGCAGCTTGGTTGGGTCTGGTAGGCTCAAGAGCATGAACCTGTCGGTCAAGTGTTCAGCCCTCGCCATTCTTCATTTGCTCGCAATCCGGACATTGGCCGATGAACCGCCCCGACTTGATGTCCCTGTCGTAGATTTAGAGGCGCCGCTGACATTCATCGCCTACGGTGATACGCGCTTTACTCAACGTGATGAAGTGGCTAATGCCATCGCGCGCCGAGCGCTGGTCGCGAGGATGGCAAGCGAAAGCCCGGCGGCGATTTTTATCGGGGGTGATCTTGTTTATGAGGGTATCAGTCCTGAGGACTACGAAACTTACAAGAATGAAACCGCCGCGTGGTCGCAGGCCAAGATCCCGATATTCCCGGCGCTCGGTAACCATGAGTTTCTAGGCTGCGACAAGGATTTGAACCCTTGTCTTGAGAACTGGTGGAGGGCGGCCGCCCCGAGCGGCGTGCGCTCCTTCCGCTGGTACTCCGTGACTGTCGGGCCGAAGGTCCTGGTGCTCGTACTGGACTCAGATTCATCCCTCAAGTCCGGAAGCGAACAACGGAGTTGGTTCGAGCAGCAGATTACCCATACGGGTTCTCGAGTGGAATTCGTCCTGGTCGTGCTGCATTACCCGCCCGTTCGGGACCCTATCTTTCCGAGAGGCAAGGACGAGAAGGAAATTGCGCGCTATTTATCCAAGCATTCGCGCTCGCTCCACGCCCGATTCGTAGTTGTGGGCAGCCACATACACAACTACGAAAGATTTCGCCGCGGCAATAGCACTTATTTGGTTAGTGGAGGAGGAGGGGCAAAGCCCGTCCCGGTGCTTCGAATGTTTGGAGAGCTTTCTCAGCTCAATACCGTCGTGAATTTTCACTACATACGATTCCGGCTCGAAAGCGGAATTCTGCAGGGGACGATGGTGCGATTCGACCCCAGCCGTCCTGGCGAGTCCGCTTGGACGGAGTCGGATCGCTTCGAGGTCGAAGCCAAGGACAGCCCGAACGGCTCGAGCAGACGAACAAGCCCGGGCCGAGGGAATTAAACGCATGAATTGCGTGCAACCGGAACGTATGTGCGACCTACCCTCGACCCCTTACTCAATAGGAAAGAATTGGGATGCGCTCGTCTCGATAGGCTATGGTGGTTAGGTTGGGTATGACACGAATTCAATCGAAGGTCCTTCTTTGGACGATCCTGGCTGCCTCCCTCTGCGGCCTTGCGGCGGCGTTGGCATCACAGTACGTCTTTGCCATGCAGCCGTGTCCCTGGTGCATCCTGCAGCGTCTCATATGTGTACTCCTCGTGATTGCGTGTGTGGTCGGTCTTGCCCAGGATTCGGCTCTGGGGCATCGCCTTGCGGGCGCGACCGCAATGCTATTGGCACTTTCTGGAGTAGCCGCTGCATTCTGGCAACATTTTGAAGCCGCGCGCACCGATGCTTGTGTGCTCACGCTCGCCGATCGAATCCTAAGTGTATATACGCATTTGGACCGATGGTTACCGAGCGTGTTTGCTGTGCGCGCAAGCTGTGCTCAGGCCGAAGTCGCCGTGCTTGGATTGCCCTACGAGTTTTGGAGTTTGGGACTATTTGTGGCGATGTCGATTGCTTCGGCCCGTCTGGTTGTAGCACCAAGGGTGCGTGTTTGATCACAATATCCGGTGCTCGGAAGCAGCCTGCCACTAGTGGCAGAAACGGTTCGAGAGGCGCCACCTACGGCATGCAATTGAAAGCCTCGCTATGTTCAAATTGACGCAGCATTCAGTTTGTTCCAGATTACGGTTTGATGCATGCAATGGGGATATTTAGTGGAGGCAGATCATGATAGCCGCGGCGTCTGCACCGTTGTCTCCTCCGCGACAAGCCTCGTTGTGCTGCTGATTGCAATCGTATTGATTTACCCTCTGCGCGGATTTGCCGATGAACCCTTAAACACGGCGTCGGAACAACAGCTACTGCCCCCAATTAAAAGCAGTAAGGGCCTCTATTACCCAGATGCCGCGAAGCGGGTCGGCCTTGAAGGCAAGGTGCTTGTAGCTTTCGATATTGTCGCAGACGGCCGCGTAGCCAATTTAGCGATCCTTTTCTCTGATGAAAGCGCTTTCGAAAATACAGCGAAGGAGTACATGTCTGGACTTCGGTTTGAGGTTCCGAGCAATTGGGCCAGTTCTGCGAGTCGTTATCAGCGATATCATATTGGTTTCGTGTTTTGTATCCCGCCAAGTGACTTGGTCGGGACATTTGGGATTGCGGCATCGCCGGTGACCATAAGCACTAGCCGAATCCCCGGCTCGCCTATTCGAAATCCGCCGCCGGCCGGAGCAACTGGCCCGTGCGCAAGTTATCAAACCGCAAAACACTGAGGTATGTTCGACGGACAATGTCCTGAAGGAGGCTATCGCGATACGGTCGAAGCCCTCGGTCGTGTGCTTTGGGATTACCACGAACGGGGATATTCGCGCCGCGTCTATTCCAGCGGCGTTGACTACTTGGATGGTCGCGCCGCCCGCCGATTCAGGGGCACTCCGCGGTGCCTCTTCACGGGCTTGGTGTCGGCGGCCTCAAACAATTGCCGAAGCCCGTGTGCCAACAGTTCGACGGCCTTCCCCAAGGCACCGAGTTGCCCAACCCGGACTATCGCGACGGATCGGTGCAGGTCAAACGACGGGGGACGCAATACCTTCACGGGTTCGATGGAATGATTCCTGGCAATAAAGCGAGCGGGTAGCAGCCCGAGACCATAACCGGACTGAACGAACGCCAGCTGCATGTGCATGTTGTGGATTTCAGCCGCAATCATTGGGGTGGAGCCGGCACGCTCCATCCGATCGATGAGGCTCGCCCGAAGAAAGCACCCAGGCGGATTGAGCACCCACGGTGCCCGGGCCAAACTTTTCCAATCACCGGCAACGTTGCCTGCGGCGCCTTGAACGATCTCCATGCGGTCGCTAGCGATGATATTCGTCAGAAGAGGTGCAGGCGCCGTTCTACCTTCGGGCAAAAGCACTGCAGCCACGTCGAGTTCACCCGCGAGCAGCCGGTGAATTAATTCGCCGGTTAGTTCGCTCGACAGCCGGAGTCGAACCTTGGGGTATTCTTGAGTCAGCGCCCGGATCGGTTCGATAAGCGTCCCCTCGGCCAGGGCATGCGCGAGCCCGATGCGCAATAGGCCGTGAGGTTCGGCGTCGCTCGAGGTAAGAGATTTTAGCGCCTCGGTCCGCTGCAGCAAATCTCGCGCTTGTTCGAGCACCCTGGAGCCAAGCGAGTTCAGACGCGGCGGCTTTACCGAGCGGTCGAGCAGCTCGGCACCCAACGCAGCCTCCAGCCTTTGCACTTGCCGGGTAATCGCAGAGGGCGTCCGGAACAGACGACCGGCTGCACCGGCGATGGACCCGGCATGGGCGAACTCTACGAGGGCGCGTAAATCTTCGAGCAAGGAGTTCTCCTAAATCGTTTTTCCCGAGTAACAGCCTCGTGCGCCGATGGTACTATAATCGTGATAATAATGAATTTGTGTAAATGTCTGTCTCGCATCAGAATGCTGGGGAATTGATGTTTCCCTAGAAATCTGGCTGATTCGACGCAAAGCCCTTCGCAGACAGCACTCTTGGGGGTCGTTCCAGGAGAGGAATCAATATGAAAATTATGGCTATCTTGATCGCGGTGGTCGCGCTTGTTTCCGGGGCGTTTGCCACGGACTACGCAAGTAGTTCCACCGCCGTCACCGTGGCGGTCGCCGATCCGTCGCGCCCTGACTCTGACACCACACGGGATGCTGACCGAAAACCGGCACAAACTCTAGCCTTCAGCGGCATCAAACCGGGGGACAAGGTTGCCGACTATGTCGCCGACGCAGGCTATTTCACACGTCTCTTCGCCAGCGTCGTCGGCTCGACGGGTCACGTTTACGCCGTGGAGCCCACCGCATTCTTCAAGTTCGAGCATTTCGTCAAGGCAGTCGCGGAACTGCAGGGCTATGCCGTCGCTCATCCCAATGTAACGGTGACGACTGCCGCGGCGCTCGAAGGACTAAAGTTCCCCGAAAAGCTCGACATGTTCTGGATTTCCCGAAATTACCACGACCTACACGACGAGTTCATGGGGCCGGTCGACACCGCCGTGTTTAACAAGGCCGTCTACAGCGCGCTGAAGCCCGGTGGCGTATATGTAATTCTCGATCATTCCGCCGCTCTGGGCGCGCCCGCAAATGTAACCGAGACCTTGCATCGCATCGAGTCCTCGACCGTGCGCCGCGAGGTCGAAGCCGCGGGCTTCAAGTTCGACTCCGAGAGTTCGATTCTCGCCAATCCGGCTGATCCCCGCACGGCCAAAGTGTTCGACCAGACCATTCGCGGCAAGACGGATCAATTCATCCTCAAATTCAGAAAGCCAAAGCAGTAAATGTGTACCCACAGGGTCTCCCGCCGTGCGCAAAGTACACTTCAACGGATTTCAAATCATTCCTCGTCAGGATTATCGCCCTCTCGAACTCGGACTACGTCATTGATTCAAATCACAGCAGGTGAACAAAAAATGATCAAGACTATTCTCGTATCCCTATGCCTCGCAGCTTCTTCACTCTCGCTTACTGCACGTGCCGAGGATGCACGCGCCCAGGAGACACTTACCCGAGATGCACTTGCCCAGAATGACCGCCAATATACTGATGGCCCCGTCACCGAGGTGAACTACTTACAAGTTGAGTACGGGCATTTCCCAGAGTACATCGATTGGCTAAATTCGACTTGGAAGCCGACCATGGAAGCCATGAAGAAAGCTGGGCTACTCATCGATTACAAAGTGTTCCAGGCCAGTCCGAAATCACCGGATCAGCCCAATGTATTTTTGTATCTCACTTTTAAAAACATGGCGGCTTATGGTGGGAACATCGGCGATAAAGGCATCGAGGCAGAATATGTTGCCAGAAAGGTAATTGGCAGCACCGAGTTTCAGAACAAGAAAAGAGTGGAACGGACCGGATACAGAAAAGTGCCGGGCACCGAATTGATTCGTGAAATAATATTAAAATAAAATTGTTAGACGTGTTCAAGGAGCGCGCGCAACCTCGGACTCCGCCATTTTGACCATCTAACCGAAGTATCCAAAAGGAGTTTGCCGTGAGCAAGACCGCAATTACCTCGCCCGAACTCGCGCCGCCGGTCGGCCCGTTTTCCCAGGCGATTGAAGTCGGTGGTTTCCTCTACTTCAGCGGTCAGGTCGGCCAGGACCCGGCCACTGGCAAGGTGGTCGAGGGGGGTATTGTGGCCGAGACAGAGCGCGTCTTTCGGAATCTCTCGGCGGTTCTCAAGGCGGCCGGCAGGAGTTTCGA
>Ga0210384_10009009_pt1 | contig 10348 bp, 7 predicted proteins | sample IncBWH2MmetaG_FD_160574 | JGI IMG/M metagenome (GOLD analysis project Ga0210384, IMG submission 160574) | Forest soil microbial communities from Barre Woods Harvard Forest LTER site, Petersham, Massachusetts, United States - Inc-BW-H-2-M | ecosystem: Environmental > Terrestrial > Soil >...
CGATCGCACGATAGGACTTGGAGTCCGTCTCGGTGATCGTGGGGCCGAGATTCAGGAACGTGTAGGTCAGATTGCCCACGCTCAGGCCCGTTCCGGCCGGAAAGCTGGGATTGGTGCTGGGGATCGTGGTGGGACCCAACGGCGCGACCAGCGTCGGCGTCACGCCCGGACCCGAGGTCACGCCCTGAAAGCCGGCAACAAATGCGCGGTCCGGACCGTTGACCTGCTGGGATTTACCTTCGAAGTAACTGACTTGAAACGACCCCTGCCAGTTTTCAGCGAATTTCTGCGTGTAGCGCCCGACAACATTGATGTTTTCCGTGGGCGGCTGAATCTGGCTCCAGGTGTCGTGGTACGTGCATTGGTTCGCGGCAAATTGGGTCGCGTTGCAGCCGGGCATGAATCCCGCGATGCCAGGGACGTTGCCCGACGGATCAGTGATGTAACCGGTCCCCGATCGCGGCAAACCGCCGTTCAATGGATTCGCCACACCGGGCGTCACGTTGTATCCGCCGGTCGACGTGAAGTCCGTTTGCGTGAATATCCCGCCGCGGTCGGTAAATTTGATCTCTCCCGCCTTTTTATACTCCGCGGAAATGTAAAAGTTATGTCCATCGGAGTCCAGATCCCCGAGGCCGTAGATGGCCGAAGCACGGTACGTCGTACCGTCACCATGGTTGGACGTGCCGCCTTCGGCAGTAACGGAAGCGCCCTGGTAGCTCTTCTTGAGAATGATGTTGACGACGCCCGCGATGGCATCGGAGCCGTACACGGCGGAAGCACCGTCCTTCAGCACTTCGATGCGCTCGATTGCGTCAAATGGAATATTGGACACGTCGACAAACGAGCGTTGGCCATCATCGCCGATTGGGTACGGCGCCATGCGATGGCCATCGATCAGCACCAGGGTGGAACCCACATTCAATCCACGCAGCGCGATGCCGGCAGCGCCGCTGGCGAACGCGCCTGAGAAGCTTTGCGACAAGGTACCTTGGCCGTTGGCCGTCAAGTTGTGGAGGATATCCTGAGTGCTCGTGTAGCCCGACTGCTGCATGTCGATCGAGGTGATGACCTCAACGGGACTCGGCGTCTCCGTATCGGTGCGCGCGAGGCGGCTGCCCGTCACGATGATTTCGGTCAGAGGTCCCGCATCGGGCGACGTAGCCGCCGTTTGGGCAAGCAGCACCGGCGCTTGCAGGCACAGTAGTGCCGCGGCCAGCGCCGGCGAGGCGGTGAATGGAAAAGTGCTGCGCATAATCCTGAATCTCCTGTAAGGTTTTAGATGCAAAAAGCCTCGTGTATTTTTTACAACAACCAGTCAATTTCTCACGACACTTCTTCACATTACTTCACTATTTATGCTGGTTTTATAGGCATTTTGAGCATGCTAACAGGTACGTCACGCACTTGTCATATCGTTGTTTTCTTACAACATCGAGTGCGCTGGGTGGTCGGTTGCTGAAATTTTTCTAGCGGATTTTTGCGCGACAGAATCAGCGCAGCGTGAAGCAGACTCGCGTTGTCAGGCTTGAGAGAATCCTGGCACCTACATTTACGGACGGCATAGGATAGAGCGTTGGAACGGCCGGACTCGAACCAAAGAGCTGCGGTGTCCGCACACCAAGAGGCATGTATGACGGCATTTGACCTGACCCCACCCACCGACGCTCAGCGCCGCGACATCACGGCGGGTCTTGACGCCGACGAGCGCCGCGTCCTGCTGCAACATGGCACTGAAGCGGCATTTTGCGGCGTCTTTCTCGACAACAAGAAGGAAGGCACTTACTGTTGCCGCTTCTGCGGCCTGCCCCTGTTTCGCTCGAGCGCGAAATTCGATTCGGGCACGGGTTGGCCGAGTTTTTTCAAGCCCTACGATGAAGCGCACATCAAACGCATTCGCGATACGAGCTATGGAATGATCCGGGTGGAAGAAGTCTGCGCCCGCTGCGGCAGCCACCTGGGCCACGTCTTCCCTGATGGGCCGCGCCCGACCGGTGAGCGGCATTGCCTCAATTCTGTTTCGCTGTCCTTCACCGAAAGCGGCAAGCCCTTGCCCGATGTGCTGAAGCGCGGCGCGCCCGAGGGCGCAATCGACTCGGCTGACATGGCCGCCTAGCCAAGCGATGCGGCAGATCTACATCACGGGTCACGGCGGCCCGGAGAAATTGCAGGTACGCGAATCACCCGATCCGCAGCCGCAGGGCAGCGAGCTGCGCATACGCGTCAAAGCGAGCGGCATCAATTTCGCCGACATCCTGGCACGGCAAGGTTTGTATCCGGACGCGCCGAAGGTGCCCTGTGTCGTCGGTTACGAAGTATCCGGCAGCGTGGACGCCGTCGGACCGGCGGCGCGGCAGGACTGGCTCGGCCGCGACGTATTCGCGCTGACGCGATTCGGCGGCTATGCGGACACGGTGGTTGTGCCCGAAATCCAAGTATTCGGCAAACCGGCTTCGCTCAGCCATGAGCAATGCGCGGCGCTTCCGGTGAATTATTTGACCGTGTGGCAGCTGCTCGTGGTCATGGGCTCGCTGTCCGCCGACGAAACGGTGCTGATCCACAACGCCGGCGGCGGCGTGGGTCTCGCGGCCATTGATGTCGCGCGCCATGTCGGCGCGAGGATCTTCGGTACCGCCAGCACCAGCAAGCACGCATTCCTCAAGGAACGCGGCCTGCACGAAGCGATCGACTATCGCGGCAAGGACTGGTCCACGGAACTGGCACGCCTGACCAACGGAAGCGGCGTCGAACTGATCATCGATCCCATCGGCGGCAGCCACTGGAAAAAAAGCTACAAGGCACTGCGTCATACCGGCCGGCTCGGCATGTTCGGCGTTTCCGCGGCTTCCGATTCAGGCCCGCTCGCTTCGCTGAAGTTGCTCAAGGTCGCGCTCGGAATGCCGTTTTTCCATCCCTTGTCGCTCATGAATCAGAACCGCGCGGTGTTCGGCGTCAACATCGGGCACCTCTGGCATGAGCCCGAAAAGATTCGGCATTGGGCCGACGCGGTGCTTCGAGGCGTCGCCGACGGCTGGGCGCGTCCCCACGTCGACAAGGCATTTCCCTTCGACCGCGCGGGGGAAGCACAAGCCTATATCGAGGCACGCAGAAATATCGGCAAGGTCGTATTGACACCCTAGGAAAGGGTGCCCCATTCAATGAGAGGGTGTCGGCGCTACTTCTCCGCCTCGGCAATCGGCGCGGCCACCGCATTGGAGACCTCGCGTGCCACGGTCGAAGCGGCGTATGTCACGACCATTCGTGCGCTGTAAGCCTGTTCACCGTCCCAGGCGGCAAAGCCAGTGCAGACTTGCTTGGTCCGCTGGGATTCGCTGCGCTCGAAGGTTTTTTCCGCGAATCGTGCGTGTCCTAGTCCCTCGCCCGGGGCGACTCGACTGTCGGCCCACGGCTGCGCAGAGTTCTCAGGGCGAGCGTAGAGAACCGTCGCGGTTACCACCGCTGATGAGGGCACGCTACTGCAGAGCGTCACTCGCAGAGCGTCCTGCTCGGAACAAACGGGCGCAACCCCATCGGGGGCGGCAGAAACAGCGCGGCAAGGCCCAACCGTCGTCGTGACGCTTGCCTCTTCAGCCCCGCGGCGATCGCCATCCGCGGGGGCGATCGAACTATGGTCGCTCACGCTCACCCGCTCCAGCCGCTCTGCGGTTGCGCTGATTCGCGCCACTTGCGCTTGTAGATCGCCACGCAATGCCACCGACTCGCGGTCCGATTGCCTCAGCATCAAGTACTGCGACAATACAAATCCGGCCACCATGGCCGCGACAAGGAGCAGAAAGACTGCCATGACCGGGCCGCGGCGTGACTTCTTCGTCGCCGGTACGCCCCGTGCACGCTCCGATACCTCCTTGCGCCAAGCCATGCGCAACTGGGCCAGCGCGCCGAGAACCGTACCCAGGGCGGCAACCGCGGTCGCGGACACTTTGAGGTCAAAGTCGAATGGATTCATGCTGCTTGCAACGATCTGGGCCGACAGCCGCGCATTCCATTAAGGTAACCCCGGAACCCCGCCCCAGACTGGGAAGTGGTTCCGGTTTTTTGAACATCGACGCTCGAACCAAAAGGAGGCATACCCTTGCATTCACCTACAGCACTCGCCCTCGTGTGCACCGCTTCGGCTCTGCTCCTTTTGGGCGTGCCGGCGCATGCCGCCCCGGCTGAAACGCCGGCGGCGCGGCTCGGGCCGTTCGACATCGAGGCGCACCGCGGCGGGCGCGCGTTGCGTCCCGAAAATACGCTGCAATCGTTCGCCAATGCCCTGTCGATGGGCGTTGACACGCTCGAACTTGACATGGGGGTCACCAAAGACGGTGTGCTGGTGGTGTCGCACGAGCGCGGCCTCAATCCCGATCTTGCGCGCCGCCCCGACGGCCGGTATGTGCCCGAGGGGATCCCGTATGTCAAATTGACTCTCGCCGAAGTCAAGACATACGACGTCGGACAGATCCGTCCCGGCAGCGACTATGCGGCGCGCTTTCCCGATCAGCTCTCGATGCCGGCAAGAATTCCGAGGCTGGCTGAAGTGTTCGCACTGGTGCGCCGCTCAGGCGACCATCACGTGCGCCTCAACATCGAAACCAAGATCGATCCGAACCATCCTGAGGAATCCCCCGACCCGCGGCACTTCGTCTCGGCGGTGCTCGCTCTGCTGCGTCGGGAAAAGTTTGCCGATCGCGTCATGATCGAGTCTTTCGACTGGCGGACACTGCAGTTGGTACAAAAGGAAGCACCCAGCATCTCGACGGTGTACCTGACGCAGCAGGAACGGCCGGAAGAAAACATCTATCTCGACAAGCCCTCGCCTTGGACCGCCGGGTTTGATCCGCGCAACTACGGCGGCTCGGTGCCGCGCGCCGTCAAGGCCGCCGGCGGCAAGATCTGGTCTCCGCTCTACAGCGACATCGATCCCCACTCGGTGGCCGAGGCGCACAGCCTCGGCCTGCCGGTCATCGTCTGGACGGTAAATAATCCCGAAGACATGGTCCGTCTGATTGACATGGGCGTCGATGGCATCATCTCCGACCGTCCCGACGTGCTACGGGCGGTGGCCGCAACGAAGGGCATTACTCTGCCGCGGCCGGCCCCGGTGTCCCCTTGAAAAGCGTCCGCATCACGGCGTCTATCGTTCAATGGCTTTCAGGAACGCCGCGTCCAGCGTATTCGCGCCCATTTGCAATCGCAGTTCCGCAACGCCCCCGACGTATCTGATGGCACCCTCGTGCAAAAGAACGAACGAATCGCAGAGTTCATCGATGTCGGCAAGAGAGTGGGAACTGAAGAGAATTGTCGCTCCTTTGAGGCGCGCCGACTTGATTGCGGCCTTGAGGCGCGCACGCGCACGTGGATCGAGGCCGCTCATCGGTTCGTCGAGAACCAGCAGCCGTTGCTCCGAGAGCAGCACTGCGGCAATCCCCAGCTTTTGGCCCGACCCTTTGGAATAAGAGCCGACTCGCATCCCCAGGTACTTGACGTCAAGATCGATGGCTGCCGCGGCTGCCGCGATGCGCGCATCGTCAAACTCCACGCCGTATAGGCGCGCCATCATTTCAAGGTATTCGAGACCCGTCAGAAAAGCGGGGGGGACGAAGCGCTCCGAGAGATAGGCGACCGCGCCGCGTGCCGTTGCGCCGGTCGCGGGCTGCCCAAAGATCCGTATCTTGCCGGCATCGGGAAACGAGAAGTCCATCAAACTCTTGATGAGCGTGGTCTTGCCGGCACCATTCAATCCGACCAGTCCGAATATCGAGCCGGATGGCACTTCGAAGCTCACCGAACGCAGCGCAGCATGGTCGCCGAAGCGCTTGCAGACCCCATTGAAATCGATCGCGTTCGCCACTGCCGCCCTTCTGATTCGCCGACTTCCGTCGATACTGCCTGAATGATGCACTGAGTTGGGAGGCAATCGCGCTTTTCAGCCAAAACCCGCTGCCCTCGCAATGTCAAGTCCGCCCAGCTCTGGCCGATAGCAGGCAATGGATTAACGGGAGACGATTTGTGATTGAGCGGCAGCATGGAAACGCGTCGCATATGCGAAGCACGAGGAAAATCGGCCTCGGGATCGCGTGCGCATTGATAGCGACATCGGTCATGAGTTGTGCGGCTACGCCGCACATCAAGGGTGTGCCCGCGTCCGCGGCGGGCGCGCAGAAGCCGGGGGATGTGGCCCTGCAGCCGAACGCAGCGGCGCCCCTGCCGCCGCCGCCGCGCCAGAGCGGCAAGAGCGAAACCTTCAACGTGACGGTGCGGGACGTCCCGGTCGCCGATGTGCTGTTTGTGCTGGCGCGCGACGCCCACTTAAGCCTCGACATCAGCCCGAAAGTGGTCGGCCAAGTCACCCTCATCGCGATCGATCAGACCCTGCCGCAGATTCTCAATCGCATTGCCGAGCAAGTCGCCATGCGCTACGAATTCGAGGATTCGAGCATCGTCGTCAAACTCGATACGCCGTTCGATCGCCCGTACAAGATCGACTACGTCAACATCGAGCGCGAATCGAAATCGGCGAGCAATATTTCGACGCAAATACAGGCCGGATCGAGCGGCCAGGTAACGATTGGGGGCGGCTCGACCGGCGGCGGAGGCGGCGGCGACACCACCAACAACAATTCGACCGCCCAGCTGACGAGCAATACGCGCAATCAATTCTGGCGTTCGCTGACGCAGAACGTCAAGGCGTTGGTCGGCGACAACACGCCGCTCACCGCCGGCACAAACGGCGGCGGCCCGCAGCTCAGCGCCGCCAGTCCGGCCGCGGCTTCGCCCGATTCGAGCTTCGTCGTCGCCAATGCGGAAACCGGTCTCTTGGTGGTTCGCGCCACGGCGCGCCAGCACGAACGTGTACAACAGTACTTGGACGTGATGCTGCGTTCGGCCCACCGTCAGGTCTTGATCGAGGCCACAGTCGCCGAAGTACAGCTCTCGGATCAGTACCAGCAGGGCATCAACTGGCAGAAGCTCAACTCGGGCAGCTTCAAGGCCACCCAGCAACCGATGGGACCTGCTCCCCTGCCCGGCGGCAGCGTACCGGGCAGCGGCCCCGGCGGCATCACCTATCCGCCGAGCAATACGCCCCTGCCCAATCCTAGTTTGCTGGTACTGCAATACGTGAGCGCACCGGGAAGTTTTCTCGGCAATGTGTCGGCCGCGGTGTCGCTGCTCGAGTCATTCGGCACCGTCAAGGTGTTGTCGAGCCCCAAACTCAGCGTGCTCAACAATCAAACTGCCTTTCTCAAGGTGGTCGACAACCGCATTTACTTCACCATCAACGTGCAAGTCACGCCGGGAACCACGGTCGGTACCCAACCCATCGTGACCTACACCTCGACACCGGCCACCGTGCCGGTCGGCTTCGTCATGAGCGTGACGCCCTCGATCGACGAAACCGGCATGGTCAGCATGGATGTGCGGCCGACGATTTCCCGCATCCTGGATTACGTCAATGATCCCAATCCGGCCCTGGCACAGGCCAACGTCGTCAGCCAAATTCCTGAAATTCAGACCCGCGAAATCGAATCTCTGCTGCGCGTCAGAAGCGGCGATATCGCCGTGATGGGCGGCCTCATGCAGGACGTCATCAATCGATCGAGCGATGAAGTTCCGTTCGTGGGACGCATTCCCTGGTTCGGCAATCTGTTCAAGTACCGGAACGACTCGCACACCAAGAGCGAACTCGTCATTTTCCTGCGCCCTGTCGTGATCCGCGATGCCAGCTTGGACGGTGACTTCCATGACTACAAAGACATTGCGGACCGCGACGGCGCATCCAGCGGCCTCGTCAACGGCGGACCCCCGATGACCCCGCTGAGCAGGATGCCATGAGCCTGTTGCTGGACGCGCTGAAAACCCGGGAATCAAGCGCGCCGTCATCCGCCGAACCCCATGAGGAGGCGCTCGATGGCCGGGAAGCGCTGAAGATTCTCACGGCGAAAGCGCAAGCGAGCAGTGCCCTGACGCTCGAGACCAGCGCGCCGGGCGTGTCCGTCATGGACAGCGCCTCGGCGCCGGATGTCGCCGCTGTGCCGCGCGAAACCGCGGCCTCGCGCAATCCCCCGAATGGGCATGCCGCAGCAACATTGCGATCCGGCTTGCCGCCTTTGTCGCCCGCCGCGCCGCTTGCGGCGACGCCCGCGCGCCGGTTTGCGGCGATGCTCGCCGTGGCGGTCGCGGTGGTCATCGTCGTCATGCTCGGCAAGTCGCTGCTGCATAAGAATTCGAATCAAACCAGCTATCCCGAAGCGGCCGACAGCCCGCCAGCGGCGGCCGCCGGCCAGCCGGCGACGCGCCCGGACCCGAGTGCGGTTCAAGTACCGTCCCGACCGGCGAGTCAATTTTCCGGCGTGGGCGGCGCCCCGGAGATCGACCTGCACGAGAACCCGGTGCAGCCGGCCGCCATGCGTGCCCCTTTGCGTCGGGTCGGAAAGATCATCAATACGGATACAGCGGCGACCGAGAGCGGCGCCGCCGCGCCAAACCCCTCCATGCCGCGAGGGTCGCTCTCGGTTACTCCATCGGCGGGCGTCGCGTCGATCGACGCACACATCGAGACCGGCTACCGGGCGCTGGCATCCGGCGATGTGGCGACTGCGCAGCGCGAATATCGTTCCGCGCTGGCCCTCGACGCCAATAACGTGGACGCGCTGTTGGGGACTGCGAGCGCGGCCTCGCGCGCGGGCAACTCGACTCTGGCCGCCGCGGCGTACGCGAAAGTGCTCAGGCTCGAACCCGGGAACAAGGACGCGACGGCCGCGCTGACCATCCTGAATCACGACCCGACGGCAACCGAGGCGAACGAAAGCCGGCTGAAAGTCATGATCGCCGGGGATAGCGAGCGGCGGCCGGCATTGCACGCCGCGCTGGCCGGGGTGTATGCCGCCGACCGGCGCTGGGCCGATGCGGCTCAGGAATATTTCATTGCGCTCTCGATGGATCCCGGCGATTCTGACCTGGCTTTCAACCTCGCCGCCAGCCTCGATCAAAACCACAATACCGCCGCCGCGTTGACTTACTACGCGCAGGCCCTCGCGTTGGCGCAGCGGCGTGCGGCGCAGATCGACGTGCACGCCATCGAGGCGCGCATCAGCCAGTTGCAGGCGCGCATCGAGCTGCGGCCGGCGAGCGCCCGGGCAGCGCCGTGAGCGCCAAGCCCGCTGCAACGGCGCCCGCCCCAACGGGCGAGGCCATGAAACCCTCGCCGGCGAAAGCCGCGGCGGCACCGCGCCGCCAGCTCGGAAAAATTCTGCGCGAGCGCGGCATCCTGAGCGAAGATCAGCTCAGAATCGCGCTCCTCGAACAAAAGCGCAACGGCGAACCCCTGGGCAAAACCCTCGTCCGCCTCGGCTTCGTCAGTGAAGCGACGCTGCGCGAAGCGCTGTCGGAGAATCTCGGGCACAGCGATATCGATGTGTCCCGCGTCGTCGCCGATCCCGCGGCTCTCGCCCTGGTACCCAAGAGTTTCGCGACCCGCTTCAGCGTGTTGCCGGTGTCGCTGGATCGAATCCGGCGGGTACTCACGGTGGCCGTGGGGAATCCGAACAACGTCGTCGTTCTCGATCAACTCAACGAGATGCTGCACGGCGAATTCACGACCGAGGCGCGCATCTCCTCGGAAGCCGAGGTGACGCGCGCGATCGACCGATTCTACGGTCATGAATTGTCGATCGACGGCATCTTGAATGAAATCGAAACCGGCGAGGTCGATTACTCGAGCATCACCACCCCCGACGGCGGCTATACGCAGCCGATCATCCGGCTGATCGACGCCATCGTCGGCGACGCCGTGTCGCGCCGCGCCAGTGATATCCACTTCGAGCCCGAGCAGGGTTTCGTGCGAATCCGCTATCGGGTCGACGGCGTGCTGCGGCAAATCCGCGCGCTGCATTCCAAGTACTGGTCGGCGATGCTGGTGCGCATCAAGGTCATGTCGGGCATGAATATCGCGGAATCCCGGGCGCCCCAGGACGGACGCATCAGCCTGCATTTGCAGGGCCGCTACGTCGACTTCCGCGTCGCCGCGCAACCGACCACCTACGGCGAGAACGTGGTACTGCGCATTCTGGACAAAATGCAGAGTCTGGTCGCCCTGGATGCATTGGGCCTGGCTCCGGATCAGTTCGAAGCGCTGCAGCTGATGATCAGGCGGCCCGACGGCATCCTGTTGGTCACCGGCCCGACCGGCAGCGGCAAGACCACCACGCTCTATTCCATCCTGAAGGCTCTCAACAGCGAAGGGGTCAACATCATGACCCTGGAAGATCCGGTGGAATACCCGATGCCGATGATCCGGCAAACGAGCTTGGCAGAGGGCTTGAAAATCGATTTTGCCACGGGCATT
>Ga0210384_10009010_pt1 | contig 10348 bp, 6 predicted proteins | sample IncBWH2MmetaG_FD_160574 | JGI IMG/M metagenome (GOLD analysis project Ga0210384, IMG submission 160574) | Forest soil microbial communities from Barre Woods Harvard Forest LTER site, Petersham, Massachusetts, United States - Inc-BW-H-2-M | ecosystem: Environmental > Terrestrial > Soil >...
ATTCTCGTTAGGATTGAAGCTGGCACGCGATTGCCAGTTGGAGTTGGACACTGAAGAACTCAGCGGGCTCACTTCTGTAGCATCACTATAGGTATAGTTTACTGACCAGCCGAAGCCTTTGGACATCGGGCTGCTCAACGACAAGGTCGCGATAGAGCCGCCGCCTTTATCTGTCTTGGACGCAACCAGGACATTGTTGAAGTTAGGATTGCTCAAAGCCCTGGAACGGCTGCCGGTACAGGCACCAGATGCGCTCAAGCTGCCTGTGGCAGACCAGCAATTGGTATCGTAGCCCTGTGGCGTGTAGTACAGCGGACGGCCGTCGCTACCTGTCTTGGTCGGATCACCCAAGTTCAAGTGCTGGTAGTAGATACCGTCTTTGGTCTTCAGGTACAGGTATTCAGCGCTGAGGACCAGGCCGTTCGGCAAGGCATGTTCAAACGCCAGGTTGCTTTTCCAGATGGAAGGCTGAGCCATGTCGGGCGCCAGGAAGTCGACGTTCGCGGCCGGTATCGCACCTGTAAAATTGGTCTGCTGCTTGTTTGGATCCGGGTTATACAGGCCATCGGTGCTACAGGCTGCGAATCCGTTGATGCCGCAACCGACGATACGAGTGGCCAGGCCGGCGTTCTGGAACGGGTTGGCCAGCCAGACATTGGCGGCGGCCCCCTGGAACAAGCCGACACCGCCGCGTATCTGGGTAGGACGGCTCGCATCGAAAGCATAGTTGAAGCCGACGCGCGGTTGCACCAGGTTGTTGCCGTCTATGGTGACCGTGTTATCCAGACCGAAGCCGCCCGATGCGCGTGCACCGGTCAGCGGATTACCGTGGACTACAGGCGCGGCGGCGGCAGCATTCGCTACCGGCCTGCCGTCAGTCTTCGGGGTATCCAGGCGAACGCCGTACATGAGCGTCAATTGAGGCGTGGCTTTCCATGTATCCTGCACGAAAGCGCCGTAATTTTTCAGCGTAAACGTGGCGAAGGCATCCGACAGTTTATAGCCGGGGGCCGCCACCTGTACCTGGTAGGCGGATGGGCGGCCACGGCTAAAGTTTTCCAGTACCGCGGCCTCGACTTGCGCAGCGGTCGCCTTGGCGCAGTCTATCGTGCCGAAGGAATATGTGCCGTTGCTGCAGTTGAACGTGTAGTTGCCGTTGACGTTTTGCAAGAAAGCATTGTAGATGTCGTTCTTGCTGTAATCGGCGCCGAATTTCACCTCATGCTGACCCAGCAGCCAGTTGGCGCCGAAATACGCATCCGCAGTCTTGGTGTTGAGCACGTTCAGTTGGCGGCTGGCCTCGGTACCGAAGTTCAGGTAACGGTTGCCGGACGACACGGAACTAGGCGTGCCTGGCGGCAAGGCGCCGGAAAACTGCAGGCCGACCACCGGCATGTTCGAGTTATTGACCGGCACGGAATCGGTCTTGCGCGAAGACAGCTTCACTTCGGTGGAGAAGTTCGGGGTCCAGTCGGAAAACAACTGCGCCACCGTGGCTTCGATCGCCTTGTTCTGGGCATACCATTCTGAGTTCAGGGAAACGCCGGAAGCCGAAAAACCCGCAAAGATCGGTTCTTTCTGCTCGGTCTTGTCATAGCGCAGGCTGGCGCGATGGTCGTCGTTGATATTCCAGTCCAGTCTCAGCAGCCGGTCTTTCACCGACAGCTTGGTGCCTGCCGGGACATCGGAGGTGCCGATGTTGATGCCGTATTTGCTGTTGGCGATGGCCTGCGCACTGGCAATAGAGGATGGAGTAATGCCGACGTTGGTCTGGCTGCTGCCCAGCGGGCCGTAAGCCGGCGCGCTGCGGGTGCTGGTCATGTCTTCCAGGCTGGTGAAGAAGAACAATTTGTCCTTGATCAAAGGTCCGCCAAAAGTCACACCCTTGGTGACTTCGGTAAACGGCGCCGGGTCGTAAAAGGTGCCGGCTGTGGAGTTGTACTTCTGGCCGGAGAGCTTGTCGTCGCGGTAGACCACGTAGGTGCTACCTTTGAAGGTATTGGTGCCGGACTTGGTCACCGCGTTGATATTCGCGCCGGTGTAGCCCTTTTGCGTGACGTCATAGTTGGAGACGTTGACCTGCACCGACTGGATGGCGTCAATAGCAATCGGTTGCTTGGCCGTTGGCAAGCCATTGGCTTCCAGGCCGAAGGTATCGCTGATCGAAACGCCGTCGATCGTGATCGAGTTAAAGCGCGGGTTTTGGCCGGCTACGGACAATTCGCCGCGCTCCTTGTCGGTCTGCGAGATACGCGGATCGATACGGGCATAGTCGGCCAGGTTGCGCTTGATGGAACCAAGCGCATTCAGTTCGCGCGAACCGATATTGGTGCCTGCGCCCATATTGGTCTTGCTGAATATCTGGGACTGTCCGGCATTGCCGGAGACCGTCACGGTCTGCACCGCCGACGCTCCCAGGGTAGCATCCAGGTTGGCAGTTTCGGCCAGCTGGACATAGACGTTTTCGCGTTTTTCCGTCACGCCGTTTTGCGTGATGGTGATCGTGTATGGACCGCCCACGCGCAAACCGCGCGCCAGGTAACGGCCTTTAGCATCGGTCACTGTGTTGTTGACCGAACCGGATTCGGTATGAACGATGGTCACTTTTGCGCCGCTTAAAGGCGCGCCGTCAGCACCGGTGACGAGACCGCCGATGCCTGAAGTGGTGTTCTGGGCAAGCGCAGGCACCGTAGCGAGCGCGAGGGCTAGACTGAATGCTAGCTTCGATAAACGAAACTTTTTTTGGTTGGTCATGGAATGCTCCGAAAGAGACTTAGTTGTGTTGTAAAAATCCAAAAACTAATTTACCTATCAAATTTGACAGGCATGTTTGCTTCATCTTCTGGTCTGACTTAGATACCTGGACTACCTACCCGTCGACTTACAATTTGCTGCATAAAGCGTCTTTAATGGCCCGCGGCTACACGCCGGCCAATCTTGAATACTGTTCCCCGTCACCGTTTGCGGCTCTGTCGCAACAAATGCGCTTGACGCCAGTTGTGCGAGCCCCGGCTTTGGGAGTAATTTCTGCGCGTTACTTTGGCAGTTTTGCAATAGCAAACGATTGCGCAATCGTTAAAATAATAATTTCAGACATTCATTACGTTAGATCTACTGCAATGTTGGGAATAAACCATTGTCATCCAGAATGTAACCTACTGTACAAATTGTAATTAAGTATTACTGCACTTTCGAATCCGCGAAGTGTGGCAGTGATTTATGAAACCCTGATGACATTGCGAGAACACAACATGCGCGACTGTTTTTTTAAACAAATATATCGCAATGCGCATGTTCTATGCCAATGAGACGCGAATATGCCTTGAATATTCACGAAGAGCAAGAGTTTGATTTTCAGTGTGTGTTTCAAGATACAGATGGCTTGCCACCGGCCACTTTCAGCTTTTGCTCAAAATTGGAGCGTTACATCTGCTTACAAGCTTTGCAAATCAGGCGGGAGCACAGAAATATTACATAAGCTTATGCACCAAATCAGGACAAAATTTGGGGTATATGCTCTATTCTGGATAATATTCAAGATAGTATTTTAGAGTAAACACTCTAATTTAAAGCGGCCACCGATACTGAACCGGACAATTACCGCTTCGCGCGCGCCTGGCAATTTTCGCGACAGGAAACGCCGGCAATGCATGTCGTTTTTACAGTAACAGCCTAGGAAAAAGCAGGATTGGGCGCCAGTCCATGCAGCGCGCGCCAAGTATGCGCAAACCCGCATCGTCCACCGGAGAAGATATCTGGCGGGACGGTGCATGCCATCGCAACGCCGCAGGCATCAATGAATGGCGGCAATACCCTTTACATTGCTCTGATAGGGCGGCAATGCCTTCAGGTCCAACCCTTTGGCCCTGGCATACAAAGGCATCACTTCAGGAAAATGCCGTTGAATCTCGGCGATGCGCGCGGGGCCGGCGGGATGGGTGGAGAGCCATTGCGGCGGGGCATTCTTGTTGACCATGGCCATTTTTTGCCATAGCGCGACGCCGGCGCGCGGATCGAAACCGGCGCGCGCGGCGATATCGAGTCCGACTACGTCGGCCTCGGTTTCGTCATCACGCGAGAATTTCAGCATGACGCCCTTGGCAACCATGCCGCCGGCGGCGCCGGCCAGGCTGGGATCGTAACCCTTCGCGCCGGCAAACAGTTCCAGCGCCTTGATCCCGAGATTTGCCGCGACCGCCTTGCCGGCACGCTCGGCGCCGTGCTCCCGCAATGCATGCGCGATCTCGTGCCCCATCACGATGGCGACTTCGTCGTCGGTCAGCTTCAGTGTAGTGAGTATGCCGGAATAGAAGGCGATCTTCCCGCCCGGCATGCAATACGCATTGATTTGATTGGAGCCGAGCAGATTGACTTCCCACTGCCATTCCTTGGCGCGCTCGTTCCAGCGCAAGGCATACGGAATCAGTTTCTTGGCGATGGCGCGCAAGCGGATCACTTGCGGATGATTGTCGGGTCCCAGCGCTTTTTGCTGCTCGGCCTGCTGCATGGTCTGCGTATATTGCAGCGCCGCCTGTTTCTCCAGTGCGCCGGTCGGCGCCAGTTTGCGCATGATGGACATGCCTCCCACCTTGACGCCGTCCTGTGCCGGCGCGGCATTGCCTTGCGCAAAAACTGGAGCCGCCGCGACCACGCTGCCGGCAACAAGTAGCTGAGCGACAACTTGCTTCATGATTCTGGACCCAATCTGAAAATAATCTGGAAAATGGTAGCACCACCACCAATTTAAAGCGTCAATCCTTCGGGTTCGATTTTCGGCTCTTGCTCATTCCATGGCGCGACTTTGAGCAATAGCAGCATACCTGGAATTGCGAGTGCAAAACAAATCAGGAAAAAATGAAACCAGCCGGTTTCCGCCACGATAAAGCCTACCGAAGAAGTGGCAAAGGTGCGCGGCACCGCCGCGAGACTGGAGAACAAGGCATACTGGGTTGCGGTATAACGCGGATCCGAGGTCTTGGCGATAAAGGCGACAAAGGCCGCGGTCCCAAGGCCAACGCCAAAGGCTTCAAAGCCGACCGCCAAACCAAGGAACAACGGATGCGGGCCGGCCTGCGCCAGCAAGGCGAATCCTAGCGAGGTCGACGCCTGTATCACCCCAAAGATCCACAGACCCCGGTTGATCCCGATCCGTATCATGCATACGCCGCCGACAATGCCGCCGGCAATACTGCCCCAAAACAAGGTCAGTTTGGCGATCGCACCGATCTGGGTCAGCGGGAAACCAAGGTCGATGAAGAATTTGGTCGCCAGGGTTGCCGCCATGCTGTCGCCCAGGCGGTACAGAAAAATGAAGCACAGTATCCATAGCGCGCGCGACCAGCCGTCGCGGGAAATGAATTCGCGAAAAGGCAGGACGATCGCCTCTTCCAGGGTTTTCGGCGGCGCACCGTAGACGGCCGGCTCCCTGATCAGTAAAGTGCACACCAATCCCGGCAACATGAATGCGGCCGTAATCCAGAACACCGATTGCCACGGCATCAGATCGGCCAGAATCAGCGACAAGGCGCCGGGCACCATGCCGGCCACCTTGTAGGCGTTCACCTTGACCGCAGCGCCCAGCCCTTGCTCGTTGTCAGCCAATATCTCGCGGCTATACGCATCGATCACAATGTCCTGGCTGGCCGACAGGAAAGCAATGCCGACCGCCGCCAAAATGACCAGCGGCACCTGGTGCAGCGGGTCGAGCATGCCCATGCCGCCTATCGCAAGAAACAAGCCCGACTGAGTGAATGCCATCCAGCCGCGCCGGCGGCCCAGACGGCCAAGGCTGAACCGGTCCATCAGCGGCGACCACAGGAATTTCCAGGTATAGGGAAACATCACCAGCGCAAACAGGCCCAGCGCCTTCACGTCAAGGCCGGCCTTGGCCAGCCAGGCCTGCATCAGGTTGAGCAGGATAAACAGGGGCAGCCCCGAGCTGAAGCCGAGGAATACCAGGGTCAGCATGCGCCGATTCAGATAGCTGTGCCAGCTGGCAGGAGTATTTGTCACGAAGGGGTCTACTTTTTCTTTAAGCGGAAGACCGCAAGACTACCACGCAAATTCGGCAGGAAGGTGATCGGCTTGCCTTCATGCAGCGCGACGCACTCCAGCACGTCCAGGCCGACATCGTCGGCCAGGTCGGCAAAGTCGTAGATGGTGGCGCAACGGACATTGGGCGTGTCATACCATTCATACGGCAGCGCTTTGGAGACCGGCATCTTGCCGCGCAATAGAGCGGTGCGATGCGGCCAGTAGCCGAAGTTGGGGAAGGAGACGATCGCCTCGTTGCCGACGCGCGCGATATCGCGCAGCAGGCCTTCCACGTGCTTCATCATCTGCAACGACGACAGGCACAGCACGGTGTCGAACGCATTATCGGCGAAGATGCCCAGGCCGTTCTCCATGTCCTGCTGGATCACGTTGATGCCGCGCTGCGCGCACACCAGCACCTGCTCATCCGCGATCTCCGTGCCGTAGCCGCTGCACTGCTTGTCCGTCTGCAGGTAGTCCAGCATCACGCCGTCGCCGCAGCCGACGTCCAGCACGTGGGCGCCCTGCTTGATCCAGTGGGCGATAAAAGCCAGGTCGGGACGCAACACTTTCAGTTCCGAGAAATTCATGCCAGCTCCGCTGCAATACGATTGTAATAGGCCGCAACCAGGTTCAGGTAGCGCGGGTCGTCCAGCAGGAAGGCGTCGTGTCCGTGCGGCGCATCGATTTCCGCATAGCTCACCTTGCGCCGGTTATCCACCAGCGCCTGCACGATCTCGCGGCTGCGTTCGGGCGAGAAGCGCCAGTCGGTGGTGAACGAAGCCAGCAGGAATTCGGCCTTGGTATTGGCCAGCGCCTGGGTCAGGTTGCCGCCGTAGGCCTGGGCCGGATCGAAATAGTCCAGCGCCTTGGTGATCAGCAGATAGGTATTGGCGTCGAAGTAATCGGAGAATTTGTCACCCTGATAGCGCAGATAGGATTCGATTTCGAAATCCACGCCAAATCCGAACTGGTACTCGCCGTTCCTCAACTCGCGCCCGAATTTTTCCGCCATGTCGTCGTTGGACAGATAGGTGATATGCCCTATCATGCGCGCCACCCGCAGGCCGCGCCGCGGCACCACCTGGTGCGCATAGAAATCGCCGCCATGAAAATCCGGATCGGTCAGGATGGCCTGCCGCGCCACGTCGTTAAATGCGATATTCTGCGCCGACAGCTTCGGTGTGGAGGCAATCACCACGCAGTGGCGCAAGCGGTCCGGATACAGCATGCTCCAGGCCAGCGCCTGCATGCCGCCCAGCGAGCCGCCCATCACCGCTGCAAACTGCTGTATGCCCAGCACGTCGGCCAGGCGCGCCTGCGCCCTGACCCAGTCTTCCACGGTGACCACCGGGAAATCGGCGCCGTACGGCTTGCCGGTGGCCGGATTGGGATGCATGGGGCCGGTGGAACCGAAGCAGGAACCGAGGTTATTGACGCCGATGACAAAAAATTTATCGGTATCCAGCGGCTTGCCGGGGCCGACCATATTGTCCCACCAGCCTATGTTCTTGGGCTGGTCGGCATAGTAACCGGCGACGTGATGCGATGCATTCAGCGCGTGGCACACCAGCACCGCATTGGATTTGTCGGCATTCAGGCTGCCGTAGGTTTCCACCATCAGCGTGTAATCCGCGATGGATGCGCCGCTTTGCAAAATCAGCGGCGCGTCAAACCGGTAAGCCTGCGGCGTAACGATTCCTATTGATGACATACACTCTTCCATTGAGGCCATCGGCCTCTAATTCTTATCTGAATTGTAACGGGGAGCTAAAGGTGGGACTGAATGAGGAGACGATCAAGCATCCAGACTCGCTTTAGCCGTATTTATTCTCCAGGAAACATCTCCCCGGAAGGCGCCCGCAAGCTGATCTCAAATCGGCGCAATGCTGCAAGGATAGCGAAGTATGCGCCCCCCGTCAAACCACGCCGCCGGCGCCCTCGCCCTTCCCCATTTCCCCGAGCGCCGCGTGGCGGCCGAAGAGTTGCCGGTATTCCAGCGGCGTACAGTTAGTCAACTGCTTGAACATGCGCCGCATGCCTGAGTCGCTGCTGAAGCCGAGTTCGGCACTGATCGTACTGGCCGGCATCGAGGTCAGGATCAGGCGCTCGCTGGCTTGGTTCAGTTTGACGTTGCGTGCATAAGCGGCAACGGAAAACCCGGTCTTGCTCTCGATTTTCCTTGCCAGGGTACGCTCGGAAAGCTTCAGTTCGGCAGCCAGTCTTTGTACGCTGACTTCGGCTGCGGGCATGCGTTCCACAATCATATGCAATTTTCGCAGCAGCTCATCGGATTGCCGCATCAGGCCGAATGCCTGAAAAACGAAGTGCGTACGTTCCGGCCGCGGCAATACCATCAGCTTGGTCAGGTCACGGAATACCTCCTTGCTGACATACCGCTCTATGGCCGCCTGCGCAATCGGCAAATGGCCGTTGACCCCGGAAGCAGTGGCATTCCGCAGATTCACCACACAGGTCTGTTCGCTCTGCCAGGCAACCTTTGTATAGCGCACAATCAGGGTATCCATCAGCCACCATGTTGCGGTCGCTGGCTGTCCATTCAATTTTCCGCTGGCCGCCAACAAGCCCACGCCGGTGCAGTAACTCCATAAGCCGATTTTCTTTGGCAGCGCCGCCAGAGCCCGTACCAACTCCTTAGCGTCAGATAAAGCATCGATCACCTGTTGCGGCGACTCGGCCCAGAATCCAGGCACCAGAACAGCGTCCAGATCCGGGGCGCACACAGAACCGGTAGCCGTCAGCAACATGCCGTGGCTGCAAGCGACCGGCCCGGGTTCCAGTGCGACAAAGCGTGTTTCAAAAAGCGTTTGCCCGGTGCGGCGATTCGCAGCGTTCAGCAGATCGGCAAAGGAAAACAAGCCGGCCGGCATGCACTGTTCAAACAGCAACAAGCCTATGCGGAGGGGCTGCGCAGCGGGCTGGTGACCCAGATAATTTTTCGGCATGGCATAAAATGGCTTAATTATGGCAAATACAGCCATAGTATCCGTACGGCCGGCGAAGCACAATGCTCCCACAAGAAAACCACTTTCAGAAAGCTGCCGGAATGAAAATTACCCAACTACGCAATGCCACGCTTATTTTGCATATCGGCAACTATCATATTTTGGTGGACCCCATGCTGTCGGACAAAAATGCGCTGCCGGCGCTGCTATGGCTGGATGGCCAGAGGGTGCGCAATCCCATTGTCGATTTGCCGGAGGATGCTGAAGCGGCACTGGAAAGCGTCACGCATTGCCTGTTGACCCATTGCCAGAGAGGCCATTTCGATCATCTGGACCGGGCCGGCAAGCGCTTCTTGCGCGATAGGCAAATTCCGGTGATATGCACGCCGCATGACGCCGCCTACCTGCAAAAACTGGGCTTGAACACTCAGCCCCTGGCTAAGGACCACCGCCAGCCGCAGCCTTTGTTTGGCGGGGTGATCCGGACAGTGCGTTGCACGCATGGGCGCGGGATGATAGGTCTGGTCATGGAGCACGGCGTCGGCTATTTCCTGGAAATTCCGGGGGAGCCCAGCCTCTATCTGGCAGGAGACAGCATACTGTCGGATGAAGTGCGTGATTTTGTCACGCTGCATCAACCTGGGATATGCGTCATTCCAGCCGGCGGCGCCAGGCTGGACGCGGGCCAGGAACTGATCATGGGGCTGGAGGAGGCGCTGGAGTTCGTCCAGCTGTCCAAGGGCATCGTCATCGCCAACCACCTCGAGGCCGTGAGTCATTGTCCCGTGCAGCGCTCCGAACTGACCGCCGCCGCGCGAGACCGGCAACTGGACGCCCGGCTCAGGATACCGGAAGACGGCGCAACCCTGGAATTCCAGATCTGAACCGAATTGCCGGCTTAGGCCACGCTGCCCAGGAAGCTCACGGTTTCCTGGATCACGTGCGGATCGTAGGTCCGTAAAATCCTCTTGATGTACGGCTGCAAGGCTTCCAGATTGGTGTTCAGTATCTCTTGCTTGATCTCCGGCAGCAGCGCTGCGGGCATCGACAATTCGCGGAAACCCATGCCTATCAGCAAGCGCGTCAAACGCCGGTCGCCCGCCATGCCGCCGCAGATCGCCACCGGGATGCCGGCCTTTTCACCGGCCGTGACCGTCATATGCAATAACTGCAAGATGGCCGGGTGGATATCGTTGTACAAGTGGGCCACTTCATGGTCGGCCCGGTCTATCGCCAGCGTGTACTGGATCAGGTCATTGGTGCCTATCGACAGGAAATCCAGCTTTTTGACAAACAAGGGCAAGGTCAACGCAGCGGCGGGCACCTCTATCATGGCCCCGACCAGGATA
>Ga0210384_10009012_pt1 | contig 10347 bp, 9 predicted proteins | sample IncBWH2MmetaG_FD_160574 | JGI IMG/M metagenome (GOLD analysis project Ga0210384, IMG submission 160574) | Forest soil microbial communities from Barre Woods Harvard Forest LTER site, Petersham, Massachusetts, United States - Inc-BW-H-2-M | ecosystem: Environmental > Terrestrial > Soil >...
GTGCCCCATTTCGCAAGCAGCAGGCCGGCAGCGCCGCCGATGAGCGCCAAAGTCCCGCTCTCTGTCAGCGCCTGACGAATAAGCCGGCTCCTTCCCGCGCCAAGCGACGCACGAATCACGAACTCCTGCTGGCGCGCGATCGCACGGGCCATCAGAAGCCCAGCGAAATTCGCGCAGGCAATCAGCAGTACCAATCCCACGGCTCCGAAAAGAACCAGCAGCGCCGGTCGAACATTACCGGTCAACCATTCATGCAAGGGAACGAGCAACGTCTCCCGATCCCTCTCGTTGTCGGGATACTGCTCTGCGAGCCGGCGGTCGATCGTGGACATGTCCGCCTGCGCCTGCGAGAGTGTCATGCCTGGCTTCAGCCGCCAGTAGGTCCTCATGAAATGCACGCCGCGGTAAGGAGCAGCTTCTGGATAAGCCACCCAGAGCGAAACGAACACATCCGCATGCTCCCTGGGCAAGGCAAAGCCCGCCGGCATTATGCCAATCACGGCGTAGTTGTTTCCACTGAGCGGGATCGTCTTTCCCAAGGCGTGAGGATCGCTGCTCAGAAAGTTTTGCCAAAAATGGTAACTCACCACGATGTTTCGGGGTCCGCCGCTTACGTCTTCGTCCGGTGTAATGATGCGGCCCAACATCGGCGGAACCCGTAGCGTTTCAAGCAGCCCAGCATCGACATACGCCGCGAAAATCTGTACAGGTTCGGTTCCGCCGGTGTAGTCCATTGCTTCGATGTTGACTCCGCCTCCTTGCGAAAGCGTGCGTGTCTGTCGCTGGATATCGATCACGTTTTGCAACGAATCGTTCTGCTTCATCGCGATGAGCTGCAGTGGCTCCGGGTAGGGGAGCGGACTGAGAAGCACACTGTCAATCACGCTGAATATTGCGGTGTTCGCGCCAATGCCGAGCGCCAGCGTCAGCCCCGCAACGGCGGCGAAGCCGGGAGACTTGCGCAGCATGCGTAGGCTGTAGCGAACGTCCTGCGCGAGGTGCTCGAACCATTCCCAGCCCCACGCCATGTGACTTATCTCCTTCAGCGCGGTTACGTTGCCGAACCGACGTCGTGCTGCTGCCCGAGCATCATTTGCCTCCATGCCCGACTGCAAATGTTCCTGCTGGCGCATTTCCAGATGCAGGCTCATCTCCTCTTCGAGGTCTGCATCAAACTGCCGCCGATGAATCAGCATGCTAAGCCGTCTTGCAACTTCGCGCAGCCAGACCATACAGGGCCTCCTCTCAAGCCGCCTCGATCACACGCGAGATCGCTCCAATGACGCGTTCAAATTGCGACATTTCCACGCCTAATTGTTTGCGTCCAGCTGCGGTCAGTTGGTAGTAGCGAGCGCGACGGTTGCCGGCCGTAGTACCCCACTTCGCGGTCACCCATCCCTTGATGAGCATCCGTTGCAACGCGGGGTACAACGAGCCTTCTTCCACTTGGAGAACTTCATCCGATATCCGCTGAATAGAATTGGCGATCTCATATCCATGCATTTCGCCGGAGCGCGCCAAAGTTTTCAAGATCAGCAGATAAAGTGTTCCTGGAGGAATCTCGTCTCAGTGCAAATGATCACCCCGTGACATAGTTAGACTATGCGAGTGTCGGATGGTTAGCAGCCGCTGTCAAGGGATCAAGGGCCCCGGCTCCCGTCCCTTCAAAAGGCGTTTGGAAGCGAAAGGTGAGATTCTTGGGTGGGTTGTCGGCAAACCTTACCTAATCTCGTTACGTCAGAGTTGCCCGTCACCAACGGCTTTATCGAAAGCGCGCCGGAGCACCGCGCTCGTGCACACTTTTTTTCTGAAAGCGCGCTTCCGATAAAGCGCTAACGTCACTCGGGCACAATCGTCGGGCTTCAGGGATGGTGACGCTGGATGATTAGGCGTTTTCGGAGCCGCGTGATGCATTAAATTCGACGACGTGCAGAGACCGGCTTCGGGCGATCGTTGCGGATCCTGCGTGCCCGTCGCGTGAGAGCGGGCCGAATTCAAATCGAGCCTAAGTGGATACTAGCCCCACTCAGTCTGACGCTTCAGCGCCTCTTCAAAGCTTCCTCAGATGGCCTTTCGACTCGAATTACCTTCCATTCGTTCCTGGCGTACTGCAGAAACACCTTTGCCGTGATGGTATCGATCGATATCGCCCATTTTGCAGGAAGATTCTTCTTCAATTGGTTTCCAATCTCGTTAGGCTCCCAGCGGTAGCTCACGATATAGATCGCCGAGGGCGCCGGCTTTTGCCATTGCTGATTCGGCCGGATCTCTGCGATTCTCTCTTGGGCAATTGGGATATCCCAAGCGGTTGCCCCCTCCTTCCACTTGGTCGTTGCTGTCTTTCCGGCCTCGGTAAGTTTTACGATCAGGAATCGCTTGCCTTGAACAGTCCCTCTATCCGACTCCTCTATGTCCACCAAGCCCAGCCTTTGTAGAGTGTGGTACACCGATTCGTCTGGGCTATCGCCGTCAACCCAAACCGCTCTTTGAATCCGCATGTACTGTTGTCCTTGAAACTGTTCGGAGTGACGAATAGCAACCGCTTGGTCATCCTCAACCGGCAACTCCGGGATGAGTTGCTCTCGTTGGAGAAAACGGCTCAACTCGATACGCACATCGCCCCAATCGGCGGCGAGCAGCAGGCCGCGCTCAGATACCCAAACGGTAGATGTCAGGTCTGGCATATCTCGGCTTCCGCCCCCCGAGACCTGGAATCGATGTGCCTTAACCGAGTGCCCCAGCACAGTGATTGTGTCTATGCCTGCATAGTTCAGGTTCGCATGAGTGGGTCTGCCGGTGATCAGTGTCTCCGGCGTCTGCCCGTCGAAGGAAATGCCGACTGCTTCCATTGTGCCCTGCTGTTTTGTGTCACGGCTGCCATGCGCGACTAAAGTCGTGAAGAACCACGGATCATCGAGGAGTGCGATTTCCGCTCCGAACTGCACGGCGTACCCGCCGCTCACATCGATGCTGCCCTTGCCGCTGCTCCCCTCAAAAGTACTTTCGCATTCGAGGCTGCCGTAGTGTACAGAACAATCGAGCGCACCGTCGCCAGACACGGTCGAATTCTCCAATTCATAGCGAAACCGACGCATCCTGAAGTCGGAATTCATTTCCAGCATTTCGGTTTGGCGGTGAGCCTTTGTCTTATCGCGGGCTGGGATGCCGGGGGCCGGGATCTCGATCTCAGCCCTCAGATGCTGGTCAGGTCCAGACCACAGGTTGAAAGAATCGATGTCAATCTTCAGATGGTCAGATGTCGATTCCATTGCGTACGCCCCTTCGGCTAGCTTTTGTCGCGCGGCGCTGGACGAATTCGTGCGGTACTTCTGAAAACCAAGCACAAGCACCGTGAACAGGCCCACAACAACGAAGGCGACACCTACGAATCGGCGCGTGACCATTGCGGATAGGATAGCAGCCACTATCCGAAAATACGGCATCTTGCGCTGAATGAACTACGGTAACCGCATAGCCTCAGGTCCGGCGTCAATCTCCGATACGTTCTCCGTTCCGAGTGATAACTCCAAACGAGTCCGTTTGAACGTCGCGGAATCCCTGACCACCTCGAACTACTACCGTAGCGTCGTGGGCGATGAGACCGTCGCTTAAATTAACCGTCAACGTCCCGGTGCAATCCGAGCTGACCGCGTAGCTCCCTGTAAACGTGGCGGGAAAGGTCACGCCGCCTACGTTCACGGTCGAATGGCCGGACAGATTCCCACTAGCATCGAAGCGCATTATCCCCGCCTCCGCAAACGGGAACGGCGGCGGTGGAAACCCCGGAATTTGCCCGACTATGGTGCCCTGTGCCTGCATGGCGTAGGCGCCGTGCAGGCTAGAAGCAGAGCAACCTCGATCATCACCGTCGAGTCGTGCCGCCGATGCAGTCTGCATAAGCTGCGATTTAGGTGAACTGCTCAAAGCAAGTGCGATGACCATCGCGGCGCCGCACGAAGCGGCGGCCCATCTTACCGTGCCAGTCTTTTCCATATTTGCTCCCTTCAAGCCAAACCGGCAAAAAGCCTCCCTCGGCGCTTTGTTGCCTTGCGGCAGGTGAAATTCCGCCATACGCCCCAATCCAGCATCTACACGGGTTTGGGTCCGAATTTGATCCTGCCAACTTGTGCAAGACAGTAGAAGTTTCCTGCCAGAGGATCAATGGGCGACCGCGAAGTTTTTTGTGAATAGGAAATGAGCGGCTAAATACTTGCATCCGCGCATCATAGTTTCTTTTTTTCGTGCGTCAGGGTATGGTTTGGCTTCCCAATTGGCAGGCTGTAGGCAGGTGCGGCATGTCTTCTGGTTCAATCATCCGTTTCGGTGCATTTGAACTGGTTCTTGACACGGGCGAGATTCGGAAGCACGGCCGGCCACTTAAGCTTCCTCCTCAGCCGTTTCGAATCCTTGTCTTGCTGGCCGGTTCGCCTGGGCAGCTCGTTACACGCGAAACCATCCGAAAAGAGCTGTGGGGAAGCGATACTTTTGTCGACTTTGAAAGTGGATTGAACTTCTGCATCCGTAAGATTCGCAACGTACTGGGCGACAGTGCCAAGAAACCGCGCTTCATCGAGACGCTGCCCCGCCGTGGATATAGATTCATCTTTGAGGGATCGAACCATCGAAACGGGCCGGTCGTTCCTGGAACGCGTACTGGCTCTCTGGCCGGTTCTCCGCCAGCGCAGGCTACGGCGGGTGCGCAGTTCAAGCGCGCCGTTGCCGTCTTGGAGTTCCAAAACTTATCGAGCGATCCCGATATCGACTGGCTCGCCACCGGAATTGCAGAAACCTTGGCGGCGGGCCTGCGAAGGGTGCCGTCCGTTTGGGTTGTCAGTTCCAACCGCGTGAGAGCGGCGTTACAGCTACCAGGTAAAGTGGAACCGTCGGGGCCGCAACCGGACTACAAACTCCTGGGCCATGAGTTGGGCGCCGAATGGATTGTGAATGGAAGCTACCAGCTGGCTGGCGATCGGCTGCGCATCGCATCGCAGCTCACTGAGGTTCGCACCGGCGAAACTATCTCCGCCGGCAAACTAGATGGGACTTGGGAAGAGATTGTCGAGCTACAGGACCGATTGGCCGGCGAACTTATCGAGGTCCTGGAACCTACCGCCGCCGATAGAAAGCCCCTCCCACCAGTCGCTGCAGAGCGCCAGGTACAGGCGTTCGAGCAATATTCAAAAGCCCGCAGGCGATTTCGCCGGATGGATAAAGGCACTCTCGACGATGCGCTTCAGCATTTTTGCCGAGCTTTAGATCTGGATCCGCAATACGCGATGGCCCACGCAGGGTTGGGTGCCACTCATGCCATGCGCTTTATTCATCGAACCAACGCCAACGATCTGGTGGAAGCAAGGAGCCATTTGGAGCGCGCCTCTCTGCTCGATGCGGAGCTAGCCGAGCCCTATCCATGGCTTTGCTACGTCTACATGCGAGACGGAAACCTGCGCGACGCTCTCCGAGCCGGCCACCGCGCCGTTGAACTCCTGCCCGATCTTGTTCAGGCTCACTACTTCCTGGGTTTGGCTTACTTTTTGTTCGCGGAAACCGATCCCATCCACTATCAGAACGCAGCCAATCATCTACTTCAGGCAGCCCGTGTCGATCCGCGCTGGCAGGCAACCTGGTTTTTGCTTTCCTTCTTGTCGCTTACGTACGGTAACTACAGCCGCGCGGAAGAATTTGCTAACCAGCTGCTCCAGTCAAATGCCAATGAGGCCGGCGCGACACAATTCATCGGCGCTGAAACTTTGCTTGCGACGATATCCCTGCGCTGCGGGAACTATGAGAAAGCCTTGGCGTGGCTATCACAATCTGCGGCCAAGCTCGCGGCATCAGACCACATGTATCGAGAAGGAATGATGGCTCTAAGCTTCTGTGTGTTGGGTGACGTTCACCTGCGTCAAGAACAGCCGGGCGTGGCGCTAACGGACTACCGCCACGCTTGGCACATTGTGCAAGAGTACCCCACCATGTTGGCTCAAGATCGCCATAGCGTTCGTGCGCTTGCGGGGTTGGCGGCGGCTTATGCCGCGCAGAGTGAACGCGAACGTTCCGACGAACTGTTATCACGCGCCGCGCAAGTGCTGGAGATCGCCAAGAGGCCCCAAAGCGCCGCGGCGGGAGCCAATGTAGCGGAACTCCACTATGCTCTCGCCATTGCGTATATTCGCGCCCAGAACACAAGGCTGGCGCTCGACTCGTTGGAATGCGCCGCCAAGACCGGATGGCGAGATGCGGCTTGGTTCGATCACGATCCAGAATTGCGGCCTGTACATCATGAGCCTCGATTTGTGCAGCTTCGCCATCAGCTTCTCCAGTTCGCACAATTACAGTTGGAACCGTCGAACAAGTAACCGGACGTGGATCCACCAATCCAGACCCGAAGCTAACCAACTTTCATTTGGTCCGCATAGGCGGTTTGCCTGGCAAACAGCCGTTCAGGGTATTACGGCCTGTTCAGAAAACTGCCGCCTCTCTTCGCTGGCCAGTTTGAGGAAGGGTGAAGCTGCTGAGTTTCTGGACCGTGAGGTGTGTTAGCTATTTGTCCTGAGATTCCGACTACTACGGTATGCGCGTCATCTATCTGAGATGTAGTTACAATAGTCGGAAATTCCACATTTTCATAGAAAAAAGAGTATTCGGTGCGGTGCCGAATGCTCTTTGGAATCCACAAGAAACTCATAGAATAAGTCTTTGAGAATCAGTCAGCACAAGTGCGCATTTGATCGAGCAATTCGAAAAAATCACCAATGTTGGCCCCATGTTGGACCCCATACTCGAAGTAGCTTGATTTCGCGCTCTGTATTAGAATGAAAACAAATGCGTTGCGCGGTTCCCCGGTAGCTCAATGGTAGAGCATTCGGCTGTTAACCGAAGGGTTGCTAGTTCGAATCTAGCCCGGGGAGCCAAACCTCTTTAGCCCCAATCAATTACAAAGTGTGGGTAGAGCATTCGGCTTTCGACCGAATGCTTGGGGTGTGCGAAGTGAAATCAGGTCTGCAAGTTGGTGAAGCAAAGGCACTTTTTTGTAACCAATCCGACGTCAACAACTGCTGTCATAAAAACGTAATAATCGCACCGCGCTCATGGCCCCTGGCTGCGGGGGGCACTGCATGCGTGGTGCCTCCGGAATTTGCGATTTAGCTTTCTTTTGCCACGTACCAGTGGGCATTGATCTCCGCGAAGCTCTTCCATTGTTTTGGAAGGTCTTCGATGGGGAAGATTGCCGATACAGGGCAGACTGGGATGCAGGCACCGCAGTCAATGCATTCATCGGGATTGATGTAAAGCTGCGGTGCAGTCGAAAACTCGCCTTCGTCTTTTCGTGGATGAATACAATCACACGGGCAGACGTCCACACACGCAGTATCCTTTGTGCTCACACACGGTTCGGCAATTACATATGCCATTCTACCCTCCTGGATATCGCGGAAAGAGAGGCTCGGCTGAGCCTCTACCCGCGAGCGACGGCGGTTTTCAGTTGAAAAGGCAATGCCGCCCCAAGAACGCAGAATAGAGTCGTGTGGCAAATAGGGCGATGACTTTAGTCACAGTCATCGAGAAAAAACACTTGCAGGAATTTAGATGCTACCCCCAATTTCATCGCGCAGGATGGCGAGATCAGGAATATTGACAGTGCGTTTGTTCATCTCAATTAGCTTATCCCCGTGCAAACGCCCGAGATTTCGGGAAATCAATTCCCGAACCGTACCGAGACGGACGGCCAGTTGTTCATTGTTTTCGGTCAATTGAAAATGGATTCCCTGAGGTGTCCGGTGTCCGTTTTCTTCTGCCAGTCGAACGAGGTACGCAATCAGGCGTGCACGAACTGTGGCGAAGGACAGTTCCTCGACCAGACTCACCAAATGCCGCAGTCTGTGCGCGAGAACTTTGAAAACCTTCAGAGACATTTCGGGATTCTTAAGACAAGTTTGTCGAAAACTATCTGCCGACAGTCGTAACAGAGTGGTCGAGCTGGTCGCTTCCGCACTGGCCGGATACCGACCACCGTCAAAGACGGCCACTTCCGCGAGCGAACCGCCTTTGCGCTCGATGCCGAGGAGTTGCTGTCTCCCGCTTAATGCCGACTTAACTATCTTCACTGTTCCCTCTTCGACGATCAGAAGCTCGCGGCACACGTCGCCCTCTCCAAAAATTAGCGTTCCCTCTTCGAAATATAGACGGCTCACACCCTCGGCGATTTGGGCCAGTTCTGCGTCAGACAGATCGGTGAAAAGCGGTAGCCGACGAAGCGTTCTAATGTAATCAGATTTAGCTGAGTCCATTGGTCTCAGATTGTACGGCTATTTAGATTAAATCCGTTTTTCGTCAGTAGTCGGAGCTGCCCGCCCGTGTCAATCCCGATTTGTCGCGTACTCGTCCAAGTGCGAAGGTTAGGCGATCTGGAGTTCCTGTTAAGGGGCTTTCTTCTTCCGGAAAGCCGAATTGCCTACAAGACTAGGATGCAAAGCTAGCTGGGTGCTTAGGAGCAAGCACTACAGCACTCTCGGTTTGAAGGGATTCAAGACGGCCACGTCGAAGTGCGCGAAATCACGTTCGTTCCGAGTGGACACGGTGAGGCCATGAACGCGCGCCGTGGCAGCCATCATAGCGTCCTCACTTAGGGTATCGGAACGGTCGTGCATTAGGCGGGCATATTCTCGAAAACACGCGGCATCCATCGACAAGACTTGTGAAGTGCGTTCCAACTGTGCCGCCCAAGCCTCGATTTCGTTCGCCTTGACAGGATCCTGTCGACGCGTGAGTTCCACACCCCTTTGAATTTCCCCGAACGTTACCGCCGAGAAGAAGCCTTGGCCCAATTCAAGACTATGCAACCAAGCGACTGCCGCACCGTGGGGCTTGGGCTTGCGCAATTCGGACACCACGTTCGTATCGATCAGGTAGCGGATCAACCGAACACCGCAGGCTTGCGCGATTTAGCCGTGCCACGTTTGGGGAGCGGGATTTCAAATCGTGGACCTTCACCCAAAAGTACATCCTTCCAGGTCAAACGGTTTTCGTCTTTTAACTTATGCCATTCGTCGATTGAAACGACAACCGCGGTATCGATTCCCCGACGGGTCACGACTTGTGGCCCCTTCTCGAGCGTGTCATCGATCAGTTCACTGAAACGCGCCTTCGCATCCTGTAGTTGCCATTTGGTCATGAACCCTCCTAGGATGCCATTATATGGCTAGTCAGATGTCTAGTCAAGTCCAGGAAGGCGCGTCCAGCTGTGAATGTCAATTTCATAGATCACCTCCGTATTCGAATTTTGAGCAAGTCCTAGCCGATCACCGGATCAAATCGGAGGAACTACGCTCGGGCTGTGAGCAATAAGGCTCGAACGTAAGCGCGTAAGGTCGGCTCCCAGCCTTCAAAGATAGTGCGCTACTTCTTCTCCTGTTCTGCGAGCCAGTCTTGTGCGAAAACGATGCTGCGAGGGCCTATGTCTGATTGTCTTATGACCACAAAACGCTGCCCTCCGGGAGCGGGGTCGTAAAGGGCTATCTTGAAGCGAAGCATGGACGGTCCCGCCAGAGAAGAGCTGAACAGGGAGCCCCGGCTTGAAGGAGGGTCGGCTCTCCACGGGCACTGCCATTAACTTTTCGCCTTCGACAAAGAAAAGCTCATGGCCGGAAGAATTCCATTTAGGAGCAGTGCCGCCGTTGGTAGAGATGGTCCACTTGGCATCGCCAGGGGGAAAGGGGCGCACGTAAACTTCAAATCGTCCAGACTCATCGGATTGGTAGGCAACGAAGTGTCCATCGGGCGAGAACTGGGGCGAAAGTTGGATTGCAGGAGTGACCTGGAACGGCTCTGGTTTTGCTCCCGCGCGCAGAGAGACAGACCAGATGAAGATGTTATGGCTCCTAAAGGCTTCCCGCGCAGAATAGAGAGCGGTGCTATTATCCGGCGATAGGGTTAGATAGAGTGGGTTTGGCCCCATAGGCAGCACAAGAATCGGCTTCGGCGGAGCACTCCCGTCCGGGGAAGCGGTGCAGAGCCCGAAAGGTGATTTGGCAGTATCCTGACAAGAGAACACCAGTCTTTTGCCATCAGAAGTCCATGCTTGGGAGGCAGCAAAATACAAGCTGGTAGTCAGGTTCGTCGCAGTATTCCGAATGGAATCCTGGACCCAAACGGACCAGTTCTCCCCGACGTTCATCACGGCAACGCGGTGGCCTTCCGGACTAACCGTGGGTTGCCTTATCTCATTCTTCAGGCTGCCAAAGCTGCCCAGGATCTTACCCGAGCGATCGACCCAAGAAAGCTCGGAGGGCCCGTCGTTTACACCAGACAGATACACCAAGTTTCCCTCCAGCGAAACGCCAAAGGACG
>Ga0210384_10009013_pt1 | contig 10347 bp, 9 predicted proteins | sample IncBWH2MmetaG_FD_160574 | JGI IMG/M metagenome (GOLD analysis project Ga0210384, IMG submission 160574) | Forest soil microbial communities from Barre Woods Harvard Forest LTER site, Petersham, Massachusetts, United States - Inc-BW-H-2-M | ecosystem: Environmental > Terrestrial > Soil >...
GGACGCCAGTCCGCAGACCGCCGACGCTTCCCCCACCGCCGTCCCCGTCTTTGTCAGCGATTTTGAACTTTATTCCGTGCCGCCTCCGCCGAATTCTCCCAAACCACAAGCTGCTCCGCAGAATCAGCAAACGCCAGAAACACGGCCCGCCTCCGGAGATCCCGAACTTCCCTCTGTCCAGGCCCGCCGTTTGATGGATTTCTTCGCAACCACCATGGTGGACACCCTCCACAAGAGCGGCTATACCGTCCGGCGGGCGAGAGGCGCTACCCTGCCCAAGGGAGCTCTCCTCCGTGGTGTTTTCGCGGAACCCGACGAAAAAAATCGCATCCGTCGCACGCTCCTGGGCGGAACTTCCGCGAACTTCAAATTTTTCCTCTACGTCGGCATCTTTAATCTTGCGCGTCCCGATCAGCCGCTTTACCAACTTGCTCCAGAGCAAGAGCAGTCAGTCAGCAGCCAATTCGGGCCTGTCATCACTCTCAATAACTACATCCCCCTGGCCAAATATGAGCTCGACAAGAACCCGACAGAAGAAGACATCCGCAAAATCTGCGGCCAGATTGCCGCCAGCTTGACGGCGCTCCTGGCGGCCAATCCGGCCGCGTTTTCTGAGTAGAATCTCCCCATCTCGCCGTGTTTGAAGCACAGATAAGCGCCACTGGCCAGAATACGGCTAACCATTCCGTTCTTGCGCAGCATCTACATATGGATAACAATGGGGTGGTACCTTTTTCCTATTAATGCGTCCCATCTGTGGGGGTAGTGTTTGTTTGCAGGAAGCACAATGCATCCAGCAGGTCCCCGGCCGAGCCGCCGGTTGGCCACGTCTGTCATCATCTCGGTGGCGCTGCTTTCCTTCTTCTTCCTCCTGCAAGTCGCCCCGCACTCCCACGCCGACGGGCGTGATGACGCTGCCTGCCGCATCTGCCAGATAGCCCACATCGGCGTAGCTCCCGCGGTTTCCGCCGTCCTGCTAAATCCAGTTATCCTTTATTTCGGTGAAATTCTTGCTCCTCGCAGCGTTCACTTCACCGGTTCGTTCTCCGCAGATGCCCCGTCTCGCGCACCTCCAGCACGGATCGCTTAACTCCCAGTCCTGGTAATTCTCCGGAGCGCGACCCTGCGAGGTCTCGCTACCGCCAAACTTTGGCGGGTCTCCCCTCATACCAACTACATCGCCCGAAGCGGCTTGGAGGAATTATGCGTTTGGCAGTCCGAGGTCTAACTATTCTTTTTACGCAAATGGCATTGCTGGTGATGATCGCCAGCGCGCAGTTGGGAAATTCCGGCTCCATCGAGGGTGTGGTGAAAGATCCCTCCGGCGGAGTAGTCGCCAATGCCAAGGTTGAAATCATCAACCCGGTCAGTGGCTTCACCCGTGAGACTACGACCGGAAGCGATGGCAGCTTCCGCTTCACTAACGTGCCGTTCAACCCTTATCACCTGACGGTGATAGCGCCCGGATTCGCATCCTTTACGCAAGACGTGGATGTTCGCTCGACGGTGCCAAGCAGTTACCAGTTCGGCCTGAAAGTGAGCACGGATGTACAAAGCATCACCGTGCAGGCCACGGGGGGTGACCTGATCGAAAATGAGTCGACGTTCCATACCGACGTGGACCAGGGCATTCTCGACCGCCTTCCGCTGGCGAATCCTTCGGCCTCTTTTACTTCCATCGCAACGCTACTTTCTCCGGGGGTTGCCGCAGACTCGAACGGCCTTATGCATGGCCTGGGGGACCACGCAGAAAATTCCGTGTCGCTCGATGGACAGCCGATTACGGACCAATTCAGCAAAGTATTTTCAAACCAGCTTCCTGCTGACGCGATTCAATCTATCGAGATCATTTCCGGGGCTCCAACAGCGGAATTTGGCGAGAAGACGAGCTTGGTGATCAAGGCGACCACGAAATCTGGCCTGGGAGTGACCACTCCAACTGGAACTGTATACTCCTCTTATGGAAGTTTTGGCACCGCGAACATAGGCTTTAACTTGGCCTACGGCGCTCAGAAGTGGGGCAACTTCCTTGCTGCGAATGGCTTGAAGACGAGCCGATTCCTGGATCCTCCGGAGCTTACGGCAATTCACGATAAAGGGAACCAGGAGAACTTTTTTGATCGCGTGGACTATCAACTGACGGACAAGGACACCATCCATGGGAATTTCCAGTACACGCGTTCCTGGTTTCAGAACCCGAACACTTATGACCAGCAACTGCATACGTGTACGGTGGGGTTAGCCGTCTGCGATTCGACCAATACGACCTTCGTCAACCCTGTGACTGGCGGTCCGCTGGGCAAGACGGATCAACGCTCGCAGATCCAAACCTTCAACATCGCGCCGGTGTGGACGCGACTGATCAATTCCAACACGGTATTTACATTTGGCGGCTTCGTACGGCGGGACCACTACAACTACTACCCGAGCGCCGATCCATTTGCCGATTTTTCACCGGGATTGCAATCTCAGACCATCGCGCAGGACCGCAAGCTCTTAAACGCCGGTTTGCGATCCGATATCTCCTACGTGCATGGAATGCACAATATCAAGGCGGGAGTTACGTATCAGCAATGGTTCCTGGACGAGCGGGATACTTTGGGTACGGTCGATCCGTTTTTCTCAGCACTGTTTTTCCAACTGGATTCGACTGGAACCGCCATTCCGAACCCGGGCATGCCCGGCACAAATTTCAACTGCTCGCAACCTCTGCAGCCAGGCGAGGTCGGCCCCTGCCAGACACTCGCTTCCGTGGACCTGACGGCGGGTGGAAAGCCGTTTGTGTTTAACGGCCATACCAACGTGAAAGAGGCGTCGCTCTACGTTCAGGACACCATCACAAAGGGGAGTTGGTCGTTCAACCTAGGAATCCGTGGCGATATTTACAACGGGTTCGTGAGTGACGCGCAACCCGAGCCTCGTCTCGGCGTGGCCTACAACATCAAGTCAACCAACACGGTTCTGCGAGTTTCCTATGCGAGAAGTATGGAAACACCGTTCAACGAAAATCTGATCATATCGAGCACCGGTTGTAGTGACCCGGTGGTCGCGGTCTTAGTGCCGCCGCCGAACAGCGCCTGCAACTTCGGACCGGTTCGTCCAGGGTGGCGCAATGAGTTCCATGCCGGCCTGCAGCAGGCCTTTGGCAAATATTTGGTGGTGGACGGCGAATACCTTTGGAAATACACGCACGGTGGCTATGACTTCGGCGTCGTAGCGGCAACACCGATCGCGTTTCCGATCGAGTGGCACAACTCGAAGATTCCCGGATACGCGATCCGGGTGAGCGTTCCGAACTATCGCGGGTTTAGCGCACTGGTAGTGATGTCCGGCGTTGCCGCCCGTTTCTTTCCCCCGCAAGTCGGCGGTGTACCCTTTTTGCCGGCGCCGGGCGTTTTCCGCATCGACCATGACGAGCACTTCAACCAAACGACTCACCTGCAATACCAGCCCTGGAAGCGCGGGCCGTGGGTTGGATTCAACTGGAGATATGACAGCGGGCTTGTGGCTGGTTCGATACCATGCTTCGCTGCTACGGCAACATGCGGCTTTTCGACCGTGCCGGGTACCGGTCCGGGTACTCCTAACCCAGCGTTAATATCCCTGACCAACAACCTGACCGGGATACCTCTGACCGCCGATCAGCAGTTCCAGTCCGGTCTGACCTGCATGGGAGTAGGAGCCACGCCAACAACTCCAATTCCGACGCTCGTGAACAATACCTGCCCCGCCTCGCAGTTCGGCTCGAAGTACATCAACATACCGGCTCCCGGCAAGGAAAACGACGACCACAACCCACAGCGCATCGCTCCTCGCAACCTTTTCGATCTGGCTATTGGCCACGACAACCTGTTCCATGGAGACCGCTACAAATGGAGCCTGCGCTTCACGGTCATCAACCTGAGCAACAAAACGGCGCTGTACAACTTCTTTTCCACCTTCAGCGGCACGCACTACGTCACGCCGCGAACCGAAACCGTGGACCTCGGCTTCCACTTCTAGGAATTAAAAAGTTCCGCCAGAAAGCCCTGCAAGAACCGGCAACGGTTTCTTGCAGGGCATCTTTTTTGCCGCTTCCGAATTCCACGCCGCTCACGTTATCTGCTACTCTGTCCGCCGGAGGTCATCGCCGGATGAGCAGTGCTCCCGCGCAGGTCCGTAACATCTCCGACACGGCTTTGTGGGCCGCGCATTTTCGCGCCGAAGAATCGCGGCGTCCCGACGCGCTTTTTCGCGATCCGTATGCAGAGAAGCTCGGCGCTCAGCGTGGCGGCGAAATGGCGCGTACTCTTCCGCAGGGCCTGAGCCATGCGTGGGCCTGGGTGGCGCGCACCTATCTGTTCGACCAGATCTTGCAAAAAGAAATCGCGGAAGGTGCGGACTTCATCGTGAATTGCGCCGCAGGGCTCGATGCTCGGCCCTATCGCATGCAGCTTCCCGCCACGTTGCAGTGGATTGAAGCCGACTTGCCCGATATGCTTGCGTACAAAAAAGAGCTGCTCGCGAGCGACAAACCCACCTGCCAACTGGAACGTATTTCCGTCAACCTTGCCGACATCAACGAGCGGCGCCGCTTTCTCGCCGATATCGCGAATCGCGGCAAACGCGGAGTCGTGCTCACGGAAGGGCTGCTCATCTACCTCGCCACCGAAGAAGTCGCGCAATTTGCGGGAGATCTTTCCGGGATCGCCTCCCTGCAATCCTGGATTCTCGATATGCACTCGCCGCGCCTGCTGGCCATGATGCAGCGCCGCACCGGCAAAGCGCTCGAAAAAGTGGGCGCGCCCTTTAAATTCGGCCCCGCGGAAGGCCCGGATTTCTTTCGGCCTCATGGCTGGACGCCTGCGCAGGTCGAAGGCCTGCTCCACACCGCCGCCCGCTTCAAAAGACCGCCTCTTCTTCTGCGCCTCATTGCGAGAATTTCAGATGTGAGGAACTGGAAAGTGAATCGGCCCTGGGCCGGCGTCTGCCTACTGCAAAAAAACTCCACGGCTAAAGATGCCAGAGGAAAAACCTCATGAGCGGCGCCTCGTCCGAGCTTTCAGGGGAAAAATTAAGGATCGGAGTGGATCTCGGCGGTACGAAGATCGAATTCGTCGCTCTCGAAACGGATGGACGTGAGCTTCACCGCTTCCGCGTGCCGACTCCGCGCGGTGACTACGATGCCACCGTGAAAGGGGTTCGCGATGGCGTGCTTCAAATTGAAAGGGAACTGCAGCGCATCGCGACCGTTGGCGTCGGTATTCCCGGAACCATCTCAGGCATCACGCACACGGTTAAGAATGCCAACTCCACCTGGATGAATGGCAAGCCGTTCGACAAGGATTTGAGCGCCGCGCTCGGCCGTGAAGTGCGTTGCGCGAATGATGCCAACTGTCTGGCTGTTTCTGAAGCCACAGATGGCTCAGGCGCCGGCCATCACATTGTCTTCGCCGTGATTCTCGGCACCGGCTGCGGCGGCGGAATCGCCGTCGACGGCCGCGTTCAAAATGGACATAACGGCGTCGCCGGCGAATGGGGCCACACCACGCTGCCCTGGATGAAGCCCGACGAATACCCTGGCCCGGCTTGTTATTGTGGCTACAAGGGCTGCGTGGAAATGTGGATTTCCGGCACTGGCCTCGAAGCCGACTATGAGCGCGCCACAAAAACTAAAATCCTTGGCAAGGAAATCGTCGCGCGTTCCGAAGCCGGCGAGGCCGCGGCGTCCGCTTGCCTCGAACGCTATGAAGATCGCCTGACGCGCAGCCTGGCGCAAATGGTCAACATCCTGGACCCCGACATCATCGTTCTGGGCGGTGGAGTCTCCCAGGTACCGCGTCTCTATCGCAACGTCCCCTCGCGCCTGAAGGAGTACGTGTTTGGCCGCGAAGCCGACACTCCCATCGTCGTAGCCAAGCATGGCGACGCCAGCGGCGTGCGGGGCGCGGCCTGGCTCTGGCCCCTGGAACATCGCTAGACATTCGTCAACCCACTAAAAAATACGCCCCCGGCAAGTGCCGAGGGCGTTCCAAAAACAATTGTGAATAAGATTATGCCGTCAACTGCCCGCGCCGCATCAACAGCACGCACAGCGCCAGCATTCCGCAAATCAGCAGCGCCAGCGTTCCCGGCTCCGGCGTCGGCACAAGGAACTCCTGCACTTGCCCGGTCAGCGTCAGCGGTCCGCAGTTCGTGACGATTTCGAAATTGCTCAGATTGATCGTGCCGTAATTCTCGCTCGCCAGCAGCAGCCAGTTCTGCACGTCGGGATTGCCGACCCCGCGCGCGCCGGGGTTCATGATGTCCCACAGAGCGTATTGCAGGTTCACCAGATCGCCGGGATTAGACGCAAATTGCGTTGTCAACCAAGCCGCTTCTTCGTAAGCCAGCGCCGGATTGCCCAGCACCGCCGAACCCGCAACGCTGCCGTAGCGCGTCTGGGAAAAATTGTTGGTGTTGACGGCCGTCCCGAGATTGGTGACGTTCGCCCACCACTTCTGCCCAAAATTTACGTCGTTGATGATATCGTCGCAGAAGAGAGTGACCGTCTGGCCGTTCATCGTCGCGTAGTACGGGCTGACGTAATACTGGCCGTCGTTCGCGCCGTTTACGTTCTGAAAAATCATCTGCACCGGCCCGTCCGCGTATGCGAACGGCACCAGAATCATTCCAACCAGCAATAGCCCTAGCAGCCTGGCAAATTTCATCCGTGTCTCCCCGTGGTTTAAGCAAGGCTGCGGGCCCTGCGGTAAGGATATGTGCAAGCCAACTGCCGCGCGGCCAAAATGACAATGTTGAAAATAAAGAGGTTAAATTGCCTTGGGAGAAGGATTTTCGAAGCAGGTGAAAAGAATTGCCCTTTGAGGGAGTTCCGCGGACAGTTTTTTCTCTAAGCTGATCATAATAAGGTAGATAGTGGTACTAGAGGCGCTAGGAATTAGGTACTAAAACTCTTTCGTTGTTTCGGCTCCGTTTTCGGGAGCTGGAAGGCCAGATGGCTGCCGTCTGGCCTCCGCCTCCCTACTCAAACGCAGCCTTATTTTCCGGCTGCCTTGCTCATTTTCGCGGTGAACGCCTCGGAGCGCTTCTTCATTTCCTCAGGCGCGACTTCTTCGATATGCTGTGCCAGTCCCCATCGATGTCCAAAAGGATCACGAATCTTCCCGTAGCGGTCGCCCCAGAACTGGTTTTCCAGCGGCATTTCGACCTTCGCGCCCGCCTTCACCGCGCGGTTGAAGACGGTGTCGACATCCTCGGTGTACAGGAACAGGTTGATCGAGTTCGGCGCGTCCGCCGGCGGCGCACTGGTCATCCCGGGAAACTCGTCGCTTAGCATCAGGTTGGAATCGCCAATTTGAAGTTCGGCGTGCATGACCAGGCCTCCCGGCCCGGACATGCGCAGTTTCTCCTTGGCGTGAAATACCTCCTTGTAATATTCGATCGCCCGGGCCGCACCCTTGCAAACGATTGCCGGAGTAATGGAATGAAAACCTTCAGGGATTGCTTTCACAGCGCACATAATGCCTCCTTTAAATTTTTCGGGTTGGGCGCGCAGGGAGGTTGAAGCAACGGGAGGGAACTTCACAGTTCACTCTGCGCGTGGAATTCCTGAATACTCCCCGGTAATGGGCAAGTCAAGAAGGAAATGGCCAGCCACGATATTTTCTTTAATATGCTGATCTGACCGGAGCTCCCAAGCATCCAATTGGCCGTGCATCTGCCGGAGGTGTTTCGTGCGCTATGACTTTCTACTGGAGACGTATGCCACGGAACGCCTCAAGGTCTTGAGTGTGTGGAGTGAATTTCGCGACACGGATCTGGAGGTTCGCCCGCATCCCGGCGATCCCCGCGGCCGCAGCGTCCACGAGCAGCTGGTCCACCAATGCGTGAGCGAAGATTTCTGGCTTCGCACCATGCTCGCCGTCGACGTTTCCGCCCCGCCGCTGCCCGCGCAAGAAACACGCGTCGAATTTATCCGTCGCTACGCGGAAGACAGCGCGAAACGGCTGGCCGTCATGCAATCGCGGGACGAATCCTGGTGGGAAAGCGAGACCAGTTTCTTCGGCGTGAAGCGGTCCGTCGCGTGGGTCATGACCCGGCGCATCGCTCACACGGCTCACCACCGCGGGCAACAGATGGCCATGCTGCGCATGCTGGCGCGCGATCTGCACAGCAACTACGGCCCCACCGCGGACACCGGCGGCCTGATGCAGCAGCACGCGCCAACGATCTACGCCTACCCGGGTCTGGATGAGCTGCTTCGTGATTTGCCCGCAAGCGCGCACAAATCGCCGCTGCCCGGCGCGCAGGGCAAACCCATCACGGAGCGCCCCAAATTGTAGTCCGGGCCTTTAGGCCTGAAGGTTTTCCTAGCCACACCACAGTTTAACCGGCGCAGGGAAAACCCTCGCCCCTAAAGGGGCGAGCTACAGGGTTAGTATTCCTTGTAAAGTTCGGGGAACTGTTTCTTCAGGTTTTGAATTTTTGGCAGGTCGTTGATCACGATGTACGGATTGTCGGTGTGGTGCTTCAGATAGTCCTGGTGATATCCCTCGGCCGGATAAAAACCGTTCAGCGGCACCACCTGGGTCATGATCTTGCTTGAATAAATCTTCGCCGCATTCAGTTGCGTGATATACGCTTCGGCGATTTTCTTTTGTTCCGGGCTTCCATAAAATATCGACGAGCGGTATTGCGTTCCCCAATCCGGGCCTTGCTTGTTCAGTTCCGTGGGATTGTGCGCCACCGAAAAGAAAATCATTAAAACCTGTCCGTAGGTGATTTCCGACGGGTCAAAGACTACTTTCACGCTTTCCGCGTGACCCGTCTTGCCGCTGCTCACAATCTCGTATTGCGCCGTATCCGCTGTCCCACCTGTGTATCCCGACGTCGCGGAAATTACGCCCTTAGTGTGCTCATAGACGGCTTGAATGCCCCAGAAGCAGCCTCCGGAAATCACCGCCACTTCTTTGCCTTTCGTCGGCGCCACCGGCTGATCCAGCGCCGGCTTCGGGAATGTGGTGTTCGCGCGAGGCGCCTTGGCTCTCGAGTTGAACGCCGCAAACATTACCAACGCTGCTGCAATGATTCCGAATGATAAAAACCGAATCCAGCTCTTCATCATCATGCTCCCGGCCGGCTTTGCCGGTATACCCGACAAGCCGATTTTCTAGCGATACTGCTTGTTGGATGCCGCCCAATGGATTTACGCTTCTCGCCAATGCTTTATTTCGGGGACGGGGCCGCGAACCTGGCATCCACTCGGTTAGAGTTGGACGCCCCAGGGGAAGTTACACCGCATCTTATATACTCTAAATTCCGGCCGGAATCACCGGTTTCATGCCCATGCTTAACCACACACTTTCCGTGAAAATGCCGGTCCTCTTCGTGGGCCACGGTTCGCCCATGAACGCCATCGAATCCAACGCCTTCACCCACGCTCTCGAACAGTTGGGCCAGGACTTGCCTCGCCCACAGGCAATCTGCGTCGTCTCAGCGCATTGGGTCACTCGCGGCAGCCAGGTGCTCGCAGCCGAATGGCCGCGCACGATTCACGACTTCTATGGCTTTCCCAAGCCGCTCTACGAGGTGCAGTATCCCGCTCCAGGCGCTCCCGAAGAAGCCAAGCGCCTTGCCTTCGAGCACCATTTTGCTCCTGACCAGAAATGGGGCCTCGATCACGGCGCGTGGAGCGTCTTGCGCCACATGTATCCCCAGGCCGACGTTCCCGTATTTCAAGTGAGTCTCGATCAGACGCGCACCTTCGCCGAACATCTCGCTCTTGGGCGTGAACTCCGGAAGATGCGCGAACGCGGCATCCTTATCCTCGGCAGCGGCAACCTGGTTCACAACCTCCACAAAATGAATTGGGAGTTGCCACACGAGGCCTACCCGTGGGCAACTGAATTCGACCAAAACGTCAAACGCGCCATCGAGCAGCGAGACACGGAAAAACTTGCCGCGCCCGACAAGTGGGGACCAGATCTTTTGGCCGAGGCGCATCCCACAACCGAGCACTACGCACCGATTCTTTACTGCGTTTCCGCCGCCGATGCGAAGGACAGCGTCACCTATCCCTACGAAGGCATCGAGTTCGGCAGCGTCTCCATGCGCACCGTTCTTTTTCAATCAGCCGCTTCTGCGCATTCCTAGTTTCCCTTGCCCGTTGTACGCTGTTGTCTGGGATGAATTCGCAGCGTAACTGCGGCACTCTCGGCCGCATCCCATCTGAAAAGTTCTCAACTCAACTCTGGAGATAACGCATGTCGCTCCGCACTGTGTGCCTTTTCGTTTTCGGCAGCGCCTTCTTTTTCCTGCAGCCTGCTTCGGCGCAGGTCACCTACGGGAAAAAGCCGCAGCTGCCGC
>Ga0210384_10009015_pt1 | contig 10347 bp, 10 predicted proteins | sample IncBWH2MmetaG_FD_160574 | JGI IMG/M metagenome (GOLD analysis project Ga0210384, IMG submission 160574) | Forest soil microbial communities from Barre Woods Harvard Forest LTER site, Petersham, Massachusetts, United States - Inc-BW-H-2-M | ecosystem: Environmental > Terrestrial > Soil >...
TACCTCGGCCGCAGCTAAACCGCGAGCCCGAGCCATCGCCTCAATGCCCGCGATGGGTTCAAGCGCTCGAAACAAGACTCCGCCCGCAAGGCCATCCGCGAGACAGGAAACATTGAAGCAGTAATGATTCCCGTAGATGAAGTACACATAGGCAAATCCCGGAGGCCCCCACAGCACTGCATTGCGCGCGGTTCGGCCAGCAAAGGAATGTGCGGCCGGGTCGTTCCGGCCAAGATATGCTTCGACCTCCACGATGCGTCCCACCAGAAGGTTCCTGCCGTCCCGGCGTACCAGCACCTTGCCCAATAGTTCGCGCGACACACGCCGCGGATCACGATCGTAGAAGCTTGCCGGCAGCGGAGCCAGCCTCGACACGGGGGATGCTTTTGCGGGTACGGCCGCGGTTGCCAGCGTCGGTGAGATCATCGCGCTCCTTGTAAAATGACCGCAGCTTCCCTGTCGCCACTTCTACCTGAATCCATGATTATCAAGGAGAAACCATGCTCGGGACATCTCTGAAAACCACGGCCATTGCCGTCCTTCTCACCCTGGTCGCGTCGGCACAGACCATTCCTGCCGGCACCCATATTACCGTTCGCACTGGACAGGAGCTGAGCTCCGGCACCGCGAAGGTCGGCGATCGCTTTGAAGCAACGCTCAGCCACGACCTCGTGATTGGCGGCAAAACACTGGCGAGAGCCGGCGCCCCCGTCCGCGGCAAGGTGACGCTGGCGAAATCGAGCGGGCGGCTGCACGCTCCGGGACAGATTTCGGTTCGCCTCACGTCGGTTCAGGTCGGAGGCAAGACCCTCCCCATTTCGACGGGCAGCTACCATCTGGAAGGCAAGAGCCACGCCAAGAGCAATGCAACCAAGATCGGCGGCGGAGCGGCCGTTGGCGCACTGATCGGAGGCATCGCTGGTGGCGGGAAGGGTGCGGCCATCGGCGCCGGGGCTGGGGGAGCGGCTGGCACGGGTGTTGCCGCAGCAACCGGGAAAGAAGAGGCCATCATTCCCGCGGAGAAGACAATCACCTTCACCACTACGACTGCAGCCACGGTGAAGTAGCTTTACTGCGCTTCAATCGCGCCTGATTCGGTAGCGGGTAACTCAAACTCAGACTGGCGCGGTCCGACCGGCCGCGCCTTGCTCAATAACGGGGAGTCCGTGACGGCCAACACCTCCAAAGCAATGCTGATCCTCATCGCCGGGCCGTATCGGTCGGGCACGAATGACAACCAAGACTTGATTCAGAAGAACGTCGAGCTGATGGAGTCCTATGCGCTGCCGATCTTCCGGGCCGGGCACATCCCGATTCTCGGGGAATGGCTGGCCCTGCCGCTGGTCGCGCTGGCTGGATCCCATCACATCGGCGACGGAGTATTCAACGAAGTATTCCACCCCATCGCCGTTAGGCTGCTGGAAAAATGCGACGCGGTGCTCCGCGTTGGAGGCCCATCGGCCGGAGCCGACGAGATGGTGCGCGTCGGGCGAAGCCTTGGCCTCGAGATCTATACCGCGCTGGGCGAAATTCCGAAGGTGACACCCCCGGCTGTACCCGCTGGGGGCGCTGCTAACAGGGCAAAAATCTAAGCCGCCAGCTTCAAATACTCCAGCACTTCCTCGGAGTGCCCCTCAGGCTTCACCTTATGAAATACGTGCTTGATCTTTCCGTCCGGCCGGATGACGAACGTCGTCCGCGCCACTCCCATCACCTTCTTGCCGTACATGTTCTTTTCCTGGATCACGCCGAATGCGTTGCACAGCTTCTTGTCGGCATCGGCCAGCAGCGTGAACGGCAGGTGGTACTTCTCCTGGAATTTCTTCTGGGCCGCGGGCGTGTCGGGGGACGCACCGAGCAACACCACGCCCGTTTGCTGAATCCGTTTGTAGTCATCGCGGAACGAGCAGGCCTCTTTCGTGCATCCGGGAGTATCGGCACGCGGGTAAAAATACAGAATTACGGTCTTTCCCTTGAAGTCCTTCAAGGAAACCTCTTTTCCGTTCTCGTCCTCTAATTTGATGTCTGGGGCTTTATCATTGACGTCGAGCATGGCTGTGTCTCCAATCCGACCATGGTTATACCGCAGGGCTTACCGCGCCGTCATCTGGGCGGTGCTCGTGGCGTGTGCCGCGCCGATCGCTTACTCCCAGTTGGCCCGCAAAACCAAAGAGGCCAAGGGACCGCGCGCCCTCGGGTTGGTCGAGCTCTCCTCCAATGGCAAGGCTCGCCTGATTCCCATCGCCATTATGGTTGACGGAAAGTTCTACGATGCGGGCGCGTACAAGGCCTCACCGGTGCCATTTGCCCTGTGGAGCGAGACCGTTTACGAAGGCGAGAAGACCGGCGTTTCGCAAGGCCTTTTCACCGTGCACGAGGCCATGCGAACCGGGTCCGACATCTGGTTTGGCGAGGGCAAGTGGACGCCCGCCGGCTCCGAAAAGCCTCGCCGGAAAGACACCAAACCCAAGCTCGAAGAAGATGAAGGGCCTCCGAAGCTGCGGCGGGCACAGTCGGACACCGACAAGTCGGCGCCAACTTCATCGCCAACTTCCACGCAGCCTGCCGAGACGAAATCTCCCTCAGCAACCGCCGCCCCGCCCCCCGCCACGACTGCGCCTTCGGGGAGCCCTTCTTCGACTTCCGCAAGTCCAAGCGAAAATGAAAAGCCTTCCGATCAGTCGCCCTCGACTACTTCGAATGACTATGATCCCAATCGACCGGTTCTGAAGCGGGGAAAGGCCGAAACCTTGGGCGTTGCGCATCCCGCGCCTCCCGTCCTGCAAGCGAACGCCGCTCCCGCCAAGGGCACGCCAGCGAAATCCAACGACCAAAAGAGCGGCCCCCAGCTCATCCCCGCGATCTCTGATGCGGGTGGGCCTGATCCGCGGCCTTATTCGTACGACTTGAGGTCCGACGAGGAGCAGAAATACCGCAAGGCGATGATTGCCCTGGCCACCGAAGCGGTTCTGGCGCGGGTCAAGGAAACTACCCCTATTCTTCCCGAAAGTAAGCCCGCTGCCCGGTCATCGTCCCAGCACCGTGCGGCTAAGGCCCCGCAGCCCAGCTTCGACGACATTCACTTTCGCGCATTCGATCTGTGGAATACCAACGAGCCGGTATTCATTCTCAGCGCCAAGGCGCAAATGCCGAAGACGTCCGCGGCCGGCGGTTCTGGCGACTTGCCCTACTTCGTCACCTTGGTCGCGAAGAAAGACATCTACGACGACTTGCATAAGCTCTACGCAGGAGTGACGGATACCCGACATCTCGACGAGACGCCGCGGCTTGAGCTGATCGATGCTGTCGACGCCGACGGCGACGGACGCGGCGAACTGCTGTTCCGGCGCATTTCCGACACGGGCAGCACCTGGGGCGTCTACCGTGCCGGCGCTGACCAGATGTTCCCTCTCTTCGAAGGCGCGCCCGCGGGCCAGTAACGTCATCCGTGACGCCTTCCCCGTTCGACTAGAGAGACGCCCTTCCCAACGGCTCTATTCGCCCCAGTCAGGCCTGTCGCGACCGAAACAGATCAACGACCAATGGCCGAGGACTGTTTTACAATGATGTTTCCACCCATGGCTCACCCTCAGAACCCTGCCATCACTCCGGAACTCATCCGGGAGCACGGCTTGACGCCGGAGGAGTACGCGAAGATCGAGCAACTGCTTGGCGGGCGAGCGCCTACCCTGACCGAGCTCGGCATCTTCAGCGTGATGTGGAGCGAGCACTGCTCCTACAAGTCGTCGCGCGTGCACCTGAAGCGGCTGCCCACGCGCAGCAAGCTGGTCGTGCAGGGGCCAGGAGAAAATGCCGGCATCATCGATATTGGCGATGGCTGGGCCTGTGCGTTCAAGATCGAGTCGCACAACCATCCGTCGTTCATCGAGCCGTTTCAGGGTGCGACCACTGGAGTCGGCGGAATTCTGCGGGATATTTTCACCATGGGTGCGCGGCCGGTGGCCGTGATGGATTCGCTGCGGTTCGGGCCGATTGTAGAGTCAAAGGCCGCGGGCGAGGGCGCGCGCGCTACACAATCAGACATCCACAAGAACCACTCCATCATGGAAGGCGTGGTGAGCGGCGTCGCGTCCTACGGAAATTGCTTTGGGGTGCCGAACCTGGGTGGCGAGGCGCAGTTCGAGGCGTGCTACTCGGGCAATCCGTTGGTGAACGCGTTCGCGCTGGGGCTGGTGCGGCGCGATCAGATTTTCTACGCCAAGGCCGCGGGCGAAGGCAATCCGGTGATCTACGTGGGCGCGAAAACCGGGCGCGACGGCATCCACGGCGCGACCATGGCGTCGGAAGAATTCAGCGAAGCCTCCGAAGCCAAGCGTCCTAACGTGCAGGTGGGCGACCCGTTCCTCGAAAAGCTTCTGCTCGAGGCTTGCCTCGAGGCTATGCAGACCGGCGCCGTCGTCGGCATTCAGGACATGGGCGCGGCCGGCCTTACCTGCTCCACCTGCGAGATGGGTGCGCGCGGCAAAGTTGGCCTCGAGATCGAACTCGATCGCGTGCCCCAGCGCGAGACCGGCATGTCGGCTTACGAGATCATGCTCTCGGAATCGCAGGAGCGCATGCTGCTGGTCGCCGAAAAAGGACGTGAGGCCGAAGTTTTCCGCGTCTTCGAGAAATGGGGACTCGACGCCGTCGAAGTAGGCCACGTCACCCGCGACAACGTGATGCGCGTGCGCCAGCACGGCGAACTCGTCGCGGAAATTCCTAACGAGGCTCTCACCGATGATGCTCCCGTGTACAAGCGGCCAATGCAACGCTGGGAGCCGCCCGTGGAGCGCGAGATGCCGAAGAACATCCCCACCCTAACCGCAAAGGACGCGGTTAGGATGGGGCACCCTGCGGAGTCGGGCGATCTCACCGCCAACTTCAAGCGCCTGCTGGCCAGCCCGAACATCTGCGGCAAGCGCTGGGTGTGGCAGCAATACGACAGCATGGTGCAGACCAACACGGTCGAGGGTCCGGGCGCGGGCGATGCCGGCGTCATCCGCATCAAGGGCTCGCAGCGCGGGCTGGCGATGGCGCTCGACGGCAACGGCCGCTGGTGCTATCTCGATCCGCGGCTGGGCGCGATGCATGCCGTCGCCGAGGCCTGCCGGAACGTGGCCTGCTCGGGCGCCACCCCGATCGGCGCGACCAATTGCCTCAACTTCGGAAATCCCGAGAAGCCGCACATCATGTGGCAGTTCTCGCAGGTCATCGACGGCATCACCAAGGCCTGCGAAGAACTCGAAGTGCCGATTACCGGCGGGAACGTCAGCTTCTACAACGAGACGCTGGGGGAAGGCATCTATCCGACGCCGGTGCTGGGCATCGTCGGCATTCTCGAAGATGTGCACAAAACCACGAAGATGGAGTTCCGCGAACCAGGACGCACGATTGTGCTATTGCGCGCGACCGAGCCCGGCGATATCACGGACGTCGAATCGGAATTCGGTTCGTCGGAGTACGCGAAAGAGATTCTGGGAGCGGTCTGGGGATATCCGCCGGAATTGGACCTCGAGCAGGAAGCGGCCCTGCAGCGCGGGCTGGTCGAGATGATCCAGGCAGGCCTTGTCGAGTCGGCCCATGATTGCTCCTCGGGCGGCCTGGCGGTAGCATTGGCGGAACAGGCGTTTCCGAAGGGGATCGGGCTGCGCGTGGACGTCGCATCGAACGGCCTGCCAGGGGAATTTGCGCTATTCGGCGAAGATGCAAGCCGGGTGGTACTTGCCTGCGACCCGGGGCAGTTGGTTGGAATCAAACAAATAGCGGAGAAGCACGGGCTTTCGGTGGACAGGCTGGGGGAAACCGGGGGCGCAGCGGTTGAGATCAAGGTCGATGGGCGGGATGCGATCTCGGCCGCGGTGAACGAACTGAGCGAAGTCTATGAGGCGGCGCTCGAGCGGGTCCTGCGGAGCGAGTCGGCAGAGGTGGCGGCGGACTGAGTTGCAAGTTTCCGAGTTGCGAGACGACCCTGGGTTTAAAGCTTTTGACCGCAAAGGACGCGAAGATTGCGCAAAGGACGCGGAGAAAAATCTTGAAACGCAGAGGATCGCAGAGAACGGCCACGGAGAGCGCAGAGATAAGAACCGGCGGCACAAGGGCATGACTGAGATGCCATCTGGAAATAGCGGTGTGGAGTTCGGGGTTTACGTTGTAGAAACAATTAGTGGCGATGTGGACCGCTTCGCGTCCCAAAAGGTGATGGAAAACTTTCTAGACGAAACTGCGGTTCGGAGGAACGGATACGAGGCCTACGACCGGGCGGGCTACGTTCTCCGATTGGAGGCTACTGAAGAACAATCCTCACGGTTAAAGCTTAGTAGGACTGAAAATCAATTGATGGTTTCGGATTTCTGGGAACTCAAGTTCTCCGCTGTGGCCCACGAAGAAATGGTAACGTCGTCGCTGTTCGCTCCTTTAAGGCGCTGGTTTGGACTGGCTAAGAGCTAACGGCTAAGAGCTAAGAGCTAAGAGCTAAGAGCTGATTTCATGGCTGCTTTCGACAAATTTCGCGAAGAGTGCGGCGTGGTCGCCATCTACGCGCACCCCGAGGCAGAGAAGCTCGCCTACCTGGGGCTGCATGCCCTGCAGCACCGTGGGCAGGAGTCGGCCGGCATCGTCAGCTCCGATGGCATGAGCCTGCGCGCGCACAAGGCCATGGGGCTGGTCGCGGATATCTTTGTCGAAGACGTGCTGGCCAAGCTGCGCGGGACGCTGGCGATTGGACACACCCGCTACTCAACCGCCGGCGATTCGGCGCTGCTGAACGCGCAACCGATTCTGGTGCAGTCGAATAAGGGGCCGATTGCCGTTGCGCACAATGGCAACCTGGTCAACGCGCAGGAGATTCGCTCGCGGCTGGAAGCTCATGGTTCCATCTTCCAGACTACCAGCGACACCGAAGTGATCGTGCACCTGATCGCTATGTCGCGCGAGCACACGCTCCCTGAGGCGATGGCCGATGCGCTGCGCCGCGTAGAAGGCGCGTTCTCGCTGGTGATGGTCTCGACCGACCGCGTCTTTGCGGCGCGCGATCCGCGCGGGTTCCGGCCGCTGGCCATGGGCCGAATTCCGGCGCCAGAAGGCGTTCGGAAAGACACGATCGTGTTTGCCTCCGAGACGTGCGCATTTGACCTGATTGGCGCGGTCTACGAACGGGAGGTAAAGCCAGGCGAGTTGGTGATCGTGGGGCCGGAAGGGGTCACTTCGCGGTTCTACTCGCCGGCGTCGACCCAGTCGAGCTGCATTTTCGAGCACGTGTACTTCTCGCGGCCCGACAGTATGGTCTTTGGACGTCCGGTGCAAATCAGCCGCGAAAATCTCGGGCGCCAACTGGCCAGGGAAGCCCCGGTCGTTGCCGACATCGTTGTCCCGGTGCCAGATTCGGGCGTAACCGCTGCCCTTGGATATGCGGCAGAGAGCGGAATTCCATTTCGATTCGCGCTCATCCGCAATCACTATGTTGGGCGGACGTTCATCGAGCCGAAGCAAAGCGTACGCGATTTTGGAGTGCGCCTGAAGTTGAACCCGGTTCGTTCCCTGCTGGAAGGGAAGCGGGTAGTGCTGATCGACGACTCGATTGTTCGGGGAACCACCAGCAAGAAAATCGTTCGCATGGTGCGCAACGCCGGGGCGAAGGAAGTGCACATGCGGATTTCGTGCCCGCCCACGATCTCTCCGTGCTTCTACGGAGTCGATACGCCGTCGAAGAGCCAACTGATCGCGGCCAATAAGACGATCGAAGAGATTCGTGAGTACACTGGCGCCGATTCACTAGCGTACCTCTCGCTAGAAGGCCTCAAAGAGGCCTGCGGCGAAGGTGACAAGACGGATTACTGCACGGCTTGTTACACGGGAAAATATCCCACCAGTTGGGTGGATGTGGACGACATCCAGCCGGCCGTGGCGAGCAAGCCGTAAATCACGATTTCTCTCCCCGGCGAAGACAGACTGCACGCGCCTCTATTCTCAAGAAATCTTGCTCACCCTCCCCGCGGCGTCAGTGTGCCAGTTCTCCGAATAACGCCTTGCGCGGCCGTTGCGGATACCGCAAAATCATCCCGCTTCTATCCAAAAGTGATCGTCAGCAGGAGTGATCATGAAAACGGACTGGTTCCTCAAAACGCTGCTCTCAATCATCGCCCTCTCGCTGGGAACGATCGCGCTTCGTCCCATGCTGAATCCGCCAGCCGTTGCGGCGCAAGGCGCGGAGGGCTATCCCTTTTACATCGAGCCCGGGACCTTCATGTTGCGCGCCCCAGACGGGAGCCGCCAAGTCTACGGAAAAGTTGTGGTCGATCTGCGTAATGGCAAAGTTTGGGGATTTCCTACTACAACCCAGGATCCATATCCTTCCAATGCCATGAGTAGCACTCCGCCTACCTCACATCCGTTTCTGCTGGCTAAGTTTGCTTTCGCGGATACGGACAAATAACAGCGGCCTGCCCTCTGCGCCTTCCCGTCGTGGAAATGGGTGGCCGCCCTCGGGCTCTCCGGTCCGCCCTCGCGAAGACCCTCCCCGCGCCTGCATGCTAAGATTGAGATATCTTCATGTTGCAGGACGTCCAAAACCTGATGGAATTGCAGGTGGCCGACAAGGAAATCCTGCGCCTGAAGGAAGAGGTGGCTGCGCTGCCCAAGCGCGTCGCCGTGATCGAAAACAAGCTGGCCGCGACCAGGGCCAAGCTGGATAAGGCCAAAACCGCCGCCAAGGCCGACGAAGCTGCCCGCAAGAAGTACGAAACCGCCATCCAGGACCTGCAAGGCAAGATTTCGAAGTTCCGCGACCAGTCGCTGGCCGTGAAAACCAACGACCAGTACAAGGCCCTGATGCACGAGATCCAGTTCGCCGAGCAGGAAATCCGCGCCAACGAGGACAAGATTCTCGACCTGATGGTCAATGCCGAGGCGCGCGACAAGGACGTCAAAGCCGCCGAGGTCGAACTGAAGGCCGAAACCGCTGAGATCGAGAAAGAAAAAGACGACGCCCGCAAGCGCACCGCCGAAGACGAAAAGCTGCTCGCCGAGTGGAACGGCAAACGCGACAAACTGCGCGGCGGCGTCAGCCCCGACATCCTGCGCCATTACGAGCGGGTCATGAAGTTCCGCGGCTCGGGCATCTCCGAAGTGCGCGACCAGAAATGCACCGCCTGCCAGGTGATGCTGCGGCCCCAGACCTACAACGAAGTCCGCGCCGGGCAGAAGATCATCGAGTGCGAGTCCTGCCAGCGCCTGCTGTACTTCAATCCTGAAAACGAAGCCAAGATCGAACGAACCAACCTGACCACGCGCCGCCGCGCCAAACCCAAGGTCGATTCGCAACAGGCCTGGTTCTACCATCCTTCCTACGGGGAAGCAGGTGAGGTCTTTCTGGCCTTCATCAACGCCGACACTAACTCCTCGCGCCGAGTGTACGAACTGCACACCGGACGCCAGATCGGCGACACCCTGAACCGGGAAGGCAGCTTCCGCCTGGCATTTCCCGAGGACCTGAATGGCGTGATCCGCCTGAACGGGCACTGGGACGAAGAGGAGATCGACAGCTGGGGGGCTGAGTTGCCGATGGTGGTGCTGGACTCGCTGCTCGGCGATCTCAGTGCCGCCCGCGCCGAAGCGGGGCGTTCCTCGCACGCGGCTGCGGCTGAGACGGCAAGCGAGCATCCCGCGGCGAGCTAGAATCCCACATCAAGGCTTTCGTTCGGAGTGGTGCAAACGCTCGTCGTTTGCTCGGAATCTGGTCAATGAGCGTTATGGGGGATTTTTCACCAACTGTCCCATTGCGCTAAGATTCGTGAGCGATGACCAAGTTCTGGTGGTCGGGAGAAATACAGGCAGACGTGGCCGACACCTACACAGAGGCCATGAAGGCGGTCGATGTTGAGCTAAACCGATTGCTTGACGGAGTTTCCTTAGGATGGAAAGTTGAACAGTGGGCCTTCATTGCGATCATTCGGGACGAAGACAGCCCTGACTATGGTGAGATAGTCAAGAAGTCCTCTAGGGGCAAGGTCCTCGAATTCCGATTGATGATTCCTCACGCCGAATTTCTGGCATCACGCCCACGTCAGAAGATCAGCCTAATATTCAAGGCGCTTTCTCGTTCAGTGCTAATGATGGAAAATCTTGGAGTGTCGACCGAGACTCGGCGCACTTTGCAGGCGATATTGTCTCAAGCAGAGACCGCTTTGGTGTCTTGGGTATTCTAGATGTTGAAAACAGGCGTGGGTGTTGAAAAAGTGGCTCAGCGTAAGGTCTTTTCGGCTACAAGCATTCGGTTGCTGAGTTTTTCTCCCCTGAGCTTGACTATGTGGTGGCTGGCAGAACCGGTGTGCTCGGCGGGCTGAGGAA
>Ga0210384_10009017_pt1 | contig 10346 bp, 10 predicted proteins | sample IncBWH2MmetaG_FD_160574 | JGI IMG/M metagenome (GOLD analysis project Ga0210384, IMG submission 160574) | Forest soil microbial communities from Barre Woods Harvard Forest LTER site, Petersham, Massachusetts, United States - Inc-BW-H-2-M | ecosystem: Environmental > Terrestrial > Soil >...
GTTGAGGTCGACCCAGAGCATCCCGCGGGAGGGACAGAATCGGAAGACGCAGCCGGTGATAGTGAGATAGCGGTTGTTGTCGGAGACGACTTTGTCGGGAACGGAGAGGAAGTCGAGTGCGGTCTCAGCGAGGGATTTGTAGCCGGTCTTCGGATTGCCCCAGAAGGTCTGCGGCGCGGTGAGGTGCTCCGCGAGGAAGGGTCGGAAGCGCTGGTCGAGAACGAGCTGGGTCTCGCGGCCCTCGGCGGGCGGGGGGCCATATTGCCAGAGCCACTCGACATTTTCTTTGTGCGGCTTTTTCTCTTTCTTACTTTGCGGCTCCGCAGGTTGTGGCGCGGTTGGCTGAGGCGTCGGCATCTGGGCGTGCAAGGTCATTGTTGCCAGGAGCAATGCAGAGGCGGCGAATTGGAGGGTGCGGCACGTCATGGAGGTCAGTTCTAGCGATAGTGTCTTGGCCGGTTGAAGCTTCTTTGACTGAGCCAGAGCAGGCCGTTGATCAGCGGGAACATGATGATGGCAGTGATGAGCAGCGCCATCGGGGGCGAGCCATGAAGCCAGCGATAGATCAGCGCTGCGGTGACTGCGAGGTTTGCGAGGGCCGTCTTTATTGTGTGACTCATGTCTATTTAGACGGCGTGCATGGCCTGGCGGCGGTCGATGGATTCGGTCAGGGCCTGGTGGACGAGCTTGCCCATCTCCTGTGTGGTGACCGGGGTTTGCCCGGGTTGCTGGCCACGTGCGATGTCGGCTGTGCGGTAGCCGGCGTCGAGGACCTTGTTGACGGCTTGCTCTACGGCTTTGGCGTCCTGCTCGAGGTTGGCCGAGTGGCGAAGGACCATGGCGGCAGTGAGGATTGCGCCGAGCGGGTTGGCTTTGCCGGTGCCGGCGATGTCCGGGGCAGAGCCGTGCACGGGTTCGTAGAGATTGACTGCGCCGCCGATGGTGGCTGAGGGCAGCATGCCGAGCGAGCCGGTGATGACGCCGGCTTCGTCGGAGAGGATGTCGCCGAAGAGGTTCTCGGTAAGGACGACGTCGAAGTTGCGCGGGATGTTCATGATGTGCATCGCCATGGAGTCGACGAGCTGGTGTTCGAGCGTTGTGTTGGGGTAGTCCTTTGCGACCTCGGTGACGGTTGCGCGCCAGAGCTGTGAGACCTCGAGGACGTTAGCCTTATCGACGGAGGTGACTTTGTTGCGGCGCTTGCCTGCGAGCTCGAAGGCGATGCGGGCTACGCGGACGACTTCGGACTTGGTGTAGCGCATAGTGTTGATGGCTTCGTCGGTTTCTTTGTTCCAGTAGCGCGGTGCGCCAAAGTAGAGGCCGCCAAGGAGCTCGCGGACGAAGAGGATGTCGGCGTCTTTGGTGACTTCGGGCCGCAACGGAGAGCTTTCGGCGAGGGCGGCGTAGGCGATGGAGGGGCGGAGGTTCGCGAAGCCTCCTAGAGCCTGGCGGATTTGGAGGAGACCGGCTTCGGGGCGTTTGTCGGGAGGGAGTGCGTTGAATTTGTTGTCGCCTACGGCGCCGAGCAGGACAGCATCGCACTCGAGTGCGGCGTCGAGGGTTGAGGTTGAAGGCGGGGAGCCGGTTTCGGTGATGGCGATGCCGCCGATGAGGCCGGGGACGAAGAGGAATTCATGGCCGCCGAGTTCGGCTACCGCGCGGAGGATGTTGGTGGCTTCGCGGGTGACTTCGGGGCCGATGCCGTCGCCGGCGAGGACTGCAATTTTGAGACGCATCCGTTTTGTACCTCAGGGGCTAAAGCCCCACGTTGTTATTATTCCTTCGGCACGGCTGAAGCCGCGCCCTTTACAAAACCGGCGTCATCCAACTTAGTGTGCAATTACTGTGGTCTTGTCCGGTTGCAACAGGCCGAGCAGGTCCTGGTCGTAGATGGATTTCTTGCGGTCGGCGAGTTCGGTGAAGCGGTGGTAGACCTCGTCGAGTTGGGAGCGGGTGAGTTTGTGGCCGAGTTCGGCGAGGCGCTGCTCGAGCATTCGGCGGCCGCTGTGTTTGCCGAGCACCATATTGTTGGCGGGGACGCCGACGGACTCGGGTGTCATGATCTCGTAGGTGAGCGGGTTGGCCATCACGCCGTGTTGATGAATGCCGGACTCGTGCGCGAAGGCGTTGGCGCCGACGACGGCTTTATTCGGTGAGCAGCCGAAGCTGATGAACTCGGCGAGGATTTTGCTCGTGGGGTAGAGCTTTTCCATTTTGATGTTGTTGGTGTAGGGAAGCTTGTCGCGGCGAACCATGAGGGCGGCGGCGATCTCCTCGAGGGCTGCGTTGCCGGCGCGCTCGCCGATGCCGGTGATGGTGCACTCGACCTGACGCGCCCCGGCCTGAATGCCGGCAATTGTGTTGGCGACGGCCATTCCGAGGTCGTCGTGGCAGTGGGTGGAAAAGATGACGTCCTTGGCGCCGGGAACCTTCGTGATAAGCATGCGGAAGGTGGCGGCGTATTCTTCAGGCGTGGTATAGCCGACGGTGTCGGGGATGTTGATGGTGGTGGCTCCGGCCTGGACGGCGACGCTGACGATCTTGACGAGGAAGTCGGGGTCGGTGCGGGTGGCGTCCTCGGCTGAGAACTCGACGTCGTCGGTGAAGGTGCGGGCGAGGCGGACGGACTCGGCTGCCTGGTCGAGTGCCTCGGCGCGGGTGATTTTCAGCTTGGCCTGGAGATGTAAATCGGAGGAAGCGAGGAAGGTGTGGATGCGGGACTTTTCGGCGGGCTCGATGGAGCGGGCGGCTGCTTCAATGTCCTCGCGTTTACAGCGGGCGAGGGACGCGATGCGGGCGTTGCGGACCTCGCGGGCGATGGTGCGGATGGAGTCGGAGTCGCCCTGGCTGGCGATGGCGAAACCGGCTTCGATGACGTCGACGCCGAGGTCTGCAAGTTGGTGGGCCATGCGGAGCTTTTCTTCATGATGCATGGTGCAGCCGGGGGACTGTTCGCCGTCGCGGAGGGTGGTGTCGAAGAAGACGATCTGATTAGAGGGCATAGGGCCGGGGTCTCTCGATCTGGACTTGATCATAATGCATGCTTATGATGGTCGGTAGATTTATCATAAATTCTAATTGCGGTATTCGATGCATATATCGTTGCAGTCTCGAGGTGATGATTGGACTTAGTCCAGATGGAGACGTTTCTGGCGGTGGCGGAGGAACGGAGCTTTTCGCGCGCAGCGGCACGCCTCCATCGTACTCAGCCAGCGGTAAGTCAGGCAATCGCAAAACTGGAAAGCGAGCTGGGTGAGGTGCTGTTTGAACGCTCTTCGCGAGACGGAACGTTGACCGATGCGGGAGAGGTGCTTCGGGAGTATGCGGCTAAGTTACTGAATCTTCGCAATGAGGCGTCGGGAGCGCTGACTGAGCTGCGGGAGCTGCATCGGGGCAGGTTGAATTTGGCGGCGAACGAATACACCTGTCTTTATCTGCTGCCGCTCCTGGATGAGTTTCGGCGGCAGAATCCGCGGATCAAACTGGCGGTGCAACGGACGCTCGCGAGCCGGATCTCGGACGAGGTGCTGATGCATTCGGTGGAGCTGGGGGTGCTGTCGTTCCGGCCGGATGATGCGCAGGTGAAATCGATGGTGGTGTACCGGGATGAGCTGGCGTTTGTGGTGAATCCGCGGCATGCGCTGGCCGGGGCGGGGAAGGTGTCGATCCGGCAGTTGGGGGCGCAGAATTTTATTGCGCACAATATTCCTTCGCCGCAGCGGCAGAAGGTGATTCAGGCGTTCAAGCGACACAAGACTCCGTTGCAGATGGGGGTGGAGCTGCCGTCGCTGGAGGCGATCAAGCGGTTCGTCCAGATGGGCAATGGCGTGGCGCTGGTGCCGGGGCTGACGGTGCGGCCTGAGCTGGAGAGCGGCGCCCTGGTGCGGGTACAGGTGCCGGAGTTGCAGATCGAGCGCAAGCTGCGGCTGGTGTACCGGAGGCAGGCGAGCCTGTCGCATGCAGCGTTGGCCTTCCTGAAGGTGGTGGAGGCGTATGCGGCCGCGCACGGCGATCCGTACTGTTTTCTCCCTGAGCGGGGAATGTAAGTGTGAATTTTGTGGAGCACGAAGACATTTGCAAAAAAAGTGCGTCTGTACCGGGTAGATAACCACTCCGGAGAGCCACGCTCCGGCGAAATGAATTTGGAGGGTGAGAATCCGATGACGATGACGATGTTTCGCAAATCAATCCTGCAGGTCGCTGCTTTGGCGTTGGGCATAATCGCGCTGATTGCATTGCCGGTGATGGCACAAGACCCTGCTGCGCCGCCCCCGCCGCCACAGGGTCAAGCCGGCCCACAACACGGACATGGTGGACCAGGCGGAATGAGGGGGAACCAAGTGGACTTCCTCACCAAGAAACTTAACCTGACGCCTGACCAGGTGACACAGGTGAAGGCCATCGATGATGACGCGCGGAAGCAATTTATGGCGTTGCGCGAAGACACGTCGGTTGCCGGAGCGGACAAGCGGACGAAGATGATGGATATCCACAAGGCCTCGCAGGACAAGATCCGCGCGCTGTTGACTGATGATCAGAAGACGAAGTTTGACGCTCTGCAGGCACAGATGCGGGAGCGCAGAGAGGACCATGGTGGTGGAGATGGACCGCCGCCTCCGCCGCCAACGGCGCCGCAGCAATAACAGATTCCTCACACAAACAGAATGTGAAAAGGCCGGAGGGAGGTATATCCTTCGGCCTTCTTGCGTGGTTGACCCTTGTTCCGGCACCGGTGCGGTTACAATGAAGAACAGTGACTACGGCGCTCCGTAACTCTTGACCTTGCTTTGCCTGCGGGACAGCGAAAGAGTTGCGGACGAATTTGAAGGGATCCAGCGAAGAATGAAGAAGACGATGTTGTTGTTGGGCGCGCTGATGGTATCTGCGGCGGCCGGTTATGCGCAGGAGAGCCGGCAGGACGTGAGCGTAAGCGCCACGGCAGCTTTTGCCCCCCAAATCACCGGAAACAGCGTACAGAAAAACACAAGCATGACCATGGGCCTTCTGGCGAGCTACCGCTACATGCTGACACCGCGGAGCGCACTGGAACTAAACTACGGATATCAGCAAAATACGCAGTACTACCAGGTCTTCGGACGGTCCAACGGCGGCATCCACACGCTGCAAATGGAGTTCAGCGGAGCATACGTTTTCAATCTGAACTTCAAGAGATTCAACCCGTTCCTCGAGGCCGGCCCCGGCGCGATGATCTTTTCGCCCCTGAAGGATGCGGGAACGACGAACCTTGACGCGAAGCGGAATACGAACATCGGCCTTCTCTTTGGCGGCGGCGTGGCGTATGAGTTGAGCCCGAGTTGGGACATACGGGCGGAGTATCGTGGCTTTCTGGTTAAGACGCCTAATTTCAGCCTGCCCGGGAACATCTTCAATACCAACCGGTACGAGGTCATTTCGACTCCGTCGATCGGCGTTGCCTATCACTTCTAATCGATTGCTTTCTTAATATCAAAGCCCCGGCGCTGACCGGGGCTTTGATATTTGCTGAGAGATAGTGATTAGAAGTGGTAGGCGCCGCCGAGGGTGAGAATGCTCGGCGAAAGACTGGAGTTCTGGAAACCTAACCAGTTCTGGTACTCCCAATCGCCACGAACGTAGAGGTAACGCTTGACCTTGTAGTCGACCCCGATGCCTCCGGCTACCAGGTTATAAGCGAGGTTCGGCCGGAATCCATCTGGCAGGGGAGGGAAGTTGAAGACGCCGCGCCCGTACATCACCTTGCCATAAGGAACAAATTTGCGGTAGGTGCGGAAGTAACGGCCACCTACCTCGTAGGACTTTTCGTAAAGATTGGAAGAATCCTTGACGAAATGAAACTCGCCTTCGATGCCGATATGCGGTAAAAAGTCGGCATTGATGTATGCTGCGCCACCGTTATAGCGACCGCCATAATCCGAATTTGCGGTCGCGAAGCTGCCGCCGACCTTGAGATCGAGCCTCTTCAATCCAGTGGGTTCGGATTGGGCATGGAGCATGGCTGCGGCTCCCAGCAGACCGATGAAGGCAATCGCCCGTATAAGCATGTAAATCCCTCTAAAAGCGGGTCGGATGCCGCAGAAAACATAGCATCAGCTTTGCTGCGCAGGAGAACCTCGCACAATTTTGATGTCGTGTCAGTTGGGGCTAGTGGAAGACATAGGAGACGCCGACGGTGCCTCCCCAAGGGGAAAGAGAGTTTGGATGAAAGCCAGGCCACTTCTGAATTTCCAAATCGATCGCTCTGATGTTAATGTGGCGAGCGACGTGGACGTCGATTCCACCGCCCAGTGCATATTCAAAGTAGGTCGCGGTATTTGGATTTGCGAAGCTGCCCTGCTGCAACCCGAAGTGGCCAACACCGAGGAGCACTTTGGCGTATCCCTCGACACGCTTGTGGCGCAGGATATAACGCGGGCCGATGATGTATGAGTTCTCGCTGACATCGGAGGGCGTGTTAACGGAGTAGTGGATAACCCCTTCGATTCCGAGGTTATAGGGGAGGTTGTAGTCTCCCCAGAACGTTATGGCTCCGATATGGGATTGTGCGAAGTCCGGGTTAATGATCGTTCCGCCTACACCCAGGGCAATCGAACTGATTCGCGTGGCAGTCGGTGTAGCCTGGGCATTCGCCCAGGTAGACATACTGAGGACGCAGGCGAAACAGCCGATAAGAGTATGCCGCTTCAACAGATGCCTCCTTAGAAAGTGTAACGTGCGGCGTTTCTTTTGAGATGAGGCAAACTGGCCTCAGGCAGTGGAAGAGCGTGGGCAGTCTTCTAATACTATCGGCTGACCACGCTCTGAAGTTCAGTTTAGCTGAGGAGTGGGGGTTGGAGGAGCTGCGGGAGCCGCCGCGGTACCTGCGGCAGGAGCGGCAGTGTTGTCGGCGGGAGGAGTCGCGGCTGGCGCTGCGGCAGCGGGTGCGGGAGCAGCATCTGCCGGCGCCTTGTAGTAGCTGAGTTTCAGGTAAACGGGCTCGACTTCAAACGGCATCTTGTCAGCCGCGGTCAGAAGAGGCTCAAAGGGCGAGTGCATGACAAAGACCTGATCAGTCCAGGGATCGAAACGGAGGAAGCTGGCAAGAGGCATTGCAGCCTGCTGCTTGAGGTCCTTCATATCGAGTTTGGGGCCTTTGGCGGTGATAGCTTGCATCCAGAAGGTCGGATCCTCATCGCTCTTGGTGAGGCCGTCACCGATCATCGGCTCGTTGAGGGCCTTGAGGTTCTTGACGCGCTGCTGCAGCTGCTGGAGGTAGAGGCTGAAATATTGCTGGCCGCTCTCGAGTTCCTTCGCGTTCAGCAGTTCCAGGGCTTTCTTGGCGGCTGCGGTGTTGTCGGCGTCGGTGTGGTGCATGGGGATGCGGTTGAAGACACTGGTGGAGGGGAAGAGCAGCCGATCGTTGAAGGCGTACTTGGTGTCCAGCCGGTGGGCAAGGATGATGTGGGCGATCTGGAAGGCCAGAATCGCATTGAGGTTACCCATCTGCTGTGCGCCGTCCTGCGTCACGACGCCGGTGGTATCGAGCAGGCTCTTGGAGACGACGATGGTGTTGCCGATGGCGAGGGACTCAAGCGGCTCGGTCAGCAGCGTACGGCAGCGGATCGGACGGGAGAGCACGATGTTGTTGTAGGCCAGAATATTGTTAGCGAGGGCCTCGAGCGTCTTGTCGAACTCGCTGGGCGCGTCGAGAAGACCGGCCTGGAAGAGACGCTCGACGATGTTGTCCTCCGCCTGCTGGACCCAGGCGCGTTGTGCACCAAGCGGGCTGACGTCCTGCGCGTCGTTGCTGACGTCGGTCGCGCCGACAACCTCAAGTGAGGCGTCCGCGGCTTCCGGAGGGGGAACCTTGAGGACATAACCCCAGATATGGTTAATCGCCTTGAACTTGAGAGTGCGGGAGACACTCTTGGGGTCGCTCTCTTCAACGTAGAACGAGGTCGGGAGCCAGAGATCCGGCTGAACGTTGGTGCGCCAGCTATCGAAGTGATAGAACTCCTTCTGGTCTTCCTCGGTACCGGCGAAGTCGCCGTTGAAGCGCACGACGTTGCCGTTGCGAGCCTCAATCCAGACCCGCCCGAAGAAGCGGCCGAAGTCCTTCTTGTTGGAGATCGGGGTTACGTCGAAGACCGCGGTGGGGGTGTTGCCGAGAAAGTCGTTGCGCACGTAACCGAAGTTATAGTGCTGTCGGTCGAAGTTGTTGGAGTCCATCAACAACATCTGGACGAAGCCGGCCTCGTGAAAGTTGAGGTGCAGGCTGCCGCCAAGGCTGCCGACCGCGGAGAGGGAATGCTTGAAGAATCCCATCTTGCTACTGCCGCTGCCCTGCGAGGTGTCCTTGTTGACCGAGTAGGTCTGGTCATTAATGACACTCTTAAAGTCGACGCGGCTGAGGAAGTGCTGGTCGGACTCGGGCACCTGGCCCAGGAGCGGATCGGGCTTCATGTTCTGGATGTAGGTCTCAACGAGTGGAGCCCGTTCCTTGATGGTCTTGATGACCACCTTCTCGCGAGCAATCGCCTTGTCGATGAGCGCGTTCTGCGCTGGCGTAGGTTTGCGCGTGGTCGAGAGATCGTCGTTTTGCTTCTTCTTTCCATGAAGGAGGGCTGCTCCTGCCTGGGCGGGGAGAGTTGTTGCGACGAAGAGTGCCAGGGCTAGACCGGCGGTAGACTGTTTCCCGAGAATCATGTACGGCTCCTGCGGCCGACCCTAAGGTCAGCCTGAATATGGACTAGATGCTAGTGCATGCTGCGACAACCGGATAAAAATATGTTTCTTATCCAGCGAGTTGAAATGCGACGTTGACGACGCCTTCCCAATCGATCGGATGACCCGAATCGTCGGTGGCAGGTGAAAAGCGAGTGGCCTGAACGGCACGGACGGCAGAGTCGCCGAGGCCGTGACCGAGATCACTGGTGACGCCCAGTACCTGGACGGAGCCAGAAGAAGAGACGCGGATTCTGACTGTGACATTGCCTTCGATGTGAAGCTGTTTGGCCTCCGCGGTGTACTCTGGCTTGGGTTTAAAGAGCACCTTGGGTCCGCTCTTGGCGGTTGCAGAGGTGGGTCCAACAGGCTTCGGCATCGGCGGCGGAGTGGCCTGTCCGAGATTGACGGGACCGGCGACCTTACCCGTAGAGTTGAGCGGGCCGGTCCCTCCGGGGACGCCATGCGGGATGCCCGCGACAGCTACAGGACCGGTGGCTTTCATGTTCTGGCTGCCGGGTGAGCCGGAACCAAGATTGACAACGGTGGATGGTGCTCCGGCACCGTTATTGGAGGCCGGCATGCCGGACATTCCCTTGTTGCCAAGATTGATAGCGGTCGTCGAGGGCTTGTTGGAAACGGCGATGGGGTTTGTCGTCGAACCGAGTGCGACGGCGGTCGGATGCGGAGAGTTGTTCGGCACCGAGGCGGGCATCGCCTGGGCGAGACTGACAACCTTGGGTGCGGGCGGCGCCTGAACCAGCTTCGGCGGAGCGGGAAGAACGACCGGCATCGGCTGGGCCATCTTGATCTCTGGTGGTTTGGGAACGTCAGGCAGCTTGACGTCGGGCAGCTTGATTTTGGGCGGTTCTACTTTGACCACTGGTGGGGGTGGCGGAAGCTTGATCTTGATCTTTGGCGGAGGTGGCTCCTCGGCCTTCTTGATCGGAATCGGCTCGGTCAGTTCGGTCAGCTTATGGCGGTTGTCGATGGTCTTCTTCGCCGCGGCGCCGATGACGACCGCGCAAAAGGCGAGCAACACGTTCAGCGCGATGGAGGTGAAGAGGGAACCCTTGCTCTGGTTGCCGTCGTTCAGGACGCCGAAGTGTGCGAACTGCATACTCTGCGGTGCGGGATCATCAGTGCGGAGCGGCTTTGCCATAGAAAATCCTTGAAGGGCCTCGTTGAGGGAGGCGGAATATGGAACCGATGCTGGCAAGTTGTCAGAACCGGTATGGGAAGTCTGCTCCGAAGAGCGCCGTAGTATAGATCGAAACTGGTTTTATCTGACCCGACAACTAAGTAGTACGACTAGGGAAACGTCGCGGAAGTTGCGCTACCTTGTCTAAACAGACGCAAGCCGCAAAGAAAAAGGTTGTAGCAGGTACCGTGCATCGGGGGAGCCACATGCTCTGTTCATGTGCCGGTACTCTGCTCTTCACTTACTGCAAGTATATTGCCGTAAGCGTAAGTGATTGACACTGGTACTTTTGTGGTATCCAACTACGAACGAATACGAGGGAAAACGATGAAGATTTTAGTGACCGGCGGAGCAGGCTATATCGGGGGTACCCTGACGCGACTTTTGCTCTCTCAAGGCCATGCCGTAACGGTTTATGACAACCTTTGCCACAGCAAGCGGTTAG
>Ga0210384_10009018_pt1 | contig 10346 bp, 13 predicted proteins | sample IncBWH2MmetaG_FD_160574 | JGI IMG/M metagenome (GOLD analysis project Ga0210384, IMG submission 160574) | Forest soil microbial communities from Barre Woods Harvard Forest LTER site, Petersham, Massachusetts, United States - Inc-BW-H-2-M | ecosystem: Environmental > Terrestrial > Soil >...
CAGTAAAGATATACTTGCCCGTCTTTTTGAGGGGCGTGTGGAATTCTTCTCTTTTGATGCGAACTACCTCCAACGGCTCCGTGACCGGGACTTCCAGACGGAGCAGCACTTCGTTGCATATTTCGGTAAGCTTCTTCTGATCAAGCTCCGGTCGCGATTGCGTTCCTCTCCTGCCGTTGAGGATATTCGGCAGGAGACGTTCGTGCGCGTGCTGAAAACTCTCCGGGCGGACGCTGGAATCCGCAATCCCGAGAGGCTCGGGGCATTCGTCAATTCGGTCTGCAACAACGTCTTGCAGGAATTCTACCGATCGTCTGCCCGCGGAGCTCCCCTCGACGAGAATACGGAGGACCCTCCCGATCAAACCATTGATCTTGATGGAATGCTGATGACCAAGCAGACGCGAGAGCAGGTGAGGCAGATTCTGGCTCGCCTTCCTGAGAAGGACCGGCAGCTGCTTCGCGCCATCTTTCTCGAGGAACGGGACAAAAATGAAGTTTGTCGGGAACTCGGTGTCAACCGCGACTATTTGCGGGTTTTATTACACCGGGCCAAACAGAGTTTCAGGGCCTTCTATGAAAAGAGTGGGTTAGATGGCCGAATGCGCGTCGGGCAATAGCACTGCAAAGTGAAACGATTGACATTCCCGAATCACTATAGGGAGATGAGGTTTATGGAGCATTCAGAAGCGATCCGGCTAAAGGCGGCCGAGCAGTACCTGCTCGGAGAGTTGAAGGGCGACCTTCGGGAACAGTATGAAGAGCATTTCTTTAGTTGTGTGGAGTGCTCCGAAGAAGTGAAGGCGGGAGCCGCATTCATTGATAACGCGAGAGATATTTTGGGTACCCAAGAGAATCCCGCGCTCACGGCTGCCCCTGGCGGGACCCGGGCTCGAGATTGGTTCGCGATACTGGCACGTCCAGCATGGGCGGTTCCTGCGATGGCGATTCTCTTGCTGACCATCGCATATCAGAACACAGTTTTGATTCCACATATGAAAACGGCTTTGTCGCAGGCGACTGCGCCTCAAACGCTGCCATCATTTTCTTTGATTACAGAGAACTCCCGTGGGGGAGCTCCTCTAGCGATCACGGTTCCATCGAATAAAGCCTTCAGCCTGTACCTCGATATTCCACCGCAAGGCGATTTTCCTGTGTATAGATGTGAGGTGGAAAGCGAGTCCGGCACTCCTGAATTTTCTCTGACTGTGTCACGAGAGGAAGCCAAGGAAGCTGTGGAGTTGCTGATTCCTCCCTTTCGACTCGGGCAGGGGAACCACGTCTTAATTGTACGGGGGGATGATGGGACAGGCCGAGGGTCCGGCCCGGGCGGAACCGAGGTTGCTCGTTATCCGTTTACTTTGCATTTCAAGAATTAGTTGAAATCAGCAAGGGGAGGCATGTTGATGGAGGGAACAAAGGAAAGATATTTCTACAACGCGCATGGCCATGCTCTGAGCGGCCAGATTGACAGGCCTTTTAAGCACACCATCGAAGTCCAGGCGGGAACGACACTACCGACCGCGGGCGGATATGGATCGTCTCGTGTGTGCGATTTCCGTCTTAAGGAGATTGCGTCGTTCAAAGCGGCCTATACGCATGTTTCGGGCAGCCTGGATGAGAAAAGTAGCAGCCACACAACCCTGGTTTCGTCGGCCGTCGAGGGCTTGAATATTCTAGATCTCGTCACGGCGGACCGCGTGGTAGCGCGCGCGTCGTCGCAGTGGACGTCTGGGGATAAAGAACCGCAGATTACATTCCTGGGGAGTCAGGTTGAAAATCTGCGGATCGCCGGGCATCGGGTCGATGTCGAGCTCGACGGCGATCTCTGCTTGAGGCTCGATACGTTTGCGTCTCTCACAAAAGAGTTTGAAACCAACGCCAATTTCCGCAAAATAGCGGAGGATCCGTTTCAAACCGGGCAGCCGCAGAAATTCCCAGGCGCCAATGGGGTGCTTCTTTGCTCGCTCGTCAGGGACATGAAGACAACGTGTCCGGGAATAAAGCGACAGGGACACGCTTTCATCGTGCCGCAATGTGGAAAGATTTTTGTGGGCGAGGTTCTCGCCGAGCACGGCAAACGCACCCTGACAATGGTCCGGATGGAGTTGGGTTCTCCTGTCTGTGGCCAGATTATCTGCACAGCTGTGATCGCAAGTGGGCATCACTGGCCGTAGGAGGGTTGCTGATTCTGGGGCTGTTCCTTCCCATCGGGGGTTGCAAGCGGTCCTCAGCGCTCTCCCCCGAGCAGATCTACCAGGACTCGCGGCTGAAACTCAAGCGTGGTGACCTCAAGGATGCGTCCACGGAGTCAGGTGCAGCTCTCCGCACTTTTTCGGGCCCGGACACCGACTGGCACTGGCGATTCACCACCCTTTTGGGCGAAATCCGGGTGCGACAGGGCCGGTACAGGGAAGCTCTGGCTCTTCTCGAACCCGATCTTCCCGCTTCTTTTGCCAGGAGCGATCTCGCTGTCTGGCGACGCCTATCCCAGGGCGCGGCAGATTGTTTCCTGCTTCAATTCGGCGAGGCCGAGACGTTTCTAAGCCAGGCCGAGACTCTGGCAAAACAGAGTCACCCAGACCTGCTCGGAGAAGTCGCCCTGAGAATGGGAACACTCGCCGATTTGCGCGGCGACCGTGAAGCCGCCAAATCCACCTACCACGATACCCTCAAGATGGCGCGCGATCAGAAAGACCCCTTCCTCGAAGCCTCGGCACTCGGCAGCTTGGGACTTGTTGCTACCGAGGAAGAGCACTACGACGAGGCCATCGACTGGAACCGGGCGGCGCTACAATTATCGGAGTCGGTTGGAGCGCGAGACTCGATCGCCTTCATTTTTGGCAACATGGGTTTGAGCTACTTCGAGCTGGGAGATTACGAGACCGCTCTGTTGCTGTTCGAGCGCGCCGACGAATCTTCCGAGAAACTTGGTGCAGTGAGCGCTCAGCTCGAATGGAAAACGGACATTGGCGACGTTTATTTTGAGGAGCACGATTTAGGTGCCGCGAGAAGTGCTTACGAGAATGCGCTTGTTCTCGCAAGAAGCATCGATGATCAAACAGCCATCACGGAATGCTTCGGGAACCTTGCCTTCGTGGATTTGGAAGCAGGGCGGCTTGATTCGGCCAGTCACTACCACGACGAAGTGGTCCAGTTCGTGCGCGCGCATCCCGATCATTTTCTAGACCAGTATTCTTCTCTCATCGCTGCCCGCATCGAAGAAGGCAAACAGAATTACGTGCAAGCCAGGCGACTGTTTCGAACTGTGCTGGAAGATCCGAAAGGAGAAACGGCGTTGCGCTGGGAGGCGGAGGCTCGTCTCGGCGAAACGTACGTGGCAGAAGGCAAGGCAAGAGAAGCGGAAGTCGAGTTCCGCCGCTCTCTCGAGACGATTGAGAAGGCGCGCTCTTCGGTGAAGGCGGAGGAGTTCCGATTGTCGTTTCTCTCGAGCGCGATCTCTTTCTACAACGATTACATCGACTTTCTGATTTCCCAGGGAAGAAGCAATGACGCGCTCAAGATCGCCGACCTGAGCCGCGCGCAGACGCTAGCAGAAGGCCTGTCGCCGACTTCGACCGCTCCTTCGATTCCGCTGCCCGATCTTCATCCCCAGCAGATCGCCCGGCGGATGGGCGCAACCCTGCTCTTCTACTGGCTGGGCCAGAAGCACTCTTATCTCTGGGCGGTGACCGCCGGAGGAACCAACCTCTTCCCTTTGCCTCCTGCCACCGAGCTTGACCCCATCGTCCAATCCTACCGGAAAGCGCTGGTCGGCCCGCGTGACGTGCTCGAAACAGAGAACGCAGTTGGCAAAAGACTGTATGAACTGCTGGTCGCGCCGGCGCACGGATTGATCCCCAGGGGATCGCGGGTTGTTATTCTTCCTGACGGCAGCCTTTACGGATTAAATTTCGAGACCCTACTCGTCCCGGCTCCGCGGTCACACTATTGGATTGAGGATGCTGTTGTAGCAAACGCCAACTCTCTGCTACTTCTCGCTGCTTCGGTTCCCGAACCAAGAGAACGCTCGAAAGGGCTCTTGCTGGTTGGTGATCCGGAGTCGCCCGACAGCGAATATCCGGCTTTGCCACAGGCCGCTGCTGAAATGGCGGGGATTGAAAAGCACTTTCCACCTTCGGAACAGACGATCCTTGCGGGCAACAGGGCCACTGCGGAGGCATACCTCGGTAGCCGGCCCGGGCGGTTTTCCTTCATTCATTTTGTGGCTCACGGGACGGCGAGCCGCACAAGCCCGCTTGATTCCGCCGTTATCCTGACGCGACAAGGCGATTCCTATAAGCTGTATGCGCGCGACATTATCCGGCAACCGTTGCATGCGGACCTGGTAACAATTTCCGCTTGTCACGGTGCTGGCGTGCGGACGTACTCGGGAGAAGGGCTCGTGGGACTCATCTGGGCATTTTTGCGAGCCGGTGCTCACAGTGTTGTCGCGGCGCTGTGGGAGGTGAACGATAATTCCACGCCGAAACTCATGGATCAGCTTTACGCTGAAATCAGCAGCGGCGCATCGGTCGAAGTTGCTTTAAGAGATGCTAAATTGACCCTGCTTCATTCCGGCACCGTCTACCGAAAGCCCTTCTACTGGGCTCCGTTTCAGGCCTATCGGGGTCTGTCGGTTAGCCACCGGGCGACAGCTGCAGGCCGCACATCGAGCGAGTCAAACCGACCCCTCTAAACGGGATGCTCGAGGGTCTCGGTTCCACGATCGGGGCTTGACAGATCCTATCTGCGAGGTAGTCCCGGGCCATGGCTCTGTTACCGAGAGAGCCGGTCTGCTGGGCACCGAGACATGACCCTTGCGATTCGGGCTGGTGTGTCACGACCGAACCAACAAGGAGGCAGGACCGCCGACCATGCTCACCGCGCACCCAACCTCCGGTTGCGACGCGCAGGGGTCCCATTGGCAATCGAGTGTCGAACCGAATACGCGAGCAGGATAACGTCGTATACCGTCGCCCTTCTCCCGAGCCCGCTCGTCACCGCTATAAGTGAGGATCGACCCGCGGTGAGGCCGTCTGCCGTTGCTTACCGTACGGCAGAAACCTGCTTGTTATCTCCTCCGGGGTCAACCACGCCGATTTTCCCGTTCATCCATTCCGTAAACCAAACGCGTCCTTTGCTATCGAGGGCGATGAATCGGGACGCAGCGTTGCTTGACGGGATCGGAAACTCGGCGAACCGTCCTGTCTTCGGGTCATACCGGGTGATGTGATTGCCGTTTAAATCCGCAAACCAGATGTTGCCGCTTTTCTTATCCGCTGCAATGCCGTAAGGCATTGCGAATCGAGTAGGAGGGTGATAGAGAGCGAAGGTTCCCGTCTTTGGGTCCAGCTTGCCCAGGCTGTTGCCATTGTAGTCCGCGAACCAAACGTTATCTTGCGCATCGACGTCGATTCCTCGAATGCTCGGTGAGTCCGGCGCATGGTACTCTTTCGTTTCTCCTGTAGCCGGATCGATCCTTACAAGCGAGCCCAGAGCGAACACACTGACCCAGACCTTGTCCTTCGAATCTACTTTGACGTCGTAAAACTCCGCATTGCCATCCCATGGTGCAGGTGGCTGTCCAGGAACGTGATCCCAAGTTTCGACCGAATTCTCCGGAAAAGTGGCGGGCAGCGGGATTTTGTATTCCTTGAACTGTTTCCTTTTCACATCGAATTTCCAGACCGAATTGCCGGAACACCAGATGTTTCCTTCCGTGTCCACTGCAGCAGTGTGAGTGCCGAGTTTTCTGTCGGGAATGTCGTACGTGGTGACTTTGCCGGTTTCGGGATCCACCGAGGCCAAGTCGGGCCCGTTCGTCAGAGTCATCCAGATCAGTCCGTCCTTGCCCACCACTCCGGTGTGAGGATGGGGAGCGGCGTACTCGTCGAATTTCTCTGGGCCGACCTCGAAACGCGCGATCTTGTTTGCTCGAAGACCTCGTTCACTGAACCAAGCATCGCCGTACGTGTCGATCAGGATGCTATGCGGCATACTCTCGAGCCCCGTCGGGATCGTGTACTCGCGGATTGTCGCGCTTAACACCGCATCAGAGAGGTCGGCATGCTTGATTTGTTCCGGTTTTGGCGGGTCTGAATCGGGACCGAAATAGGGTGCATCCGGCCCGAAGTATTTTTCTAACGCTTGGGTTAGAGCGGTCAATGCTATCGGTGCGAGACTGGGAGCGGGCAATCTGCCCCGCGTCATCGTCGGAATGAAGCTCTGCCACTCGGAAGCTGTGTATCCGCTCTTCAACCGGATAGTGCCGAAGCTATGGCAGGTAGCGCATGCCCCGGTGATGAATCTTGTCTGTTGGTTATTGGGCAATAGAGTTTGCAATTCGGCACTCGTGAGGTGTGTCAGGGCGAATCTTTGCGTCAAGGCAAAGTTCGTCTCTCCCGCTTGCGTCGCGTCCTTGGATTGCCTTTTTGGGCTAAACCCGTATGCCTCGACGGTAACATCATAGGTCCCCGGGGGAAGCGCAATCGCATAGCGACCGTCAACTTGCGTAAATCGGGCCACGGTCTTGCCATCCGCGCTGGCCTTGACCATCGCTCCGCGGACCGGTTGGCCTGCTTGGTCAGTGACGATGCCGTGAATATTCGAACCCGAGGCCCGTGGCGTCGCCGTTAAGCAAATCACCGCCAGCAGTCCCCACCATATCTTCATCTTTCGCACTGCTTTTTCCATTTCAGCCCTCCTTGGGCAAACGGCCGGCGTTCACCAGAACCAACCCTGTCGGTTCAACAGGCAAGGGCACGCACGACAACCTAATATCAGCAACTCCCGGTTGGCCCATAACTCGCACACCCAGGCTCGAGAGTTTCTGCGCGTACGTTAGCACACAATATCCCATCTACATGCCTGTTGGTCGCGAAGTTCCTGTTTCGTGCCACTCCAGTTGGATCTGCTGATCCCCGGAATCCCTCAGACGACCCAGCTGCTCGATAGGATGGGCCGATTGGAATCACTCTCTCAACCGGCCGGACGCGGTGTCGAATTTCGCCCGTCCAGGCCCGGACATCGCGCCGAATGGAGCGAGGATGGCGAGGAGCGCGTCATGTTCCACCGGGGAGGCATCTCCGTCTGAAATGTCCTAACACTCAGGAACTACTTTTAGCCCATGCTTTCTCAACTACTTACGGAAGCCCAGTTCCTTGCCTGTTTGACCCGCGCATGCCCGCGGGTTGGTTACTTCTAACTTCAATCCTTCCAGCACCGCTTTGACCGTCAGCAACTTTTCTAAATCGCGAATTCGGCGGCGAGCCCGCTCGACGGGTTAACGCCGTGCACCGCTGGCGCTGCGCCAGCACCGACGACCAAAAACAAAACATCCCGTCGTCGACCAACTCAGAAGAGTCGGCCGGCAGTGGTACGTTCAGTTTACTCCCATCGGTCCACGGACCGAACTACCCCTAGTACACTCAACTGTTTGGGAAGGAGTAGGGATGTAAGGGTGATCGAAGCACAGCTGGGCTTCATCGGCCCATCGCCGCCCATCGCCCTGTCGCGTTGACTTGCACTGTGGAGGAGGCCTAAGATCATGGCGAGCATGCGACGTCGCAAACCAAGGTTGCAGACTTCGGGAGCTGCGCAAGCTTTGCTTGCACTATGCTACGCGGCACTGCTCGGAGAAGGCGTCGGGAACAAAACCAACTGTACCCGGCAAGCAGCTGTGGAGCCAAGGCTCAAGAAAATGGGAACAGCCTTGTTGCTTATAGACGCTCTCGGGAGCATGATGGAGAGGAAGCCGGTAAACTGTTGTCCTTCGTAGCGGCTAGTTGCAATAAGAGTGCGATTCGAATCGGGCTTAAGACTCGAGTACCAAAATGGGCGCCAGGGAAGAGATTGTCCACCAGCGGTTAGGCGTATCCTCTGCTCGTGACGAGCGCCGGCGATTTCAACGGATCCGTCTTCAGGTCCCAATATTCATCCGTGGAACCGTTGCTCTCGGTGATCAGTTCCTGGAGCTCGCTAAGACTCTCGATATCAGTGCGCTCGGGGCCTCGATTACTTGTCCGCGGTCGCTGGCAGTGGGCGTGGTTGTTACGCTAACGATCCCCGCTCCTTCGATAACGTCATCCGCGCTGGTTCCGGCCGGCATGCCCCCGATCCAAGCCAAAGTGAAAAGACGGCAGGAAGCAGGCGATGTACACTTGCTGGGCGTCGAGTTTCTCAAGCCAATTGGCTAAAACCGCTTCCGCAAACTTCCTTGCTACATGGAAACTGGCTGAGCACGGGTGCAGTTGCTGTTCATCATCAAGGAGTACCAATCGGAGCCCTGGAATTTTGGTCTGTGAAAAATCACGTGCCGCGACTCACTATTTGAACAACATCATCGGGGCAGCCGAATAGATGCCAGCTGACAAGTACAATTCAAACCCACGCCGCAGATGAGGACATTCGGGCAACTGTTCTGCACATCACCCAGTTGAACAATCGCGTGCGCACCGACGTCTCGGGCATGACCGCCCCGGTGTCAGCGATGGTCAATGGTTCGGTTCCGGAAAATGAGAGGGCCTCTACCCCTCTAGCAGCTAGGCCCTCTCGGACGCCCCGCCGACACGGCGGCTGGATTTGCCCCATCAGGGAATTCCCCTAAGGTATCCCCTCTATTGACTGTGGTTACGATGGGTGACAGCCTCCGCTTGTGGCGCGATGAAATGCCCCGAATTCTCATCGTCGACGACAGTTCTGGCGCTCGACGCGGAATGCGCAGGTTAGTAGAGGAGAATAAGAGTTGGGAAGTATGCGGGGAAGCAAGTGACGGTCGCGAGGCGATCGAAGGGCTTCAACGAACAGCTCCAGATATCATAATCCTCGACTTCCACATGCCTATTATGAACGGCCTCCAGGCGGCTCGCGAAATCGTAAAGCTTCTGCCTAACGCACAAATCCTACTTTGCACACTATACCTTTCGCCCGCCCTTGTCCGGGAAGCGCGAAGCGCCGGAATACAGGCGATGGTTTCAAAAGGGGAATCGGAACAGATTGTGCGGGGGATCGAGGCACTGCTCCGGCACGAGACATTCTTTTGCTGGAATTGAACGATCGCCGCGATTTTCGCTTCAAGGCGCCTGCTGAATCCACCAAAGCACCTTGCCAACAAGCCGCCAGTTCCGGTCCTTACTCAAAATGACCGGCTGGTAATCTCGGTTCTCTGATTCGAGCAGCTGCACCCCGTTGGCCAGTAAAAACCTCGACAGGCTAAGCCCATTTTCCCGGTGCCATGCCACGACGATTTTCCCGCTCAGTTCGTTCGGATCCAATTGTGAACAATCAACGGCAATGATATCGCCATCGTTGATCAGAGGGCTCATCGAGGAGCCTCTTACGCGCAGGCAACTGGTTTCGGCCGGATTCGGGCACCAAAGGGCAGGGGCTGCGATCATCTCCTCTGTCGAGACCCGATCGAGCATCGTACGGTGATCACCCCGTTCCCCTCGGGTCGCTACCTGAACGGGGAGAACAGGAATGGCAATCAGCCGGACCTTCTTCGAAACCTTGCGCCTTTTCTCACCGCTCCCTGCAACTACGATCTCGAAATGAGGGAAGTTGGTCTTATGCAACACCGCGCGGCCACCGGGCAGCATGCGAGCAAGATCAGCGCTCCTCAGCCCAGCCCGCTCCCAGAACGACCAGCATTCTGGTTCGCCCGCAAGATTCCCAAGCTGTATGTAACACTGCGCTGGCGGTTCCTTCCTGCCTCTCTCCCAACGCGAGATAGCCATGGCAGAACAATGAAGCCGCGCCCCTAACGCGGTTTGGCTCAAACCAAGCTGGTGGCGAAGCTTCAGAATGCTGCGAGCCCATTCGGGAGTATTTTCGTGGCCTGTCATTTGCGTATTGCGCTGTTAACGGTCCCGAGTTAACATTGTCGTTAGGTAGTCACGATCCTTGCGCTCGCGATCGAAGACACCTAAAAAGGAGTCATGAATCGTGACATCGGATAATAGCACGTCCCTTCCTCAACTTGCTTCGCTCTTTCGCGGGCTCTACAACCGCGTTGCCCGCCAACTCGGAGTAGATCCATCCTACGTCAGCCGCGTAGCTCGCGGGGAGCGCGAATCGCAAGCCGTCCTCACGGCTCTCACCCGGGAGATTCGGAGTCTTCTCGATGGGGTGGACCATCGCGATGGAGTACCGTTCGATGGAAAAGCAAGAATGGGGAGGCCAAGCGCTATAACGGCGGCCCCCATGAAACCTATAAGGCATGTCCTCGACGGTGCGAGTCGTCGCAATGGAGGAGCATCATCTGGGGGAAAATCGAAAAAAAGGAAATCCTCGTTTGCCTCGCACAAAGCTCGGTACGGCCCTTCGTAAGTCATTAAAATGCAACTG
>Ga0210384_10009020_pt1 | contig 10345 bp, 7 predicted proteins | sample IncBWH2MmetaG_FD_160574 | JGI IMG/M metagenome (GOLD analysis project Ga0210384, IMG submission 160574) | Forest soil microbial communities from Barre Woods Harvard Forest LTER site, Petersham, Massachusetts, United States - Inc-BW-H-2-M | ecosystem: Environmental > Terrestrial > Soil >...
CTTGAAATTTCTGAACCAGCCTGCTGACACCTGATCGGCGATCTCAGGTTTTACATTGTTGCTGCTGGGTATCCATACATCGGTCGGGTTTGAAGAAGTGCTGTTCGAAAGAAGGTGAAGATTTTGCGTTGTGCGTGTATACGCAAACTTAACCGAGCTGTTTTCTGAAAGCTGGTAACTCATGGAAAAACGGGGTTCCAGGTTAAAATAATTTTTCACTACCTGGCCGGAGCCATAATTTGCAGTATCCACTGCATTGCCTGCAGAATCATAAGTATAGAAAGCACCAGGGCCCAAGACAGTAAAGAGACCTGCACGAAGTCCGTAGTTCACATTCAATTTTTCAGTCAGCGCAATTTCCTGGGAAAAATATAATGCACTTTCAATGGCGTGTTTGTCCGGCACGGATACTGAATTAAAATTATCACTCTGCGGAGCAGCTGTAATGACACCAGGAGAAGTGGTGATGCCAATAACATCCAGTCCGAAATTTATCTTATTTCCTGAACCGACAAAATATTGCATATCCTCTTTGAAGTGATAATCTCTTATAAAGGAATTGATCGCAACATCATTTTTGCCGGAAGTCACATCAATATTATAGTCATATTTACTATAGATCAGGGATGTGTTGGAAAACAACCGGTTGTTTAAAATATGGTTCCACCTGAAAGTAGCGGTTGAATTACCATAGTCAATTCCAAAACTATTACCGAGTCCCAGGAAATCTTTTCCAAAATAACCGGAGAGGTAGATATGATCTTTGTCGCCGAGTTTGTAATTCGCTTTGACGTTGATATCGTAAAAATAGAGACTGCTGTTTTTAGTGTTAGTATCTTTCGACAATTTTAGGAAAAGGTCTGCATAGGTTCTTCTTGCGCTTACAATGAATGAACCGTTATCTTTTTCGATTGGTCCTTCCACATTCAATCGGGAAGAAATCAGTCCGAGGCCACCACTTACCTGATATTCTTTTGAATTCCCTTCATTCATTCTGACATCCAGTACGGAAGCCAGTCTTCCTCCATACTCTGCAGGAATGGCGCCTTTATACAGAGTCACATCTTTTATGGCGTCTGAATTGAAGGTGGAAAAGAAGCCCAGTAAATGTGATGGATTGTATACCGTTGCTTCGTCGAGTAAAATAAGATTCTGATCCGTTGTACCGCCTCTTACATAGAAGCCGCTGCCGCCATCACCCGTTGACTGCACACCCGGAAGTAACTGTAGTGATTTCAAAATATCTTTTTCGCCAAAAATGACGGGCATGTCCTGGATTTCCTTTACAGAAAGTTTCATTACACCCATAAGAGGTTTTTTGATATTGTCGGTCTGCCTGACCGAGCTTACTACAACCTCCTGCAGTTCGGTGTTGCGCTGAACCATTTCGATTGACTGGGAAAGATCCTTGCCTAGATCAATTTTCATCGTGTCCGGTACAAAGCCCGAAAAACTTATAACCAGTGTATAATGACCCACAGGAGCGGTAATGGAATAGAAACCATAAGAATTGCTTAAAGAGGCTGATTTCGGTAGTTCCAGCAGGTAAACGGTAGCCCCAATTAATGTTTCACCCGTTTTGCTTTCTTTGATTGTGCCACTGATGGTATGCCTGTTTTGGCCATAGGATACAGATTCGGTTAACAAGAATGTAAAAAGAAAAAACCATTTGCTCATCAAGCAGGTATTAATTATCCAATACGTAAAAGTATCTTAACCAGCCGTTATTTTTATGCCGCGTTCTAGCATACCCGTTAACCTTCTCAGAAAAATGAGCCTGAATGTAATACCATAGCGGTTTTGAACAAAAAAAGGAAAATGTTAATATTCTAAAAATCGATAAACAGGCAATTTAAATTATCCAATCCTATTGTAGGAAGTTGAGTGGTTGTAATTTATAGGATTTGACATTGTGTCCGTTTTGAAAAGCCGGTTCCCATTTCCCTGAATCTTTAATTATTCTCAGCGCTTCTTCATCCAGCGAATACTCTACAGAATGTGCAATATATGAAGCGATCACATATCCGTCTTTATCTACGATGAAACTTACGCTCACCTTACCCTGAATATTTCCACTTATCGCACGATCGGGATATTTTAGGTTCTTCATAAGATAATGTGACCAGCCCGCTTTTCCGCCCGGATATTCAGACTCCTTTTCATCCTTATAAGAGATGGAAGAATCCTTTTTCTGTTTATCAGGATAAATAACTTCAACGAGGGAATCTTCCCGGTAAATGTATTTAATTCTGTATTTTAAACTGTCACCACTAAATTTCCATGCGTCTCCGTTTCTTTTCCCGGCACGGAATGTTGTTGTAGAATCAACAAACCCGCTTACATTATAATGATATGAATTTCCGTTCAATTCTTTGCCATCCTTATCCCGGTATTGCTCGGTATTAATAAGAGGGCCAACGAAGTTGTAATAATCCCACTGCCAGCAGGTGTCGTTAACCTGGTGAGTATGCAATAAAAACTTTGCGGATTTGATTTTCGTTGGTTTCCAGTTTTCGTCAAAGACGTATAATGCATCTTTCCCCTGGGATCTGGCGACTAAGTTGAGAATCAGAAGAAATAAAAAGGGTAATTTTTTCATGGTTCCAAAATAATGAAAACTTTCAGTAATCAGGAGTATCCGAAAGTTTGCAGAGAATAAGGGAAGTTTTTGTGATCAAAATCAATTACCCGCTTTAAGCAGTTTGAAATGTTCTACTTTATCCTGATTTTCAATCCGGAGGTAATAAATCCCGGAGGGCAACCAATCCAACCCGTCAAAACCGACCTGGTTATTGCCTTCTCCAAGCGGTACTATTCTATGTGAAAGTAGTTTTCCCATTGCATCATATAATGTTATTGTAGCCTGACCAGTGGAAGTTGTTTCAATCGAAAGGTTGAACGAGTTTACAAATGGATTGGGACCTACACTTATTTTATCGGAAATCTTTTCGCAATTTATATTCAAAATCGCTGAGTAAGAAATTGAACCATCCTGGTCAATCATTTTTAACCGATAATAATTATTCCCAGGCAGTGGCGCATTATTTACAAAGTTGTAATCGTTATTACTTCCCTTTGGAGTTATATCTGCCAGCCTGCTGAAAGTAACCCCATCACCGGAATATATCAGCTCAATTGATTTCATGTTTATTTCTTCCCCGGTAGCCCAGGATATATCTTGTTCTGACCCGGAACAACTTCCTTTGAAATACAACAATACAATCGGAAGTGCAATACTAAGCTGGTTAGCTCCTATATCATTGGTGCTGCCACCGGAAAGGATTGTTCCCCAAAAATCTGTGTTCCCCACATTTATGGTAAAGAGTGAGCCAAGATCCAAAGCAGCATTACATGCCGGGGATAAGCCGTTGCTTATTTTATAAGCATTCAATGAGAAAAGGCTGTTGCCAAATCCAATAGTTCCCCCTGATCCTGGATTGGTTAAAAGCGGATCGCTGTTAAAACCGGTATTAATTCCACTGACCATTTCATTTCCAGTGGCTGTGCGCCATGAAGACAATGATGAATAATTATTGCCTTGATATAAGATAGAGAATGTGCTTCCTGATGGCCAATATATATTGCCGCCAAAAGAAGCGGAATAGCCAGCAGGAATGTTAACAAAAGGTACGCCGCCGGTAGTGTAAAAAATATTATTGTAAAAAGCTACATTATTGATACCAGTAACCCAATTTGTAAAATAGGTAGCACTTTCATTGATGTTGGCAGCCTGAGGCGATATATAAACTGTATTGTTATAAATATTTGCGCCACTCATGGTAGTTCCGGGCCCTTTGAATAATCCGATGCCACCCTCATTTGTTACACCATCATTCTGACTGATATTATACCTCATCGAATTATTAGCCCACGGCCTTGCATTCTCGTACTGGCCCATAAGATAGCCCGCTCCGTCATTTTCGTGAGAATAGTTGTATTGCATAATTGAATTGGTAACTCCTCCATCAAGGTCAAAGCCCGCACCATCACATCCTGAACCGCTATGATTTCTATAGCTTTCGCAATACTGTATTATAACATTATTGCTCTCAAGGGTCCATATACCAGCAGGACCGCCGCAAAAAGCATTATTCTGTCCGTTATCATGCGCCACACAATTCTGAATAATTCCACCATCCACACCTGCGATTACAATGCCATTGCCTTCAAGTGCTACAGGTATGGAAGATCCAGGAACATTATATACTTCACAATTCGAAATAGAAACATTTTTATGCTGCCAACCAATCTGTGACTGTGTGATGTTACCAAAAATTATGATTCCGTTGTTTGTAACATCATGTACACTCAGGTTACTGAGTAAAAGGTTTTGAAATCCTGTAAGACTAACCGAAGTGTAAATTTTAACTCCCTCCGCTCCGAAATTTTTTATTTCAACATTACTGACAGAAATATTATTGAATTTTACATTTCCCGAAAGATTCGAAAATATGATCAGTCCCGCGCTATTATTTGTTGTTACACTATTGCCATCAAATATCAAATTGGAAATGGAAAACCCCTGCGTATTTAAAGCATAAAACCCATATGAACTCCCTGCATTAATCGTAGCCCTTCCAGTACCATAGGACGAAATAACGAAAATGTTATTGGGATCATTGGCATCGCTGGCAGGCAAATAGATACTACCGTTAAAAGTCTGCCCTCCTTCAAAATACAGCGCATCACCAGGCAGAAATACAGTGCTGTTTACTTTGGTGATGGTTGCCCAGGCACCGGCTATCGAAGTGCCCGGATTGGAATCATTACCCGTACTGCTTATATAATAAGAAGCGGCAAAACCTCCGGTGGAAAATATTAAAAGAAGGAGTGTAAATAGTGTATTTGTTTTACCTAATTTATTCCACCTAGCCAGCATCTTCATGATATCATTTCATTATAGTTACAGTTCAATGCCTGGATTGCAAAGCCAGGTCAAAAGATTCAGATTTAATAAATAAATTGAAGTTATCAATGTATCGAATCCATTTGATTAGCATAGTAACGCTTAACGCAACAGTAATATGATAACAAGCCTGTTTTAAAATTCTCAGGAGATATTGAAAGAGAGGGGTTCGATCCTTGTAAACCATCCTACCGCTTAATTCCTGTAACCCGGAATAGAATAAGCAGAAGGTAGTTTATCTTGTATGCCTACTGTAAATTAAGGTATTACAGCCAGATTTCATTGAGTTTTAATGTGCCTTATAATGATGTGTACATATTCTATACACTTATAATACCCCGTTGTAAAAATGCATGCGATATTCCTCTTAAATATCCAATAAAGGCAGATCGTTTTTAAAGGAAATCATTTCAGAATTAGTTCTTAAAGGATTGTAAGCATCCTTTGCCGGATATAAGCTATTACCGGAAGGGAAGGCAGTATAAAATCGTTATTTACCCCTTACTAAATTAGAAGAATTTGTGCCTGCGAGCCAAAGGCCGGATATGATCAGAAAAAGGGATAATAAAGAATAGGCAGTATTCTGCAGGTGGGTGAAGAAACCACAATATCCCACCCAATATGTTATCGAACCCAAAGCGATCAATGAAATTCTGTTGAAGGGTTTGTTCATCTTGCTGTTATTTATAGATTCTTTAAACTAGTACCTGCTATACTGTCGACCCAAGGTAAATATACATAAAAAGGTAATTCAATTGCCATTTTCAGAAAAAATGCCAAAATATTTCAGTTTTTTCAGCTAAATGCTCATTAATTATTAAAAAGACTAAAAAAATCTTACATAATATTTTAATTATATATATAAGCTTATTAACATGGTATGATTAGCTTATTATAGTGGGAGGTCCACGCTGGTATATAACTTTAAATAAACCTGAATAAGCATGAGGCTGATCCCTGATTAGTACCTTAAGCCAGAATTAGGCATTTTGACAGGTAATAAAGTAAACTTCAAGGCAGGTAATGAGCGACAGATTTGTTGGCTGAAGAAATAAACAGGGATTAAGGAAGTTTATCAATGGCATCATACATGACCCTGAAACAATTCCAGGGCGTGTTTTGATTGGACGAAGCAGTATGCGCTTCTGAATAGTAATTGTTCAGGTAAAAACTGGTGCGCATCCAGGTGGTTTCCATGATTCCAAGAAAACGTTCGTTCATTTCAGGTGTTGATTCCTGTCTGAATGATATCATGTCATTTATCTGGATAACAGCCGTTGATGGCTGTCTCCATGGACAGGTAATTACCCTGAATCCTTTCATTGCAAAATATATGGCGGTCTTGTCTGCTCTATCATAATGCCAGTCGCATATCACCACATCTTTCGGAATCATGTCGATAGCGCGGTATGTATTATTAAAACTGGCTTCCCATTCTCCCAAACCGGTCGTCTTGCCATCCAGCAGCCGGTCGCCCCAAATCCACATTTCCCTTCCCTTCGATAGCAGGTGATCATGAATGATCCGCACCTCACCTGCAAATAATTCCGATTTATCCCTTCCGCCACAGCGGGGACATTTATCATCGCCAATATAAAATACCTCATCCATACCTGCATGAAATGCATCGCTTTCAAAAACATCACATAGTTCATCAATCACGGCAAATAACACCTTGTGCAAATCAGGATGCAACGGGCAATAACTCCTGCAATAAAGGTTATCCGCATTTGGCCATACATATATTTCAGGCATTTTGATATCGGGCGTTTCATCGAATTGTGGATAAACTTTTAAAAGTTTGCCGGTTCGGTTTGCCCATGACTGATGACCAAGCAGATTGATTTGCGGAATGACCCGGATGTTGTTTTTCTTACAAACAGAAACAATCCTTCTGACGTCTGCTTTTGAAAGTGCGAAGCTATCGGTTAGTTCCGGATGTGATTTGAATTGATAATGATATTCTATCTGGACGATCAGAGTATTTACTTTGCGTGGAGCTAGTTCACTGTCTATAAAGTGAACAAAGGAATCCAGACCGGCCGGTCTTGGCACATCAATACTAAAACCCCGCACTGGCAAAAGGCTGTCAAGTTTTGTCTGGGCCGACATCGAAATGCTGAACAGCATTCCAAAAGCAACTAATAAAATTCCGAAGGATCTGATATTCATTTGTCCGGATATATTGTATTCGAATTAAGTGATCTCCTGAGTAAGTGCAATATTTTAATGATCATATTCATGATGAAAATAATAATTCTATTTGAAATAGTTTAACCATTACCCGATTCTGATAGATCCTGTATTTGATCAGAAGGATAAATAAATAATCCATCCAGCTTTTTTAATGATTGCTTATACATTGCTTTAGCGACCGTTGCCCCTGGGATAGCTCTGTATTTTTTAAAGCTGCCAACTAACAGCGGGGATAATATATTGAATATAGCACCAGCAATTCTTTCTCCTGGTCTGCTTTCTTTTCTGTTCCCCGTTAAAACCCAGGGCCTGTAAATATGAAGGGAGGGTAATCCTATTTTAATTATATCAGCTTCCGTTTCGCCTTTTATCTTCGAATAAAAAACAGGTGATGCAGGATTTGCACTGGATGCCGATACCAAATGATACTGACCAATATTATTCATTTTTGCTATTTGCGCAAGTTGCAAAGGATAATCATGGTCAATCTTTCTATATTCATTAAGATCGGGGGTTTTTGCCCTTGTTGATCCCAGGCAGCAAAAGATAGAATCGCCTTTAAGCGATTCTGAATAATCGTTTAACCGATTATAATCAACTACCAACTGCCTGAGTTTTTTATTTTCTATTGCTAATTCCTTTCTTACTAAAATTAAAACTTCATCGTATCCGGTTTCGTTCAGCAATAATTGAAGCAGATTACTCCCAATGAGTCCGCTTGCGCCTGCTATTATCGCTTTAGTTGCCATTAGTCTATAATTTTATCGCCCTTTAATATTTATATAAAGTTAGCTTATATGTCAAATTCTTTGGAGCCTCAAACATAGTTGTCACTCCCCCGGGAAAATATACAGTTCATCGGGCAAACAATACAGTTTGCAGTCAATTCATCTTTAGATTATCCAATGTATTATTTTTGATTTATGATGAAAACCGCGTTGCTCGATTCCTTGCAGGATAAATCATTACCTGTCAGTCATCAGGTTATTGATATGCCAGCCCGGTTACCTGTGCTTTTCAAAAACAAATGGATTTATCATTCTGCATTCTGGCTATTATATTATTTTTTCCTTTGCGCAGCATTCTATACTGCTTATGATATACATGATTTAACTTTCTATATCCAGCTAAGCGCGTTCATGCCCATTTCGGCAGCGCTCGTTTATATTAATATTTATATCCTTATCCCCGCTCTATTAAACAGGAAAAAATATCTCTTCTATGCCTTGTCACTAGCCCTTACCCTGATCGTAATGGCTTTCGCGGATCAGCTGTTAAAAAAATTATACGCTTATTTCGGGTCGGCCCTTTATTCTTATACAGCGGGCCTTGGTTTTAAAAAGCTGTTTTCAGAAGCTGTCGGACTCTTTTATCTTGCCGGTTTTACTACCGGTGTTAAACTTTCGAAAGACTGGATCCAGAACCAGCAGTTGATGAAAGAGAAGGAGAAACAGTATCTTGAAACGGAATTGAATTTCCTGAAAACACAGATCCACCCCCATTTCTTCTTTAATACACTGAACAATTTATATTCTTTAACACTTAAAAAATCTGAGCAGGCACCGGAAGTCGTTCTTAAATTATCATCGCTGATGAGTTATATGCTCTATGAATCAAATGCATCCAAAGTATCACTAAATAAAGAAATTACCTATTTACAGAATTATTTGGACCTTGAAAAACTCCGGTTTGGGCAAAGATTATCTGTTCCTTTTGAAATAGAGGGACAGATTGATGAGGTAAACATTCCTCCCATGATATTGATTCTATTTGTCGAAAACAGCTTTAAACATGGTGTAAAAAACAATATTAATAAAATCATCATTGAAATTTCATTAAAAGTAGACGGAGCATTCTTATTTTTCCGGGTAAAAAATCCTATAGGGGATAATGAATCAAAAGAAAATACAGGCATCGGATTAAAAAATGCCAGGCGAAGACTGGAACTACTTTATGGCAATAATTACCAGCTTGACATTTCGGAAAAGGACAATGAATTCATCATATCATTAAAAATGCCGGTATGCTGAAGCCATTTAAATGTCTGATAGTTGATGATGAACCATTGGCCATAGACATTATTGAAAACTATTTGCAGCGTTATGAGTATGTTGAAACGAGACGTTGCGAAAATGCCCTGGATGCATTCCGTCTTCTAAAAGATGAAAAATTTGATTTGATTTTCCTTGATATTGAAATGCCCTTATTAACGGGACTTGACTTCCTGGGAACGTTGAAAGACCCGCCGCCTGTAATCATTACTACAGCCTACCGGGATTATGCTGTGGAGGGTTTTGAATTCGAAGCCCTGGATTACCTGGTAAAACCCATATCATTTCCGCGTTTTGTAAAAGCTTTTGAGCGAGCCATGAAATCCGTGTCTAATGATGAAAACGCATTGGAAAGCAATCCGAGGGATGAAACAGAATACCTGTTCTTAAAAGTGGACAGGAAGTTTGTAAAAATAATGATCAGCGATATACTCTATATTGAAAGTCTGAAAGACTATGTCAGGGTAACTACCAAGTCTGCTTCCTTAATATCTTACCAATCGCTGACATCTATTACAGAAAAACTTCCGGGCGACAAGTTTATTCGGATTCATCGATCATTCACCATTGGAATGGATAAAGTAAATTCCATAGAGGGAAATTGTGTTGTAATTGAAGGCAAACTTATTCCTATATCAAGAGAACACAGGCAGGAAGTTTTGAAGAAAATTTACAAATAAGTCGGGAAGACTATTCCGCACAACTGCTCGTCGTGCAAACGATACAGTTCAGCGAATTAATTTCCCTTCGTCTAATTTTATTTCAATTGGTTTCCATTCAGCATTAATTTTAAACCAGGATATTTCAATTCTCAAGTATGTATACCGTAAGATCCTCCTTCCCGGTAATGCTGGCTTCTTCGCTTTTTTTAACCATCTCTTTTGCTGGAACCAAAAAAATAAATGAAATACGAACCAGTAATATTAAACCGAATAAAAGGAACGCGGAACCGGGCGACACGACACGCGATTTGGGCAGAAAGGTCTTTTATTCAACCTGCTACTCCTGTCACAAGGATACAGCAGGTTATCTTGCTCCAGGTCATTCTGTGTTGTCTACTATGACGGCAAGAGCCGTTCTGGCAGCTTTGGATAATGGTAAAATGCGCCAGCAGGCCGTCTCGCTTTCTGAAAATGAGCGTAAGGCAGTGGCAGAGTGGCTGACCAATAGCAAATTAAAATCAACGGTTATA
>Ga0210384_10009021_pt1 | contig 10344 bp, 6 predicted proteins | sample IncBWH2MmetaG_FD_160574 | JGI IMG/M metagenome (GOLD analysis project Ga0210384, IMG submission 160574) | Forest soil microbial communities from Barre Woods Harvard Forest LTER site, Petersham, Massachusetts, United States - Inc-BW-H-2-M | ecosystem: Environmental > Terrestrial > Soil >...
CGCCGGCGGGCACGCGGAAGCCCTCGTTGTCGCGCACCCCGTGCTGGAAGGGGTAGAGGCCGGTCAGGATGTTGGTGTGCGAAGGCAGCGTCACCACGTTGTGGGCATGCGCCGCGGTGAACACCCGGCCGCCGCCCGCCAGCCGGTCCAGCAACGGCGTCGGCGACGGGCGGCGACCGCCGAACCCGGGAGCGTCGGCGCGCAGCGTGTCGATGGTGACGAGCAGCAGGTCGAGCGGGGGCGCCGCCGGCGCTGATCCTGCCCCGGACGACCGGCCGGCTGCGGCCCCCGCGCCCGTCGCCACGGCCACGATGGCCGCCGCGCCCGCCAGGCTCAGAAGCAGGCCCAGCGGCAGGCCGGGCCGGGCGGCGGTGCGGCGGCCGGTCGAGAAGCTCATGATCGGCGAGTCTAACCTGCCCATCTGGCGGCAGCGCCGGCCGCGGCACTCGGCGGCAGGCAAAGGGGAAGGTAACGCGGAGAAACCCTCCGCCCAAGACACGACGAGCCCGGGAGAACCCCGGGCTCGTCGGCCGAACGCTCTCGGGCGACGTCAGAGCTAGCGGAAGCGCAAGGTGGCGCCGACGCGGAAGATCCGCGGCGAGAGCACCTCCTCGCTCAGGTTTGCAGACGTCAAGTTCTCGTTGCGCTGGCGCTGCAGGATGGTGTGACGGTTGAGCAGGTTGAAGCCGTCGATGCCCAGAGTCAGGCCGAAGTCGTTGAAGCGGAACTCCTTGCCGATGCGGGCGTCGAACACCAAGATGTCCGGGTTGCGGAACTCCGTGACGCTGCTGGCCAGCAAGATGAAGCGGTTGCCGGCCGGGCCGGGCACCTTGACGTAGGGCGGGGTCGGATACCCCTGGCGCCCGCTCACCGCCGCCACCACGTCGAAGCCCCAAAGGTGATCCGGCGCCACCTGGTACAAGGCGTTGGCGTGGTAGGACCACTTGCTGCCGATGATGACGTCACCCTTGTTGCCGCTGCCCGACGACTGCTCGAAGAAGTCGCCGTTCTGGGCGGCGAACTTCAGGTCCGAGTTGTCGTAGACCAGGGACGACGGATCGGCGAAGAAGCGGTAGGTCGGACCCAGGTGCCACGTCCAGTCGCTGAGGGTGAAATGGGCGTTGGCCTGCCATCGGTCGGCCAGACGTTTGGTAAAGGTCATGGTGCCGCCGAGGTAGCGCTGGGTACGATCACCGTTGGTGTAGAAGGTGCCGCCGGTCGGCGTCAAGTTGGAGTTGAGCTGAAACACCGGGATGTTCGCAGCCGACACGGTCTTGCCGTTCGGAAGGATATAGGTGACAGGGGGTTGGCCGGGCGTCCCGACGATATCGTTGAGCGTGCCTGGCACCCAGTCGTTGACGTTGGCCACGCGGGTGACGCCGTTCTGATCGGTGACGAAGATGCGCTCCTCGGGAATTTGATCGATGCGGCGGTAAGTGAGGGTGAAAGTCACCAGGTAGTTGCGGCCGAATCCCTGATCGATCCCGGCGGTGAGCTCGTTGGTGCGCGCTGGCTTCAGGTTCGGATCGTTGACGCTCGGCGTCACCAGCGAACCCGGGTTGTTGGGGTCGATGTTGTTCGTGCCGACGAACTGCAGCGTCGGAATGTCGATCGGGTCCAAGCGGTGATCGTTGTTGAGGTCCTGGAAGGTGAAGTAGGCGTAGCTGTAGCCGATCGGGTTGACGCGCGACGACAGCGGCAGCTCGCCCAGCTGCTCGGCGTACTGCGAGAAGGTGCCGCGCAGGAGTGTCTTGCGCTCCTTGCCCAGTGCGTAGGTGACACCAATTCGCGGCACGACTGTCCGCCAGGTGAAGCTACCGGCGTCGTTGCCGGTGAACAAGACGTCCGGGATCAGCCCCATCGGCGCCGCCGGGTTGCCGGCGCCGAAGGCGACGCGGTTCTTGAGAAGCTGGTCGTCGAAGCGGGCGCCGGCGTTGATCGTCCAGTTGCCGAAGGTGAGCGTGTCCTGGGCCCATGCCGCGCCATACTCGCCGCGGATGTTGACCTGGCGGTTGCGCGGGAAGGAGACCCCCAGGAGGCCGGGGACGTTCGTGGCGCAACCGAAGAAGTGGCAGTCCTCGATCTCCTCGCCGTGCGGCCAGATCGTCCCGGAGTGATTGTCCTGGTGCCGGTAGCTGCCGCCGAACTTGAGCTCGTTGCTGGTGGCTCCGGCGTTGAAGAAGTAGTTGGCGTCCAGCCGCTGCTGCTGGATGATCGCCGTCTGCTTGAAGTCGAGATAGGTGCCGTTGATGGTGCCGTTCCCGTCGATGAAGATGAAGGGGTCGAGCCCGCCCTTCGGGGTCAGTGTGAAGGCGCCGTCGTTGTTCGACCACAGGCCGGTCATGTAGAAGTCTTTGCCGAGGATGTAGGTGTCCTCCAGCTTCCAGATCTTCGACGGCGTGGTCTGGTCCCAGGTGGCGGGCGGGGCGAAGCCGGGTCCGGCGTTGCGGCCGTCCTTGATCTTGTTGTTGGTCCAGTAGTGGAGGACTCCCGAGTCGGCGTCGGTGGCCTGGAAGTTCAGCTTGCTGTTGAAGTCCTTGAGCAGCGTGTTGTCCGGCTGGCCGCCGACGACGATGTTCTTGATGTCGCTGCGGCCGTAGGAGACCCAGCCCCAGAGGTGATCGCGCCAGAGGGGACCGCCGACGTCGGCGCCATATTCTTGCACCGAGTTGATCTTGTTGCCGTCGACTTCCTGGTTCTCGCCGGTGAAGAAGTTCGGGGTGACCACCTTGCCGGGGGCGGACTCGAGGTTGCCGTCGGTGCGCAGGTAACGGGCGCTGCCCTTGATCTGGTTGGTGCCGCGCTTGGTCACCTGGTTGACGGTGACACCCGAGGTGGCGACGGTCACGTCGGCGCTCGACACCGTGAACTGGACCTCGTCGTAGGCGCCGAAATCGAAGTAGGTCGCCGAGCCGCCCACCGCGTTCATGTCGCTGACGATGACGCCGTCGACCGCGAAGGTGTTGTCGCGGCCGGTCGAGCCGGCGCCGACGAAGTCGGACTGCTGGCCGCTCTCGTTGCCGCCGACGTTGATGCGGTCGGTCTGGACGCCCGGGGCCTGGGCGAGCAGCGACCAGGGGTCGCGTGCGGTAGGGATGTTGTCGAGCTCCCGGGCGCTGATCACCGCACCGCGGTTGACCTTGCGCTCGTCGAGCAGCGGCGCGTCGGCGGTCACCGTGATGGTCTCCTTGACCGACGAGGAGAGAGTCAGCACGAGCTGTGCCTTGCCGCCAATCGTGACCGAGATGCCTGAGTAGTCGACGGCCGAGAAGCCCTCGAGCTCGCCCTTCACGGCGTACTGGCCCGGGTGGAGGCCGAGGAAGCGGACCTGGCCCTCCGGGTTGCTGGTCTCGACCCGCGGCGCGCCGATGCCCGTGACGGTGACCGTCGCCCCGGGGAGCGGTTGGCCCTTCTCGTCCTGGACCTTGACGTAGATGTCGCCCGACTGCAGCTGGGCGAGGGCCGGGACGGCCGCCGCCAGCAGCAAGAGGAGGGCGACCGCGACAGGCTTGCGACTCCGGCAGCTGCGCTCGCTCATGATGTGCTCCCTTCCGCGCGGCGGACGGTCGTGGAACGCGGGCGTCCGCCGCAAGTTGGGCGTGAAAGCCTTAGGCGGCTTCGAGAATATCTGTGCGGATCATAGCCGATCGGGAGGCGCGACTGAAAGCGCCCCAGCCCGCGGCTCGTCCCCCGCCGCGCCGGCCCGCCGCGGCGGTCGCCGCGCCGAAGACGACAGGAGCCGCCGAGTCGGAGCCGCAGCGGAGTCGGAGCGGAGGACTAGAGCGCCGCCGGAATCAGAGCGGCGGCGGCAGGGGCAGGATCTCGCAGCGGGCACCGGCCGGCGCCGGCGGGGCGCCGGCGCGCACCCGCACAAGGGCGGTGCCGCGAGCGTAGGCAGCGAGGTCGTGCGAGCCCTTGGGCGGCAGCGGCCGGGCCAGGGGTCCGCCGTCGGGTGCCGCGCCCCAGGCCACCTCGGCCGGCAGGAAGCGGTCGCGCGCCGCCGCGGCGCCGGGCAGCGGCGCGGCGAGGGTGGCGGGCACCGACGGCCGCCACCAGGCGTCGTCGCGCCCGGCCAGGCGCGCCAGCGACGGGCGCACGAAGAGCCAGAACCCGACCATCACCGACGCCGGGTTTCCGGGCAGGCCGAAGACCACGCCTCCCGGGTGGGTGGCGAACACCAGCGGCTTGCCCGGCTGGATCGCCACGGCGTCGAAATGGCGGCGGCAGCCGAGCCGCTCGAGGGCGCCCTCGACGAGGTCGAACTCGCCCATCGAGACGCCGCCGCAGATGAGCAGCACGTCGGCGGCGGCCATGCCGGCCGCGACCCGCGCGGTGAGCTCGTCGGGCCGGTCGGGAGCGATCCCGAGCGGCGTGAAGCGCAGGCCCAGGGTGCCGCCCGCGGCGAGCAGGAAGTCGGTGTGGGAGTCGCGCAGCTGGCCCGGGCCGGGAACCCGCTCGGGCGGCACCACCTCGTCGCCGGTCGGCAGCACCGCCACCGCCGGCGCGCGGTGGACCGGCACCTCGGCGTAGCCGTGGGTGGCGACGAGCGCCAGGGCCCCAGGGGTGAGCAGGGAGCCGGCGGGCAGCAGCGGCTCGCCGGCCCGCAGCACCTCGCCGCGGCGGCGGACGTGCTCGCCGCGAGCCGCGGCGGCGAGCAGCTCGACCGCCGCGAGATACTCGACCGGTCCGGCAACCTCGGCCGTCCTGGCGGCCTCGGCCTGCACCTCCCGGGCGGCCTCGGCCTCGACCAAGCGGGCGGCCTCGGCCACCAGGTCGCGGACGGTCTCGAGCGGGACCGCACGCGTGGCCTCGACCGGCACCACCCGGTCCGCCCCCAGCGGCATGGGCGCACCGGTCATGATGCGCGCGGCCGTGCCGGCGGGCAGTGCCAGGCCCGGTGGATCGCCGGCGGCGATGGTGGCGACGACCGGCCGCCGCTCGCCGAGGGTGACCTCGCCCGCCAGCGCGTAGCCGTCCATCGCCGAGACATCGGCCGCGGGGACGTCGACGGTGGCCGCCAGCGCCTCGGCGAGGACCCTGCCGGCGGCCTCCCGGCGCGGTGTCCGTACGCCGGCGAGGGGCGACAGCCGGGCGGCGATGCGCTCCCATGCCTCTTCGGGGGAAATGGTCGGCACTGTCTCTCGGCTCTCCTGGACCTGCCCCGGCGCGCTCCTCGACATCAGATCAGTCGTGGCCGCCCAGGGCAAGCGGCGCTCGGTAGTGGGTCTGTTTCCTCGCGAGGGTCCATCCCTCCTGCCTCCCTTTGGGCGAGGGGTCCCAAGGGAACCGACCTCGGACTTCGGGCGCCTCGCCCAAAGGAGGCAGGAGGGATGGACCCTCGCGAACTGTCCCACTACCCGCGCGACACCTCAGACCCGCACGGCGCCGCGGTCAATGGTATGATTCTCAACCGTTCACTCGAATGACGTGGCGCGCGGAGCAGGGGCTCTCACCTTGAGTACGGCCGAGAACAGCTTCCAATACCGCGGCGACCTGTCGCAGACGGCGCTGCCCGAGATCCTGCACACCGTCGACCGGTTCCAGGTGCCGGGCGTCTTCGAGGCGCAGCGGGGACCCCTGATCAAGCGCGTCTTCATCAAGGAAGGCAACGTCGTCCATGCCTCCTCGAACAGCCGCGAGGACAGCCTCGGCCGCTATCTCGAGACCTCCGGCCTGCTGTCCCGGGAGCAGTTCGACGCCACCATGAGCGAGCGCGAGCGCACCCACAAGCGCTACGGCGTGCTGCTCATGGAGCAGCGGCTGCTGTCGCCCGGCGAGATCTATCACGCCATCCGCAAGCAGATCGAAGCGATCGTCTGGAGCCTGTTCGCGTGGCAGGAGGGCAGCGTCACCTTCAGCATCGGCGAGTACCGGGAGCCGGACTCGGTGCGCATCCAGCTGCCCATGCGGCAGGTCATCCTGCAGGGCATCAAGCGCGCCCCGAACGCCAAGGTGATGGTGGCCCGGATGGGGCGGAAAGAGACCGTCTTCGAAGGTTGTTACCAGGTCGAGGAGCTGATCGAGCTGGCGATGGACGCCGACGAGTACAGCCTCCTGCAACTGGTGGACGGGCGCCGCACCCTGTTCGAGATCTGCACCCAGGGACCGCACAGCGCGGCCGAGAACGGCAAGCTGCTCTACGCCTTCCAGGTGCTGCAGCTGATCCGGCGGGTGGGTCGCGACGTGCCGGACGCCAAGGCTGCCGTGCGCGAGACCGGCGCGATCAAGATCCGCTTCAAGACCCATGGCGACAAGTACGGGTAGACCGAAACATGGCAGCTGACGGCAGGTTCCGGCGGGCTCGATCCCGCATGGCTCTGAGCGCCCCGAGCGCCGCCGCCAGTACCTGCCGGGAGTGATCGAGCATGCCGCTTTACGAGTACCAATGCACCGAGTGCGGTAAGAGGACCGAGGTCCTGCAGCGCTTCGAGGACGCGCCGCTGGCCGCCTGTCCGGCCTGTGGCGGCGCGGTCAAGAAGCTGGTCTCCTCGCCCGCCTTCCAGTTCAAGGGCAGCGGCTGGTACGTGACCGACTACGCCCGCAAGGGCGGCGGCGCGCCGACGGGCGACTCCGCTGCCGGCGAGCGCTCGGAGTCCTCCGCCGGCGCCGCCGCCGGCGCCGAGCGCGCCGCCGGCGCGGACCGCTCGGCCGGGTCCGACGGCGCGCCACGCCCGGCGGCCTCGGAGCGAGCAGACCGGGCGGAGCGAGCAGACCGGGCGGAGCGCGCAGATCGCGCGGAGCGCGCGGAACGCTCGGACGGCAAGTCCGGCGCGGCCGCCGCCTCCGGCGCCGGGGCGGATGCCGGGTCCGACTCGCGGTCCCGGTCCACGGCGGCCTCCGGGCCGGCATCGGCCTCCGGGTCCGGGTCCGGCTCCGGGTCCGGAGCCGAGACCGCGTCCAAGCCGGTTCCCGCCGGCAGCGGCAGCGGCAGCCGCGGCGGCTCCTGACCCCTCCCCGCCGCATTCAGTGGCGTCCACGGCCCACCTGGTTGGCGCTCGAGCGCGGCTACGCCTGACTCGGTCCCGGTGACGCCGCGAGCGCCCGGGCGATCGAGAGCGACGACCGCGGCGGTCAGGACGGCCGGCAGCAGGTGCAGGACCAGGCGAGGGAAGCTCGCCCGCACCAGGGGCACGGCGTCGATGCGCACCGAGACATAGACGTAGAGGTAGAACAGCAGCTGCAGCGAGACGACCGCGGCCAGGGCGCGGAGGCGGCGGTCGAGAAAGAGCAGCGGCAGCAGCAGCAGGCCGTAGGCGAAGCCGCTCCACCACTGGTCCATGCTGGCGGCAATGGCGGCGAGCACCCGCGGCAGGCGCTCCGGCGCCAGCGGCCCGGAGTTGTAGTCCAGGAAGAGGTGGTGGCGCCAGATCTCCCCCAGCCAGGGCAGCGTCACGGCCGCCGCCGGCAGGGTGAGCGCCAGCGCGGCGCGCGGGTCGACGCCCCGCGGCGCCGCCGCCGCCGCCGGCGCCGCCCGCGCCGCCCAGGCGCGCGCGCCATAGACCGCCGCCAGGCTCGCCGCGAGGGCCACCCCTTCGACCTTCGCAGCGGCGGCGAAGGCCGCGGCCAGCCCGATCTGCGCCGCGCCGCGGCGGTCCACGGGAGACAGCATGGGCGGCAGCGCGGCGGCCAGGGCCAGGGCGATCAGCCAGTCGGCGCCGCCCGCCGACAGCCCGCCGATGCCGTACGCGGCCGCGGCCATGGCGACCCCCGCGAGCGCCGCCTGCCCCGCGAAGCGGCTGGTCCCGGCGCGCCGCAGCGCCTCGCGCAAGGCCGCCAGCAGCAGGGCGAAAGCCGCCACCGACCAGAGCATCATCGCCGTCTCGTCGAAGCGGCCGGCGGCCAGCGAGGTGACGGCGAACAGCTCGGGCAGCAGGTTGGGGTAGTCCGGATGCACCACCCAGTTCCAGTGCGCGCCCAGGTAGCCGTAATCGACGCCGCCGGCGAGATAGAAGCGGTGGCCCTTGAGACCCCAGTGATAGACGAAGTCGGGGATCGTGATCCAGGACGACAGGGCGCAGACGGCGAAGACCGCCAGCGCCGCCATCGCCAGCCACTCGCCCCAGCCGAGCTCGGAGGGCAGCCGCGTGCGGTCGGCGGGCCTCGGCAGCCAGCGCCAGGCGAGCGCCGCCGCCGCGGCCAGCGCCGCCAGCACCACCGGCAGGCGCCAGGGGAGCCCGAAGAGCCCGAGCGCGGTGAGCAGCAGGTGCAGGCTCACCCAGCCGGCGAGCGTGTAGAGCACCAGCCGGTAGAGCGCGCTGTCGCGCGGACCGGCGAGAAGGCCGCCGCAGCGGCTGCCGGCGAAGGCCAGGACGGCCGCGACGGCAGCCGCGGCCAGCAGCGGCAGGAACGGGCCGGCGGCGCTCAGGGGCGGTGGATCCGGTAGATGCGGCCGTCCGCGAGCTGGCGCACGAGCACGAGGCGGGTGCCGGGGGGAGGCGCCGGCTCGGTCCGGTAGGTGATGAGGTACGACGCCAGCCGGCTGCCGTCGGGGTCGTCCGGCAAGCTCACCTCGAGGTCGGGCAGCAGGTAGGCTGCCCAGCGCCAGCAGAAGAACTGGGAGTTGCAGGGACCGGGGGGCGACTCGAAGACGACCACGCTGTCGGGCGGCAGCCACCCCTCGACCCCGGCCAGGCAGCGCCCCAGGCTCGCGACCGGACCCGTGCCGAAGCCCCACACGCAAGCCGGCCGGTTCGCCCGGCGCGCGTCCCAGCCGGTGAGCGCGTCCCCGGTCCGATACGCCAGGGCGGCGCCCGCCCAGACCACGAACAGGACCAGGACGAGACGAACCAGCGGCTGCGGTGCGGGACGCACTACGGACGATTATCACACGGCGGGGTAGTGGGTCCGTTTCCTCGCGAGGGTCCCTCCCCTCCTGGCTCCTTTGGGCGAGGGGTGGAAGCGGCAAGGGTCGAGGGCCGTGCACTTTGGCCCCTCGCCCAAAGGAGCCGGGAGGGGAGGGACCCTTGCGAACTGACCCACTACCCCACCGCGGGGATACGGGGCTCCGGCATTCCACGACCTGCTACACTTCCCGGCCGTCATGACGCCGGTGCCGAGCCTCGCCGAGACCAGCTTCCTGGTGCGCTGGCTGCTCTCCGACCTGGGCCCCGAGGCGGGCGCGATCGACCTCGCGATCGATCCCGAGGACGAGATGCTGGGCTTCCTCGTGCAGTCGTGCGAGGGCGACCGCGAGCGGGCGCTCTATGCCTACTTCCAGTCCGGCGCCAGCATCGCCGGCGCCATGGCCCAGGTGCTCCACTGGCGCTTCGGCGAGCCGGGACGGATCGGCAGGCTGCTCGACTTCGCCAGCGGCTACGGCCGCGTCACCCGCTTCCTGCTGCGCCTGCTGCCGGCGGAGCGCATCTGGGTGGCGGACGTCTATGCCGCCGGCGTGAGCTTCCAGCAGCGGCGCTTCGGCGTGCACGGCATCGTCTCGACGATCCGCCCCGAGGACTTCGCCGCCACCGCGGGTTCCGGGACCTTCGACGCGATCCTGGTCACCTCGCTGTTCACCCACCTGCCGGCAGAGCGGTTCGTCGCCTGGTTGCGGGTGCTGATGGGCCTGCTCGCGCCGGGGGGCGTGCTGGCCTTCAGCGTCCATGACCGCGGCCTGCTCCCCGCCGGCGCGGAGCTGCCCGTCTCGGGACTGCTGTTCCGTGAGATCAGCGAGAGCGGCTCACTCGCCGGGTCGGACTACGGCTCCACCTGGGTGAGCGAGGACTTCGTGCGCGGCGCCCTGCGGCAGGCGCTCGCAGGCGGCGGCGGCGCGAGAGCCTCCCTGCATCGGCTGGACCGCGGGCTCTGCAACTTCCAGGACCTCTACGTGGCGGTGCCCGAGGCCGATGCCGACTTCTCGGGCCTCGCCTTCCGCGGCGAGCCGTATCTCTTCGTCGAGCGCTGCGCCCTGGCCGGGCCGGACCGCCTCGAGCTGAGCGGCTGGGCCGGGGTGCTCGGCTGCGGCAGCCTTGCCGCCGTCGAGGCGTTCCTCGACGGGCAGCTGCTGGCGCGGCTGCCGATCGACGGGTCGCGGCCGGAGGTCGCCGCGATGCTGGGCGATCCGCGCCACGAGCGCTCGGGCTGGGGGGGTGCCTGCCGGCTGCCGGAAGGAGCCTCGCGCACGGCCTCGGTGCTGCGGCTGCGGGTGGTCGACGACCGCGGCGCCGTGCATCCCGAGGCCGCCGCCACCCTGGAGGCGGCGCTGCACGACTCCACCAAGCTCGAGGTGACGGTCCTGCAGCGCGAGCTGCGCCAGGCCGCCGAGCACGCGGCACGCCAGGCGCGGGAGGCGGCGGCGCTCGCGGCGCGCATCGCCGCCATGGAGGCGAGCCGGTTCTGGAAGCTGCG
>Ga0210384_10009023_pt1 | contig 10344 bp, 4 predicted proteins | sample IncBWH2MmetaG_FD_160574 | JGI IMG/M metagenome (GOLD analysis project Ga0210384, IMG submission 160574) | Forest soil microbial communities from Barre Woods Harvard Forest LTER site, Petersham, Massachusetts, United States - Inc-BW-H-2-M | ecosystem: Environmental > Terrestrial > Soil >...
CCAACTCCCGAGCAAACGGCCGATCGTCCTTAGGCGAGCCACCGAGGTGCGGGTCTCGGTGAACCTGCGGGAGAAAATTGTCCGGATTCTTGGGAAAGCGGCCGGTGCCCGGCGTCCCATTCGCGCCCAGATACCGAAATACAAAGGCGTCGGGCGGCGCTCCATCGCCTGCCCGATGGTGTTCCACCATGTCGAGATAGATGTCGAGACCGTTTGCTCGAAGAATGGCAGCACAACGCTGCAACTGTTCACGCGTTCCAAAGCGATTCGCGATGGACCCCTTCTGTTTTTTCGACCCAATGTCATAGTCATCGAAGGGACCATATCCGTCAGCGCTCGGCGCCGCACCCGAACTGGTCTTGAGCACAGGCGGTAGCCAGACCGCGCTAAAACCGGCGAGGCTGAGCGCTTTCGCTTGCGCGGCGAGATGGTCCCACCACCACGGAATACCTGGCTTGCCATCGGCTGGTGAAGGCAGCGCATTGTTTGGCGGCAACTTGAAAAAGCCCTGAAGCAGAACGCCCATGTCGCTTCTCCTTAGCCGTTAAAGAAATCGGGTATTCAAGGGTGGGAATGCGACGACTCCATTGCGAAGGGCGCACGAAGTCATATGGTGTTTTCGGTAACTAACTTATGGAAATGGCCCACTCTGCGCGATGTTCCAATGTGCCCCAAAAGCGGGAGTGTTTTCGGGTAATGGAGACCGTTCGAGGTGTTGACTGTGTTGCTCTGGAGCCTTGACCTAAATTGTGAACGGACGACAAGAGTCCTTCACGCGTGGCGCCTGGAAATCGGAGAATACTACATACAAATCTGTATGTAAAATGCCTAGGGTCGACAGATCTTATGTCGAACTATTAAATAGCTATTAAATAGCGATGTCAAAACTGCTAGGGACTGCCACACCCAACATTGTTGAGGCGGCGACCAAAAAATAATGCTCCGCAGAAAGGTTCGAAAAGCTGCATAAATCCGCGTTTGCCCTAAAACTGTGTTCAAAGTAAATAGATAGCTCCGATTAAGGAGTTGACCCTCTCGGAGGGTTACCGATCCATTCACTCCCCTGCGTTCCTGTTGGGATGGCAAATCATGTCGATTACGTCAAGAGAGAACACAAGAACTTATTGCTCAGGAGCGGCACCGTGGGGCGATGAAGTGCTGTGTGCCCTGAGGAGCTTACAGGTTTCTATCTCTTTCTGTGCGTCTGCCGGCCTATGAGCCACCGCGTAGGCGTCAGCCAGTTGCTGGTGGAACTTTTCGCTGTTCGGCGACAGCCGCGTTGCAGCCTCAAGTTCCGAGATCGCTGCCGCTGTGTCTCCGCTTTCAAGCTCCATCTTGCCGAGATCGTAGTGCGAGTCAGCATCAGATGGACTGAGCTGAATGGTGGTGCGAAGTTCTTCAAGCGCCCGTTGTTTCTCTCCCTGGTGACCTAATGCTTCGCCGAGGGCGCGGTGTACATCGGGAATTTCGGGATGCAATTTCTCCAGCGATGCCAGACGCTCCACGCCTGAAGCGATTTGCCCGGTTCTGACCATCGACTCGGCGTAGACATATTCGGCCTGTGGGGCGAGATCAGTCTTTCCGATAGCCGGCTCCAGAGCTTCGATGCAACCGTGATAGTTCCCAGTCATGAACTGGCTAATGGCTAGGACGCTGCGGGCGCCAATATCCTCCGGGTGCGCATTTAGATAGCGGGAGAGCGGCGAAATGGCATCCGCAAATTGAGATCCGGCAAATGCTGCCCGCCCCCAGTTGTAGTCGAGCCCTTCGAGCGACGGATTCCATATGGCGGCATGCTTGAAGTACGTGACTGCGGGCGAATAATCGTTGTTCGTCGCCGCGATCGCACCCAGATTGTTATAGCTGTCGGCTACCGGGAGCCTGATCTGCTCTCTCATTAAATTGACGCGGTGCAGCGTCTCGGTATCCGGTGTCGTAACGGCAGTAGTCTTCGAAGCTTCTGCCGCAGCTACTGGAGCATCCTGTGGACCGGCTGTATCCAACAGTCCCGCCAGCTTGCTTTTGTCCTGCGTCAGTGTTTTATTGGCAAGCTCACGGGCGATACTCATCTCCGCGTGCGCCGCATCGTGCTGGCCTTGCTGCATCAGGATTCTGCCCAAGAGAAAATGCGCTTTCTGGACCTGATATCGATTCCGCGAAACATCCGTTGAAAGATCGATGCATTGACGGAGAGCTTTTTCTGCCTCCACGGGACGGTTCGTTTCGAAATATATCTGCCCGAGATACAGATAGGCGTCGGGACCTGATGGTCCTAGGAGGATCGCCTTATTGAGATATGTTTCGGCTTCAGGGTAGTTCTTGCGAGTCGCCGCGATCTTGCCGAGCGCAGTGTAGGTCATGGAATCTCGTGGGGAGATGACCAATTCTTTCTTTAACTCCGTTTCCGCGTCTTCCAAATGGCTCTGATCGCCGCCTGTCGCCAGCAAGACAGCGGCGAGCAGATAGTGCGTGCCCGGCGAGCGTGGGTTTTCCTCAATAGACCGCCTGAATTCTGTTATTGCGCGGGGTTGAAAATCGGAGTCGGCGTATGCGCGGCCGTACGCCATGTGGATTTCCGGAGTGTCACCAAACGATTTCTCCATCTCGGTGAAGATCTGCACGGCGCACTTTTCATCGCCCAGATCGAGACAGGCAACCGCGAGGTCATAACCGTTGGGGAAGGTGGGATCCAACGCCACTGCAGCTTCGAACTCTTTCCTTGCCTGCTGATTCCGATCTAATTTCAAAAGCGTGCGTCCCAGCACCTGATGAGCCTGAGCGAGCTTCTCACGATCGCCTGGATATTTTTGTATGAATTCCGTCGCCAGTGTCCTGGCATGGGGAAGATCGCCCAGCATCAACGCCGTTCGCGCATAGTCAAGAAGCAGGGCGGGGGAGCCAGGTTTCAGAGCCAGAGCTTCATCGAACAATGGAGCGGCCCGCGCATAGTCCCGTGCCAGACCGTACCCCATGGCCAGCTCGCCAAGGGCATCTGCGAGAAACGCCCGGTACTGTTCTGCTGCCTCGCTGAGCTTGCCCGCCTGTTGCAACGCCTGGGCTTCGTCGTAGTGCTGACGGAGCGATCCACTTTCAGTGGCTCCCTTGGCCCCAGTTTGTCCACTAGAGGCTGCAGGAGAAATCAATATAAGAAGAAGGAATGTGCTGTGGCGTTTGAATCGGATGGACATGATGGAGCCAGGAATCGATGGGATATCCACCGTCGATTTCACATCGTACCACCGCGCTATGGGCGGCGGGCATTCGCAGATACCGCTTTTGGGAGGCTAGCGTGATGTATCCCCCCACCCCTGTCAAAATGGTGCAAAGTCTTCGAAGAAGAGACTTTAGGCTTGGACTTGCGATTGGCGGATGACATAAAAGGCGAAAAGAGCTCCGCTTCCATGGGACAGGTTTGTCAAGCTAGGAACGCTGCCGGGATATAAGGTCCGGCTTCGTTTTTTTTTACAAGGTTCTTGGAGAGAAAACGGGAGGCAAACGATTCGTTTACCTCCCGTTGCATATTGGAGGCGTGCTAGAAGAAATACTTTATGTTCAGTGTGATCGTGCGCGCAGATGGTCCCGACGACGCTGACGCCGGTCCCGTCTTGCTGTCCATAACACCGAACTTCTGAATGTTGTAGTTCGGCGTGATGCCTTTACTGGTGTAGTCCACTGTGTAATTCAACGCAAGCGGACCACCCCCACCCGCTGAGCTGAAATTCGGCAGCGGGTGGTTCAACCAGTTATAGGCACTGGCCCTGAGCTGGATTTGCTGGCTCTCATGGATACGGAATGACCTGTAGATGGCAAGGTCGTTATTGAAATAGGCCCCGGTGCTCATATAGGGATAGTTCTGACCGCCCTGCTTGCCCACTGCCGGCGCGGAAAAGCAGTTCCCATTGACGCGCTGATAGTGGCCGAGGCCAGAGTTTGGGTTGCAAGTCAGCACGGGCAGAATCGGGACAGAAGCATCCGTGCCAAAGTACGTAGGACTACCGATGCCGGTGCCGATACCCTGCGCGGTCTGAGCGGCCGTCACACCGGTATATGACAGCCCCAGGTTGAAGTTGGGCACGCCATTCCCCAGCGCCGCGGGAATGTACCCGCCCGCCTGCCACGTGGAGATTCCGGAGATTGTCCAACCTCCCAGCGCCTGGTTGACAAACGCCTGAGAGGTAGTGAGTTTCCCGGTCTGGTAGTAGTAGCTGGCGTTGAAGACAATCGGCCGGTCAGTCGCGGTCGGGCCGTAGTTCAGTCTGATATCGTACGGATTCTCCTGCAGACTTGTGCCCAACGTCTTCGACCAGGTGAAGTTCAGATTGTAGCCGAGCCTGCCTGAGGTCTTGATCCACGCCACCTGCAGCGCGTTGTAGTTGGTGAAAGAGGAGCTTTCAAGCATACTGGCGGAACTCGTGCTGTACGCGTAGCCGTACGGGTGAAAATCTGCCGCCTTGTTTCCGGTCGGAGTACCGCTCGCGCCAACAGGATTCGTACCCAGATTTTCCGGATTGGTGGAGAGTACACCGGTGATCGGGTCGGGTTTGAAGAAGGCTCCGAGCGGAGTTTTGTTCTGATCGGCGAGTGCGGTGAAGTTGCTGCCTTCAATACCCTCGCTGACGTCCAAAAGCTGGCTGGTGCTGCTTCCAACGTAGGCAACATCGAGCACCGTATTCCACTTCAGCCTCTGGTCGATCGTAAAGTTGTAGGCATACGTGAGGGGCTGGCCATAGTCGCCCGGATCGAAGCCCGCCTGCGCTCCGCTTGTGCACTTCGACGTGCAGGGTGTATATGCCAGTTGGTTGAGTTGCGAAAGCAGAAGAGTACTGCTCCCAGGCAGGTTGTAACCCAGGACGTGTTGCGCGGTCACCAGTTGCGGTCCGACGTCGTTCACCTGGGTGACGAAACGGTAGGCTCCCCATCCGCCTCGAATCAGGGTATTGCCGTTTCCGCGCAGATCGTAGGAAAGGCCCAGCCGTGGATCGAAGTACGCAAAACGGTTCGGCTGACCGCTCAGCGGAACGCCCGCATCAACGGCATGCCAGTAGTATCCCGGAGCGTACTTGCCACTGTTGTAGTCAGACAATACGCGATCAGGATAGAAGACTGCCATGCCGACGTGTTGACGGTCATACCAGTGTCCTATGTGCTCCACGCGCGCGCCCAGTTCCAGAGTCAGGCGTCTTGTCGCTCTCCAGTTGTCGGATACGAAAAACGCAGTTGCCTGATAAGCCGTATCGGCAATGGGAGACGCGTTGTTTTCGCTGTAGCCCGACAATATGCCCATAGTGAAGTTGGCTACGCGGTTACTCGAGCCGAGCTGGTTGTGGGAAAAAAGATTCGTATTCGGACCTCCAGCAAAGGTAAGGCTTCCGTCCTGGTTAGTGCTGAAGGTGCTCTGGTAGTTATCTGTGTTCTGGGTGAAAGCGCCCATCTTCACCGTGTGAGCACCCCAGACCTTGGTCAGCGTATCGCTGAACTGGGGAGCTTCCTTCCTGACCGCGTACTTGCCCGGAGGGTTGTCGAAGATCGAAGCCTGCGAGAAGTCAGGGAAGCTGAAGTTCCCGCCGCTGGCGTAGGCCGGGATGTTGAGAGACGTGGTCTGAAAGACTTTGGGGTAGGGATAACCCAGCGTGGTCCGGTAGGCCGCCGATGGGTTCGGCTGGACGAAGGGGAAGTCGCCGAAGGCCCATGCCGCCATCAGGTCGTTGGTCATTGAAGCGCTGAAGGTGTGGACGAAGTGCCCTGCCAGCGATTTGCCACTGAAGGCCTGGGTCTCGCCGCCACCCGGGTAGGGGATGGCGTTGCCCGGCGTCCAGTACAGGTGAGCGCCATTGCCTTGGGCCAGCTGCGTGTCGTATGCCTGCTGGTAGGACCCGTAGATCTTGGTATTGGGTCCGAATTGATAGTCGATCCGGAAGCGATAGATCCATCCGTTGTTTATATTCGGAATGGGCTGATAGTAGTTGAAGCCGCCGATCGTGGTCGCTGGGTTCGCATTGGCAGCGGGCCAGATCTTGGCAAGTGCCGCGGCGCCGGGATCGATGAATTGCGAGGGAATCCTGTTGCCGGAGTTCGGGTTGACTTTGTCATTGTTGACAGGAATGCTGGTACCGTCCGGGAAGACGGTGCCGGAAAGATCGTTGCACCATCCACCCTGCGGGAAGGTGCCCGTTGGCTTGGCATAAAAACCATTGGGGCAAAGGGCACGGTTGTCTGCATTATCGGTGGTGAAATTACCAGCCATCATCTCCGGAGTTGGAATAAAGGACTTCAGCACATTCGAGTTGCCCTGGTTTTGCAGCCACCGTTCGTAGCCAGCCCAGAAGAAGAGCTTCTTGTTGGTTTTCGGCACCGGACCACCGAAGTTACCTCCAGGATAGTAATAGGCCTGGGGTCCCTGGGGGATGTTCTGATGGTTGCTCTGCCAATCGTTCGCGTTCAGAACGCTGTTCCGCACGATGAAATAGGCTTCACCGTGATACCGCTCGCCCCCCGATTTACTGATGGTGCTCACCACGACAGGGCCAAACGGCGTCTCAGCACCGAAGTTCGACGCCTGCACGCTGACTTCGGCGGTCATCTCCGGGTTGATGATCGAGACAGACGACGCCATGTTGCCGGGGTCAATGATGTTGGCTCCGTCGGACAGTAACGCCGTGCCGCCGCGATTCACCGCGCCGTTAATGTTGATGCCGCTGCCGATCGCACTCTGCTGGACCGTCGCGTTTAGATCGTTGTACATCGGCGCGTTCTGGGTCAGGCCGGAGGAGACTGTGGTCGCGCCCGGCAACACTTTCAGCAACTCAGTTGTGTCGCGGCCCACGAGGGCAAGGGTCTCGATGTCTTTGGCAGTCAGGACATTGATACGCGCCCCGTTCTCCGTGGGAATCATCTAGTTGGTAGCTTCAACTGTGATTGTCGCATCGGTTGCGCCCACGGTCAGCGTGGTCGCCGGGACGGAGAGCACGTCTCCGGCGTGCAGCATGATTCCAGTAATTTCCCTGGATTGGAAACTTTTCGCGACGACCTTCACCGTGTAGGTACCAGGCACCAGCGCGGGAAAGGCATACAATCCCTGGCGATTCGTTTGCACGACGCGCTTGATACCGGTCGATTGATCGGTCAGTGTTACCTCTGCCGCGGGAATCACCGCACCCGAGGAATCCAGCACAGTCCCCGTCAACTGGGCCGTGGTTTGTGCGTGGGTGAGGGGGGCGGACAGAAGTAACAGCGCGACTGCGATAAGAGGAAGAGCCCGCCGGATGCTTCCACGGAGTTGTCGCAGGTCTCGCTTTTGCCCTCGCCTGGTAAGAACGCTAGATGTGATGTTCATTTTTCCGCCTCCCTGAGATTCCGCCGACAAACGAGCCGTCTTGGAAAGGGAATGTGTTCTCTATTCCGTGCGTAGCTCTTGATTTTGTTAGCGACCGAAACTATAGGAGAACGTTTTTGTTACTGTCAAGAAAAAAAAGATTTCTCAGGAAAGGCGGTCTTTTCGAGGAGAAATCGTGGCCGGCAAATCGCCGGTGTGGGCGGCTGGAACCTGCTTTACTGCCACTTGTTTGCCACAGAATGTACGATATGGTCTGATAAAACGTTTACCGGAAACATGGATCCATCATGAATTGTTGCAGGGATCCAAGTTGCCGGCGTGGGCCCTTTTCAAGAACATAGCTTAGGGATTTCGTTTCATGTAGAAACTATGTAAGAACGTGATAAGTTTGCCCTCTCACGAAAATCCTTCCTTGATGGTATGCTTCGGTATTTCCGCAAGGTTGACGTCATGGCTCGGAGAGGTTTATGGGATTCTTAGCAATAGAGGTTGCAATCAATTGAGGCACGACAGGCAAAGCGTAAGACGCATTGATCTAGCTGAAATGCAACTCGCCTCGAGTGAGACGGCCCGGATCATCAACCGGGATATCGTTCTCGAATTAATCCGAGCTAACCAGCCCATTTCGCGCGCCGACCTGGCGCGGCTCTCGGGTCTTGGAAGAAGCACAATCTCGCAGATCGTGGAACAACTCATCGGTGAGAACTGGGTGCGCGAAGGCGCCATGGGTTCGCTGCCGCGAGGACGCAGACCAACCATGGTGGGACTGAATGAAGATTTGCTGGCGATCGCGGTCGACATTCATCCGAAACAGGCAAGTGTCGCTTTGGTGGATTTGAATGGGCGTCTGCTCTCGCGCTCGCTGACGCCGCTGACCTCCGATCCCGCCGACTCCATACGGATAATCATCGACTGCATGCAGCGGATGCAGCGAACCGCCCCGCGTAAATCGATCGAGGGTATCGGCATCAGTCTGCCGGGAAGAGTGAACCCGGCGACGCAGCGGATGATCTTTGCTCCTAACTTGAAATGGCCCGAATTCGATATCAAGAAGATGGTCCAGGCCAAGATGGGGCTGCCTGTGATGATGGAAAATGATGCGACCGCTTGTCTTCTGGCGGAGCTGACCTTCGCGCGCATGGACGGAGTTCAGAATGCAGTTCTGGTTGCGGTTGCTGAAGGTGTGGGAACTTGCGTACTTGCCAATGGGCAGCTGCTCTCCGGGCACAACGGAATGGCGGGCGAGTTCGGCCATATTCTCGTAGACCCCAATGGCCCGCGTTGCGGGTGCGGGCAGAACGGATGTTGGGAGCTGTTCAGTTCCAGCCGGGCGGCCCTGCGTTATTTCCGGGAGCTGCGGCCGAAGGGCCCCGCCATCGGCTTTCGGGACCTGCTCAATCTGGCTGAAGAAGGCGATGCAGCTGCCGCGCAGGCTCTGGCCACGCAGGCTATGTGGATTGGCCGCGGATTGCGGATGATCATCGCGAGCGTCTCTCCGAGCACGATTCTGATTGCCGGCGATCTGACTTCGGCCTGGCATCGTTTTGGTCCGGTGATCGAGAAGGAGGTGGCTGATCTCACGCTGGCCGGCAGTTCGCCCCTGATCCGGCCGAGCCATGAAGGCGAGATCGCCCGGCTCCGCGGTGCTGCCGCGCTCGTGTTTCAGCGAGGAGCGCGCCGCACAACCTCGACAGCCGCGACGGCGAGCGCCACGAAGTCTGCCTGATGCCGGCGACTCGAACGAGGGCCAACATGATCGCAAGAGCTTTGCTGGTTTTCAGTATGTGGATCGTCTTTGAAGCAAGCAAGAACATCCTTCGCGGAGGTCAGTCGTGCGTTTATTTTTGAAATCTCTTTACGTTTCACTCTGCTGTGTTTGTAGCGCGGCCGCGATGGGCCAGAGTTCCGGCACTTCTACTGCTGCGCCGCCGCCGGCCAACTTCACGTCTGATCAGGACCACCAGAACATGATGGACCAGCTTGGCATCAAAGCGCTGCGTCCGGGGCCGAGCGGCAATGAAAAGGCCGCTAACCACGCGAACTACGATGAGTCGCAGGCAAATCCCTATCCCAATCTTCCGGACCCGCTCACACTGAACGACGGGCAGAAGGTTACCACTCCGCAGATGTGGTGGGAGAAGCGCCGTCCTGAGATCGTCGAGATGTACGAAAAGTATGTTTACGGCCGCATTCCCAACGATGTCCCGAAAGTGACTTGGAGCGTTACCGCAATCGATCACGAGATGATCGGATTTAATCGCGTCATCGCGAAGGATGTAGTCGGGCAGGTCGACAACTCGTCCTATCCCGCCATCAGTGTCAAGATCCACATGACCCTGGTTACGCCAGCCAATGCCGCGGGTCCTGTTCCCATCCTGATCATGTTTGGACGCGCAGGTTTCCCTGCGCCCAATGAACCTGCGGGCGAAGATCTGGACCGGATCAATGCGGCATGGAAGGCGCTTCTTGTACAGCAGGATCCATCCATCAAAGATGTTCTTGCGAAGCATCCGGCATGGCAGCCGGTAAGGCCCACGCCCTTCCAACCTCCGCAACTGAACGCGGACGGCGATCCGCCCAACACGTGGCAGTTGATCGCAGCCGGCTGGGGATTCGCGCTGCTCGATCCAGCCAGCGTGCAGGCAGATGACGGCGCTGGAATTACGCGCGGCATTATCGGTCTAGTCAACCAAGGCCAGCCGCGTAAGCCGGAGGAGTGGGGCGCACTGCGGGCCTGGGGCTGGGGCGCGGGGCGTGCTCTCGATTACCTGATCACCGATTCGTCAGTCGACGCTAAACATGTCGGCATTGAAGGCGTTTCGCGCTATGGCAAAGCTGCCCTGGTTACGATGGCCTTCGATCAGCGCTTCGCCATGGTGCTTGTGGGATCGTCAGGCAAAGGCGGCGCCACGCTTTTGCGTCGTAACTATGGTGAAGCTGTCGAAAGCCTCACCGGAGGCGAGTACTACTGGATGGCTGGAAATTTCATGAAGTACGGCGCATCCGAGGCT
>Ga0210384_10009024_pt1 | contig 10344 bp, 14 predicted proteins | sample IncBWH2MmetaG_FD_160574 | JGI IMG/M metagenome (GOLD analysis project Ga0210384, IMG submission 160574) | Forest soil microbial communities from Barre Woods Harvard Forest LTER site, Petersham, Massachusetts, United States - Inc-BW-H-2-M | ecosystem: Environmental > Terrestrial > Soil >...
AGTTCGGAGGTGAGATTCTACGACGCGCCCCTCCACGTGAAGGCGATCAACGGTATGTTACTGATCGATGATTTCGGTCGACAGAAATTTCGTCCTGATGATCTGCTCAACCGCTGGATCGTGCCGATGGAAAACAAAATAGATTACCTACAATTCCATACTGGTGCGAGCTTCTCACTGCCGTTCGATGTCCTGCTGATCTTTTCTACCAATTTGCAGCCGGAAGATCTTATGGATGCCGCTTTCTTGCGCCGTATCCGATACAAGGTTAAATTGCATTCCCCTACCCGCGATGAATATCGACAGATCTTCGAAGCAGTTGCGAAGTCGCACGGTTTGGGTCTGACCGATGAGATTTTTGAGTTCGTGATCGACAGCCTGAACGGGAGGTTCGATCTCGCCTATTATCAACCGGGCTTCATTTGCGAGCAGGTCATCGAGGCATGTAAGGCGTTCAACCTGCTACCGGAGCTTAAGAAAGAGATGGTGGCCGAGGCATTAACAAACTTGTATTTTGATCTACAAGAAGCTGAGGACTCGAAACGTGTTGGTTTCGAGTAATATTGTGGGTCGAAGGTGCCATCTCCACTTCCTGGGCAGCTAGATTAGGGCTCCGAGCAAATGTGATGGGCCGGATCAAGCCGTCTGAGCATTGCGCATCACCGCCAGAGATCGGTATTCCGATAGATGCTGGTGTTGGGGAGAGCTACTGGCCGAACCGGCAGTGCATCCTGATCCTGATTGATACGGAGCAGTGCGGGAACTAACCTCGATGTCGGGCCGAACGGGGGTTGAGGCTTCAGAGCAAGGCCCTTGAAATCGCTCTGTAGGGCGCTCGGGTGACTGCTGGGGCAGCACCTCGGCTTCGGGGACCGAAATCCTCGTTGCAGGGCTTCCGGGGCTCACCAGGGCATTAACCCGAAAGGGTTAACCGCTGAGCAAAAGGCAACACGAGAGATCTGGATACACCCATGGCGTTGACTAGGCCAATTACGTAGAATATTTTGCATTAAGATAGATGGGCGAGAAACAACGATCTCGACATCGTTGACCAACGCTCACGAAATCACCCAGTACCGCCGATAAACGGCGTCAGGCAAGGGAGGAATAGCTCATGCGCCCTATTTGGCTCATCCCAGCTTTTCCGGTGCGATTTGTGTGCGCGAAGGGCACACGGAGGTTCGCTTCCTAACGGCTGTTCCGAACCCCCCACCTGCGAGGTAGCGTAGCTCGATCCAAACCAATTCTTCAACGGAGAGACACATGATGCGTACATTTGTGATCGCTGCCGCGGCAGTGGCGGCTCTTACGCTCTCGTCAACGACCTTCGGACAGCAGCAGTCTGGCGGCAATGGCGATGAAGCCAAGGCCATGCTGACGAAGGCGGTTGCTGCTGTGAAAGCAGACAAGGCCAAAGCGCTCGATATGTTCAACAAGGGGGAAGGTGGGTTCAAGGACCGTGACCTCTATGTATTTTGCGCCAATACCAGCGACGGCAAGATCGTTGCCGTCCTCAGCAACCCTAATGCAAAGCAATTGATTGGCACGGACCAACGGGTTCTCAAGGATTCCACCGGCAAGGCGTTTGGCGAGGAACTCTATGCCGCAGCGCAAAAGCCGGAAGGTCAAATCACTGAGGTCACCTATTTGTTTCCGAGGCCCGGCGCGGACAGTACACCAGTTAAGAAGGTGAGCGTCGTAACCAGGGTCGGCGATCTGGGCTGCGGTGTCGGCTACTACCCTTGACGCCACAACGCGGGCAGGTACAACCCGCCCACACACCACATTCCGGAGAGGGGCAGAACGATAGGCTTATGTAGCGGCTCCGCAGCGGTTTTCCTTTGAAAATGCGCCGATCACCCGGACCCTATGTGGGACGATGCGCGATCTCCCATCTGCCCGAACCCGGCTGCTCGATGCCGCTCACATCGTCATGGATGCGGACGAGCAGCTAGGACAGCCGGTCGTATCGAATGGCCTGCCGCTAACGAAGATCCATCATGCGGCCTTCGACGCTCACCTTATCGGGATCGACCCCGATTTACCGATTCACGTCTCCGATCGGCTGCTCGAAATCCATGATGGCCCGTTTCTCGAACCGGGCTGAAGGGGATCGTCGGGCAGGCAATCCAACTGCCACGGCGGAATGAGGATCGTCGCGATAGGGAGCGGCTGGCGCTCCGGTTTGAGGAGTTCAGGAGATCGGCATAGGGATAAACGGCTCGGGACAAAACCCACCCGCTGGGGCGAAATCTTGGGCGTCCATTTAATGATCCTCTAGCTTACCAAACCCGGACACTTGATTGGCCTTGGTCTTGTCCATCAATAGCCATGTGCGCTTGCGAAAATCTGAGTGATCATCCAAGAGACTAAATTCTTGTCGTGAAAATGCATAACTAGCGACTTCGTACTGGAGGGTATCGACTACACAAATAATTGCTTGGTGATCCGGAATATCGTCAAAATTACGAGGTGCTCCATCTAGCACCACCGCTTGATACATGCCCGCAAGATATTGGACCTTGCCGTTGGTCGGACCTGGAATTTGAAATCCCATAATTAGACTCTCCTCAGTTTAGCTGTTTCACCGTCCCGGCATCTCTGTCGAGTGGATCAGTCTTATCGGAGCCATCGGCCTCGTTGTCAGCCTGACATCGCCTGCTTTTACTCATCGGACCCCATTGAGCAGGATTTTGGCCGGGGGCCTCAAGGCATTCTTCGAGCAGATCACCCATGTTGATCGGGGTGGTTTACCTGCGTGCCATGGCCGGAAAGCGACCGGTAGAGGCCAGCTTGAAGTCACCAAAGCGACCACGGCCCTTGGTCAACTAGCAACGCGCTTCAAGACGAGGGGAAACTTGTCATGTCTCAATTCCCGTACAGCCCTTGCAGCCAATTAGTTGAAAGCAATTTTGGACTTCGCCATATCGGCAGTATGGAGGACGCGCTCGAACAGATGGCCCGCTCGCTCGTCGAGAGCGGCGATTATCGTGTTACCAGTCGGCTGGAGCCAAAAGCCGAATACCACCAAGCAGATGACAGCCCAAAGCTCGTCGCCGCTGTCGTGGATGTGGAGACCACCGGCATCAACCCCGATCGCGACAGGATTATCGAACTCGGCATCTGCCTCTTCGAATATGACCGTCAGAGCGGGCGGATCTACAAAGTTCTCGGCTCCTGGGAGTGGCTCGAAGATCCCGGCCTTTCGATCCCACCCGAGATCACGAACATTACCGGCATCACCGATGAGATGGTCGCCGGTCACACCATCGACGATCGCACCGTAAACGATCTATTAGGCCGGATAGTGCTCGTGATCGCCCACAATGCGGATTTCGATCGCCGCTTCCTGGAAAAACGACTTCCTGTCTTCGCCGCGAAACATTGGGCGTGCAGCCGTTCGGATATTGATTGGAAGGCCGAGGGCATCCGTTCATCGCCGCTCGAATTCGTCGCCTATTCACTCGGGTTCTTTCATGACGGGCATCGGGCCGCGAGCGATTGTCGGGCCACCCTCCATGCGATGGCGCAACCGCTTCCCGGTACAGGTCGGTTGGCATTACACGCTCTTTTGGAACAGGCGAGATTGCCGACATGGCGGTTATGGACAAGGAACGGTGCTATTGAGAAGAAGGATATCCTCAAGGCGCGAGGTTACACCTGGAGCCCCGGAGAGTTCGGGCGACCGAAATGCTGGTATCGCGATGTGTCAGACGCGGAGAAGGCGGCAGAGGTGTCGTGGCTCCGGGCAAACGTGATGGGGCCAGATCAAGCCGTATGTGCGTTGCGAATCACGGCGAGAGATCGGTACTCGGATCGATGCTGGGGCTGGGGTGAACGCGAACAGGTACGAACGATTTTGCCGAGCTTGCCCTTGGGGACGATATCTATCGCCAATCGAAGCCCTTGACCGCTTCCAGATTCGCGAGCTTTTTCTCGTCTACCTGCTCTGGCTCGATGTTAATCACTTTGGCATTGCGCGAGCACAGGCTGCGTAGCTCGTCTCGTATCAATTTCGCCTCGTGCTTCTTGTCGAAAAGCCTCTGGCGCGCGTGATCAGTCGACCACCGGCTGCTACTGCCGTCGTACCAGCCCGTGACCCTTGCATCAGTCCTAGATCGAAGCGTGATGGAGTAGGGCATCACGCGCTTCCTTACTTCAGAAGAGTGCCGTAGCGTTCACGCAATCCCGGAACGCCTGACTCGTCCCTGATCGGCGTTGACCCCGATTTCCGAGTCTCTGAGCGGCTGCTCGATGTCATCGGCGGTTCACTAAGCAAGATCTGTCAGGGCGGTTAGAACCAGACCCGATCGGCTTAGCACGCGCCGCAGCTTGGCAGCCAAGCCACTAGTCCTCGCGACAAGTAACGACCGTCTCGTCATTACCACGACGATCAGACGTTCCGCCCGTTCCAGACGCAACCGGGCTTCGCGCGACCGCTGATCGACCTCAATCCTTGGTGTGGTTCTCAGCATGAGCTTCCCTCTCCCGCAGTCGATGAATGACGCGGACACTGCGAAACGAAGTGTGAGCTACTTCACACAGAGGGGAAATTTTCGACGCCGCATTATTAACGGCTATCTGGTGCGAAGCTGTTCGAGAAGCGTGGCGTCGCAGTTGACCCGCCCTTCCTCCCGTATCGGCTGCGATTGCCCATCAGCGACCTCGCTAGAAGCGGCGCATAGCGGGCCAGTGCTAGGAACCCTCGGATAAATAACTCCTACTCGCTTACTTCGAGCGACGTTCGCATCAGGACACGAGCGGCTAATGGCGAATGCCTGAGTCCTCAATCTGAACATTGAATTGCACGAAACGATCAAACAGCGGCGCTTTCCGGTACAGACGGCGTTCAACAACTCAGTCGCCGACCTCGGCTCGGTTCGCGATTCCAAGAGCCCGAACCAGACCAATGGTCGGAGAATGCGACCCTCCATCGCACTGGAACCGAAATCCCATTGCGACTCCAGAACGCCGATAACGGGAGACGCGCAAAGCCTCGTGAGTGTTTCTCTGGGCAGCCAATCGTGTGCCGTTGCCGAAAGCGACCACAGGATGACACCCACCTGGGTCAGAGGCCAAGAATCGAGCGCGTATCCGTCGAAATAGGCAAGGTTCATGTGCCAGAGTGCGACGTGAAACAGGAGGGCCTGCAAGGGTCCGTGCTGCTCGGTTGCGAGCATTCTCCTACCCAACGGCGTCGGTATCAGCTTTCCGCGATACGTTCGGAGGAGCTTAGCAGCTTGCGTCAGAATGCGGACGAAATGGAGGGGAAGGACATCGGGCTCGTTTATGACCTTTTGTACGCGCAGCAACTCAGTCTTGTCATACCCCGGTGCTTTGATGATCCCAAACATCTCCTCCACCACGGCACGGGACAGGTTGCCGGTCGCTGTCAGCTTCAGTCCACCGGTCTCGGCTGCTCGTCGAAGCAGGTTTAGCGCATTGGCCGTAACCGCAGATCCGGAGATTTCCGCATCGGCGAGATCGGGTTCGAGCCGGATCGCGTGATTGTTAGTCGAGGGTGCCTGTCGAAGAGCATTCAGGCTGTCGAATTCCAGCATCGTCCACGCTGGTTCGATGCCATTGAGCCACCGACGAACCTCTGGACTAGTCAAGAATGCCGATGCAACCACGGCTCAGCCGATCTCCGTTCTCACGATTTCCACGCGGCTGAAAGATTGGCCCAACATACGATATCCGATTTTGATAGGTGGGCTACAGTCGGTAATCACCAGCCTCGTCAGTATGGTTGCCGTGGTCAGGCGTCACGGCATCGTTGTAATGTGGGATCATCGGGCTGCACGCCATTCGCCTCGGCCATCGCCCGGTAGGATGGGTGGAGCGGCACCGTCTCCCGGAGTTCGTTGGGGTTGATCTTGCCTGTTGCGACAGCGAGGCGGAAAGCGATGTTGTGCGTCGCACCCCGGAGCAGAAACCCGGCGCAGGTCGCTGGCTTTACGGAACCGCGCATGTGGCAGGCGAATTGGTGCATCGATTGGTCGTAGGCCGTGTTGGCGGAATGCCGAAACGCCTCGGGTGGAAACTTCCCGGTCTGATCAATCCGCCACGGACATTCTTCGCAGACCATGCGGCGATATGTGCCGTTGCCGCCCTCGACTGTGACGACTTGGTGATCGGGACCGGCTGGGTTAATCGCAACTACATTAGCTCGCTTCTTCGGCATGGTGGAGGTTTCTACACCGTGCATCGGGGTATCGCACGTGATAGAGCTTGCCGAATCCCAAAATCGCACCGCGTTCCGACGTTCGACAACAGCGTTCCCTTGGCTCCCCGGTCCCGCGCCGATCTTTCCCGCACAATTGTACGAACATGGGATGAGCAACAACTGCTCTCAGATCTCGCCCTCTCGAACCATGCGCTCATAGCGGCGGCGCAATAGCTGTCCGGCTCTCTCTCGGGTCTTAGTTTAACCGGAATGCGCCATTGTCGTGTCGACGTGGTTCCAAGTCCCGTTATCCGCACGCCGCACAAACCCGATCCGATCGTCGCCCAGAAAAACGATGTAACGGTCCCCGTCGCGACGAAATATCACCCTTTTGTCGTCGGAACGATGCCGACCCTTCTTCTCGGCGATTTCGGCTTCGCCCAACGGGCGAGTCTTGCCGCTTCGCGGCAAAGCACGGTGTTTCGCCAGCGCGGTGCGTCCAGCCTCGGTGATCGCGAGAGCCTCAGCAGGCCATGCTCCTGCGGTGACGGTCGGGTGATCGCATTTCACGACGTACCCGGCACCTCGGAGCTTGTTCAGCTTGCCGTCCTGACCCCCGCTGGCGGTAACGGCGAGCATCAAAAGTGTTCCGCTGTGTCGTTCGATGCGTTCCAGCATCGAGAGAACGGACGGAGTGAGCTTCAAATCACTCATAAGGGGGTGGTCTCAAATGGTCGTCGGATAAGATCCAAATATCTGCTCCCCATATACTAAGAAGTCAATGCCGAGAACAGCGTGTATGTGATCTTTTGTTGCACTGTAGATCGAGCAACCCTTTTTTGTCATCTGACAAAAATAGCCCGATTTCTGGTTTTCTGTTCGATTTTATGGTCGAGTGGTGGCCTCCCCGTCATTTTCTGCTCTCGTTGTTAGCTTTTATGCGTCGCGATTCGGCCTTTATCTGAACTCAGGGAACCGGCAGGAGCGGATCACCCCTTTTGGCGGTCAGCCATAAGTCGTTGGTGCGATTGTCTCGCCAGTCATGGAGCGTATTTCGGATTGAACCAGCCCAGATCGACGGTACCGTTTCCCGCTCCCAATTCGAATTCTTGATGGAGCCGACCGTGATGGAACCGGGGAAGATCCTTCACGAACTGACCTACGCCGAGGGGCTTTCGAAAGAAGCGCTGAAGGCTGCATCTGCCCAGCGTGTGGAGATGCTGCCCCACTTCATAGAGGAGATCGAAACCTACCTTGCGCTGGAACCTGCGGAGCGCGCAAAGCCAACGCCGCTGTTCTTCATCTTTCATCTGGCTCGGGGAATGGCGGGAGAAGGCCGCTTATAGGCCGCTGGCGCGTCTGCTGAGACTTCCTCGCCGTGACGTAGATCGGATCTTCGGGGATGGGATCACCACCACGAGCCACCGCGTCATGGCGGCGGTATTCGATGGTGACCCTGAGCCGCTCTACGATATCATCTTAGACCCGAAGGCCGAAGAATTCATCCGGGCGGGTATGTGCGAGGCCCTCGCCATGGTCACTGTGCGGGGAGAACTCGATCGGGCAGTGGCAGGCCGATTCCTCCGCGACGCCTTCATGGAGATGCAACCACAAGCGGAGTGCTATGTCTGGGTCGGCTGGCAGAGCGCCATTGCAATGCTTGGCATGGGCGACCTGAAAATTCTGGTGAAGAAAGCCTTCGACCGGGGCTTCGTGGACAGCCACGTTCTCGGATTCGACCATTTCAAGGAAGGTCTCAGACGCGGCATCGACCACCCTGGCGAACCACGGCTTCCGGATGATCGCGACAGCACGCTATTCGGCGATACCGTAGAAGAACTGTCCGGATGGTACTGCTTTAGCGAGCAGTACCGGGCGGACCAGGAGCGATGCTGACAGCAGACGCTAATCATGCCCGTAGCCAACGCCTCGAAAATCCGTTCAAAGGCGTCGGTCGCAATGATCCATGTCCCTGCGGCAGTGGGAAGAAATTCAAGAAGTGCTGCCTTGCTACGGTGGGCTTGGATCGATCACTCCGGAGATGGCTTCCCCACGTCATGGCCACTAGATTATGGGCGTCCTGAGTTCCGTAGATCTATGGCCAGCGCAGAGCGCGGCGCAACCTTGCTCTCCCAGGCGCGGAATTCCTCGATCGAAAGCTCATACCGCCACGTATGGCTGCTGCACCTTTCACATTTTATCGACCCAACAGGCCAATTTGCAGAGATATTTCCATTTCACCAAATCGAGATCTCCGTTATCGTCGAAAATGACCTCTGCTTCGCCGTCTTGGAAAACTGCGTTCACAGTTCCGTGTCGGGCTCCAAATCGGTACTTAACCCGTGTGTCGGCGGTGACAAACTCACCATTGCTGTCGTGGAAACCCGGTTTAAGTCTGGTCATCTGAACTCCCCCCATTGAGATCGTATGATTAAGGCTTAGGGTCAGGCCGAGAGCAGCATGTCCCACTAGGCGGTAGCCCGCTGGTGTGCCCGCGATCAGCTAGATCGGCGGCTACCCCTCTCGCTACCTACGATACTGGTAGATTTGAGCGGATTTCCTCGCACGCGGGTCGCCAACTGAAAACCCCGGCATTTCCCTTGCCGCATCTTCGCTTTGCATCGAGGCGGGAACTCCGGTGGCAGTTGCCGTGGGAGGACTCCAGCGGGTGGTCGCCAATTGATTTCGATCTGCGTCATCACCGAGAAGGCCAATGGCGACCATCACTGGCGGCGAATGGTAGGTCATTGTTGTTCTCACAAACGCCGCACTGATAGACGGGATTGCCGCTGACTGTTGAAGGATCGAAGCCCTCCAACATGACATGCCCACAGTGTCCACAAATGAAATCGTCGCCACCGGTGTCCGACATTCTTCGTTCAGTCAGAAGGATTGAGCGATTTAAGGTCGTTACTGGACCGACTGGTATCATGGGTATGGTTGCCATTTGTTCCCCCGATCAGATTTTGCGTTGAAACGTTCGAGACAGCGTTCCTCGAAAGCGGAGCTTGAGCAACCCGATTTGATCGCATGCCACATTTTTGCCTCGGGCGGGTGGCAACTCCCCAAATCGGGACGAGGGATGGCCTTCAGTGAAACGCCTAGATCCGGGGGGCGGTGGTACAGGGAACCTGTGATGGCACTAGTTTCATGCTCGCAGAGGGGCTAGCAGCCCGAGGCACAACCCTCGACTACACATTGGTTAAGTTTAATCCAGAATAGACCAGCGAAGCGGGCTATGGATATTGTGCTGCTCAGGTAAACGTATATAATGCGGCGATGCAAACTACCTTAGAACTCCTTGAGAAAGCTCCTGAATCGTTGATCGCGGCAGGCATGAGGTCCGCGTGCGTACCGGCGAACCATACGGTAGTTACCGCAGCCCGTAGGAGTGGGTCGGTGACCAGGATGCTCGAACCGGCCTCGGAGCCCGTCATGGACCCGCACTGCCTGTGGTGTGACCGAGCGTTCACACCTCGTTTGACAGGCGGATCGGCTCAGAGGTTTTGCTGCACAGGACACAGGCAACAGTTTTGGATCGCCGCGCGTCGCTGGACGATGCGGGCGATCGAGGCGGGCCTACTCTCGGTCGATTGCCTAAAGACGTCTCACACGAGCGTGCACGCTGCCTGAGGGGGCATTCTGCTGTTAGAGACATTCCCGATAGCTGGAGCCTATCGGGTCAACCTCCAAACCGAGTCATTCAGAGGGCTGGATGACCGCTTCATGCCTCCGCGAAGCGGGGCGAGGCTTCCTACTTGGTTATTGAACAACTTGTCGCCACGGAACCGGGCATTCGGGTATCGCAGGGTAGTAACCCTGATAGGCATCGCACCAATACCAAACAGTCGGCGCGGGTGTACCGGCATAAGGGAGGTAATCGTAGCCGTAGTCATAACCACCATAATAGGGAGCGGTCGCTAGCGCTCCTCCGAGTAGTCCAAGGCCGACACCGAGACCTATTGCGGGGCCAACTCCCCAGCCACCACCGTGACCACCATGATGCCAGTTACCGCCGTTCCAGTTACCGCCGTTCCAGTTACCGCCACCGCCATGCCAGCCAGCGCCACTCGTATTACCGCCTCCTCCATGCCAGCCGCCAGCATTGCCATGCCCGCCACCGCCGCCATGTCCGCCGCCATGATGGTCAGCGAATGATGACGCAGCCGAACATGCCA
>Ga0210384_10009026_pt1 | contig 10341 bp, 11 predicted proteins | sample IncBWH2MmetaG_FD_160574 | JGI IMG/M metagenome (GOLD analysis project Ga0210384, IMG submission 160574) | Forest soil microbial communities from Barre Woods Harvard Forest LTER site, Petersham, Massachusetts, United States - Inc-BW-H-2-M | ecosystem: Environmental > Terrestrial > Soil >...
CGCCCAGCGACTTGAGGTCGCGCAGCACGCCGTCGCGCATCCGGTAGGACACGCGGCCGGCGCTCGGCGCCATCTGCGCCGACAGCATCTGCAACAGCGTCGACTTGCCCGAGCCGGACTCGCCGACAATCGCGAGCACCTCGCCCGGATAGAGCGTGAAGGAGATATCGCGGCAGGCGACGAGCCGGCCGAAATTCTTCGACAGGCCCTCCGCGACGAGCAGCGGTTGGTCGTTGTCAGCCATGCGCGCCCCCCTTGTGCGGAGCGGCGCTTTCGCGACCGCGATGACCGGCCGCCTGACGGCCCTCGCAATAATCGGTATCGGAGCAGACGAACATGCGGCTGCCGGCGTCGTCGGTCACGATTTCGTCGAGATAGGCATCCTCGGCGCCGCACAGCGCGCATGGCGCGTCGAAGCGATAGCGGGTGAACGGATGATCCTCGAAATCGAGCGACACCACCTTGGTGTGCGGCGGGATCGCATAGATACGCTTCTCGCGGCCGGCACCGAAGAGTTGCAGCGCCGCGCAATTGTCCATCTTCGGATTGTCGAATTTCGGGGTCGGGGACGGGTCCATCACGTAGCGCGCATTCACCTTCACCGGATAGGCATAGGCGGTCGCAATGTGGCCGAAGCGCGCGATGTCCTCGTAGAGCTTTACATGCATCAGCCCGTACTCGGCGAGCGCATGCATCCGCCGTGTCTCGGTCTCGCGCGGCTCGAGGAAGCGCAGCGGCTCCGGGATCGGCACCTGATAGACCAGCACCTGCCCCGCATGCAGCGCCGCTTCGGGAATCCGGTGCCGCGTCTGGATCACGGTGGCTTCCGTGGTCGAGGTCGTGGTCGCAACGCCCGCGGTCTTGCCAAAGAACTTCCGGATCGAGATCGCGTTGGTGGTGTCGTCCGAGCCCTGGTCGATCACCTTGAGCACATCGTCGGGCCCGAGGATCGCCGCCGTGACCTGCACGCCGCCGGTGCCCCAGCCATAGGGCATCGGCATCTCGCGGCTCGCAAACGGCACCTGATAACCGGGGATCGCGATCGCCTTCAGGATCGCGCGGCGGATCATCCGCTTGGTCTGCTCGTCGAGATAGGCGAAATTATACGCAGGCGCGTTCATTCCGCGGCCTCCTGCATTGGCTCAGATTCTTCGTTCGCCTCGGCAAACTCCTTGCGCAGCTTGCGCAACAGGCCGAGCTCGGACTGGAAATCGACATAGTGCGGCAGCTTCAGATGCTCGACGAAGCCGGTCGCCTGCACATTGTCGGAATGCGACATCACGAACTCTTCGTCCTGCGCGGGGGAGCGCACCTCCTCGCCGAGCTCGCGGGCGCGTAATGCGCGATCGACCAGCGCCATCGACATGCTCTTGCGCTCGCTCTGGCCGAAGGCAAGCCCGTAGCCACGGGTAAAGCACGGCGCTTCCGTCGCCGAGCCCTTGAACTGGTTGACCATCTGGCATTCGGTCAGCTCGATTGCGCCGAGCGGCACGGCAAAGCCGACATCCTCCGCGAAGAACTCGACCTCAACCTCGCCGAAGCGTATCTCGCCGGCAAAGGGATGGTTGCGGCCGTAACCGCGTTGCGTGGAATAGCCCAGCGAGAGCAGAAAGCCCTCGTCGGCGCGCGCGAGATTTTGCAGGCGCAGGTCGCGATCGGCGGGAAAGCCGAGCGGCTCGCGCGTGAGATCGCCGACCACGGCATCAGCCTCGGCTTTCGGCGACGGCTCGATCAGGCCGTCGCGGCCCAGAATATCGGTGACGCGCGGCGTCGCCCCACTCACCGCCTCCGACGTCGCCGGCTCCTCCGGCACAAAGCCTTCGGCGAGCTGCGGATCAAGCAGGCGATGGGTGTAGTCGAAGGTGGGGCCGAGAATCTGGCCGCCGGGAATATCCTTGAAAGTCGAGGAAATCCGGCGGACGACCCGCATCCGGCCGGTATCGACCGGCTCGGTCGCACCGAAACGGGGCAGCGTCGCGCGGAAGGCGCGGACCAGGAAGATCGCCTCGATCATGTCGCCGCGCGCCTGCTTGATGGCGAGCGCCGCAAGCTCGCGGTCATAGAGCGAGCCTTCGCTCATCACGCGATCGACGGCAAGCCCAAGCTGCTCGGAGATCTGGGGAAGCGTCACCTCGGGCACGTCACGATCGCCGCGCCGCTCATGCGCGAGCAAGCGGTGGGCGTTCTCGATGGCGCGTTCGCCCCCCTTGACAGCAACGTACATGCATCAACCTCCTTTGGCGACCAGACGCGCGGTGCGCGGGATGGCGACGATCGCCTCCCCCGAGACCAGCACGACGTCGATGCCGCGCGGGAACAGCGCTTCGTTGACCGCGAGCCGCTCGAACAGATCCACCGGCTCGATCATCGCGCGCAGGAGCGCGGTGCCGTCGATGCCAGGGCCACGCAACTCGAAGGCGCTGCCGTGCTTCAGGCTGTCCACCTGCAGGATCAGCGTCGTCGAACGATCAGGGTATTCGTTGGTGCCGAAGGAGAAACGCGAGAGGTCCGGCAACGCACTACCGTTGCCGATCAGCGCAAAATGGCAGACCGAAGGATCGTCCAGCACCGGTGCGCCGCTGTGAAACTTGAGCCACTTCGCGACCTCGGAGGTCTCCGACATCCTGGCATCAAGCCAGATTGGCGTGTCGTGATCGAACAGAGTGAGCGCGATCGCGGCCGTGCCGCGCATCATGGGTCCCGGCGTACCGGCGCTGGCGACCACCTGCTGCACGGTGCCGGGCCGCGCCATCGCATCCATCACGGAGCGGAAAGTCGATTGCGCCGACAGCACCTTGTCGGCAAATCCCGCCGGCAGTTCGGCGATCGTGGTCATCATTCACCCCTCACCGCGCACCATCGTGTAGAAATCGACCCGCGTCGCCGCCGCCTGGGCAGACCTGGCGCTGCGCCGCGCCAGCATCGCCGTCCGCAACGGCGCGATCACCTGGGTCTCGACCTCATCGGCAAACTCGCCCGACTGCACCAGGGCGTCGCACAGCGCGATCATCCGCGCCTTCTCGCGATCGCGGCCCAGCGTATAGCCGAAGCCGACCTCCCCGCTCGCAAGCCGCACCGCTGCGCGCGAGACCGTCGCTTCACCGAGATTGAACGGAGCGCCGTCGCCGCCGATGCGGCCGCGCACCATGACGAGGCCATTCTCGGCCTCGCGGAGATTTTCATGGGCCGGCAACGCGATCGACGCGAGCTGGCCGGAGATTTCAGCCGCGGTCGCATGCGCCAGCACGGCCATCGCCGCCTTGCGCTGCGGTTGCCTGTCGTTCCTGCCCTTGTCGTGATCGGCTGCGTGCATGGCTTTACTTCTAGCTTGCCGGAATCAAGTTGTCTATGATAATAGACAACTTCATAAAACCCTGCGATGAAGCTTTCGTGACACGAGCATGATTTTCCCAAGGTCTTGCCAGAACGGTTCCATGCCATGAGCCTGCAGGATGTGAGCACTGGTGTTGCGCTGTGGCGGCAGGTCGCCGACGGCATCGAGCGCGGCATCGCCAATGGCACCTATGCGACTGGCGAAAAGCTGCCCGGCGAGACCGAGATTGCGGAGACCTACCGCGTCAATCGACATACCGTGCGCCGGGCGCTGGCGACGCTCGCCGAGCGCGGCCTGGTGCGCGCCGAGCGCGGCAGCGGCACCTATGTCGAGGCCCAGCGCCGCCTCGCCTATCCCCTGCACTCGCGCACGCGCTTCTCCGAAATCGTTGGTGCCGGCGGGCATGAGCCGCGCGGCCAGTTGATCGAAGCCGGCGACGATATCGCCACGCGCGAGCTCGCACGCGAGCTTGGCCTGAAGACCGGCGCGCCCTTGATACGGATCGAATCGGTGCGGCTCGCCGACCGCACGCCGATCTGCGTCTCGACCACCTGGCTATCCGCCGAACGTTTCCCCGAAGCCGGCCGGGTCTTCGCCGCGACGCGCTCGATGACCAAGTTGCTTGCCCATTACGGTATCCGCGACTATCGCCGCGCCACGACGAAGATCACCGCGGCGATCGCGGATGCGACCGATGCCACCCATCTCGACCTGCCGCTCGGCCGCCCGGTGCTTGTCGTCGACGCCACCGACGTCGACACGTCGGATGAGCCGCTGGTCACCAAGCGCGCCCGCTTCGCCGCCGAACGGGTCGAGTTCCTGGTCGAGAACGGCTAGGCTCTTTTCTTTTGACGCGTTTTCTTCACGCGAACCGGTTCCCACTTCGCTCGAAAACGCTATGCGACGGCTCTGCGACCGATAATCGCAAAGCGCAGCTTGCCGGAAATCCAGTCGATCGCCGCAACCGCAACCAGGATCATCAGGATCAGGAACGACACCTTCTGCCATTCCAGCACGCGGATCTGCTCGGCGAGCTGCAGGCCGATACCGCCGGCGCCGACGATGCCGATGATGGTTGCCGAGCGCGTGTTGGACTCGATGAAATAAAGCACCTGACCCGCGATCACCGGCAACACCTGCGGCAGCAGCCCGAAGCGGATTTCATGCACCGCGCTGCCGCCGGACGCGCGGATGCCTTCGACCTGCTTCCTGTCGGCGGCCTCGATCGCCTCCGAAAACAGCTTTCCGAATGCGCCGAAATCCGACACCGCAATGGCGAGCACACCGGCGAACGGGCCAAGGCCGACGACGTTGATCCAGACCAGCGCCCAGATCAGCGTGTCGACGCCGCGGATCGAGTCGAGGAACCGTCGCACCGGAAACCGCACGATATCCGGCACAACGTTGCGCGCCGCGAACAGGCTGACCGGCAGCGCCATCAACGCCGCAAGCGTGGTGCCGAGCAGCGCGATCGACAGCGTCTCCCCCATCGCCTTCAGATAGAGCGGCAGTGACGAGCCCGGATCGGGCGGCAACATCAACAGAGTGATCCAGCCGAGCTCATGCAGGCCGTTGAAGAATCGCGTCGGCGAAAAATCGAGATCGACGAGGCCGAAAATGAAGATGGCAAGCGCGAGCAGCGCCACCACCGGCGTCGCCAGGCGCGCCGACGCCGGCCGCTCGAACACCTGCGGATAGCGAGCGCGAAGCTGGTCGGAATCGGGCGCGGGGACCTGATTCATGTCCGCGCTTCCTTGCCGAATAAGCGGCCGCGCAGCCAGCCGGTGGCGATATCGATGATGAAGACGGTGATGATGATCGTCACCAGGATCGCGCTGACGTCCGAATAGTAGAATTTGCGGATCGCGACCACGAGTTCCTGCCCGATGCCGCCGGCACCGACAAAGCCCATGACGCTGGCTTCGCGCACGTTGATCTCGAAGCGGAGCAGCGCATAGCTCGCATAGCCGGCGACGACCTGCGGCAACACGGCAAAGCGCATGCATGAGACCCAACTCGCCCCGGTAGAGTGTACGCCTTCGACGGGCTTCATGTCGGCATTCTCGACGATCTCGGAAAATTGCTTGCCGAGCGCGCCGGTCGAATGAATCGCGATCGCCAGCACGCCGGCCATCGGACCGAGGCCAAAGGCGATGACGAAGATCAGGGCGAACACGATGCCGGGCACGGTGCGCGCGAATTCCAGCAACCGCCGGACGACAAAACGCAGCCACGTTGCCGGCGAGGTGTTTTCAGCGGCGAAGAAATTCAGCAGGAACGCGAATACCGCGCCGATCAGCGTACCGACATAGCTGATGAGCAGCGTTTCTCCCAGCAGCCTCAGCCATTTCTGCCAGCCCCAGAACCACTCACCAACATTGGTCCAGACCCGGCTGCCGTCGTCGAGCTTGAGGATGCGGTCGAAATAGCTGGCGAAATTGCCGATATAGGTGAAGAAGGTCTTGAGGTTCACCTCGGCGCCAAAGGCGGCGATCACCAGCGCTGCGACGAAAACCGCCGCTCCCAACGCAACCCGCAGGCGCTTGCGCGCCACTGCCTTGCGATAGGCCTCGTTCAGCGGGGCAAGCTGCTGGCTCGGGAGAATGGCGACGGCAGATGTCATCGAGGTCGTTTCAAACAGAGAGGCCGGGACGGGCCCGGCCTCTCGAAGTCGGATCGATCAGGAGTTCTTCTTGCGAAGGCTGTCGACGAATTTGATCAGCTCGATCGTCTTGTCGTAGTCCTTGTTGGTAATCGGTTCCCACGGCCTGTTCTTGCCGTCGGAGAGCTTCTTGAAGGCTTCCGGGTCCTTCTGCGCGGCATCGAGGAACGCCTGCTTGATCGCAGCCTTCATGTCGTCGGGCAGGTCGCTGAGATAGGCGTAGGGCGAGTTGATGATGAGGTCCGACTTCACGATGATGCGGAAATCTTCCTTCTTCATCGGCGTGCCGTCGGAATTCTTCACCATGCCCTTGTTGAGCATGCGCGTCAGATTGGAATCGTCGTCCGCATTCCACCAGTTGGCGGCGACATCGACGGTGCCCTGGGCGAGCGCCAGCACGGCGTTCTCGTGGCTGCCGGTGAAGACCACCTGATTGAAGAACTTGTCGGGATCGATGCCCATCTGGTTCATCTTGAAGCGCGGCATGTTGTTGCCGGAAGTCGAGTTCGGGTCGACCAGGCCGAGATTCTTGCCCTTCAGATCATCGAGCTTCTGGTACGAGCTCTTGTTGAGCACGTAAAACACCGAATAATAGCCCTTGGAGCCGTCGGAGTTAACGTCGATCACGAAGGCCTCGGTCTTGACGCCCGTGACCAGCGCGCGTGCGAACGACGCCGGGCCGTAATAGCCGATCTGGATGTTGCCGGCGCGCTGGCCCTCGATCACGGCCGCGTAATCGTTGGCAACGCGCAGGCTGACCTTGATGCCCAGTTCCTTGGACAGATAATTGACGAAGGGCGTGTAGCGCTCGGTGACGCCCGAACCGTTCTCGGAAGGGATCACGGCGAAGGTGATCTCCGGATATTTGGCCTTCCAGTCCTCGGCAAAGGCGGAGGTCGTGAACGCGAGCGAAGCAAGCCCGGCGATAAGCAGTCTGCGGTTCATCATGATGCACCCTTCGGGGTTAGGTTGACGGCAGGTACGTTGAACAGGACTTCAGGCTGCAGCAGCGTTGCCAAGCTCCGGAATGGCGGCGCCGGCGGGCACTTCCGCGGTAGCTGTTCCCATGACTTCGTCGGCTTCGAGATCGTAGAGCTCGCGGGCGATGTGCTCGGTCAGCGCCGACGGCGCGCCATCGAACACGACGCGGCCCGCCGCCATGCCGATCAGGCGGTCGCAATAGCTGCGCGCGAGGTCGAGCGAATGCAGGTTGCAGAGCACCGTGATGCCGAAGTGCTTGTTGATACGAAGCAGCGCATCCATCACGATCTTGGTATTGCGCGGATCGAGCGAGGCGATCGGCTCGTCGGCGAGGATGATCTCGGGTTCCTGCACCATGGCGCGGGCGATCGCGACGCGCTGCTGCTGGCCGCCGGAGAGCTGGTCGGCGCGCTGCGCGGCAAGCTGGGCCATGTCGAACTGTTCCAGCGCCGACATCGCCACCGCGATATCGTTCTCGGGCCAAAGCTGGAACAGCGAGCGCCAGGATGGAATGTCGGAAAGCCGCCCCATCAAGACATTGGTAAGAACATCGAGTCGCCCGATCAAATTGAATTGCTGGAAGATCATCGCCGAGCGCGCCCGCCATTTGCGCAAGTCCTTGCCTTTCAGCGCGGTGACGTCCTGCCCGTTGAAGAGGATGCGCCCGGATGTCGCCGGCGCAAGGCGGTTGATGGTTCGCAGCAGCGTCGACTTGCCGGCTCCGGAGCGCCCGATCACGCCGATGAAACCGCCGGGCGTAACCGAGAAGGACGCGTTGTCGACCGCGGCCTTCGTGCCAAAACGGCACGTCAAACCTTCCACCACCAGCATGCGATGCTCCGAGAACAGTTGAGGCCATCGCTATTCCCCGGATTCAACAGTTGTGTGACAGCGGCGCCGCAGTGCGGCATTCATCCACACGCTGTCGTCAGTTGCGCAAGTGTCATGAAGTTGTCATCAAGCTTCCCGATGACGTGCACGCCGATAATGTGTCGGCGTTGTTTTAGGCAGTTCGCATGGCCGGCAAGACGCTCTCGACCGAACCGTTGATCGATCCAAGTGCAAAGGTGCAGCAGGCAACGCTGGGTGCCTATTGCGAAGTCGGCGCACGCACCAAGCTGCTCGATGTCGCCATGGGCGACTACTCCTACGTTGTCAACGATTCGGAGATCACCTACACCACGATCGGCAAATTCTGCTCGATCGCGGCGATGACGCGGATCAATCCCGGCAATCACCCGATGCATCGGGCGACGCAGGCGCACTTCACCTACCGCGCCAGTGCCTATTTTCCAGGCGAAGCCGACGACGCCGAGTTCTTCGAATGGCGCAAGAGTTTTCGCATCCACATCGGCCATGACGTCTGGATCGGCCATGGCGCGATCGTGCTGCCGGGTCGCAATATCGGCACCGGCGCGGTGATCGCGGCCGGCGCCATCGTCACCAAGGACGTGCCCGCCTATACGATCGTCGCCGGCAATCCGGCGCGGCCGATCAAGCGGCGATTTCCGGAAGCTATTGCCGACCGCCTGGCGCGGCTTGCATGGTGGGAATGGAGTCACGACGCGCTCCGCGCCGCGCTGCCCGATTTCCGCAAGCTTGCGATCGAGGACTTCCTCGACAAATATGAATCCGCCTCCACTGCCCCCGCCACCAACGCAAGACGAAGTGCCGCATTGTGACTGACATCATCATCGAAGCCGGCCGCGCCCTGATCGACGGCGAATTCCAGGAAACCTCGCTGTCGATCGCCGGCGGCGAGATCCACGAGCTTGGCGCAGAGCACAGACGCGGCGCGCTTGCGCTTGATGCGCGCGACCTGCTGGTGCTGCCCGGTATCGTCGACATCCATGGCGATGCCTTCGAGCGGCAGATGATGCCGCGGCCCAAGGTGGACTTCCCGATCGACGTCGCGCTGGTCGATAGCGATCGCCAGGCCATCGCCAACGGCATCACGACAGTATTCCATGCCGCGACATGGTCGTGGGAGCCGGGCTTGCGCTCTGGCGACAATGCGCAACGGCTCCTGGAAGCGATCGAGGCGTTGCGGCCGAAACTCGCCGCGGACACGCGCTTCCACCTTCGCCACGAGACCTACAATCTCGATGCGGAACAGACGATCGGCGAGTGGCTTTCCGATGGTCGCATCGACCTGTTCGCGTTCAATGATCACACGGAAAACACCGTCCTCCTGCTCAACAAGCCCAACAAGCGCAAAACGATGGTGGCGCGCACCGGGCTTTCGGACGAGGACTTCGACATTCTGCTGCAGCAGGTGCTTTCCCGCGCCGACGCCGTGCCGGGGTCGATGTCGCGGATCGCCAAGATCGCGCGCGAGGCGGATGTCCGCATGCTCTCCCACGACGACAACAGCCCGGACATGCGTCGCTCGTTCCGCGCGCAGGGGGTGAGGATCGCCGAATTCCCGATCAACGAGGAGACTGCGCGCGAGGCGGCGGCCGGTGGCGACGCCATCGTGTTCGGCGCGCCCAATGTCGTGCGCGGCGGCAGCCATACCGGCTGGACCAAGGCCTCCGACATGATCGAAAAGGGACTGTGCTCGGTGCTCGCCTCCGACTATTACTATCCCGCGCCGCTGCTCGCCGCCTTCCGGCTCGCGCATGACAAGGTGCTGCCGCTCGGCAAGGCCTGGGACCTGATCTCGGCAGCGCCGGCAGAGGCCGCCGGGCTTGCCGACCGCGGCAAGCTCGCCAGCGGGCAGCGCGCCGACATCCTCCTGGTCGATGACGCGATACCGCAGCGCCCACGCATCGTGGCGGTCATCGCTGCCGGCCGCCTCGTGCATCTTGCCGATGCCGGTCGCATCGCTGCCGCGCGCGCCCCGCGCGTCGAAGCGATTGCAGCCGAGTGAGTTTTCCGCAAATCTAATCCGATGGCCCCATTTCCACGCTACGCGATCTACTACGCGCCCGCGCAGGGTTCTTTCCTCGATCAGTTCGGCGCCGAGATGCTCGGCTATGACGCCTGGATCGGGGCCGCGCTGCCCTTCCCCGGCGGCGTCGTCGAGCAAATGCCCGACTGGCGCGAGCTGACGCAGGATCCGCGCAAATACGGCTTTCACGCCACGCTGAAGGCACCGATGTCGCTGAACGGCAGGAGGGAGTCCGAGCTGCACGCCGCCTGCGCCGATTTCGCGCGCCAGCCGCGGCTGATTCCGAAGATCACGCCCGTGGTCAACCCGATCAGCGGCTTCATTGCCGTGATCCCCGAGACCCGATCGGCCGAGCTCGAGCAATTCGCCGCCGACTGCGTCCGCGCCTTCGATCCTTTCCGCGCGCCCCTCACCGCGGAGGATCGCACACGCCGCAACCCGTCGCGCTTGACGCCGCGGCAGGTCGAATAT
>Ga0210384_10009027_pt1 | contig 10341 bp, 5 predicted proteins | sample IncBWH2MmetaG_FD_160574 | JGI IMG/M metagenome (GOLD analysis project Ga0210384, IMG submission 160574) | Forest soil microbial communities from Barre Woods Harvard Forest LTER site, Petersham, Massachusetts, United States - Inc-BW-H-2-M | ecosystem: Environmental > Terrestrial > Soil >...
GGCCATCGAGATCCGCCATTTGGCACAACGAATTTTTCGCATGTCCATCCGCGACACGCTTGAGCTTTTGCGCGACGCCGGCCTCGGATCCATGACCGGCGGCGGCGCGGAAATTTTCGATGCCGCAGTGCGAGATGAAATTTGTCGCGGGAAGGAGACTGCCGCGGAATGGCTCGATGTCCATCGCACCTGGCACGCCATGGGCGGCCGCAGCACTTGCACCATGCTCTACGGACATATCGAAACTCTCGCTCAGCGCGTCGATCACCTGCGCCAACTGCGCCAATTGCAGGATGAGACCCACGGGTTCACCGGATTTGTCCCCTTCGCCTTCGAACCGCAAACCACAGTGCTCGCGCACATCAGGCCGGCCTCGGCATTTGAGCAACTTCGCAACCTTGCCGTGAGCCGGATTTATCTCGATAACATCGATCATCTCACCGCTTATTGGGTGAGCATGGGACTGCCGCTTGCCCAGGTCTCCCTCAGTTATGGGGTGGACGATTTGCACGGCACGATCATGGAAGAAAAAATTTTCCACATGGCCGGCGCGACCACGCCGCAGGAACAAACGGTCGAAACTCTCGAGCACGTGATCCGTGAAGCGGGTCGGGAGCCGGTGCAACGAGACAGCCACTACCGTCACATTGTTTCCGCGAATGGCGCAAAACCGGCCGAAGCGGAACTGGCCTGCGCGTAATGTGGTAGGGCGAGACAAGCCTGTTCTGAGCGAAGCCGAACGGGTCGAGCCAACAAATATTCATCAATCGCTGCGAATCGGTTGCGTCAAATATCTTAACGCCCGCCCGCTCATCCACGGCTGGACAGGCGAGGTCACGCTCGATCATCCGGCTGCGCTTTGCGCACAGCTCGCGCGCCGCGATCTCGATGTTGCGCTCGTTTCCAGCTTCGAATTCCTGCGCAATCCAATTTACCGAATCGTCGATGACATTTCCATTTCCTCCGCCGGACCGGTTTACAGCGTTATCGTTGCGTATCAGGGAGAAATCTCTGAAGCCGATAAAATAGAACTCGATCCGGCAGCGGAAACATCCGTGAATTTGCTGCGCTGCTTGCTCTCGGAATCGCAATTGAATCTGCGCTTCACCCGAACGTCGGCATCTTCGAATGCCAGTCCGGCTCGGACTCGCCACGCGCGTTTGTTGATTGGCGATCAAGCGATTCGTTTTCGACAAGAACACGCGCAGGAATTTCGTTTTTGGGACCTCGGCGAACAATGGGCGCGCGTTGTCGGCTTTCCATTTGTTTACGCCCTCTGGCTCATTCGGCCGGAAGTCATCGATGCTAAAACAATTGCCGATCGATTGCGGGCGCTACGCGACAAGAATTTAGCGAACATCGACAAGTTGATCGCCGAAGAAAAGGATTTCAATCGCGAATTTTGTGTCGGCTACTACCGCGAAAACCTCCGATTCGACTTCGGGAAAGAAGAAAAGCAAGGGTTGACCGAGTTCCATAAACGCTGCGTGAAACTGCGGCTTCTCCCGCGCGATGGTTTGGGATTTGGAACCTGGGAATTGGAGCTTGCTCGCCGCTGCGTATAACAAGCAGCGGCGAGCTTCGCGTCGGCATCTCAGGCTGGCGTTACGCTGGCTGCGAGGAAAGTTTTACCCAAAGAATTTGCCGCAGCGCCGCTTCTTGATCTGAATGTCTTGTCAGGCGCCGTGACGGAAATAGATTGACCGGTGGAAAGTCGATGGATCATAGCGCCGACGGAAGAGCTGAATGGCGCGCCGATTTGGAGGGACGTGCTCTGTCGCGTTCAATCCGCCAATTGGACGGACTCGTCCCGTGGCGAGCTCGTGAAAACGGACACGGACGGCACCCACGGCGGGCAGACACCGGCCGTCCCTCCATGCGTCGCACGCTTGCTCCTGCGCAAAGGTTTCGCCAACGCTGAAGAAGTTGAAACCTTTTTGCGGCCGCGGCTCAAATTGCTGAGCGATCCGTTTTTGTTGCCGAACATGGAGGCGGCGGTCGCGCGAATTTTCGCGGCGGTGGATCGACATGAGCGGATTGTGCTCTTCGGCGATTACGATGTCGATGGAGTGACCTCGCTCGCGCTGCTGGCGGAAATGCTGCGCGCTTATCCCGCAGCTGCGGGACCTGAGTTATTTCTGCCGTTGCGGATGGAGGAAGGCTATGGCCTGAGCCGTGAAAGTATTGCTCGGTGTTTCGAGAAGCTTCCGCCGCAACTTCTGATTGCGATTGACTGCGGGACTTCGTCGGTAAATGAAATTGTCGATCTTAAGCGGCGCGGCGTAGACGTGATTGTGCTCGATCATCACGAGCCGAAATCGGCGTTCCCGGATTGCGTCGCGATCGTGAATCCGAAAGTCGATCCAAGTTCGACGTTTCATTACCTGTGCAGCGTCGGCATCGTCTTCAAACTGTGTCATGCGCTGCTCAAGACGCGGCCACTCGATGCGTTCGATCTAAGATCGAAGCTAGATCTGGTCGCGCTTGGAACGGTGGCCGACATCGTTCCGTTGCAAGGTGAGAACCGCACTTTGGTTCAACGTGGCGCGCTTGAAATTGCAAGATCGAAAAGGCCTGGACTGAAAAAGTTGATCGAGATCAGCGGTGTCCGGCCGCCGATTTTGACCGAAGACATCGGTTTCCGGCTTGGACCGCGCCTAAACGCGGCGGGTCGATTGAGCACGGCAGAAAAGTCACTACAACTTCTTCTTACGCACAACGAAAGCGAAGCTGCGGAGCTTGCCGACTTTCTCGACAAACAGAATCGCGAACGGCAGGAAGTTGAGAAGCAAATCTTCCTCGCGGCGGAGGAGAAGATCGCCAATGAGTTCGATCCGACCAAAGATGCTGCAATCGTCGTGGGCGCGCGAGGCTGGCACCCGGGCGTGCTAGGAATTGTCGCATCGCGAATCGCGCGGAAGTATCATCGCCCGGCGATTGTCATCGGGTTTGATGATAATGGGGTGGGAAAAGGAAGCGGGCGCAGCATTGAAGGCTTCAATTTAGTCGACGCTTTGACCCGATGCGCGGGCAAGATCGACAAGTACGGCGGGCACGAGATGGCGGCAGGATTGACAATTCAAGAGGAGAATGTCGACTTTTTCTCCGACGCGTTTCGTTGCGCGGCGCGAGAACTTTTGTCTGATGAAGATTTGCGACCGCGGCTTCAACTTGACCATGAACTCGCGTTCTCCGAACTCAATTCCGATTTTCTCCACTGGCACGAGATGCTGCAGCCGTTCGGCAACGGAAATCCGCAGCCTCTTTTTTTCGCGCGCGAAGTGGGGCCGGTCGCGCCTCCGCGCGTGGTGAATGAGAAGCACTTGATCTTCCGCCTTGGCCAGCACAATTACCATCGTCGCGCAGTTTATTTTAATGGAGCAACCGTAACTCTGCCGTCGCCGCCATGGGACATCGCGTTTCGGATTCGAGCGGGCGAATACGAAGGCGAGATCTTTCTTGAAATGCAGGTGGAAGCGCTGCGACAAGCCGCTCCAATCGAGTGATAGCATTGACGAAAAAGATGAAAGTTTGTTGCGGCGAGGCGTTGCAAGCAGGTCGCCGCGGCGACCGCATCCCCAAATGATGGGAACCTCGCAACCGCTGGCTGAACTCGATTGGATTCCGCGGCCGCGCTTGCTCGCGCTGCGCCGGCTCGGCCTCGAGACAGTGGAGGATTTGCTGACGCATTTCCCGCGACGCCATGAAGACCGGCATCAATTTCCGGAATTTCCGCGCGAGGAAAGCGATGTCCCGATTTGTTTATGCGGCGAGGTCATCAAGACTTCGCTGCGCAGGTTTGGCGGCTGGAAAAAGGTTTTCGAAGCGACATTGCAGGAGCCGAATGCGAACGCGCTTAGCCAGCCGCTCATCTGCCGCTGGTTCAATTTGCATTACGTGCAAAAAATGATCGCAACGGGTCAGCGGCTGGTCGTTTTTGGCAAACCGCGGCTGCGAGGCAACCGCATTTGCATGGATCATCCGGAGTTCGAAGTGATCGAGAACGATGAGGAGATGTCCATCCACTTTCGCCGGATCACTCCGATTTATCCGGCGACCGAAGGGCTTTCACAACGCGCCCTGCGAGGAATCATTTATCGAATTCTGCAGCACCTGGATAATGAGCGGCTCGAAACATTGTTGCCCACTGCTTTGGACAGCGGCGACAGAACCATCGCGATTCGCACAATTCATTTTCCGGAAGATTGGGAATCGTTGAGCGCAGCACGCGAGCATCTTGTCCTTTCCGAATTCTTCGCGATGCAAATGTTGATCGCGTCGCGGCGCGCAGAGTCTTCGGTTCGAACCGGCGCAGCGCATTGCGGGCGTGGCGAACTGCTCGAGAAATTTCTTCGCTCGCTTCCATTTGAGCTCACCGATGCGCAAAACAGGGTGGTCGCAGAAATCCGGCGCGATCTTGCCACGAACCACCCGATGAACCGCCTGTTGCAAGGCGACGTCGGCTCGGGAAAAACCGTCGTGGCAATCGCAGCGATCCTGCTCGCAATCGAAGCCGGGTTCCAGGCTGCGTTCATGGCGCCGACACAAATTTTGGCGGAGCAACATTACGCCGTTCTGCGGCGCTGGCTCGAGCCGCTCGGCGTGCGATTGGCGATCCGGACCGCCGCGCGACAAGAAGAGAGCGGGCCGCTGCCGTTGTTCGATCTGGGTAGCGTGGAAATTCCGGGTAGCGCACGCGTCTCGCGTGTTGGCGACGGCGTCCCGCCGTCGCGAACTTCGCTGGATGTTGAGCAGATGACTGGCGCTCGCTACTCAAATCGTCGTCTTCCGCATTTTGAAAGACCGTGGGCGATTTATGCTGTGACGATTGGTACGAAATCGCGTCGTTGTTTGTCACCAAAGGCGCGCAACATTGTTCTCGATGCGTTACGGAATTTTTACGACAAGCGCTACGAATTGTTCGCGGCCTGCGTGATGCCCGACCATGTCCATTTCCTTATCCAGCCGTGGCCGAAGGAAAACGATGAGAAGGGAAACGTGGTCTTCTGGCCGTTGAGCGAGCTGTTGCAGTCGATCAAATCGTTTTCAGCGCACGAGATCAATAAGGTCGAAGGCAAAAGCGGGGCGGTGTGGGAGAAGGAAAGATTTGATCGCTACGTGCGACCAGATCGCGATCTCGAGGAGAAGTTTCACTACATTCTGCGCAATCCGTGGAATGCGGGCGTGGCGGCGCAGAACGAGGATTATCCCTGGCTTTGGACACAGGAAGATGAATTCCGTAAAAAAAGTTCGTCGGCGCGAGACGCGACGACCAGCACGCGAGACGCGTGCGCTACCCAGAGCGACGCGTCGCATGTGCTCATCGGGACGCATGCGCTGCTGTATGAGACGGTTTCGTTTTCCAATCTCGGTCTGGTGGTGATTGATGAGCAGCACAAGTTCGGCGTCGCGCAGCGAGCGCGCCTAACGAGTCGTGAACCTGCGCCGGATGTGCTGGTGATGACGGCGACGCCGATTCCGCGCACGCTCACGATGACGGTTTACGGCGATCTCGATGTTTCAATGATCGATGAGATGCCGCGCAATCGTGGGAAAATAATCACTGCGGTGCGCGACGCATCCAAGCTCGGCGAAGTTTTGGGGTTCTTGCGGATCCAGTTGGAATCCGGGCGGCAGGTTTACGTGGTTTATCCGCTGATTGAAGAAAGTGAGAAGCTGGACGTGAAAGCGGCGGCAGCGGAGTATGAGACATGGCGCGAACGCTTGCATCCGTTCCGTTGCGAGTTGCTGCATGGCCGCATCCCGGCGACCGAGAAGCAGGAAATCATGGAATGTTTTCGGCGCGGAGAAACCAAAGCATTGATCAGTACGACGGTGATCGAGGTGGGTGTGGACGTGGCAAACGCGACGGTGATGCTCGTCGAGAATGCGGAGCGTTTTGGGTTGGCGCAGCTCCATCAACTTCGCGGACGGATCGGCCGCGGCGAGCACAAGTCGTATTGTATTTTGCTGAGTTCGGATCAATCGAAGGAGACAGCGGCGAAGCTGGCCGTGCTCGAAAAAACGAGCAATGGCTTTGAAGTGGCCGAAGCCGATTGGGATTTGCGTGGACCGGGCGATTTGCTCGGCACAGCGCAAAGCGGTTTGCCCGCGCTCAAGATCGGCAACCTGAAGAGTGATGCGCACTTGATGCGGCGTGCGCGCGCCGCGGCGATGTCGATCTTTGCGACCGATCCGCGCCTGGGGTCAGCCGAGAATCAACGTTTCCAGCGCTTGATTGTCGAACAAGAGGGACGAACTTTTTCTAACGTTAGCTGATGAAAAACCTCGCAAAGTTTTTGCTTTTCGTCCTGCTCGTGAGCGCGGGAATTTCGTTGCTTTACGACTACCGCCTGCGGCATGGGCACTTGAATCTGCTTTCGCGGCGAACGCCGGAGAAGTACACGCTCGCCTCGGCGCCGAGTGTCGATTCATCAGCGGTCGCATCGCTTGAGGCGCTGAATCGCGAGCGGCGCACGCTCGTAAGCAGCGTCGTTCCATCGGTCGTGGCGGTGAAGACATCCAAGAAAATCGCCATCCGCCGGCAGTACGGGCTCGATCCGTTCGAGTTTTTCTTTCGCAACCAACGGCCATTTCGGAATCCAAGTGACGAGGCGCTGGTGCAAAACTCACTCGGCTCCGGCGTGATCGTGACGAATGAGGGCCACATCATCACCAACAATCACGTGGTCGATCAAGTGGATGAGATCGAAGTGCAATTGAGCGACGGGCGGACCAAAAAGGCGCGCCTGGTCGGCGCCGACTCTCAGGTCGATCTGGCTGTGCTGAAGATCGACGATCCCGGCGTCAAACCGCTCAAGCTGGCGGATTCGGACACCGTGCAAGCCGGCGATTTTGTTCTCGCAATCGGCAATCCATTTGGATTCGACGAGACGGTGACCGATGGCATCATCAGTTCGAAAGGCCGCCCGAATCGCACCGACGCGTTTGGCGATTTGCTGCAAACCAATGCCGCGATCAATCCCGGAAACAGCGGTGGCCCATTGATCAATCTGCGCGGCGAAGTGATCGGAATCAATGTGGCGATTATTTCACGCAGTGGCGGTTCGCAAGGAATCGGTTTTGCAATCCCGTCGAATACCGTTCGCACGGCGCTCGAGAGTTTACTGAAGCAGGGCCGGATCATTCGAGGTTACCTTGGGATTCAGACACGCCCGCTTCAGCCCGGCCAGAACGGCGCGGAGAGCGAAGGCGTTTTTGTCGATGAAGTGATTCCAGGATCACCCGCGGCTGAGGCGCAACTGCAAAAGGGCGATATCATCCGCAAATTCAATGGGCACGAAGTAAAAAACCTTCCCGTTCTGCGCAGCTTGATCGCGCAGGCCGGGTTGAATAAAAAAGTGGAGCTGGAAATCGACCGGGACGACAAACCGGTGAAACTGACGGCGGAAATCAAGGAGGAGCCGATTGATCAAACAGCCAGGGTCTCGCCTCGGCAAGAGCAACCGCAGCCGGAGGCGAACGATCAAGGCAAGACAAGGGGCGGCCTCGCATCAATTCACGTTAGCGACCTGACGCCGGACATGGCGCGTCAGCTCGATCTGCCAAACAACGCGCGCGGCGTACTCGTGACAAATGTGGAACCCGATAGTGGCGCGGCCGAGTTGCAAAAAGGCGACGTGATCGAAGAAATCAATCAGCAGCCGGTCACCTCAGTTTCGGATTACAACAAGATCGTCGCTTCGCTTGATCCCGCCCAACTGCAGGTCTTATCGGTTTGCCGGCATCGAATGCGCTCATTTCTTGTTTTGCGGCCGCGCTAAGCGCGAGCCGGCGAGCACTCAACGTCGGACGTCCTACAAATCGATTGTCAGAATTCAGAGTTGGACGTTGGACATTTTCTACAAAGTCAAAGATCGACAAATTTTTGCGCTGGACCAATAGGCGAGAGTTTTTCAAAACTCGGCGTCATTAAATCAGTCTGGATCTGAAACCCGGCAGGATGCTCCTCCCGGCAGCTTCTTGCCCGTTAATCCCATCGCGAGAAAGAAAAAGCTTATATATGTATCAACCAATTAAACTCACAAATAGAGTGTCACCCGCCAGAAATTTAGCCAGCCATTCCATGCCGCGCCGTAGCTTTAGCGGCGGATCACTTATCACCGTTCTCCTCCTCGCGCTCGCCTGCTTTGGGCTTGCGCCAGCCCCGAAAGCTTTTGGGGTTAGCCCACCGCCGGACGGAGGGCTATCCGGGCGGCAACACCGCGGAGGGTGATTGTGCGCTCTTTAGCCTCACAACCGGCGCCTCCAACACCTCCCTGGGTTTTAATGGCCTCTACCACAACACCACGGGCAGTTACAATACGGCCAGTGGTAATCAAGCGCTGTTTAACAACACAACTGGTTTAACGAACACGGCCGACGGTTTCCGAGCGCTATATTCGAACACCACCGGCTACCAGAACACGGCTATCGGTCCTCAGGCCCTTTATAACAACATCGCCGGCTGGGATAATACAGCACTCGGTTTCGATGCGCTTTTCCACAACACTAGTATTTACAACACGGCGACTGGCGTTAATACACTCTACAGCAACACCACCGGCGGCTTCAACATGGCCAACGGGGCTTTTGCCCTCGCTAGCAACACAACCGGCGGCTCCAACACGGCCAACGGTTTTAATGCGCTCTATAGCAACAACACCGGCAACTGGAACACGGCCAACGGTCAAGCAGCGCTCTATCGCAACACAACCGGCGGCTTCAACACGGCCAACGGTGTTAATGCGCTCTATAGCAACACAACCGGCGGCTTCAACATCGCATTGGGTTTTAATGCCGGTTCAAATCTCACCACGGGCAATAACAATATCGATATCTATGACACTGGGGTTGGTGGGGAGTCCAACACCATCCGCATCGGCACAGTGGGAACGCAGACGAGCACCTTTATCGCTGGCATCCGCGGAGTCACCGTGGCAAGTGGCGTAGGAGTGATTGTCGGTTCCAACGGTCAGTTAGGGGCGGTAGTTTCCTCGGAGCGTTTCAAGAAGGAGATCAAACCGATGGACAAGGCGAGCGAAGCGATCCTGGCCCTCAAACCGGTCACCTTCCGCTACAAGCACGAGCTTGATCCCGACGGCATTCCTTGGGCCGTGCGCTACGCGCCTCGCAGAGGCGCGGCTACAGCACGGAAAGCTTTATGAGATTGCTTGTAACAAGCAGCCGCATTTGCCAAAGCCGTCACGCTTTCAGCGCGAGGCGGCTCTCGCTTTACTTTTTCGGTTTTCAAAAAGGCCACGGCACGTTGCCTGCCAATAAAAAGCAAACGCGCAGTTGGCGCGCCGTTTTCGAAGTATGAAATGAATAAACCGCGAGGCGCTTAAGTCCAACGCCGCAACCTTCTCTTAAGATATGAAAAAAATACTTCTTCTTTCGCTAACGATATTTGCTTTGCTTTTGCCAGCTGCGCCGCGGTCGGAAGCGGACACCGAAGTCTCGGTCGATTTCTTTTACAATAATCTTTCCGGCGGAAACTGGATCGAGGTCGGAGACTACGGCTATGGCTGGCAACCGGATGTGGCCGTGAGTGACTCTGACTGGCGTCCTTATTCTGATGGCTACTGGGCCTATACTGACGTCGGTTGGACATGGGTCTCATACGAAGACTTCGGCTGGGCGACCTATCACTATGGACGGTGGGCCCGCCTGGCGGATTACGGCTGGGTTTGGTTTCCCGGCAGCGATCTCGACTGGGGTCCCGCCTGGGTTTCCTGGCGCACCGGCGGTGATTACGTCGGCTGGGCGCCCTTGCCTCCGCGGGGACCCGGAATTGCTTACGAAGGCCAGCCAATCGGCGGACGTGTCGATATCGATTTCGATATCGGTCCCGCCTACTACAACTTTGTCGATGTTCGCTACATCGGCGAGCCGGTCCTGCGCAGCCGCATCGTCGCGTCGTCAGAGAACGTTACCTACATCAACCAAACGGTGAACGTGACCAACATCACCTATAACAACAAGGTGGTTTACAATTACGGCCCTGATTACAATGCGCTCAGCGCGCGTTCGAGCCGCCCTATCCAGCGCTTGCAGCTTGAGCGCGAAGCGAATGTTGATGTGACCGCGGCAGCAAAATCCGGCGGTCTAACCAAAGTCCAGGGAGACAAGCTTGTCGTTGGCGCTCCGATGACGATCAAGAAACCGACCGCAAAGGTCCCGCCGCCGCAGGTGAAGGCGAAGGTTGCGCAGCCGAAAATCGAGAGAGGCTGGGCCGGTGTTTCTAATGAGGCCGAGGTGAAACAAAAAATGAAGACCGAGGATTTGAAGAAAGTCCCGCCACCGAGCGGAGCAGGTGCGCCCGGCCAGGCGCCGTCAGCA
>Ga0210384_10009028_pt1 | contig 10340 bp, 8 predicted proteins | sample IncBWH2MmetaG_FD_160574 | JGI IMG/M metagenome (GOLD analysis project Ga0210384, IMG submission 160574) | Forest soil microbial communities from Barre Woods Harvard Forest LTER site, Petersham, Massachusetts, United States - Inc-BW-H-2-M | ecosystem: Environmental > Terrestrial > Soil >...
ATCGTTCGCCGCGGCAGCAATCCGCTGGCCTTGATTGCCCGCGCCGCCTCGATCACCAGCGCCGCATTGCAACCGTTGTCCAGTGCCCCGGTCCCTAGTTCCCAGGAATCTAGGTGCGCAGCCAGAACCACGATCTCGTCCGGCTTTTCGTAGCCGCGAATCTCTCCGATCACATTTTCCTGCTCCACCGGGCCGCTGATCTTGTTCGGCAACGTCAGCCGTGCGCGCATTCTCCCTGGATAAGTATCTATCGCGCGTTGTAGCCGCAACGCATCTTCGCGCGCCAACACCGCCTGCGGAATCTTCTCGGCTTTCCCGTCGCTCGTATTCGTGTGCCGGTATAGCAGCTTGCGTTCACGCTCCCCGGTCCACAAAATCGCCACAGCCCCGCCATGAATTGCGCGCTCGATGATGCTCGGCGGCCGCAAATATTCGTTAAACAAGTCCGCCCAGGTCGAACCAATGTCGCTGTTCACGATCAGGATCGCGCCTTTTACCACTGCGCCGGCCTTTGCGAACTCCGCCTCCGTCCCATAACCCACGTTCACCAGCGGCGCTTCGATTCCTCCCTCTGCCGTGGCCGGAGACAACCCGCCAGAAACAAACGCCACCGGAAAAAGTTCCGGTCCGCTCAGCTCTATCCGTGAAGCGCCTTCGCTCCACGCCACAGGCAGCATGAATTTCTCCGTGTGTACGTCCACTCCCGCCGCGCGAAATCCCGCAACGCCCCACTGCACCGCCTTCGCGTATTCCGCCGAACCGCTCACCCGCCCGCCGATCTCGTCCGTCAGCCGCCGCAGATTCTCCGCCAGGGGCGATTCGCCCATCACGACGGGCGTAATCTTCGCCGCCGCCTGCGCGCAGGATGAAGGCCCCGTCGCCGAGCAAGCACCCGTTCCTTGAATAATTTGCGTTGGGTGTAGCGGATCCGTCTTTACCGTCGGCAGCTGCGCTGAAACCGCGCCCGTTCCGCCAAACAGACACAAAAGAAAAGACCAAACCAAGCCCCGGCAAATTCGCATCTCAACTCCCACCATCAAAATTGCGAAATACCATGTTAAGCGCGCGAATTATAGCCTACCGCGAACCAGCAAAATGGAAATTCGCCGGAGGTGCGATATGCTACCAGCCTTCTATGAGCACCCTCGACGCCCTGCCAGTTGGCACGCAACGCATCCGTCCAAGCCGCTGGTATGCGGCCATGGCTATCCCCGTTCTTCTAGCCGGGCTCCTCGTCATGGGGCTTGTTCTATGGAGGAGCATGGACCAAATCGCGAAAAACATGGCGCGTCAAACGCTCCCCGATCCGCTGCAAGCCGAACTGCTGAAGGGCCGAACCTATACAATATTCTTGGAGCAGTCCAGCTCTAGTCCGGTTGCCAGTTCCTTCGGTTACCACTGTGAGGTTCGTTCCGTCCCGAATGGGGGCATTCTAAAATTGACACTGCCCGCGACTAGGACCTGGTATATCTCCGGAGGTAGCCGGGGTGTTGCGATGTTCGAATTTGATGTTCCCAGAGATTCCAACTACCTCATCGCCTGCGGAGTCTGGGATCTTCCAACTGGGGCGGAAGCTGCTATCGCCGTCGGAACCGGCGTGAAAGAGGGAATTTCTTCAGCTATCCTGCTCTGCTACTTCATAGGTGCGGCGAGTGTGCTGATTGCACTGCTCATTTTTATTCGCGTCTTGATGCTGCGCGACCAATCCAAGCGAGATGTCCGCAGCCGCGGCCTAAAGCCCAGCTGACCCGGTGCACAAGTCCTTCTAAACAGCGCTGTGTTCTGTTCCGTCGCACTCCATAAGCAAACCGAGTCTCTTTGAAACAGATTGAATCGAGCCTCGCGCACGATAAGCGGTTGGCGGTGCCGTTCGAATTCCAGGCCAGGCCGTTACGAAGACTCGCCTTGTTGAACCTAGCCTTTGGTATCACCTCATCGGATTGCCGTTTCTATTGTTGGACGGCGTGGGTTATCACTTCGCCTTTTTTGCGGGGTACGTAACGCGCTTCGCCGAATCCGTGCTGCGGCCCTCAAGCCTGTTTGACGCGGTCGAAAACTCAGCGCTCAATCAAACAATCCACCACCCTCGCCACCTGCGCCATCTCTTTGACATCATGCACACGCACAATGTGCGCTCCATGCAAAATGCTCGCGGTAACGGTCGCTGCGGTGCCCCAGATGCGGTCTTCCACCGGCGCGGGTTTTCCTTTCGCATCCGCCAACGTTGCCCCCAAGAATCCTTTTCTCGACGTTCCCACCAGCAGCGGATACCCAAGCTTCGCCAACTTCGGCAATTTCGTAATCAACTCGTAATTCTGCGCATGGCTCTTCCCAAATCCGATTCCAGGATCGATCACGATCTGCGATTTCGGTACTCCCGCTTGCCGCGCCTTACGCAGCGATTCTCGCAATCCCGCGGTCACATCCTTCAATACGTCCTTGGCAAACGGCATCTTCTGCATCGTCCGCGGTGTTCCGTGTATATGCATCAGGATCAGCGGCACTTTATGACGCGCCGCAATTTCCGCAACTCGCTCATCGTTCTTCAATCCCGAAATATCGTTAATCAACTCCGCGCCGCCTTCGAGCGCCCGCTCCGCGACTTCTGCCTTCTGCGTATCCACCGAAATTGGAATCTTCAGCCGGCCGCGCAGCGCCTCCAGCACCGGCAACAATCTCCGCAATTCCGCTCCGGCGGAAATCCCCTCGGACCCGGGCCGCGTGGACTCCGCGCCGATGTCTAGCAGGTCTGCGCCATCGCGCTCCATCTCTAGCGCACCGTTCACCGCCTGTTCCTCCGAAAAAAACTTCCTGCCATCCGAAAAGCTGTCCGGCGTTACATTCAAGACACCCATCACCAGCGTGCGCTTGCCAAGCACAAGCGTCCGCGACCCCAATTTCATCCGGTAAATTTTCCGCTGAAACATAGTGGAAGGAAAGTGTAACTCAGGGCAGGGAACTACCGCCTGGCGGTCTGCTATAGTGACCGATCTTTAGATCGGTCTTCTTCTAGCGGCCTTAGAAAGGCGACAACTGGCCTTCGCAATTTGTTGCATCATTAATCTAAATCAAAATCCCGGATGGGCTTTCCCGCTGGAGCGTCTTTCGCCTTCTTCATCGCTTCATCAAATTTCTTCGCCAGAATATCTTCCTTGTTTGTTTCCTGAAACCAGGAGTCCGCGAACTTATCCTCGCGCTGCTTCTTCTGCTCTTCCAGAATGTTCGAAGCCTTGGTCAGATCCACATTCGGCCCGGGTTTCACGGGCGCGACATGCGACAACACCGCGCCAAAAATCGGATCCACCACCAGCTTGGCCTGGCAGCACGGGCAAGTGATATTTAGGTTTTCACCGTCTTTCAGTCCCATGATTCCTATTTTACGCCAATATCCTGCTGCAAGCATCCCACGCTTGGCGGACCCCTGCGAATCCAACGCGGCCGTATTAACTACGCGGCTTGCCCAACAAATTGGCCTCCATCCCAGTGTACTGTGGGTGAATGCGATGATCTCCGTAACAAAGCTTTCTCAGTATGGGCGCCGGCCGCAGATACCAACTCGCCCAGCTCAGCGGCGATTCTCCATTCATATCCTTGGCGTCAATCAGCGCGCCCGCATCCAGCAGCAGTTGAATTGCCTCTTCGTCTCCAAAAGCCGCCGCGCGATGCAACGGTGTCTCTCCCTTGGTCCGGCAATCGCGCATGAACCCACCGGTTTCCACATCCTTCTTCGTCGCGCAATTCGGATTCGCGCCATGCGCCAACAGGACCTTCAGCACCAGGTTGTACTTGAATCGATTTGTTGTGCACAACGCCGAATGCAGCGGTGTTTCTCCGGTGTCCGCCAGCGACCGGTTCACCTCCGCGCCGCGTTCGATCAAAAACTGGCAAAGCCTCCAGTGCCCGTGGAAACAAGCTCCGTTCAGCCCTAAATCGTCTCCCAGCGACGCAAGCGTCGCACCATTCGCCAGCAAGAACTTGATCGCGCTGACGTCGCCGTAATACGCGCACCACTGCACCAGGGAAACGCCATTCTTGTCGGCATTGTTCGCAGAATTGCCCTCCGCAAGATACTCAAACACCACGTCGGTGCGACCATCTACAATCTCTTCCAGCTTAACCATAATTTCGCATCCTACCACGCGCCCAATAAAAAAGAGGGCCCAGCATCGCTGCGCCCTCGCCTGTAAAGTTTCCCGATGGTTGTCTACACCCGTTAGGCCTTCGCTGGAGAATCACCTCGCGTAAATCCGGGCGCTGGCCGCAATTCCGGGCGCACGACCTTGGGATCGGTGCTTGGCGCAGCTTGCGGAGGCGGGGTTGGCGGAGTCCGCGGCTTTTCCGGTAGCGGCTTGTTCTCCATCAACAACTTCACCTCGTTGGCGTCAATCACTTCGCGCTCCAGCAAAGCTTGCGCGATGCGATCCAGTGTGTCGCGATTGTTTAGCAAAATATTCCGGGCCTTTTCGTACCCCGAGCTGACGATGCGCTTCACTTCGCGATCGATCTGCAACGCCGTGTCTTCGCTGAAGTCGCGATGCTGCGCAATTTCGCGCCCAAGGAAGATTGCTTCTTCCTTTTTGCCAAACGCCAGTGGGCCAAGGTCGCTCATGCCCCACTCGCAAACCATGTTCCGCGCGATGTCCGTGGCGCGTTCGATGTCGTTCCCCGCACCGGTGGTAATGTGTCCTAGGAAGATTTCCTCGGCAGTGCGCCCGCCCATCAGCACGGCCAGCATGCCCTCGAGATATTCCTTCGTGTACGTGTGCTTGTCCGCTTCCGGCAACTGCATGGTCAATCCCAACGCCATTCCGCGCGGGATAATTGTTACCTTGTGCACCGGATCGGCCCCGGGGGTCAGCGCCGCCACCATTGCGTGGCCCGCCTCGTGGTACGCCGTATTCTTCTTCTCTTCGTCGGACAGGATCAAGGATTTCCGCTCCACGCCCATCAGCACCTTGTCCTTGGCCATTTCAAAATCGCCCATCAACACAAACTTGCGATTTTGCCGCGCAGCCCACAACGCCGCCTCGTTCACCAGATTCGCCAGGTCCGCGCCCGAAAATCCCGGTGTTCCACGCGCGATGATGGACATATCCACATCGTCCGACAAAGGAACCTTGCGCGTATGTACCCGCAGAATTTCTTCGCGGCCCTTCACATCCGGCCGTGCAACTACCACTCGGCGATCGAAGCGTCCGGGTCTCAGCAAAGCCGGATCGAGCACGTCCGGCCGGTTCGTTGCGGCGATCAGAATCACGCCTTCATTCGATTCGAAGCCGTCCATCTCCACCAGCAAAGCATTCAGTGTCTGTTCGCGTTCGTCGTGTCCGCCGCCCAGGCCCGCGCCGCGGTGGCGTCCCACAGCGTCGATTTCGTCGATGAAAATGATGCAGGGCGCGTTCTTCTTGCCCTGTTCAAACAAATCGCGAACGCGGCTCGCGCCCACACCCACGAACATTTCCACGAAGTCCGAACCTGAAATCGAGAAGAAAGGTACATTGGCCTCACCGGCAATGGCTCGCGCCAGCAATGTCTTTCCCGTTCCCGGAGGCCCGACAAGTAGCACGCCCTTGGGGATGCGTCCGCCCAGCTTCTGAAATTTCTGCGGATCTTTCAAGAATTCGATGATTTCCTGCAGCTCTTCCTTGGCTTCATCGCTTCCCGCCACATCCTTGAACGTGGCTTTCTTCTGCTGCGCCGAAAGCAGCCGCGCCCGCGATTTCCCGAAGCTCAACGCTTTGTTTCCGCCCGCCTGCATCTGGCGCATCAGGAAAAACACAAAACCCGCCAGCAGCAGCAACGGCAGCGCGTTCAACAGAATCAATACCCAATCCCCACTGCGCACTTCCTTCACGCTTAGTTTCACTGCTTTATCGCGGAGAGTCTTGCTCACTTCCGGTGCGTTTTCCTTCGGAATGGTGATCCGGAATTTGGTGTTGGGTGGCCGCACATACTCGCCCTGCAATTCATAGCTGTTCGGCGAGAGGTACATGGTTGCTTCCTTCACGTCGCCCTCATCAACCTTGGCCATAAACTCGCTATAACTCGGGCTGTCGTCTTTTGCCGATTGCCCGTTGGCCGACACCAAGCGCCAGAGCATCACACCCAGAAACACAATGGAGATCCAGAATAAAATTGTTTTTGCCGTGGAATTCGAATTCACAGTTGCCTCGCTCTTTCGCCAAGCCTGAAAATCTAAAAATCACCGGCGCCACTTGCTTATTTCTTCTTTGTTTTCCGCTCTTTTTTCGCGGCGGACTTGCCCTTTGCCACTACGGTCAGCTCTTTTGCATTAGCGCCTAAACTGTTAGATGCAGATAACCCATAGCCCGTCCACATTACGTTAGATGAACTGCGGAAGCCAAAGTAATCCGGCTCCAGATCCACCTTCCGCTGTGAAACCTTGTCCAGCAACACCGCCAGACGAAGTGATCGCGGCTTGCCTTCTCCCAGGCGCCGCAACACGAAATCTTGCGTCACTCCGCTGTCCAGCACCATATCCACCAGCAGAACATCGCGGCCCTTGAACTTTGACTCTGCCCCGCCCGCCGCCATCGACTCTCGGCTTCCGAAAAATACTTCCCGCCGTGGCTGGCCAGCTTGTTCGACATCCTGCACACTCTCCCGCAGGAAGTGAACCGCCACCGGAGCGTCGATCGCTCGAATCAAATCCGCCGCGAACATAAACCCGCGATCCATCGTGACCACTACATCCAGCCGCCGCCCCTGGCATCCCGTGGTGATTTTCCGGCCGAGAGCCTTCACCTGCTTCGCAATCCGCCCAGCCGTGTAGCGTTCCGAGCGTCCCGCGGTCACGATTTCTCTTCCAACGTTATCGCTACTCCAGTTCGCGTTTCGTCACTTATCGCAAATTCGGTCGCAACACAAAGCCCACAGGCCCAAGCCACCTGACCATTACTCGTTAGCACCGGCCAGACAGCTTTCTCCCAGCGGCTCACGTTTGCTTCGTTCCACAGGCGTGCTAGCGTGTGCCGCTTTTGGCGGCCTGCCGGCCGCATGGAGTCGCCCGGCTGCCAGTTCCGGACCACCAGAGGACCGGTCAAACGTTCACGATCCAGCAGGATCCCCGTAACATTAGTTTCTCGCCCTTGTGCAGCCCAGTCAATCACCCTGAAGTGCAAGCGGCACCCATGTTCCATTAAGCGCAACTCGGTTCCACTCGGGCCCAAATGCACTTCGTATGCGTAGCCTATCGCCTCTGCCTTGCCTTTGCCTTCTGGCAATGCTGCACGCCGGAACTGCAGGCAACTTCTTTCTCGAAGCACGTCGATCCCCCCGGGCAGGGGCATTGATTTCCCACTCTCTTTGTCCTCTGCCAGCGCCAGCACCGATTCCACATGTAAAGACGAAAGCTGCCCCGCCCGCGTCTTGAGCCTGTCCACAATTTTCCGAATCACCCGCGTTTTCATCGCGCGCGCCTGCTCTGAAAATTCCAACAGCGGCAACTGCGACGCTTCGTTCTCGCCTGCGTAGCGGACGAACGATTTCTCCCACAACGCCGCTTGCCTATCCAGATGCAGCTCATCTTCGCGCGCAAGTTCTGCCAACTGGCACAGATGCTCCACAGTCCCTTGGTGGAACCGCTTTTCCAGCAAAGGCATCAGCTGGTGGCGAATTCGCGCGCGCGTCCTCGCGGTGTCTTTGTTGGTTTTGTCTTCGCGCCAGGTTTGTCCTTTCGCGCGCAAATACGCCCGTAACTCGGCTCGGCGCACCTTCAGCAACGGCCGGAACGCCACTCCCGCTTCCGGATGAATTCCCGCAAGCCCCGCCAGTCCCGTGCCGCGCAAGATATGCGCCAACACCGTTTCCGCCTGATCATCCGCCGTATGCGCCACGGCAATGCGCGAAACCCGCCCGCTCTTCACCAACTCCGAAAAGAACCTGCTTCGAGCTCGTCGCCCGGCGTCTTCCAGATTCGCTCGTTCGCGTTTCGCTTTAGCGCCCACATCTTCCCGTGCCACAAAAAATTCCACCCCGTGCGCCGTGGCAAGCTTCGCCACAAACTTTTCGTCTGCGTCCGAATCTTTGCCCCGCAGCCTGTGATTGAAGTGCACCACGCACACCACAATTCCCAGCGCCTGGCGCGACTCCAGCAGCAGCCGCAATAACGCCACCGAATCTGCGCCGCCCGAAACCGCCACGCCAATTCGCTCTCCTGGACGCAGCGTTCTTTTTGAGAAAATGCGAGCGGCGAGCGTCCGTTCGATCTTGGAAGTTCTGGTCATTCCGGTTTCACTCACGCTAGGGTTGCAACTCCGCGGGAAGCGTATTGTCGGGCCGCTCCTGATCCCAAACCATCGAGAGAATCCACCAGCGCTTGCCATCGAAGTACAACTGGAAAATGTTGACTCCACGAGTGATCACTTTGCCGGTAGCGACTGTTCCTTCATAACTGCTGAGCACGGTGGCGACATTGCCGAAACGCTTTGTGACATGCTTCAGCTCGCGCTCTTCGAAGCCTTGCTTCACAAGGAAAGCGTCGGAACCATCCACAAAATCCTGATGCGATTCGGAATGCGTCGTGATCGCCTTGGTTTGCGGATTTACGCTGGTGTACACAAAGCGCACCTTCGGATCGTATAGGCTACGGTCGCGGCTCCACTGCCTTGGCACCCCCACTCCGCCGGAAATCGTTTCGTAACTCGCTTGAACGATGTTGTCGATACTGCTGACGTCTTCCGCGCGCGGTGCGATGGTTGGAACGGAAACATGCACCGTCTGCTTGGCCTGCGGAATCGCCGCGAGACCCACTACAAGCAGGACCGCAGCTACCAATCCGGCAACTCGGATTTTGTGATTTCTCATGGGCTGCACCTCAATCTCGTGCGTATCGTAGCAGCCACAGCCCAACGAGGTCGAGACTTCCGGCATTTGCCGGCCTATCCGCTGCCCAATTGTGAGCCGCCATGCAATTCGTGCACGCAGTTCGTTTTCCGGAGAACCCAGCTCCTTTTTTTAGGTGTCTGCAGGCCTACCGCAAAAAAATCATGCAGCACGCCGAGGCCTCGAAAGAAACGTCTCGACGGCCGTTTTGTCGCCCATAAGGCCTTGCTGTTACAGAGTCATACCAGGTGGGCTGAGGAATCGTGTGGAAAACCGAGTTTGCGTTGTAATCCGTTGTTGACATTTTCGACCGGTCTGCTAAACTTTGCTAGTTGTTGGTAGCCACTCTGCTGGACAGGGAGGCAAACAAACGCTCTTTGACAACCGATACGATGTGCCAGAATCTGTTCGACCCCATTCGGGCTTCGAGCCCTGAATGGGTTGAGTTAATTTGAGCGACTAACAATTTTGCTTGGTAGGCTGGCCTTGGTGCAAACCAAGGCATTTTTTTTCGCCAAGCGACAGGCTTCAAACGAGAGTTTGATCCTGGCTCAGAACGAACGCTGGCGGCGTGCTTAACACATGCAAGTCGCGTGCGCAGTTGCCGTAGCAATACGGTGATGGGCGCACGGCGCACGGGTGCGTAACACGTGGGCAATCTGCCCTTTGATGGGGAATAACCCGCCGAAAGGCGGGCTAATTCCGCATAAGATTCTTTGGACCTCGGTCTGGAGATTGAAAGCAGCAATGCGTCGAAGGAGGAGCCCGCGCCCGATTAGCTAGTTGGTGAGGTAATGGCTCACCAAGGCTATGATCGGTAGCTGGTCTGAGAGGATGATCAGCCACACTGGAACTGAGACACGGTCCAGACTCCTACGGGAGGCAGCAGTGGGGAATCTTGCACAATGGGCGAAAGCCTGATGCAGCGACGCCGCGTGGGGGATGAAGCATTTCGGTGTGTAAACCCCTTTCGACTGGGACGAATGCCTCGCAAGAGGAGTGACGGTACCAGTAGAAGAAGCCCCGGCTAACTACGTGCCAGCAGCCGCGGTAAGACGTAGGGGGCCAGCGTTGTTCGGAATTACTGGGTGTAAAGGGTTCGTAGGCGGTGCGGCAAGTTGGGAGTGAAATCTCTGGGCTTAACCCAGAGGCTGCTTCCAAAACTGCTGTGCTCGAGTGTGAGAGAGGCGCGTGGAATTGCAGGTGTAGCGGTGAAATGCGTAGATATCTGCAGGAACACCCGTGGCGAAAGCGGCGCGCTGGATCACTACTGACGCTGAGGAACGAAAGCTAGGGGAGCAAACAGGATTAGATACCCTGGTAGTCCTAGCCCTAAACGATCAGGACTTGGGGTGCCGCCCGTTCGGGCGTCGTCCCGGAGCTAACGCGTTAAGTCCTGCACCTGGGGAGTACGGTCGCAAGACTGAAACTCAAAGGAATTGACGGGGGCCCGCACAAGCGGTGGAACATGTGGTTCAATTCGACGCTACGCGAGG
>Ga0210384_10009031_pt1 | contig 10339 bp, 9 predicted proteins | sample IncBWH2MmetaG_FD_160574 | JGI IMG/M metagenome (GOLD analysis project Ga0210384, IMG submission 160574) | Forest soil microbial communities from Barre Woods Harvard Forest LTER site, Petersham, Massachusetts, United States - Inc-BW-H-2-M | ecosystem: Environmental > Terrestrial > Soil >...
CGTGAAGCTTGCGGATGCGGGCTTTTACGACGGGCTCAAGTTTCATCGGGTCGAGCCGGGCTTCGTCGTGCAAGGCGGCGACCCGAGGGGCGACGGAACGGGAGGGCCCGGGTACAATCTTAAAGCCGAGTTCAACGCACGGCCGCACCTGCGCGGAACCGTTGCGATGGCTCGTTCGTCCCAGCCGAATTCTGCGGGTTCGCAGTTTTACATCTGCCTCGACGAGGCGCCTTTCCTCAACGGTCAATACACGGTATTCGGTCAAATGACCGAAGGGTTCGAGGCACTCGATGCGATCAGACGCGGCGACGCGATGACGAGCGTAAAGATCGAGCGCCGGATATCGTAGTTCTTAGTTAAGACTCGTCCGGAGTGACGACGACTTTGCCGCGGGCGTGTCCTTGTTCGACGTATGCCACCGCTGAGGCGACCTCGTTCAAGGAGTAGCACCGGTCGATTACCGGTCTCAGCTTTCCGGATTCGATGAGCTTCCGAATGGACAGCAGGTCCGTCTTGTCGGTCTTCGCCGTGAAAACGACGAAATTTTGGCTGACGAACCGCGAGTATAGCGACGGTTTGATCACGTGGATGAAAAAACCGATCGTCGACAGCGACTTCGGCGCCCCGGCGACCACGCAGGTGCCGCCGGGACGCAGGGCGCGCCGGCACTGCGCGAGCGAGTGATTCGTAACGCAATCGAAGATCCGATCGTACCGTCGAGCACCGTTAGTAAAATCGTCGCGCGTATAGTCGATCACGTGGTCTGCGCCGATCGATCGCACGAGCTCGAGGTTTCGAGTGCTGCACACGCCCGTGACCTCCGCCCCAAGAGCCTTCGCGATCTGCACCGCAGCGCTGCCGACGCCACCCGACGCACCGTTGATCAAGGTCGCGCAACCCGCCCCGATCTGTCCTTTGCGAAGGCCTTGTAACGCGATCGTGGCCGCGAACGGAAGGCAGGCCGCTTCTTCGAACGTCACGTTCTCCGGCTTTGGCGCCAACCTCGATTCGGACGCGCAGGCGTACTCGGCAAAGGCGCCTTGGCACGTGCCGAACACCGCGTCGCCGGCCTTGAACTCCGTTACTCCGTCGCCGATCGCCTCGACCACACCGGCGACGTCTCGTCCGGGCCGGATATTTGGTTGACGCAGCCCGAACATGAGGCGGAGAGGGTACGGATTGCCCCGCATGATGCGCCAATCTACGGCATTCACCGAGGCCGCGCGCACCCGAACCAACACCTCGTTGCTCTTCGGAGTGGGCCGCTCGACGTGTCGGACCGCAAGAACGTCAGGGGAGCCGTACCCGGTATAAACGGCTGCCTTCATGCTCTCGTCTACGAACGTCGCTCGAGGCTTGTTTCGCGGCCTTCACATTTTCCTTACCGTTTGGCGCCGCCGTGAGCCCTGCGCGCTAGCTTTTAGTTTCTGCAACCACATCACGAACGCGGTCGTAAAGAGAAGCGCCGGGGCGAGCCCGACGATCGCATAGACGAGCCGCAGGACGATGCCGCCCGGAGACCCGATGTGGATGGCGTACATTGCAGCGCGAATGCGCCAGATCAACGGAAGAGCCGTGACGTCGTAGACTTGCGCCACCCTGCCCGTCCGCGCGTTCACGACGACGTAGCTGTAGCCGTATGGGTCGGGATCGCCGGGAACGCGCTTTCTTACGACGATCGTGCCATCCAACGGCAGCGCGACGAACGTCACCTCGCCCCGTAACGCCGCATCGCCGGTCCGCACCAGCGCGTCGAGACTGCGCGCTCCGCCGCCGCCCGCCGCCGAGACGATCGGCTCCGGCGGCCCGGGCCACAAGACTTGGCCTGCAGCCGTGAGCGCCCACATGACGAGAAAGCTGACCGCAACGATTCCCGCGACCTTGTGCAGATCGTAGCTTACGCGATACGGCGCGCCGCGCCATTTGATCCTAAAACCGTCTCCGAGACCTCTCCAGCCTGGCCAAAGATAGAGGCCCGTCGCGCCGAGAAGGATCGCGCTCAATCCCGCGATCGCGTTAGCCGTCTCACCCACGTCGCCGGAAAACAGACTGCCGTGCAGACGATACAAGATTCCGATCGGCGTGCGGTCCCAATCGACAGCTGTAAGGATTGATCCGGTATACGGGTCGACCAGGGCGTCGAGCCGGTCGGCGCCCGACCGTAGGCTGAGATCGTAGGTGCAGCCGCGCGCGCACGACTCGAGGATGTGGTAGACTTTCTTTCCGCCGTTCGCCCGTTCGACGGACGCAACCATCTCCGCGAGTGAGACCTTGTGGTCGCGCGTCGGGACTCGCAGCATCGCGTAGTCCCGGTAATCGGCGATCCCGTTCTCCAACAGCACGAGAAGCGCGCCGCTTGCACAAACGACGATCAAATATGCGGCGAAGATGAAGCCCGTGTATTGATGGATGAGAAGAACCCACGGCTTCATCACCGGAACTAAGCTCGGCGCCCCCGTGGCTTATCCCTGTGCGGCGCGCTTGACACCCTCGTTTACATATGGCAAATTAGCAATATGGCGATAAGCCAAATTCAAGAATCGCTCGAACGCGCCCTCAAGGCGTTGGCAAACGATCGCCGTCTGCTGATCTTGGCGTGGCTCAAAGAGCCCCGAAAGCACTTTCCCAAACAAGCGGACGGAGATCTGGTCGAGGACGGGGTGTGCGGAATTCTCATCGCCGACAAGCTCGGCGTCAGCCAGCCGACGGTGAGCGAACATTTGCGCGTGCTCTCGGATGCCGGCCTGTTGCGCGGAAAACGCATGAAGAACTGGACGTTCTATAAGCGAGACGAATCGCGTATAGTGGAGGTCAAACGTTTGCTGGACCGTTCGGTTTGAGGCGAAGGTCGAGCGTCGTCACGGGATCGGACATGGAATTCGCATATCACGTAGTAGACGTCTTCACGTCAACGCCCTTCGAGGGTAACGCTCTGGCCGTCTTCCCGGATGCGTCCGGGCTGGACGGCGGCACGATGCAGCGCATCGCCCGAGAACTGAACTTATCGGAAACGACCTTCATCTTGCCGGATGAGTCCACCGAAGACGGCGTTCGCGTGCGAATCTTTACGCCTGCGTACGAGATGGATTTCGCAGGGCATCCCACGATTGGAACCGCGTACGTGGCGCGGCAGCTCGGGATCGTTCCGAAGGACGCCACTGCGTTCGCGCTCCGGGAAAACATCGGAAGCGTCCCAGTGCGCGTCGATGCCGGCGACGATCCACTCATCTGGCTGACGACGCCACATATCGAGGCGCTCGGCGAGTATCCTAAGGCCCGCTGCGCGTCGATGCTTTCGCTCGACGAAGGACGGCTGATCGCCGGAGTTCCCTGTGGGATGCTCTCCGCGGGCAACCCTATTCTGTACGTCGCCGTGGATACGCCGGCAACGGTGGACGGCGTGCGACTGGACGCGAACGCGTTTTTAGAGCTGGTGCGCGAACGCCGGGCGCCGACGTGCCTCTTCGTTTTTGCCCCGACCGATGCGGGCGCGTACTCGCGCATGTTTGCGCCGCAGCACGGGATCGTCGAAGATCCGGCGACCGGCAGTGCCACCGGACCGCTAGCCGCATTCATGATGAAATACGGCTTGGCGCCGAGCGCCGACGGCACGACGTTCGTCAGCGAACAGGGCGTGAAGATGGGCCGCCGCAGTCTGCTCCACGTCAGCGTGCACGGCGCGATGGGCGCCGAGGGGATCGAGGTCGGCGGACACGTCGTTCACGTCGCCACGGCGACGCTGTACCTCGATCGCGGATTAAGGTTCGTCAGCGGCTGATGCCCGCAAGCGGCACGCTGCAGCGGTCGAGATCAACGTTGGTGCTGATCCCTGCGATTCGACCCTGATTGGTCCACTGCCAGATCGTCCAGGTAGTCCACCCGGTCCCGCTCATGTCGAGCATCGACGCGTCGTTGTGCGCCGCGGGCCACGCCGGGTGGCCCGAAAAGCCGTCGTAACCGCCGAGGTAGTCGCTCCAGAACGAATAGCCGAAATAAATCACCGGCAGTTTGCCGGCCGGCAGCGTCGCGCGCAGCGCCGCATCGAAAGCCGTCAACTCGCGGATAACGTCAGCGGGCGTCCCCCCGAAGCCGGCGAGGCTATCCTGATCGACGTCAATCATCGGCAACAGCATGCCCTCGTAGCCGTTGATGAAATTTAAAAAATGCTGGGCTTGTGCCTTTCCGTCGTCCTTGGCGTAAAAGAAGTGATAGGCGCCAAAGGGAATCCCGTGCGCCTTACAGCCGTCGTGATTGGCGCGATACGTATCGTTCTCAATCGTGAGGCCGCCGGTGGCTTGAGCGAAAACGAACTGACACTTGGGGTCGTTCTTGGCGGCGGCCCAATCGATCCCGCCTTGGTAGTCTGAGATGTCGATGCCGTTGAGCATGGGCTCAAACGTTCACGCAGGAGCGTCACCCTCCCGCTTCGCCGAGCGTTGGGAATGCGTGGTCGAGGACGTCGCCGCGCGGCGCTGAATTACCGAACGTGAGCTTCTTCGAGCGTCCGGATCCCCGGCTGATCGAGAGTGCCGACCCGCCCCCGTTCGCAGCGGTCGCTCGATCGCTGAAGCGTCACGCGATTGCGTTCGCGGTCTGCTCGACTGCGGTCGCCGCGGCATATACGGCGAACGTAGAAACCGGTCTCCACGATACCGCCGCGACCCGCGGCAGCGTCGTCGCCGCCGGAGTGTACGCCCCGGTCAGCATCGTTCGCGATACGCGGGACATCCCGCACATCCGCGCTCGAAACGATCACGATCTCTACTTCGCCGAAGGCTACGCGCAGGGCTCGGATCGATTGTTCCAACTCGACTTGACGCGCCGCTACGCCTACGGCACGCTGGCGGAAGTGATGGGCGCGAAGGCGCTGCCGCTCGACGAGATGCAGCGCGCGGTCGACATCAAGGGTATCGCCGCGCGGCAGTGGGGCGCACTCGGCTTGCGCGACCGGGAGGACGTCGTCGCCTTCAGCGAGGGTGTCAACGCGGCCGCGGCGACGCAACCGCTGCCCGTCGAGTTTCGCATGCTCCTCTACCAGCCCGCGCCCTGGACGCCGGCGGATTCGCTTGCGGTTTCGATCGTGGCGTCGCTGGATCTCGCAGATTCTTGGCACGACGTCTTCGCGCGCGATGCGGTGTGGCGCCGGCGCGGCGCGCGCTGCTTCAATCGGATCTTCCCTCTCTCCGATGGCCGCTACGACGTTACTGTCGACGGCACGCCGAATGCGGAGACGGCGCCGGCTCCAGGCAACGATTGCGGCGCGGGCGGTCTCATCGCGACGACGGGACGGCACGCGATCGGCAGCAACGCGTGGGCGGCGGGCGCGGCGCGCACGGTCGACGGCGAGGCGCTCGTCGCGAACGATCCGCATCTCGACCTGACGATTCCGGGAATCTGGTACGTCGTCGACATCCGGTCGCCCGACGTGCACGCGGCCGGTGCAACGATTCCCGGCATCCCCGGCGTCGTGCTCGGCCACAACGAGAGGCTTGCATGGGCGACGACGAACGCCGAGATGGCGACGACCAGCGTCTTCGCTTCCGGGCGCCTCAATCGGACTCCGTGGGTCGTCGAACGGTTCCACGTGCGCTTCGCGCGCGACGCGAGCGCGGCGTACTATCGCACGGCGCGGGAATTCTCGGTGCCAAATGAAAACGACCGCTCGGCGATCGCCCTCGTGCGGTGGCCGATCTATGCGGAGCGACGCTCGACGCTGGCAACGGTCTTCGCGCTCGATCGCGCGCGAAACGTGAGCGACGCGTTGAGGATCCTCGCGAACTATCGGGGGTCGCCCCAGAATTTCATCGTAGCCGATCGCGGCGGCAAGATCGCGTACCACGTCGCGGGCCTGATTCCCGACGATCCGGCCTGGGGGCGCTACGTGCACCCGTCGCGCGACCTGGGCAAGAGCTTCGCAGCGATTGCATTCGCGCGGCTCCCGGCGCGCGCTCCGGCGCGCGACGCCATCTTAGTCTCTGCAAACAACAAGCCATTCGGTGCGGCCTATCCGTACCGCCTCTCCACGGAGTTCGAGCCGCCGTATCGGGCCTATCGCATCGCACAGCTATTGCGCTCGCGGGCGCATTACGACGCCGCCTACTTCGCAGCGATGCAGCTCGACACGCTCTCTCCCATCGATCGCGAGATCGCGCGCGCTCTCGTTCGATTCGCACGCGCGCACCCCGCGGAGGAGACCAGCGCGCAAGTGAACGGCCTGCTCGGTACGTGGGACGGCCGCTACGCGCCCAGCTCGCGTGCCGCCGCGTTCGAGCATGCGCTGCGGGTCGCGCTCTTCGACGAGACGCCGGCGATACGCGCGCGGCTAGCCGCGCTTGGGTCGGCGCGCGACCTTCAGACGGATTTCGGCGGGCTGCTTCCGGGCACGTTCGGCGTTCCCGGCGCCTGGCGTGATGCCGGCGGCATTCGCATCGAACATCCGCTTGCGCCGATGAACTTCGGGTTTCTCAACGGCGCGTGGCTTCCGGGGGAGGGAGACGAATACACGATTCATCTGCAGACGCCTGGATTCGCGCAGGGCTTCCGCGCGGTGTGGGATGTCGGCAGGTGGGATCGCGGTGGAATCTCGATCCCGAGCGGCGAGTCCGGAGAACCGGGCTCGCAACACTACACCGATCTCACGCGAGCGTGGATCGACGGACGGCTGCCGTCGCTGCCGTTCAGTGGCGCCGCCGTCGAACGGAGCGCAGCGAGCGTGCTCGTGCTCCTCCCAACGCAAAGGCTTTCAAAGAAGCAAGCGGACTCGCGGCCCGATCTCCCGTAGAAACCCGAGCAAGTTCCCGCGCACCGCTAAGGGTATGCTCCCTCGGAAAAGGACACGGTAAGATGCGCCACTCTGCCATCGCCCGCTTCGGCGCCTTTGTCGCCGGCGGTATGTTGCTCGTTCACTGCTCCGGCTTGTCCCAAGGAGGTCTGATGCCCCCCGCCGGAACGGCCGTGCGTCCCGTTCAGCCCGCTTCGGCCGGAGGCGCACGGAATGGACGAAGGGTGTCGTGGATGACCAAAGGCATGAACGACATCGATCTGCTCTACGTCTCCAACGCCAACGGCTTCGTCAACGTCTACCGCTTCTGGCAGCACACGCTCGTCGGTGTCCTTACAAACTTCACTCAGCCCACGGGCGAGTGTGCGGACGCAGTCGGCAATGTGTACATCGTCGATCACTCCACGTCGAAGATCTACGAATACGCGCATGGCGGCACGAAGGCGATCAAGACGCTCGACGATTCGCCCAACTCACCCGACGGATGCTCCGTTGATCACAACACCGGGAATCTCGCCGTCGCCAACGACCCGTATGGATACTACAGCAAAGGCAATATTGCCATCTGGCTTCACGCGACGGGCAAGCCGAAGATCTATTATGGGGCGTCCTATAACGACCACTTTACGGACTGCGCGTACGACGACCGCGGAGACCTCTTCACGACTAGCATCTACGGTTACTTGAGCTTTTACACGGAGTTCTTCTACTTGCCCAGGCTCGGCTCTCAGCTGCTGCTCATGAACATGCCCGGACAGCAGTCCGGCTGGGGCTACGTTCAAGGCGTGGCCTGGGATGGAAAGTACTGGATCGTCTCGATGGATAACGTTCTGTATCAGTTTACTATCAATATCAAAGCCAAGCTGATCGGCAGCGTTACTCTGAACGGGGGCTACGGAGTGGTCAGTCAAATTTCGTTCTATCGAAAGAGCTTGAAATCCCAAGCTACCCAGGTTTTGGGCGGTTCGACCAGCCAGGGTTACAAAAGCAGCGTCGTCGAGTTCTGGAAATATCCCGCGGGAGGTAATCCCTTTGCGAGTGTCACGAAGAATCTCGATCAGCCCTTCGGTACGGCGATCAGCCTCGGTGCAAATTGAAGCTGGCCATGCGCAGTTACTACGGCTTCGTTCCGCTCCTTGCCGCGCTGTGCGCGTGTAGCGGCGCTAGTGCACCGCCTGCGATCGATATGGCGCCCCAGCGATTCTCTACGTCGGTTGCAAGAGAGCCGATAGCATCGCGTCCCGATCATCACAGGCCGTGGATCTCGCCGGAGCTGGCCCGCGCGACGGCGCCCGTGCTTTTCGTCTCCGACCCTGGAACTGCCGACGTGTACATCTACAGTCTGTCGACGCTCAAACTTAAAGGCACGATCACCGGTTTCGATCAGCCGCAGGGCGAGTGCTCCGACAACAAAGGCAACGTGTGGGTGACCGACACAAATGGCCAGACGATTTACGAACTGTCCCACGGAGGTCAATTGGAAAATGCGCTCAGCGACTCCAACGGATATCCGGACGCCTGCGCCTGGGATCCCACCACAAAAAATCTCGCTGTCATGAGTCTCTTTGGTGTCGGAAGCTCCAGCGGCAACGTGCTGATTTATCCTAAGGGTTCCGGCTCGCCGACTTCCTACGCGAATCCGACCCAATACTTTTACAACTTTGGCGGATATGATACGGCCGGGAATCTCTATTTCGATGGACGCGATGCCAGCGGAACATTCATGCTATCGGAGCTGCCAAGGGGCGCGAATTCGGCCTATACGATAAAGTTGAGCGGCGGGACGATCTATTTTCCCGGCATGGTGCAGTGGGACCCTTCGAACAACAACCTGATCGTCGGAGATCAATCCTGTGCCAATAATTACGCGAGCTGCATCTATCAAGTCACGGTGAGCCAAAAAACCGGAACGATCAAGAAGCAGATCAAGCTTCAAGATTATGCGGGGAGCCAGGCGTGCGATCTCGTTCAAGGCGTGAAATATAAAAACCAAGTCGCCGGATCGGATTACGACTTCTGCGCCCACGCGACGAGCGCGACATATCTTTGGACGTATCCCACAGGCGGCGCACCGAAGCTTTACAACAAGACTACCGACGTAACGCCGGTCGGAGCGGCGATTAGCATATGACACGATCGAATTCATTCACGGTCGCGCTCGCGGCGGCGCTGCTGGCTGGATGCGCCGTCCCAACGTCCCTGCCGCAAGGCACGACGACTTTACCAGGCGTGGGGACACATGGACGCTTATCGCGGGGAGCGAGCGTTGCAAAACAAGATCTGCTCTACGTCGCAAACAGCAACGGCGAAGTGACGATCTATCGCTATTGGCTGCACTCGGTCGTCGGCGTGCTCACGACGCTCACGCAACCGATGGGCGAGTGCGTAGATGCGAAGAGCAACGTCTATATCACCGATTACGCCGCCAAAAAAATCGTCGAGTTCGCCCACGGAGCCACCAAGTCGACTAAGAGCTTCGACGACTCGCCCGATTCGCCGTACATGTGTTCCGTCGATCGGGCCAGCGGCAACCTGGCAGTCGCAAACTACAACCCCGGCTCAACTCAAGGCGATATTGCGATCTGGAGCAATGGCACAGGCAGCCCCAAGCGCTATTCCGACCCACTGGTCTACACGTTTCAGGACTGCGCCTACGACGGCGGCGGCGACCTGCTGGTCAGCAACGGCATTCCCGCCTACAAGAAGTCGGTCTACTTTGCGTGGCTGCCCAAAAACGGCTCGAAACTGATTGACATCAAGGTGCCCGGCCCGAATCCCAGCTGGGTGTGGCGGGCTGTCGAGGGGATCCAATGGGACGGAAAGTATTTCGTAATCGACGACTACTCTCTCTATCGACTTAGTCTCATCCACGGTCAAGCGTACTATGTCGGAATGACCTCGCTGGAACATCCCGGATACCCGCTTGCGATCTACGACAACAAACCCGGCTCACAAGGCACGCAGGTAGTTGGAGGTTATTCCGGAGATAGCTACAGCTGGGTCTACTATTGGCAGTACCCGTACGGCGGACCGCCGATTTATCAACTCGAGCATGGGATAGATCGACCCCTCGGCATCACGGTGAGTCTCCGCACCCAATAGCGCCGCCGCGGTAGGCTTAAGCGAACCGTTCGAGGTAGCGGCAAGCTCGCGCGTCGAAGCGTCGGGCAAGGTTAGGTTTTATGAGGTGTTTAATCTGATGCTGAATTGGCGCTTACAGGGACTTCTCGTTTCAAGTTGCCTGGCGATGACTCTTCTTGCCGCGTGCGCTCACCACGCGAACAACGTCACAACGCGCAGCGCGGGCGCGGGTGAGACCGCGGCCGGCGGCACGACGATCGTCGCGGCGGGAACCGATTACTACGGCAAACTGGAGCAGCCGATCGGCTCGAAGACCAGCAGAGACGGTGATACGTTCGCCGTTGACGAGACTCGCGCCAGCGATCCGTCGCTCAAGGGCGCGGTCATCGACGGGCACCTCGAGGGCGTCCAGGCGGCCGGTCCGATGCGCAATGCGAAAATGACGATCGTATTCGATGACATTCGCATGCCCGACGG
>Ga0210384_10009033_pt1 | contig 10338 bp, 19 predicted proteins | sample IncBWH2MmetaG_FD_160574 | JGI IMG/M metagenome (GOLD analysis project Ga0210384, IMG submission 160574) | Forest soil microbial communities from Barre Woods Harvard Forest LTER site, Petersham, Massachusetts, United States - Inc-BW-H-2-M | ecosystem: Environmental > Terrestrial > Soil >...
TCCCGATGCCCGTGCTCACGTGCCATGATGAATGTCCGCTTTCCCTAAAAGTTAAGCCCGCCTTCGCGCGCCGCGTCGGCGAGCGCCTTGACCCGTCCGTGATAAAGGTAGTGGCCGCGATCGAACACCACGTCCTTCACGCCCTTGGCAGCCGCCCGCTCGGCAACGAGCTTGCCCACCACCTTGGCGGCGCCGATATCGGCCCCGGTCTTAAGAGTGCCGCGCAGGCCCTTCTCGAGCGAGGATGCCGAGGCGACCGTCGCGCCTGCCCGGTCATCGATCACCTGGGCATAGATATGCTTGGAGGAGCGGAACACCGAAAGCCGCGGCCGCGCGCCCGCCGCCGCCTTGATGGTGCGTCGCACGCGCGCTTGGCGCCGCTCGACTTGTTTGGTCGGCATGGCCTGCTCCGTTACTTCTTCTTGCCTTCCTTGCGGAAGATGTATTCGCCGGCATATTTCACGCCCTTGCCCTTGTAGGGCTCGGGCGGCCTGAAGGCGCGGATTTCCGCCGCGACCTGGCCGACCTTCTGCTTGTCGATGCCGGTCACCACGATCTCGGTCGGCTTCGGGGTCGCGATCGTGATGCCGTCGGGGATCGGATAAATGATGTCGTGGCTGAAACCGAGCGCGATCTGCAGGTTCTTGCCCTGCAGCGTGGCGCGATAGCCGACGCCGGTGATCTCGAGCTTCTCCTCGAAGCCCTTGGTGACGCCGGCGATCAGATTGGCGACGAGCGTACGCGAGGTGCCCCACATGGCAAGCGCACGCTTGGTCTCGCTCCTCGGATCGACCTTGACGGTGCCCTTATCCATCTTGACGATGATGTCGTCGGGCACGACGAAGTGCAGGGCGCCCTTCGGCCCCTTCATCGTAACGGTTTGGCCCTCGACGCTCGCGGTGACGCCCGCGGGCACTACAACCGCCTTCTTGCCGATGCGCGACATGATGGCTCCCTTTAGAACACCGTGCACAGGATCTCGCCGCCGACATTGGCGTCGCGGGCGGCGTGGTCGGCCATCACGCCCTTGGGCGTCGACACGATCGCAACGCCGAGGCCGTTGTTGATGCGCGGCAGGTTCTTCACCGATACGTAGACGCGCCGCCCGGGCTTCGACACCCGCTCGATCTCGCGGATCACCGGCGTGCCGTCGAAATATTTGAGCTCGATCTCGAACTCGGTGCGGCCGTCGCTGCGCTCGAGCGTCGAATAATCGCGGATGTAGCCCTCGCTCTTGAGCACTTCGAGCACGCTTTGACGTAGCTTGGAGCCCGGCGTCGACACCTTCGCCTTGGTGCGGCCTTGCGCGTTGCGGATGCGGGTGATCATGTCGCCGATCGGATCGTTGAGATTCATCGAAGCTCCTCACCAGCTCGACTTGACCATTCCTGGGATCAGGCCCTTGGAGCCGAGGTCCCGGAGCGCGATACGGCTCATCTTGAGCTTGCGATAATAAGCCCGCGCGCGGCCCGTCACCTCGCAGCGATTGCGGATGCGCACGGCGGCGCCGTTGCGCGGCAATGTCGCGAGCTTGACGGTGGCCTCGAAGCGCTCTTCCAGCGGCCTCGACCGATCGCGGGCGATGGTCCGCAGCCGCTGACGTTTGGCCGCATATCGCTTGGTCAGCTTGCGCCGCCGGTTGTTCTTCTCGATCGAACTCGTCTTCGCCATTCTGTCTCCTGAGCCTCCGCGTTTGAGGATGTCGCCAGCCTCACTGCCGGAACGGGAAGTTGAACGCCGTCAACAGGGCGCGCGCTTCCTCGTCGGTGTGCGCCGTGGTGCAGACGGTGATGTCCATGCCCCAGATCTCCGCCGCCTTGTCGTAGTCGATCTCGGGGAAAACGATGTGCTCCTTGAGGCCGAGCGAATAATTGCCGCGGCCGTCGAAGCTCTTGGGATTGAGGCCGCGGAAATCGCGCACCCGCGGCAGCGCAATGTTGACGAGTCGGTCGATGAACTCGAACATCCGGCCCTTGCGCAGCGTCACCTTGCAGCCGATCGGCTGGCCCTCGCGCAGCTTGTAGGTCGAGATCGCCTTGCGCGACTTGGTGATGACGGCCTTCTGGCCGGAAATCAGCGCGAGGTCGGCGGCTGCCGATTCGACCTTCTTGCGATCGGCGACGGCCTCCCCGATGCCCATGTTGATCACGACCTTGTCGATGGTCGGCACCTGCATGGCGTTCTTGTAGCTGAACTGCTCGATGAGCTTCTGGCGCACCACGTTGTCGAACTGCACCCTGAGGCGTGGCGGACCCTTCGGCTCCGGCGGAGGCGGCGGCGCCGCTTCCGCCTTGCCGGTTTTTTCCGCCTTCCCGCCCTTGGCCTCGCCCTTTTCGCCCTTGGCCTGTTTCTGGCCCTTCTCGCCGCCGTCCGGCTTACCGCCACCTTCGGCCTTGGCGGCCTTCGGCGCCTTCGCGGCCTTGGGCTCGCCCTCCGTCTTGTCGGGCTTATCGGGCTTCTTGCCCTTTTTGTCCTTTTCCTTGTCCTGGTCAGACATCGATCTCTGCTCCCGAACGCTTGGCAAAGCGCAGCTTGCGGCCGTCGCTCGCGAACTTGAAACCGACTCGCGTCGGCTTGCCGTCCTTGGGATCGGCAATGGCGATATTCGACAGATGCACCGGCAGCTCCTTGGTGACGATGCCGCCCTGCGTGCGCGCGCTCTGGCGCTGGTGGCGTTTGACCACGTTGACGCCGCGCACGAGCGCGCGCGCCTCGGCGACCCGCACCTCGATCACCTCGCCGACGCGGCCCTTGTCGCGGCCGGTCAGCACCACGACCTTGTCGCCCTTGCGGATCTTCGCGGCCATCACAGCACCTCCGGAGCGAGCGAGATGATCTTCATGTGGTTCTTGGCGCGCAATTCGCGCGGCACCGGCCCGAAGATGCGGGTGCCGACCGGCTCCATCTGCGGATTCATCAGCACCGCGGCATTGCGGTCGAAGCGGATCACCGAGCCGTCCGGCCGGTGAATGTCCTTCCTGACCCGCACGATCACCGCCTTCATCACGTCGCCCTTTTTCACCCGGCCGCGCGGAATAGCCTCCTTGACGGACACCACGATGACATCGCCGATGGTGGCGTATTTGCGCTTGGAGCCGCCCAGCACCTTGATGCACATGACGCGTCGCGCGCCGGAATTGTCCGCGACGTCGAGGTTGGTCTGCATCTGGATCATCGGGCGCCTCTCTGTCTGGTCGAACACCCCTGCCCACCCTGACCCTCTGCCCCCGACGGGAGGAAAGGACGGGCGGGGGGTGCCCTTACTTCGCCTTCTTCTCGCCCTGGATCACGATCCAGCGCTTGAGCTTGGACAGCGGCCGATGCTCCTCGATCTGCACGAGGTCGCCGACCGCATATTCGTTGTTCTCGTCATGCGCGTAGTATTTCTTGGAGCTGCGCACCGTCTTCTTCATCTGCGGATGGGTGAAGCGGCGCTCGACCCGCACCACCACGGTCTTGGCCTGCTTGTTGCTCACCACCTCGCCCCGTAACACGCGCTTCGGCATCGTCTGCTCCTCACCTGCCCGCCGCCACGAGGCGTTTCGCCTGCGCAACCGTCTTGACCCGCGCGATGTCGCGACGGACCTCGCGCACCCGCGCCGTGTTCGCGAGCTGTCCGGTCGCCCGCTGGAAGCGCAGGTTGAACTGCTCCTTCTTGAGCTTGAGGAGCTCGTCGTCGAGCTGATCCGGCGTCATCGCCCGCAAATCTTCGCTCTTGAACATCGTCCCACCTATTCGGCAATGCGCTCGATGAAGCGCGTCCTGATCGGGAGCTTGGCGGCCGCAAGGTCGAGCGCCTCGCGCGCGACCTGGGTGGTGACGCCGTCGATCTCGAACAGGATGCGGCCCGGCTTGATCCGCACCACCCAGTATTCGGGCGCGCCCTTGCCGGAGCCCATGCGCACTTCGAGCGGCTTCTTCGACACCGGAACGTCCGGATAGATGCGGATCCACACGCGGCCGGCGCGCTTCATGTGGCGCGTGAGCGCGCGCCGCGCTGCCTCGATCTGGCGCGCCGTGAGGCGGTCGGGCTCCATCGCCTTGAGGCCGAACTGGCCGAAGGAGAGCGTCGCGCCGGAGGTCGCAGCGCCCTTGATCCGGCCCTTATGCGCCTTCCGGAATTTTGTGCGCATCGGTTGCAGCATGGCGGTTCGCCTCTTTCGACTTTCAAATGGCCCCCTCCCTAGCCTCCCCCGCTCGCGGAGGAGGAAGGGTTCTTATGCATCGCGGCGCGGGCGGCCGGCCTCGCTCTCGGCCATCCGCTTGTCCTGCGCCATCGGGTCGTGCTCGAGAATCTCACCCTTGAAGATCCACACCTTGACGCCGCAGGTGCCGTAGGTCGTGAACGCGGTAGCGACGCCGTAATCGACATCGGCACGCAGCGTGTGCAGCGGCACGCGGCCTTCGCGATACCACTCCATGCGCGCGATCTCAGCGCCTCCCAGCCGGCCGCCGCAATTGATGCGGATACCCTCGGCGCCAAGCCGCATTGCCGATTGGACGGCGCGCTTCATGGCGCGGCGGAAGGCGACACGGCGCTCGAGCTGCTGGGCAATCGACTCGGCGACGAGCTGGGCGTCAAGCTCGGGCTTCCTGATCTCGATGATGTTGATGACGACGTCGCTTGCGGTGAGATTCGCGACCTGCTTGCGCAGCTTCTCGATATCGGCGCCCTTCTTGCCGATGACGACGCCCGGCCGCGCCGAGTGGATGGTCACCCGGCACTTCTTGTGCGGCCGCTCGATGACGATCTTCGACACCGCCGCCTGCTTGAGCTGCTTGCGGAGCTCCTCGCGGATTTCCATGTCTTCGTGCAACAGCTTGCCGTACTCGTTCTTGCCGGCATACCAGCGCGAGTCCCACGTCCGATTGATCCCGAGACGCAAGCCCAGCGGATTGACCTTCTGACCCATCACCTACCTCCTAGAGCGCCGTTGTCCCGGACCGCCGGCGCTCTCGATCTTGTTTCAACGGCATTCTCCAACCACTTGGGCGTCATGCCTTCGGCGCCGCCTCGACCTCGCGAACCACGATGGTGAGATGCGAAAACGGCTTCATGACCTTGCCCGCCCGGCCGCGGCCGCGGGCGTGGAAGCGCTTGATGACCAAACCCTTGCCGACATGGGCACGCGCAACCACGAGATCGTCGACGTCAAGATCGTGGTTGTTTTCGGCGTTGGCGATCGCCGACTCCAGGCACTTGCGTACGTCCTTCGCTATGCGCTTGCGCGAGAACTCGAGATCGGCGAGCGCGGTCTGCACCTTCTTGCCGCGGATCAGCTGGGCGAGAAGGTTGAGCTTCTGCGGGCTCACCCGCAGCATGCGGGCGACGGCCTTGGCCTCGCTGTCGGCGAGGGCGCGGGGATGCGGCGGTTTGCTCATCTTGCTCCTCGCTCAAGCTGCGCCAGGCGTCGGCGCGCGCTTTGCCTTCCTGTCCGACGAGTGGCCGTGGAAGGTCCGGGTCGGCGCGAACTCGCCGAACTTGTGGCCGACCATCTCCTCGGTCACCAGCACCGGAATGTGCTTGTGCCCATTATGGACCCCGAAGGTCAGGCCGACGAACTGCGGCAGGATGGTGGAGCGGCGGCTCCACGTCTTGATCACGTCATGCCGGCCCGACGAGCGGGCGGCCTCGGCCTTCTTGAGGAGATAGCCGTCGACAAACGGACCTTTCCACACCGAACGTGTCATGGGCCTTACTTCTTCTTTTTCCGCGCATGGCGGCTTGAAACGATGAAGCTTGTGGTTCGCTTGTTGGTCCTTGTCTTCTTGCCCTTGGTGGGGAAGCCCCACGGGGTCACCGGATGACGCCCGCCGGAGCTGCGGCCTTCGCCGCCGCCCAGCGGATGGTCGACCGGATTCATCGAGACGCCGCGATTATGCGGCATGCGGCCCATCCAACGCTTGCGCCCGGCTTTGCCGATCGAGATGTTCATGTGGTCGGGGTTCGAGACCGCCCCGATGGTCCCCATGCAGCGGCCGTGAACGAGCCGTTGCTCGCCCGAATTGAGCCGGAGGATCACGTATTCCTGGTCGCGGCCGACGATCTGAGCATAGGAACCGGCGGAGCGCGCGATCTGGCCGCCCTTGCCGATCTTGAATTCCACATTGTGCACGATGGTGCCGATCGGCATGTTGCCGACCGGCGTTGCATTGCCGGGCTTCACGTCGACGCGCTCGCCGGCCACGACCGTGTCGCCCTCGCCAAGCCGCTGCGGCGCCAGGATATAGGCGAGCTCACCGTCCTCATACTTGATGAGAGCGATGAAGCCGGTGCGGTTCGGATCGTATTCGATGCGCTCGACGCGAGCCGGCTGGTCATGCTTCAAGCGCTTGAAATCGACGGTGCGCAGGGCCCTTTTGTGACCGCCGCCGCGAAAGCGCACGGTGATGTGGCTAATGTTGTTGCGCCCGCCGGACGAAATCTTGCCCCTGGTCAGCGCCTTGACCGGCTTGCCCTTGTAGAGCGCTGAGCGATCGACCAGCACCAGCTGGCGCTGGCCGGGGGTCGTTGGCTTGTAGTTCTTAAGTGCCATGGTGCCTTACCCCCTGCCTCACAGCCCTGTGGTCACGTCGATCCGATGACCCTCTTCGAGGGTGACGACGGCGTTCTTCACGTCGGAGAGTTCGCTCCGCCGACCGCGGAAATTGCGAAGCTTGCCCTTGCGGATCAAAGTATTGACGCTCTTGACCTTGACGTCGAAGAGCTTCTCCACCGCCTCCTTGATCTGCGGCTTGGTGGCGCCCGGCGCGACGCGGAACATGACCTGATTGCGCTCGGAGGCGTTGGTCGCCTTCTCGGTGATGATCGGCGAGAGGATCACATCGTAGTGGCGCGGATCGGTGGTGGTCATTTCAGTCGCGCCTCCAACGCATCGAGCGCGGCCCTGGTGAGGACCAGCGTGTTCCGCCGCAGAATGTCGTAGACGTTGATGCCCTGGATCGGCAGCACGTCGATATCGGGAATGTTGCGGGTGGCGAGGCGAAAGCCGTTATCGATCTCGGCGCCGTCGATGATAAGCGCGTTGGCAAGGCCGAGTTTCGCAAAAGCGCTCTTGAGCGCCTTGGTCTTGGCGTCGGCGACCTTGGCCTCCTCGATGAGGATAATGCCGCCGTCCCTTGCCTTTGCGGACAGCGCATGTTTCAGGGCAAGGACGCGCACCTTCTTCGGAAGGCCGATCTCATGGCTGCGCACGACCGGACCGAAGGAGCGCCCGCCGCCGCGGAACAGGTTGGCGCGGCGCGAGCCGTGGCGGGCGCCGCCGGTTCCCTTCTGCTTGTAAAGCTTCTTTCCCGTGCGCCAGATGTCGGCGCGGTTCTTGACCGCATGGGTGCCGGCGCGACGCTTGGCAAGCTGCCAGACGATGCAGCGCTGGATGAGGTCCTGGCGCGGCTCCAGACCGAATATTGAATCGGACAGGTTGACCGAGCCTTTTGCTTCGCCGTCGAGTGTCGTGATGCCGAGTTCCATGGGTCACGCTCCCCCGCCCGCCGGCGCTGCGACACCTGTCGTGTCCACCGCACCGCCCTGATCGGCTTCGCCCGCCGTGCGGAACTTGCCGGGATGCGGCACCTCCTTGGGCAGTGCCTTCTTGACGGCGTCGCGCACCCTGATCCAGCCGCCTCTCGCACCGGGCACCGCGCCTTCGACCAGGATCAGGCCGCGCGCGACGTCGGTCTGCATCACTTTGAGATTGAGCGTGGTGACGCGCTCGCCGCCGAGCTGACCCGGCATCTTCTTGTTACGAAAGGTACGGCCCGGGTCCTGGCGTCCGCCGGTCGAGCCGATCGAGCGGTGCGAGACCGACACGCCGTGGGAGGCACGCAGCCCGCCGAAATTCCACCGCTTCATGCCACCCGCATAGCCCTTGCCGATCGAGGTGCCGGTTACATCGACGAACTGACCGACGACGAAATGGTCGGCCGTGATCTCGGCGCCGACCGGGATCAGCGCCGCTTCATCGACGCGGAACTCGAACACCTTGCGCTTGGGCTCGACCTTGGCGGCGGCGAAATTGTTGCGCTCGGCCTTCGACAACGTCTTCGGTTTGCGGCTGCCGGCGCCAAGCCGCAGCGCCACATAGCCGTTCTTGTCGATGGTGCGATGCCCGACGACCTGGCAATTGGCAAGGCGGAGCACCGTGACCGGCACATGCTCGCCGGCATCGGTGAAGATGCGGCTCATGCCGACCTTCTGGGCGATCACTCCGGAACGCATCGTGTCATCCCCTACCGTTCCGGCCTAGAGCTTGATCTCGACATCGACGCCGGCGGCGAGATCGAGTTTCATCAGCGCGTCCACGGTCTGCGGCGTCGGATCCACAATATCGAGCAGCCGCTTGTGGGTTCGCATCTCGAACTGCTCGCGGCTCTTCTTGTCGACATGCGGCGAGCGGTTCACGGTGAATTTTTCGATCTTGGTCGGCAGCGGAATCGGACCGCGCACCTGCGCGCCGGTGCGCTTGGCGGTCGCCACGATCTCGCGCGTCGAGGCATCGAGGATGCGGTGGTCGAACGCCTTGAGCCGAATTCTGATGTTCTGGCCGTTCATGTCTTCGCTCCTAAGCCATGGGGCGCGGCATGCCGCGCCTCGTGACCCTCGCCTTTATTCCGTGATCGTCACGACGACGCCGGCGCCGACGGTCTTGCCGCCCTCGCGAATGGCGAAGCGCTGCTTCTCCTCCATGGCGATCGGTGTGACGAGTTCGACCTCCATCGACACGGTGTCGCCCGGCATCACCATCTCGGTGCCCTCCGGCAGCGTGCACTGCCCGGTCACGTCGGTGGTGCGAAAGTAAAACTGGGGCCGGTAGTTGGTGAAGAACGGCGTATGGCGACCGCCCTCGTCCTTGGTCAGAATATAGGCCTCGGCCTTGAACTTCTTGTGCGGCTTCACCGAACCCGGCTTGCACAGCACCTGGCCGCGCTCGACGGCGTCCTTGGCGATGCCACGCAGGAGGCAGCCGACATTGTCGCCCGCAAGCCCCTCGTCGAGCAGCTTGCGGAACATCTCGACGCCGGTGACCACCGACTTCTGGGTGTCGCGCAGGCCCACGATCTCGACTTCCTCGCCGACCTTGATCTTGCCGCGCTCGATGCGGCCGGTCACCACGGTGCCGCGGCCGGAGATCGAGAACACGTCTTCGATGGGCATCAGGAACGGCTGGTCGATCGGCCGTTGCGGCAGCGGAATGAAGGTGTCGAGGGCCTCGTAGAGCTTGAAGATCGCACCGTCGGCGATGTCGCTCTTCTCGCCGTTGAGCGCCTTGATGGCGGCGCCGCGGATCACCGGCACGGTGTCGCCGGGAAACTGGTACTTGGACAGGAGCTCGCGAACCTCGAGCTCAACGAGGTCGAGCAGTTCGGGGTCATCGACCACATCCACCTTGTTGAGGAACACGACGATCTGCGGCACGCCGACCTGGCGGGCGAGCAGGATGTGCTCGCGGGTCTGCGGCATCGGTCCGTCGGCGGCCGACACCACGAGGATGGCGCCGTCCATCTGCGCCGCGCCCGTGATCATGTTCTTCACATAGTCGGCGTGGCCGGGGCAATCGACGTGGGCATAGTGCCGGTTTTCCGTCGAATATTCGACGTGGCTCGTCGCAATGGTCAGGATCTTGGTCGGATCGCGGCGACCGGCGCTTTCCGAGGCCTTGGCGACCTGATCGTAGGACACGAAGGTCTTCGACCAACCCTTGTCGGTCGAGACCCTGGTCAACGCCGCCGTCAGCGTCGTCTTGCCATGGTCGACATGCCCGATGGTTCCGACGTTGCAGTGCGGCTTGCTACGTTCGAATTTCTCTTTTGCCATTGTCGTCTCCCGGTCTCTCCGGCCTTGTTAGCGTTTAACAATCGTGCAGGTGGGTCAGGCGTATTTCGCCTGAACCTCGGCGGCGACCGCCTGGGGCACCTGCTCGTAGTGATCGAACTGCATGGTGAAGGTCGCGCGCCCCTGCGACATCGAGCGCAACGTATTGACGTAGCCGAACATGTTGGCGAGCGGCACCATGGCGTTGATGACATTGGCGTTGCCGCGCATGTCCTGGCCCTGGATATGGCCGCGTCGCGAATTGAGATCGCCGATCACGGACCCGGTATAGTCCTCGGGCGTCACCACCTCGACCTTCATGATCGGCTCGAGCAGCACCGAATGGCCCTTCTGCAGCGCTTCGCGCAGCGCCATGCGCGATGCGATCTCGAAGGCGAGCGCCGACGAATCGACCTCGTGAGAGGCGCCATCGACAAGGCTCACCTTGAGATCGACCACCGGAAAGCCGGCGAGCACGCCGGATCCGAGAAGCGACTGCAGCCCCTTTTCGACGCCGGCGACGAATT
>Ga0210384_10009034_pt1 | contig 10338 bp, 10 predicted proteins | sample IncBWH2MmetaG_FD_160574 | JGI IMG/M metagenome (GOLD analysis project Ga0210384, IMG submission 160574) | Forest soil microbial communities from Barre Woods Harvard Forest LTER site, Petersham, Massachusetts, United States - Inc-BW-H-2-M | ecosystem: Environmental > Terrestrial > Soil >...
ATCTTTACGCCGTCTCTGCCGACGGTGGCGCCGCGCGCGTCCTGACCCCGGGCGCATTCGAAATCGAATTTGCTGCCGTCGCCAAGGACGGCCTGAGCATCGTGTACTCCTCCAACGATGGCGATGCGGACCGGCGGCATTTGACGCGCCTCGATCCCGGCACCGGCAAGCTGCACGCGATGACCCGCGGCAGCGGCATCGAAACCCAGCCTGCCATTCTCGCCGATGGCGCGAGCGTTGCATTTCTGCGCGCCAATGCGCATGTCCCCGCCCATGTAGCCCTCGTCAAGGCGGATTCGAAGCCGGTGGATTTTCCGGCCGAGGGGTTGCCGGCGGATTTTCCCGGCCCGCAGCTGGTGGAACCGCAGTCGGTGCGGCTGCCGGAGCGCGCGGGTGTCGCGGCGCACGGCATCTTGTTTCCGCCCTCATCCGGGAGAGAACGCCATCCCGCGCTGGTGTTCATGCATGGCGGCCCGGTACGCCAAATGCTGCTCGGCTGGCATTACATGGACTACTACAGCAACGCGTACGCCATGAATCAGTATCTGGCGAATGCCGGCTACGTGGTGCTGTCGCTCAACTATCGCGCCGGCATCGGCTACGGCCTGAACTTTCGCGAGGCAGAGAAAAGCGGCGCGAGCGGCGCCAGCGAGTACAACGATTTGCTGGCGGCGGCGGATTATTTGCGATCGCGCCCCGACGTCGATCCCAAGCGGATCGGCCTGTGGGGCGGCAGCTATGGCGGCTACCTCACCGCACTCGGACTCGCGCGCAACTCGGACATTTTCAAGGCCGGCGTGGATTTGCACGGCGTGCATGATTGGTATCACTGGACTCTGGCGCAGCGCGATTTCCATCCGTTCTATGCGGCGGATGCGACCCCCGCGCAAATCGCCACCGCCATCGCCGCATCGCCGATCGCATCTCTCGACCAATGGCGCTCACCGGTTCTGATCATTCAGGGCGACGATGACCACAATGTCGCTTTTTCCGAGTCGGTGCGTCTCGCCGAAGGCTTGCGCGATCGGGGCGTCGATTATTCGGAGCTGATCTTTCCCGACGAAATCCACGGGTTTCTGCGTCACGAATCCTGGCTGCGCGCCTATCACGCCGCCGCCAAGTTCTTGGATGCCCACCTCTAAGGGGTCTGCCCCAACAGGCGGACGAAATCCTCCACCTCCGTGAGCGCAGCCTCGCCGACGAAGCGCATGGTTGCCAACGATCGGGCTCCGGCCTCGGCATGTCCTGAACCGCACGCATCCTCAAGGACGATCGGAATGAATCCAAGATCCGTCGCCTGGCGCACGGTGGGCTCGATGCCGATTTCCAGTGCGATTCCGCAAATTGCCACGCCGCGGATTCCACAATCCCGCAAAGCGAAGGACAGCGGTGTGCCTTCGAAGGCCGACATGGCGAGCTTGTCGAGCACCAGTTCGTCTGCAGTCGGCTGCAATTCCGGCACGATACTCGATGCGGGCGCGTCGCGCAGGAACCAGGGCTTGACGAGCGCCGGATCGTCGGTTTTTTGCCACGCCATTGCGCTCCTATACTGCGTCGCGCCCATCCAGGTCCTAGGGCAGGACAGATGTCTAGTAAAGACCACCCGCATGCCCGCGCGGCGCGCCGCCGCCAACGCCGCCGCACAGCGCTCGGTAACACGTTTCCCGTCGGCAATCTGACGGCAGATGCCAACCTGCATGTCATAGACCAGGAGCGCGCAGCACTTGGGATCGACCAGATCCGCGAGGTTCGTTGGGATATTCAACCCATAGATAAGTTTCATGGGGGTCACCTCGATTCAAGGTCAGGCACGCACGGTCATCGCGAGTATGCATGAGTCGATCAGCGTTGTTGAGAACCGCTTGGTGTCCAAATAAAGGAGCCACATCGGCGCGCCTCGATCAACATTCGGGGTGCTGCGCCGCCAGCAATTGGCGAGCTTGGAGCTCATCGACCTCGACTTCAGCCGCCGGCGTGCCCATTGCGCTCCGACTTGCGCCTCATTGCGCTCTGGGTCGTGAAAAGCGGTTCTGCTGCCAGATGGATTTAATGACCTTGCCATTGGCGCTCGGCGGAACGAACGCCGCGGTGAGATTCGGCGGCACGGCCATGCCGCTTGGCGGAACGGGACACGTGCCGTTCGATTGGTAGCTCAAAGCGGAGGCGAGCACTCCCTCCGCGCCGTCTCCCAACGCATGGCTGAAGTCGTCGGCCACCGAGCAGCCGGGCAGCAGTACACCTTCGGTCGCCACGGTGTTTTGCGGTGTAAAGCCGTCGGGGTAGTTGCCGAATCCCTGCGCGTTGATTCCGCGGAACTGAATCGAGAAGTAGGTGACGCCACAGTTGTCGGCGGGGTAAAACCCGTATGGCTTGCCGCACGTCGTCGACCCGATTTCAATCACTTGAACATTCACGCCGCGCAGACTGTTGATGATGGATTCGCTCGCCGAGCAGGTATTTGCGGTCGTGAGCACAAATACCCGCGCCAAGTTCAAGGATGGCAGGGCAACGCCTGCAGTCGTTGAGAACCCCTGAGTGGTGGCATGAAAACCCACCGGCGCCAATGTTGCACCCGTCACGGGATTGACGCTGGGATGCTTGCTATTGAATTGCTGTAGCTCGAAGGTCTGTCCGCTCGTCGGGCCGGGTCCGGCGATCATGTACGCGACTTCACTGGCGATGTCCACGTATCCGCCGCCGTTGTAGCGAATGTCCAGCACCAAGTCGTGCACGCCCGCGCTCTGCAATTGGGAGAACGCGGCGACGAGTTCGCCTTCGGCGGTGCCGATATGATCGTTGAACAGCATGTAGCCGACGAGACTGCCGTTCGGTGCGGTGATGGTGTGGACGTTTTGCACCGGCGTGATGGTCACGTTGGCCGACGTCATCGCGAAGGTACGGGGCGTCGTCGCGCCGGCATCGAGGACTGAAAAGGTGTGGGACTCTCCGACCGTTTGCGGACTCAAGCCGGCATTGAGTATGTCGATGCTGGCCTGATCGGTGGCGTTGATCAGATCGACGCCGTCAATGGATAGGAGCTTTGCGCCGCGCGCCAAACTCGCCGGCGCCATGGTCGCGCCCGACCCCGGCTCTGTGTATGACACGATGACCTCCCGCGGGGGCGTCGCCGCAATCACCACGAAGTTCGCACCGTAGCCTGCCTGTACGCCGGACTGCGACAATTGCTCCCACGTGGATGTCTGGTAGGTGAAATGGAATCGGTCCTCCGGCTTGCCGGACGCCGTCGTCTGCGTGGTTTTCAAGACATCGAAGTAGGCGGCGTCGGTCGCGAAGGTTGCCGGATTCTGGTCGGTCACCTGATCGAACCATAGGTACAAGTCGTTATTCCATGAGCGCAGCCAGTTCAGCTCGTCGAGCAACGTCCCCTGCACGTCGGGATAAGGCTTCTGCGTCCCCGGATCGACGCCGGATCGCGGCGTCACGCACATGGCGGCAAAGGTTGATTCCGGCGCGAATTGGCCCTGCACCCAACTCGTCGGGGGAGGTGGGGTGGGCATGCTGGTCGGGGCGCCGCCGCCGCCGCAAGAGATGAGGATCAGGGCGAGCGGCAACAGGGCAAGCAGCTGTCGGGCATTGCTCCCGCGAAACATAGGCAACATCCTTATTCAACCCTGATTCCCTGAGCATAGTGTAATCCGCGCGGCCGCCTTGTTATGGAGGTCACACTACGGCTTGTGTCCTCGACGAACCTGCACGGGACAGCTCAGTGGCGCTTGATGTTCACCAGCGAATCAATCCGTCCTTTAATACCCCGCGAAATCTGTTGACCGAGGGTGCCGAACTCAGAGATGACATCGATATTCATGACGCGGTCATGCTCATCAGTGACCCAGAGCGCACTGAGTGCGCAGCCCTCTTCCTTCACGAACAGCTTGCCTTGTCCATTGGCCCAAACTCGCGAGCCCTTGGCCCGCTGTGCCAGCGCCGTCGCTCGCACAATCGCGATGGCCGCACTCAATGAGAGAGGCCCGACCCGTTGCTCTTCGTCGTAGGCGCGCACATAGAATTGCATCGGAATCCCTCCAGATCTCGAAGTGCACAACGCCCCAGCTGATTATAGGTGGACAAGCCGAGCGACGTGCCTCGTCTCAATTTGCCGACAGGAAGGGGTTCTTGGGATCAGGGCACCAATACGGCGGCGCCCTCGAAGCGTCCGTTACGAAGATCGGCCAGCGCCTCATTGGCGCGCTGCAACATGTAGGGTGTCGTTTTCGTGACGATGCCGATCTGCGGCGCCAATCGCAGGAAATCGCGGCCGTCTTGCCGCGTTAGATTGGCGACCGACAGCACCTGCCGCTCTCCCCACAGGAGATCGTAAGGGAACCGTGGTATATCGCTCATGTGGATGCCGGCGCACACGACCCGGCCGCCTTTGCGCACGGCTTTGAGGGCCAATGGAACCAGGTCGCCCACGGACGCATAGATGATCGCCGCATCGAGCGGCTCCGGCGGCATCTCATCGGAACCGCCCGCCCAGTCCACGCGCAAGCTGCGAGCGAACGCTTGCGTCGCCAGATCTTGCGGACGCGTGAAGGCAAACACCGAGCGGCCCTGCCATTTGGCGACTTGCGCAATAATGTGCGCCGCCGCACCGAATCCATAGACACCCAATCGCGTGGGTTCGCCCGCCAAAACCAGCGATCGCCAGCCGATGAGGCCGGCGCACAACAAGGGCGCCAGCGACACATCATCGCCGGCCTCGCCGAGCGGGAATGAGTAACGCGCGTCGGCGATAACCGCGTCCGCATACCCGCCGTCCCGGGTGAATCCGGTGAAAAGGGGGCGATCGCAGAGATTTTCCCGACCGGCGATGCAATATGGGCATACCCCATCGGTGTACCCCAACCACGGAATACCGACGCGTTGACCGATCTCAAGACCTTGTACCTCCGCGCCGAGCGCATCCACGCGCCCGACGATTTCGTGGCCCGGAATGATCGGGAGTTTCGGCCCCGGCAGATCCCCATCCACCACGTGCAGATCAGTACGGCACACGCCGCACGCGCCGACTTTGACCCGAATTTCATTCCGGCCGGGGAGCCGATCCGGCATTTCGGTCCACTGCAGCGGCGTTTTCAATTCGTTCAGCACCATTGCGCGCATGTTGGTCACCTCGTGTGGATGCGCTTCGCGCGAAGCTCAGTATTGCACTCCCGTAGGAATTCGCGGAAGTCGTGGGGATGGCGTTCAGCGCAGCGTGTTGACGGTAACTACACAGAGAGGGTACTTTGTACTGCAAAGTTACTGCCGTCATGGTGCGACGGTGCAAGGTGTACGCGATGCGATTATTGGCATGGTTGCTACTAGGGTTTCCGGCCCTGGCTTGCGCCGCGGGCGGCCCGCTGGGAATCGATTCCGAGTTGCCGCTTGATCAGAGCGGCATCTGGGCGCGCAAATACCAAACCGGTCTCGAGAACGCGGTGATCGCGACCGAATTGGCAGGAGCGTTGTGGTTGGGCAACGACGACAAATTGGGGCATACCTTCTGGCAGGCGATCGATGCCTCCACGATTTCTGGCATCAGCGCGCAACTTTTGAAATACGGATTCAGCCGGGCGCGCCCGACCCAGGGCGACAATCCCAATCAATGGTTCAAAGGCCGATGCTGTCAGAGTTTTCCGAGCGGTGAAGTGACCCTTCAAGCGAGCTTCGTCACGCCCTTGATCATAAATTACGCCAAAGGGGATCCCTGGATATGGTCGTTGGCGCTGTTGCCGGTGTATGACGCTGTCGCGCGCCTCAAGAGTCAGGCGCATTGGCAAACGGATGTGATTGCGGGCGGCTTGCTGGGCGCGGGAATCGGCTACTGGACGACAACGTGGAAGACTCCGCTGTCGGTCCAGATGCTGCCGCGCGGCGTATCCGTCGGATTTAACAAGCGCTTTTGAACGCCCGTCACGACAGCCCATGAACGCGCCGCAAGACGCTCCAGCGACTGACGCATGGTTCAATTGGCTGCTCCACGAGCGCCATGGGGATGATTCTGATTACGCGCGCGTCGTTCGGGAGACCGTGGCGCGTTTTGTCGATCGCGTGCTGGACGGCGCGCGGCTGTTCGCGGATATGACCTTGGTCGACATCGGCACGGGCGACGGTGTGGTCGGCCTGCGAGCCATCGAACGCCTTGGCGAACACATCCGCGTCGTATTCACCGATATTTCCGCACCCCTGCTGCAACACACCGAACGGCTTGCGAAGCAGCGAAATGTGGTGGCGCAATGCAGATTCCTGCACTGCGCCGCGGATAATCTGACCGCCATCGCCGATTCAAGCGTGGATACCGTTGCGGCGCGAGCGTCGGTCGCCTATGTCGCCGATAAAGCGGCGGCATTTCGGGAATTTCATCGCGTGCTCAAGCCGGGCGGCCGAATTTCGCTTGCCGAGCCCATCATGCAAGACGAGGCATTTGCCGCCAGGGCGCTCAAGAAGGCGGTGGAGGCGCGAAACGACCGGTCGGCCGACGGCTTCTTGCCGCTGCTGCATCGTTGGAAGGCAGCGCAATTTCCCGACACCGAGGAGGGCTGCGCGAGCAACCCATTGGTGAATTTTTCCGAGCGAGACTTGCTCAATTTGGCGCGAGGCGCCGGCTTCAGCGAGATTCACCTGCAACTGGCCATCGATGTCACCGCCCCACTGAACCGATCATGGGATGTGTTTGTGAACAGTTCGCCGCACCCCTGGGCGCCCTCCCTGCAACGCATTTTGACTGAACAATTTTCGCGGGACGAGCGGCGGCTGTTTGAATCGGTTCTGCGGCCGACGGTTGAAGCGGGCAAGAATCCGACCATCGACCGGATCGCCTACGTGATCGCGATCAAGTAGATGTCAGAGCAACTACAAATTCGGCCAAGGTTGCGAAAGGGATTTGGTTTGTTCTTGGGCCATCGGCCACGAGAGCCGGTTCGCGCCATATTTAGAGCAATTCGGCCGATTACTGATTTCCAAACCAACTTAGAATATGATTGACTCCAGGCCAACCTAAGGAAGGGATTCGAGATGCCTATATCGAGCGCTCGCTCGCCGGCAAATCGCAGGAAAGCGGCAACATACTCCAAGCTGAGAAGTGGTTGATGGGACAGTTTTCCGACGTTTTGGAAACTGACGCGCCGAATAGCCGACGGGTTGCGAACACGGAATCTCGGCGGATGGCTGCTTTGCAGCGAATCGCAACCCACAGACTATTCAGCGACCCGGCCCTCACCGTGTTTGTCGCAGGCTCTATGGGAAGATCCGAAATGGGAGTGAGGTCTGACCTGGATCTCTTCTTGGTCTCGTTAAAGAGCTGCGACGAGCTGCAGCAGAAAGCGCTCATTGATTCGCTGGACTCTCTGAACGAGAGCTTGGGATATGCTCCGTTTAGCAATCGTCGATATGTGAAAGTCTATGAGCTCGGTGAACTCCTCAGGAATACCGGGTCACCACAAGATGATACCGAGAATTGTTTCACGGCTCGGATGTTGCTCCTTCTTGAGTCGCGAGTGTTGGCAAATGAGGAAACCTATTTGCAAGTGCTGGACCAAGTATTGAGTCAATACTTTCGAGATGAGCGCGGCAAAGCGTCATATCGACCGCTGTTCCTCCTGAATGATGTACTTAGATATTGGAGGACTCTGTGCCTAAACTATGAGGAACTGCGACATGATCGAGACCGACCATGGTGGAAGAAAAATATAAATCTAAAATTTAGCCGGATGCTTACCGTATTCGCAACCGTCGCAACGTTAACCGTACAAGAGGTCCACAGCAAAGTGGATTTCAGGCCGATGTGCGATTTGACCCCGATTCGAAGGTTAGCTTTTGCGTTGGATCGCCTGGACGACAAATCGTTGATACCACGTTTTCGGGAATTCCTCGCCGATTATGAGCAATTTCTCTGTTGGAAAGAGGATGAATCTCTTGATGCAAGGGTCCGAGAAGATCAATTCAAACAATCGGTTAGAACATCGGCGGACCGATCCAGTGATTTCTTGTACGATGCGTTGATGAATGATCGAATCCCTCAGGCACGAAGAAAATTCTTGGTGATCTGATGGCCAAATCGTTCGTTTTTCTAGAGATTTCCGACGCGGAAATTAGTGCTTTGATCTACGGCATTCGTGCAGTGGCAATGACATCGCCTGCTAAGAACGCACCACACATAACAGTACGCGGTCCTTACAGTCGTCCCGTTTCCAGAAAGGAGATTCTGCGGTATGGGCGAATTCTTTCGCCGCATCCTGTAGTCCTTGAAGGAATTGGTGCGTTTCAATCAAATGATCGCACCACAGTCTACATGAAGGTTCAACATCCAAACCTGAGACAGATATGGTGGAAGCCGGATTACCCGATCAGGGAATTCGGCTTCAATCCTCACATAACTTTGTACGAAGGGAAAGATGCCGATCGAGCAAATCGACTCCAGACATTCTTGCGTCGAGAAGAGATAAAATTGCTTACGTCGGAGTTTTCCGTTTTGCCATACGTTTCGGATCACAAGGACTTATTTCCTCAGACTGAAGGCAAGGAGCGGTTATTCCTGTCACTAATTAATCGCGGCCTTGTGCGCGCAGATATTTTAGTGAGACTCGAGCGGGCTCTTGGTCACGCCCAACAGGCGGCCTAGCGAACTGGCCCGATTCTGAGGAGCTAAGGTCACTGCCCGGCGCCGGGCGAGTCCTTAATTCTTGTTGCCACGATCCGCGTTGTACGCTGCCGACAAGGTTCCCTTCGCGGTCGCTATGGGTAGTAGCGTCGGGTAGAACTGCACGAATGTATTGTCGACCGCGGCGTGAGCGGCGTGGCACGCATAGCAATCGGCGGTTCGAGGAATCATCTTGGCGAGCTTCTCGCTGCCGAAGCCGAAGAAAGCCCAGCCTTGCAAATGCGCGCTGTCCTTTACGTGGACTTCCCGGCCCATGACCTCGGTGCTTTGATAATTGCCGCTTTTGTTGATCGAGCCTTTGTCGATCGCGCCGCGCACTTCGAGCACCAACATGGTCTTGTCAGGCCAGGTGCCGGTGGCAAGAAACGCCTTGTAAGCACCGGGCTCGACGAACACGTTGTCGAACATATGATGGCCCATCATTGCCATCGGGCTGTACGACATGTCGAAGCCCGAACTCAAATAGACCCACTCCCGATAGTCCTCCGGCAGCGCCAATCGGCCGTCCTCGGTGTAAACCGGGCTGCGGACAGCGGTTTCGGTGGATTCGCTCAGGGCAAGCGAGCAAAGCAGCGACAAGGCGGTGGCGGCGATCATTTTGATGTTCATCGTGCGAGTATGCCCATGGTGTGTTCGCCGGACCAGCCTGCTCGCTGCAGCCAATCGATGATTCGCTGCATTGATGCGCCGGCCTCGCCGGCAGGGAGTACGATCCGAAATACATGGAAACCGCGGGCAATCGCCAAAACTCGTATAGCTGGTTGACCGTCTTGCTCTGGGCAGGGCTCGGAATCTTGGACGCCGCCCAGAGCGTGTTCTCGATGCGCCAACAGGGCATGCATCACTCCTGGGTGAAACTGTTCATCGTCCAAACGTTTGTCTGGCTGCCGTGGGTCCTGGTCACGCCCCTCGTCATCGATCTTGGGCGCCGATTTCCGCCGGCATGGAAGTCGCCGCGAAGCTGGCTGCCGCATCTTGGCCTCATCGCTACCATCGTTGTCGCGGCCGCTGCCTGGGCGTCGGCCCTCGAAGTGCTCATGCAGCCGTGGCTACCGGACTTTGAAACGCGTGATTTCCTGGCAACCTGGCCCACGAAGATCTGGGCCGGCGTCTTGCCGGCGGTCATTTTGTACATCGTCATTCTGGCGGTTACTTACGTGCTCGATTCGAAAGCGAAGGTGGCCGCACAGCAGACCGACACGGCGCGTCTCAACGCGCAACTGTCCCTTGCGCAGTTGGATGCCTTGCAGCGCCAGATCGAACCGCATTTTATCTTCAACGCGCTCAATTCCATCGCGGGATTGGTGCGTGAGCAGAAGAGCGATGCGGCGGTAAGCATGATCGTTGCGCTCGGCGATTTCTTGAGGCGAGTCGCGGGGAGTTCCCAAGTCCCGGAGGCGTTGCTGGCGCAGGAGGTCGAGTTCCTCGAGAAGTATCTGCAGATTCAACAGGCGCGCTTTTTAGGTAGGCTCAAGCTGGACATGCAGGTACCCGATGAACTGCGCAAGGCGAAGATACCGAGCCTGATCCTGCAACCCTTGGTCGAGAATGCCATAAAGCACGGTATCGCGCAGCGGGCCCAGGGAGGAGAAGTGCGCGTCGCCGCCTCGCGTTCGGACGGCCTGCTTCATTTGAGCGTGTATAACGACGGTCCGCTGCTGGATCGGGACGGATGT
>Ga0210384_10009035_pt1 | contig 10334 bp, 10 predicted proteins | sample IncBWH2MmetaG_FD_160574 | JGI IMG/M metagenome (GOLD analysis project Ga0210384, IMG submission 160574) | Forest soil microbial communities from Barre Woods Harvard Forest LTER site, Petersham, Massachusetts, United States - Inc-BW-H-2-M | ecosystem: Environmental > Terrestrial > Soil >...
GTGCTGGACCATGTGCCTTTCGACTGCAAGCTGGTGGCCGACGAAACCTTCGGCCCGGTGTCGCCGGTGATTCGCTGCAAGGACATCGCCGATGCGATCCGGATCTCCAATTCAACACCGTACGGCCTGTCGTCGTCGGTCTGCACCAACCGCCTGGATTACATCACGCGCTTCGTGCGCGAACTGGAAGTCGGCACGGTCAATGTGCGCGAGGTACCCGGCTACCGGCTGGAGCTGACGCCTTTCGGCGGCATCAAGGATTCCGGCCTGGGCTACAAGGAAGGCGTGCTGGAAGCGATGAAGAGCTTCTGCAATACCAAGACCTATTCGCTGCCCTGGGAGTGAGCCGCTCATGAGCCTCAGCATAGCCGACATCGTGACCCTGTTCCAGCGCAGGGGCCACGAGCAATACGACGGCGAGCCGGTCACGCAGCTGCAGCACGCACTGCAAACGGCCAGCTTCGCCGAAGCTGCCGGCGCCGGCAGCGAGCTGATCACCGCCTGCCTGCTGCACGACATCGGCCATCTGCTGCATGAGTTCGGGCCGACGCCGACCAGCCAGGGCAAGGACGACGTGCACCAGTATCGCTGCCTGCCCTTTCTGCGGCCCCTGTTTGGCGCGGCAACGCTGGATGCGATCAAGCTGCACGTCGATGCCAAGCGCTACCTGTGCGTCGAAGAAACAGGCTATTTCGATACGCTGTCGCCCGACTCGCGGCGCAGCCTGGTCTTGCAGGGCGGCATTTTCACCGCCGAGCAAGCCGCCCGGTTCGCCGCCCTGCCGCACGCAGCGGCGGCCATTTCCTTGCGGCGCTGGGACGATCGTGCAAAAATCGCCGATGGCCGCACGCCCGGGCTACCGCATTTCGTCCCCTACATGGAGGATGCCGCACAGCGGCACGCCATGGCTGTAAGAAGTTGCGTAATTTCCACGTTGTAGCTGTAGCATCCATGTTGTTTAGCGCATCCTCACAGGAGAACTTACCATGTTGATCGGCGTACCCAAGGAAATCAAGAATCACGAATACCGCGTTGGCCTGACACCCTCCAGCGTGCATGAAATCGTCGGCCACGGCCACCAGGTGCTCGTCGAGCGACAGGCCGGCGCTGGCATAGGCGTTAGCGATGCCGACTACCAGGCGGCCGGCGCGCAGATCGTGGCCAGCGCGGCTGAAGTCTTCGCCCGCGCCGAGATGGTGGTCAAGGTCAAGGAGCCGCAAGCCGCCGAGCGCGCGCAGCTCAGGCCCGGGCAAATCCTGTTCACCTATCTGCACCTGGCGCCCGACCCGCAGCAGACCGAAGACCTGGTAAAGAGCGGCGCCGTATGCATCGCCTATGAAACGGTGACCAGCGACCAGGGCGGCCTGCCGCTGCTGGCGCCGATGTCGGAAGTGGCCGGCCGCATGTCCATCCAGTGCGGCGCCCGCTGCCTGGAAAAATCCCAGGGCGGCCGCGGCATGCTGCTGGGCGGAGTGCCGGGCGTGGCGCCCGCCAAGGTAGTGATACTCGGCGGCGGCGTGGTCGGCTCCAATGCCGCGATGATGGCGATAGGGATGGGGGCAGAGGTGGTCGTCCTGGACCGCTCGCTGGAGGCGATGCGCTCGCTGGTGCGCCAGTTCGGCTCGCGGCTGCAAACCGTGTATTCCACCAGCGATGCGGTCGAACAGCACGTGCTGTCGGCCGACCTGGTCATCGGCGGCGTGCTAATCCCCGGCGCGGCGGCCCCCAAGCTGGTGACCCGTGCCATGATCGGGCGCATGCGCGCCGGCGCCGTGGTGGTCGACGTGGCGATCGACCAGGGCGGCTGCTTCGAGACCTCGCACGCCACGACGCACGCCGAACCGACCTACGTCGTCGACGGCGTAGTGCATTATTGCGTGGCCAATATGCCGGGCGGGGTGCCGCGCACTTCCACCTATGCGCTGAACAATGCGACCTTGCCGTTCGTGCTTGCGCTGGCGGACAAGGGCTACCGGCGCGCCATCCAGGATGACCGGCACCTGGCCAACGGGCTCAATGTGTATCGCGGCGACATCACCTGCAAGGCCGCCGCCGACGCCCTGGGCTATCCGTACAAGTCATTTACCCAGGCCATGAGCTGAACGGCGGTTTACTATTAGGGCTTACACAAATATGAGGCGTCACGGGCCACATCGTCGTCCTTGCGAAAGCGGTGACCCATTGTCGATTTAGGCAAAAAATGGATTCCCGCTTTCGCGGGAATGACGTGGTGAGTCTGAATTCCCTGCCCGAGATAGTTCTGCGTAAAGTCCCAACCATTTAAGCCGGGCGCAACCGGGGTTCATGCATTGCCGTTGCTGCCAGGGCAGCGCGACCCAGCCCCGGTTGGCGCCCAGGCTACCCTAGACAAGTTCTGAGAAAACAATTCTTTCACCACCATCAACAGGTATCTGCCCCATGCGCCCTTTCTGGATAGAACAAGCCCTTTTTAACGATGGCGCCGATGCGATGCTGGCGCCGGCCCTGCAAGGGGCGCACCAGGCAGACGTCTGCATAGTCGGCGGCGGTTTCACCGGCCTGTGGACGGCGATCCAGTGCAAGCAGCAAAATCCAGCGCTGGACATCGCGATCATAGAAAGCGATTTATGCGGCGCCGGCGCCAGCGGCCGCAACGGCGGCTGCCTGCTGACCTGGTCGGCCAAATTTTTTACGCTGCGCCGCCTGTTCGGCGAGCCGGAGGCAATCCGGCTGGTCAAGGCATCGGAAGCGGCGGTGCAGCATATTCACGATTTTTGCAAGGCGCACCGTATCGACGCCGAACTGCGCATGGACGGCACGCTGTATACGGCCACCAATGCGGCGCAGATCGGCGCGATGGCGCCGGTAATGAAAGGGCTGGAAGAATGCGGCATCATCTCTTACCATGACTTGCCGCCGGCAGAAGTGGCGCGCCGTTCGGGTTCGGCGCTGAACCTGGCGGGCGTGTTTTCGCCGATCGCCGCCACGGTACACCCCGGCAAGCTGGTGCGCGGCCTGCGCCGGGTTGCGCTGCAGATGGGGATACGGATTTATGAACGCACGCCCATGCTCGACTTCATCAAGGGCGACCCGGTCACCGTGCGCACCCCGGCGGGCAGCATACGGGCCGGCAAGCTGGTGCTGGCGATGAATGCCTGGATGGCCAGCCACTTTGCCCAGTTTGAGCGCACTATTGCCGTCGTTTCCAGCGACATGGTGATTACCGAAAAATGCCCGGAACTGCTGCAGCAAATTGGCCTGACCGACGGCGTGTCGGTGCTCGATTCGCGCACCTTCGTGTATTACTACCGCAGCACCGCCGACGGCCGCCTGATGCTGGGCAAAGGCGGCAATACCTTTGCCTGGCGCGGCCGGGTGGCGCCGGTCTTCGATCAAAAATCGCCGTATGAAGCCCAATTGACGGGCAGCTTGCATACCTTCTTCCCGGCCCTGCGCGAAGTACCGATCACGGCCAGCTGGAACGGGCCGTCCGATCGCTCGGTCAGCGGCTTTCCGTTTTTCGGCAGGCTGGACGGCGCATCCAACATCTTTTACGGCTTCGGCTATTCCGGTAACGGCGTAGGCCCGACTTATATGGGCGGCCAGATTCTGTCTTCACTGGTGCTCGGCCTGGACAATGCATGGACCCGCAGTCCGCTCACGCAAGGGCCGCTGGGCTATTTCCCGCCGGAGCCCTTGCGCTACCTGGGTTCGCTGATGGTGCGCAATGCGATACGCCGCAAGGAACAGGCTGAAGATGAAAACCGGCAACCCTGGCTGATTGACAAGCTGCTCAGCAAGTTCGCCAACGCGGCCGGCAAAGCCGACAAGACCTGAGGCGAAGTAGCTGGCAAGAATTGCGCAGCAGGCCGGCCCATCAATAAGCCGCGAGGCAGGCCAGGTACTGACACAGGCGGCTCATTTTCAAACAAATTGATATTTATTCATTGTCTAATAAACAATGTTACTATGGTCGTGCATTCAGGCAAATTGAAGTAAATTTAACATATGTAAGCTTTTTGAAATTACCAAAAAAGCAACAAAATCCGAATAATATATTTGTCAATATATAGCAGTAAGCTATCGCAAGACTGGCTTGCCATATAGCTTTGCGATCACTTTTCTACGCAGTAACGCATCTAAATAATCTTCTGGTTTATTTTACATTCTCTAACAATATTCCGTAATTGGAACTTAGTAAATTGCAATATTGCAGATACAATAAAATCGTTGATCCAGTGCCACTAGCGGAGTCAACAGTTTTATCCAAGAGTAAACATCGACTTATAGCGAGGTAATTATGACAACATTGATGGATCTTGATTCTGATGACATCAAGTACGATCCCAACCATCTGCTGGATACGCTGATCAAGCAACTGCACCTGAAAAACGATGCGGCACTATCCAGGGCGCTGGAGGTTGCACCTCCGGTTGTCAGTAAAATCCGGCACCGGCGCTTGCCGGTGGGCGCTTCCCTGCTGATACGCATGCACGAAATCAGCGACCTCAGCATCAAGGGCTTGCGCGAACTGATGGGTGACCGGCGCACAAAGTTCCGGATCAGCGACAAGCAGTTCAAACCCAAGCAGGACAGCGCCAGCGCTGCAATGCATTGACCTTGCGCGGGTCGATCCACAAGGACTGATGCACTTGCCGGGGTATTTGCCCAATCAGCCGCTGATTTTTTTTTGGCGGATGGCGCCAGCGTGTGACTCAGTCCTGTTTTTCCTTCCTTTATTTGCCTGGACAGGTACGTATACGAACTTGTGCCAGACTATGGCTCCCGCAACCCCTTCCGAGGCAAGTTGCTCATTGCCAGCGCTCACCGTAGCAGCCGTTGTCACCGCCAGTATTGCTGCGCGCAAGCGTACGCCTGCCGACGCCGGTCCGCAATGCAGCTATAGCAAGCGCTCTCATCGTGCAGCCTGTGCCGGGCCTGGCTGATGACAATGGGCCAACAGGACCCGTCATTCCATATCGTAAATAAAAAAAGCGTTCGAAACCCTATGAGTTTCGAACGCTTTTACGGCAAGAAATCTCCGCCAGACATCCTCCGTGCAACACGACCAAAATCCGCGATTGCTTGAGCGCTAGCGAAAAAATTTTACCTCGCCCCCTGAAAAGACGGCCATGCTCCCGCTTACTTTTTCCTGGCGTTCTTGTTCGCCGCCTCGGCCGCAAGTTTCATCTCGTGTTCGGCTTCGGCCAGCAATTTTTCCGCCTTGGCCGCATGGCCGCCCATATCGTATTCGTTGGCGGCCTGCGCTGCTTTCAGCTTTTCAATTGCATGCGTCGTGTCTTCGCGCGCAGCGATGATGTTCGGGTGCCCGGCTTCAGGCCCGGCGATCGCCGCGCCGCCAATCAAGCCGGTTCCCAATGCAAAGGCAATTCCATAAACAGCTGTTTTCATATTTCGCTCCAAGTGGTCCCGACAGCGGGAGTAATAACATATCAGGGTATTCGATTGGACATCTAAAATTTAACCATCGAATTTCTAACGGCCCTCCGGCAATCATCTTGCATGGCTATCGCATGCGGAGGTTCAGGCTTCCCAATGGCCTTTGGCCCAATCCCATTCGCCGTTATGCCATTTCCAATGTCCGGGAACCCAGAAATGGTTAGGACTTGGCGCAATCGTTATTTGCTCGACAATGACGGCTGGCATAGGACGTACGTTTCCTTGGTACCAGTGCCCGGATTGCCACTGCCATCCGGTCTGACGCCAAACCCAGTGCCCTGGCACCCATGCGTATCCCGGGGCCGGTTGCATGGTCACAACCTCCTGAACCGGCGCAGGCATATGTCTGATAACCACCTTCTGTGGTTGCTCCCGCACTACGACCCGCTCCTGCACCGTGGTAGTACAGCCGCCGATGGCGAGCACCGCACTCGCGATTAGCAGGGTTTTCAAGACATATTTCATTGCATCTCCTCGTTGAATTTCTGAACGGCTTTCGCTTTGCCGCTCCGTAGGTTTTTATAATGTGCTCGCCATAAACAAACACCCGCTGCTGCGGGTGTTTCGTGAGCGGCCTTGGGTTTATCCGCCGATTTTTTTGCTGACGGCATTCTCTTGCTGATTCAGCGTTTTTTGTTCCTGTTTAGTGATGTGTCCACCATTCTGTGCTGCCATGTCGCGTTCTTCCTGACGAATTTGCTTGTCTTGCTTGTGCAGGCGGGCCGCCTTCGCTTTGCTCATATCGCCTTCTTTGACTTCATCTTTGATCCGCGCATTTTGATTGCCCAGCCGATTGTTCACTTGCTCGCGGCGCGGGTGATTTTTCTGCCAGGTCGTATCTGCTGCAAAAGAACTGCCTGCCACAGTGGCGAATATGCCAACAATGCCGACCAAGGCTACAGCTTTACGTGTATTTTTCAGAGTGAACATGGTGGTCCCCTATAGAGTGTTATTCATTTCGGATCGATGTTTGTTACACTCCCTAAACGCAAGATTACCACGAGCAGATTACCGGGAATTTGTATCGTCTGTAACAAAATATTTCAACAGAGAATTAAATTCTCAAGGTTTTATTTGCCGCCACCGCTATTTTCGATCGGCGTATCGGCAAGCTTTCCCCATTCGGCCCACGAGCCATAATAGACCCGCGCGTCATGGCATCCGAGGAGATACGTCAACGCAAACCACGCCTGGCTAGCCCGATTCCCTATCGTGCAATAGGTGACGACTTCGGTTTCTGGCGTGATGCCGTGATCCTGCATGACCTGCAGCATCTCGCCCGCACTCCTGAAGGCCCCGTCTTCGGTGCGCAGCAACTCGACCGGGATGTGAACGGCGCCCGGTATGTGCCCAGCCCGTCCCGCCCCTTCCGTCGCGCCGGACGGCCAGAAACGCTCGCCGTCGTATTCGGCTTTGGATCTGGTGTCGAGGATCACCCGGCCTGGCTGGCCTATCATCCGTTGCACGTCCTCCCTCGACGAGAAAAATGCATCTTGCGCGGCGAGCGAGTATTGCGATCTCACAAGCACTGGAATGTCGGTGGACCAGTCCTGGCCCGCGCTCTTCCACTGCTCGCGCGAACCGTCCATCAGCCGGACCCGCTCGTGCCCGTGCGACTTCAGCAACCAGAAGCCGAGATGCGCGCCGTATCCGTAGAAGACGACCGTCATATCGGAAGTCACTGCAGACTTGCGCAGGAGCTCCTGCAATTCGGCGGCGCTTACCGGCCGATAGTCGGAGTGGCGCAGGTCCGTATAGGCATTCCACAGGACGGCCCCGGGAATGTGCCCGGCGTTGTACGCGGATGGACTAACGTCGACCTCCACGAACCTGACCGAGGGATCGTCGATGTGTGCAGCGATCCACGCAGAGTTGACACGTGCATCTGGGAGAGTACTGGCGGATTCCATCTTGCTGCCTCCTGGTTCTGAATCGGTATGACGCCTGCTCACGCTCCACCGGCCCGGCGGCGGCCGGTCCGGGTTGCAGGCATGATGCCCGATCGATGCCGCGCACCGATTGGGCGTCGCTACGTTACAGCCTGGCCTCGTACACCAGGTTGAACGGCGTTTCCGTCGCGCGGCGGAAGTGCTGGAAGCCGCCTTTGGTGACCACCTCGCGCATGCGTGCCTCGCCCGCCTGCGCCCCCAGGCAGGCGCCGACTTCCTGCGACCTGGATGCGGGCGTGCAGATGAAGGTGGAGGCGGAATAAAAAATGCGCCCCACAGGATTGAGATTGTCTTCCAGCTTGTCGTTGGCGAAGGGTTCGACGATCATCCAGGCGCCGTCCTTGCGCAGGCTTTGCCTGACATGCTCTGCCGCGCCGACCGGGTCGCCCATATCGTGCAGGCAATCGAACACGGTGACCAGGTCGTAGCCGCTGCCCGGGTATTCCTTGGCGGATGCCACCTCGAAGTCCACCCTGTCCTGCACGCCGGCTTCTTTGGCTGCACTGCGTGCATATTCTATCGACGGGACGTGGTAGTCGAAACCGATAAAGCTCGATTGCGGATAGGCCTGCGCCATGATGATGGTGGAGGCCCCATGGCCGCAACCGACGTCGGCCACGCGTCCGCCCTGTTGCAGCCGTTTTTCGATTCCCTCCAGCGCCGGTATCCAGCTGCTGGTCAGGTTGGCGGCGTAGCCGGGCCGGAAGAAGCGTTCGGTGCCGTGAAACAACGATGCATCGTGCTCATGCCAGCCTATCCCAAGGCCGGTCTGGAAGGCCTTGGCCATCTTAGGTATGGCCTTGAACTGGTCCACCGCGATCTGGAAAGCGCCGGGGATAAACGCGGGGCTGCCTTCTACTGCCAGTGCAAAGGCTTGCTCCTCGCTCATGCTGAAAGTCTGGTCCGCAGGATTGTATTCCACATAGCCGCTGGCCGCCTGCGCCGACAGCCATTCCAGCAGGTAGCGCGGATCGGTGCCGGTGCGGGCAGCCAGTTGCCCCGCTTTCATCGGCTCTTGCGCCAGCGCCTTATACAAGCCCAATTGGTCGCCGACCACGATCGTGGCGGCATGCATCACCGCACCGAGATCATGAACAAAGTTGCCCATGAAGGCATTCAGTTTCTCTTCATTAATAGCCATTTCATGCTCCCTAGATCTTCATTAATAATATTGCCGGTATGCGCTGCAGGATCTATTTCCTGCTCGCCTTGTCGGCCCCCATGCGCAGAGAGGCATCTATCTCGCGCTTGAAAGTGGGCAGATCGACCGCCATGCCGTTGAGCACCGTGCTCCAGTGGCGCGAGATCGCAGCCAGCGCGACGGCTTCCTGGATCTCGCCATCGGTTGCGCCGTAAGCCCTGGCAACTGCGGTATGGAAATACACGCAGTAGCTGCAAGGCACCTGCGCCGACACGGCCAGCCCTATCAACTGTTTGACCTTGGGTGTCAGCAGGGTATTTTCGCTGAGTTGCACATTCTTGAATTCGGCCCAGCTACCGGCAATGCCGGCTTGCGGGAATGCCTTGAAGAATCCGGGAACAAGCCCCAGCGTCGCTTCTATATCCTGGTAGGTTGCGGTGGCGCTGGCTTGTGCGGCCTGCGGATTTTGTACGTCGGGAAGAGTTTGCGCGGCGGCATTACTTGCCGCCAGAAAGCCTGCAACGGCGCGGGCTATTGCAAATTGACGTAAGCGTTTGACGGGCAGTATCATGAGAGTCTCCTGATGGAAGCGTAGTAAGAGGAACGGGAAACATCAACTGTTTCCTCCGGCACAGGCCGCGTTCCCGACGTTCTGGATTTCCTGCCGCCATATTCTTTTGACGACATGGGCACAGTGTGTCGCGCTACCGTTGGAACGACAGTGGGAGGGAGCGTGGAAAATCCGCGACCCGCAAGCGGCGGCATCCATACCGGAAGGGGGACGCACATCCGGCTCCTGGGAGAACTGCGTGTTACGCGCGCGGGCCAGACGCTGCCCCTACCCGCTTCCAAACGCAGCCGCGCGCTGCTGGGCTACCTGGTCGGAACGGCCAGCCCGCAAACCCGCCAACACCTGTGCGATCTGCTGTGGGACGGTCCCGGCGATCCGCGCGCGGAATTACGCTGGAGCCTGACCAAGCTGCGCCCGGTGCTGGATGAAGCCGCACTGCACAGGATAGCGGCCGACAGGGAAAGAGTAGCGTTTGCAGCGCATGGCGCCACGGTGGATATCGTCGCTGTGCGCGCATTGCTGGCCGATGGCGTGGAAGCCGCCGATACTGCAGCACTGGAACAGGCAGCGGCGTTAATGAACGGAGAATTCCTGGATGGGCTGGAGCTGCCGGCCTGTTATCGTTTCCATCAATGGTGCATGGCCGAGCGCGAATGGTACTGCGCGCTAAGGCTGAGAATCCTCGGCGCGCTGCTGCGCCGCCTCGACCAGGAACCGGAACGCGCCCTCGCCTATGCCCGCCTGCTGATAGTCGCCGACCCTTTGTCGGAAGCCGGCCACGCTGCGGTGGTGCGCCAGCTATTGGCGGCAGGCCGTCTGCACGATGCCGAGCTGCACTATTGCCAGGCAGAGAAAATGTTCCGGCGCGAACTGGGCGTGACGCCCGGCAAGGAACTGCGGGAAGCGGCGCAGCAGCTGCGTTTCACTCTGCACCAGCACGCCGAATACACGCGGCACGCGCGAGAAGTTGTGCCGGAGCAGGAGCAGCCTCAGCTTCAGCCGCCGGTTCCTGAGCTATCCGAAAATGCGCAACAAACCCGCATGCCGCTGGTGGGCCGGGATGCCGAATGCAAATTCATCCGCGGCATGGTCGATGTCCTGGCGCTTGAAGCTAACCGGCAGGAACACTCCGGCCTGCAGCTATTCTGCGGCGAAGCAGGCATAGGCAAGACCAGCCTGCTGGATGCGCTGGGCCGCTACGCAACGCAGTCTGAATGCCGCGTGCTGACTGCCC
>Ga0210384_10009036_pt1 | contig 10334 bp, 11 predicted proteins | sample IncBWH2MmetaG_FD_160574 | JGI IMG/M metagenome (GOLD analysis project Ga0210384, IMG submission 160574) | Forest soil microbial communities from Barre Woods Harvard Forest LTER site, Petersham, Massachusetts, United States - Inc-BW-H-2-M | ecosystem: Environmental > Terrestrial > Soil >...
ACGACGGGCGGATGCTCGACGAGCAGGAGCACGTCCTGTGGAATCTCTCCGGTGATGCGGCCAGCCGCTGCCGCCCGTTGCAGCTCCAGGATCTCGCCGTAGCGCCGCAAGCCGAGCCGCACGACCCACAGCTCACGCATGAATCACGCGCCCGAGCGAATCGAGGGTAGCCTCTGCAATCGCTTCGCTCAGCGTCGGGTGCGCGTGAATGGCGAGGTCGACTTCCTCCACGGTGAACTCGTTCTCACGGGCCACGGCGAGCTCGTGGATCAGCTCCGTGGCGTGCGCGCCCACGATGTGCGCGCCGAGGATCTCGCCGTATTTCACGTCGCGAATGACCTTCACGAAGCCCTCCGTATCGCCAGACGTGCGGGCGCGTCCGTTCGCGCTGAACAGAAACTTGCCGACCTTGTACTCCAGCTTCTTCTCCTTGCACTGCGCCTCGGTGAGGCCGATGGAGGCGACCTCGGGATGACAATAGGTCGCGTTCGGGACGTTGCCGTAGTTCACCGGGTGATAGTGCGCGCCCGCGAGAATCTCGGCAACGACGACCCCCTCACGCTCGCCCTTGTGGGCGAGCATCGGCGCGCCCGCAACGTCGCCGATGGCGTACACGCCCTTGGCGCTCGTCTCGAGCCTCTCGTTGATCTTGATGAAGCCGCGGTCGGTGAGCTGCACGCCTGCTTCCTTGAGGCCGATGTTCTCCGTGTTCGGCGCGCGGCCAGTCGCGACCAGCACTTTCTCCACCTCGAGCTCCTGCTTCGTGCCGCCCGTGTCGACGGTGAGTTTCACCGACTCCTTGCCCACTTTCGCGCCGGTGAGCTTTGCACCGATCTGCACGTCGATCCCGCGCTTCTTGAAGCTGCGCTGCACCTCGGCAGACGAGTCCTCGTCCTCGAGGGGAAGGATCCGCGGCATGACTTCGATCAGGGTCACCTTCGAGCCGAAAGCATGAAATACGTCAGCGAATTCGCACCCGACAGCGCCGGCACCGACGATGGCGATCGTCTTGGGCGCCTTGGGCAGAATCAGCGCCTCGTCCGAGGAGATCACCGTCCCTTTGTTCAGGTCGAGCCCGGCCTGAGGCAGCCCCCTGACCCGTGACCCGGTGGAAATCACCACGCCCTTGGTGGCCGTGTGTGTCTCGCTCTTGCCCTCTGCAGTCGTGACCTTCACGGAGAGGTTCGGGCCGAGAGTCCCGGTCGCCTTGATCCAGGTGACCTTGTTCTTCTTGAACAGGAATTCGACGCCCTTGGAGTTCTTGTTGCTCACGTCGCGCGAGCGCTTCATGGCGACCGAGAAGTCGAGCTTCACCTCGCCCACGTTCACCCCGAATTCCGCAGCGTGGGACACCTTGGTTGCCATGAGGGCCGCTTCGAGCAGCGCCTTGGCCGGAATGCAGCCCCATAGCACGCAGGTTCCGCCCAGGCCCTCCCGCTCGACCACTGCGGTGTTGAGTCCGAGCTGGGCGGCGCGAATGGCGCCCACGTAGCCGGCGGGACCTCCGCCGAGGAAGATCACGTCAAAGGTGGCCATTTCTGCCTTCCGAATGCGGGATGCGAATGCGGAATCTCAGTACACCAGCATCAGCGGATTCTCGATCATCCGTCTGAGCGTCTGCAAGAAGCGCGAGCCAACCGCGCCGTCAATCACCCGATGATCGCAGCTCATGGTCACGCGCATCCGTTTTCTTGCCTGCACATTTCCGTCCGATCCGATCACCGGTCTGTTTTCGATGGCGCCAATCGCGAGAATGCCGCATTCCGGCGGATTGATGATCGCCGTGAACTGCTCGATCTGCATCATGCCCAGGTTCGAAACCGAGAACGTCGAGCCCGTGTATTCCTCGGGCTTGAGCTTCCGCTCGCGCGCCTTCTGCGCGAGCGCCTTGGCCTGAGCAGAGAGCTCGCTGAGCCGCTTGAGGTGTGCGTCGAACAGGACGGGCACGATGAGGCCATCGTCCGTCGCGACCGCCATGCCGAGGTGCACGCGGTTATGGATGCGAATGTGGTCGCCCAGCCAGTGCGCGTTGACTTCCGGGTGCTGCGCGAGCGCAGTGGCGGTGGCCTTGAGGATGATGTCGTTGAACGAGACCTTGAATTCCTCGCCCATTGCCGCGCGCATCTCGGCCGCGCGTTCCAGGTCGAACTCGGCAGTGAGGTAGAAGGTGGGAATTGGGCCGATGGACTCTGCGAGGCGCCGCGCGATGGTCTTGCGGATCTGCGTGAGCGGCACGTCGGTGAAATCGCCGACGGCTGATGGCCGAATCGGCTGGCGCGCGCCAGCGAGCGCGCCACCGGCCGCTGCGGCCGATTCGATGTCGCGCTTGATGATGCGCCCGCCGGGGCCGCTTCCCACGACTCTCGAAAGGTCGAGTCCGCGATCGTCGGCGAGCTTTCTGGCGAGTGGTGATGCGATGGTTCGTCCGCCGTTGCCGGCGCCGCCAACGGCGCCGGCCCCGGACAGTGCGGGCGTCTGGGGCGGACCTACGGGCGGGGCGCCTGGCTCCGCCGCGCTGACAGGCGGCGCGCTCGCCGGCGGGGCGCTCGTAACTGTCTGCGCGGCAGCGGGTTGCTTGGTCGGAGGTTGCGCGGGCACCGCTGCCGCGGCGACCGGAGCTGTTGGAGGTGCAGCCGCGGGGGCCGCGGCTCCCGCACCCGCCACCAGCGCCGAGATGTCCTCGCTCGCCTCGCCGATCACGCCCACAAGTGTGCCGACCGGTACGGATGCGTCCTCCGCGACCAGCCGTTTTCGAAGCACTCCCTCCCCGCGCGCGGCCAGTTCCATGATGGCCTTGTCGGTCTCGACCTCGGCGAGTACATCGCCGCTTTTCACCGGGTCGCCCTCGTTCTTGAGCCATTTCACCAGGCGGCCCTCTTCCATCGTGGGGCTGAGCGCTTCCATGAAGACCTTGGTCGCCATTGCGCTCGTCAGGCCTCGATGTACATGACGCGTTTTACCGCGGCAATCGTCTTGGCAAGATCCGGTTTCGCGGCCCGCTCCAGCCCCTTCGCGTATGGCATCGGCACGTCGGCCTGGTGCACCCTGACCACCGGGGAGTCGAGGTAGTCGAAGCAGTCGCGCTGGATGTAGTCCACCATCTGCGCGCCGATTCCGCAGGTCTCCCACCCTTCCTCGAGCACCACCGCGCGATTGGTCTTGCGCACGCTTGTCGTGATTGCTTTCACGTCCATGGGCCTGATGGTGCGCAGGTCCACGACGTCGATCTTGATGCCTTCCTTGGCCAGCTGGTCGGCTGCCTGCATGGCGACAAGCACCATCTTGCCGCTCGTGATGATCGAGCAGTGGTCGCCCTCGCGCTTGAGTTCGGCAACGCCTAGCGGCACCACGAACTCCTGATCGGGTACCTCGCCCTTGGTGTTGTACAGCATTTCGCCTTCCAGCACGATCACCGGGTTGTCGTCGCGGATCGCGCTCTTGAGGAGTCCCTTGGCATCGTACGGGGTGCCGGGCGAAACCACCTTGAGGCCGGGGATGTGCGCGAGCCACGATTCCCAGGCCTGCGAGTGCTGCGCGGAGAGCTGGAGTGCCGCGCCGTTGGGTCCGCGGAACACCATCGGAAGGTTGAACTGGCCGCCACTCGTGTAGAGCATCTTGGCGGCCGAGTTCACAATCTGGTCCATCGCCAGAAGCGCGAAATTCCACGTCATGAACTCGACGATCGGCCGCAGTCCGACCATCGCCGCGCCCACGCCTACCCCGGCGAAGCCGAGCTCAGTGATCGGTGTGTCGACCACCCGCATCTCGCCGAATTCCTCGAGGAGCCCCTTCGAGACCTTGTAGGCGCCATTGTAGACACCGACCTCCTCGCCCATGAGGAAGACGCGGTCGTCGCGGTGCATCTCTTCGCGCAGCGCCTGGTTGAGCGCGTCGCGGTAGGTGATCACCGGCATCAGGTCGACGTTTCCACGAGTACGTCCTCGTAGAGCGCCTCGATGGGCGCCTCGGGACTCTGTTCGGCGAAATCCCATGCATCCTGCACCACCGCCCCGATCTCTTTCTCCAGGGCGGCGATCTGGTCGCCGGTGATCTCGCCGGCCTCCTTCATCTTCGCCTCGAGCAGATTGATGGGGTCGCGCTTGCGATACTCTTCGAGTTCTTCCTTGGTGCGGTAAGTGCCGCTCACCGCATCGGACATCGAGTGACCCGTGTACCGATACGTCTTGACTTCGAGGAGCGTCGGCACGTAATCGGCGCGGGCGCGTTCGATCGCCTTGGCTATCGCCTCGCGCACTGCGAACACGTCCTGCCCGTCGACTTCGCCGTTCGGCATGCTGTACGTATCGCCTCGCCGGTAAAGGTCCTTGATGGATGACGCCCGTTCGATGGCCGTGCCCATACCGTACTTGTTGTTCTCGATGACGAAGATGACCGGCAGCTTCCAGAGTCCGGCCATGTTGAGCGACTCATGGAAAGCGCCGTTGTTGACGGCGGCTTCGCCCATAAAACACACGATGACCTGGTCGCCCCCGCGGTACTTGATCGCAAAACCGACGCCCGTCGCGATGGGAATGTGTCCGCCGACGATTCCGTGGCCGCCCAGAAAGTTCACGTGCCGGTCGAACAGGTGCATGGAACCGCCCTTGCCACGCGAGCAGCCGTCGAGCCGCCCGAACAGTTCGGCCATCACGCTGCGAGGAGTGACGCCGCGTGCGAGGGCCTGCCCGTGGTCACGGTATGTGGTGATGACGTAGTCGTCGTCGCGGAGCATGGAGATGACGCCGGTGCCCGTGGCCTCCTGCCCGATATAGAGGTGGCAGAAGCCGCCGATCTTTCCGAGGGCATAGCCTTCCGCCACTTTCTCCTCGAACCGGCGCTGCAAGAGCATCGACCGGAGCAGTTCCTTGTGGAGCGCGGCGTCGGACCTGGTCTTCTTTGCGGCCATCAGACGCCGGCCGCCTGGACCTGCTCCCATGCGTGATAGCTGGAGCGCACGAGCGGGCCGCTCTCCACGTGACGAAAGCCCATGCTCATGCCCTCTTCACGGAACATCGCAAACTCGTCCGGCGTGACATAACGGTCGAGGGCGATGTGGTCCGCCGAAGGCCTGAGGTACTGGCCAACCGTGAGGATGGCCACGTCCACCTCGCGCAGGTCGCGCATCGTCTGCAGAACCTCCTCATTCGTCTCGCCCATCCCGAGGATAATCCCCGACTTGGTCGGGATGTCCGGCGCGGCCGCCTTCACGAACCGGAAGATCCGCATGACACGCGTGTAGCGGCCGCCCGGCCGGGCCTTCTTGTACAGGCGGGGCACGGTCTCGGTGTTGTGGTTGTATATCTCCGGCCGCGCGTCCAGAACCGTGCGAATGGCGGACTCGCTCCCCTGAAAATCAGGCACGAGTACTTCCACGGAACAGCCCGGCACGCGCTCGTGCACCTGCCGAATGGTCTCAGCAAAGGCCCACGCCCCGAAGTCCGGGAGGTCGTCGCGGTCCACGGAAGTGAGGACCAGGTGCTGCAGGCGCATGCGTCCGGCCGCGTCGGCCACTCGCGACGGCTCCGTGGGATCAAACTTGGGCGGTCGTCCGTGAGCGACGGCGCAGTAGGCGCAGTTTCGTGTGCACACGTCGCCCAGGATCATGAATGTGGCGGTGCCGTGCTCCCAACATTCGCCCACATTGGGGCAATGCGCCTCTTCGCAGACGGTATGGAGGTCGAGCTCGCGCATGAGGTGTTTCAGGCGGAGATAGTTGGGTCCTCCCGGCGCCCTGACCTTGAGCCAGGACGGCTTGCGCTCGGGAAGCGGCAGGGAGCTGTGCCGGCCGAGGATCTGGTAGAGCGGTTCCGCCATGCGCGTGAATGTAGAGAGGGGATGACGTCGGCGAAAGAGGTTGCTAACTTGATAAAGTTACTTTGATGGTTACTCTTCAGGAGGCTTATGGCCCTCGTGCCATTTGAGTTCAGAAACGAGCTTGGAGTAGCCAGTCTTGAGCTGCGGAGCTTTCGGACAACGGCCGTGAAAACAGGGTTGTGTGGCGAATTCGCCGTGGCCGATCGGTCGCCGCGGCAGTTGTCTGACAGCCTCCCAAGCTGACAGCTCTACGCTCCAAGCGCCGTTTGCGCGGGCGACTGCGAGGCCCGCAATTAGGGATGATACTTTCTGTGACGTCAGGGGGCTGGCGAAGTGGCGCCCTGATGAAAGTCCTGAAACAGATGGAACCCCGAAGTCGTATGGCTCTCAGACCCGATCGAGGCTAAACCGCATGCTCCGCACCCTTTTCTCTGTTGGCCTGATGGCGATCCTTGGTTTGATCGTCCTGAAATTCGCCTTCGGCATTCTGGGCGGCGTGCTGGCGATCTTCATCGGCCTCGCATTCCTCGCCTTGAAAATTCTGGCGATTGGCGCCGTAGCCTACCTCGCGCTGCGCATAGTCGCCCCGAGCACGGCACGGCGGCTGCGAGAGAGGTTCTCCGGGACGCCCACGACCTACTGAGCGCTCGATCCGCTCTCCAGGCGCTCGACCACGGCCCATGCGAGCAGCGGCACCATGATCTCGTGGTGCCCGGTAATCTCGTAGCCCTTGCCGCTGTCGATCGTTGGCCGTTGCACCACGTTCACCCGCGGTCTGTAGTGCCGCTGCATGTCGAGATCGCACGTGACGAACTCCCGCGGCTTGCCGCCGTTCACATTGCGAGCGATCGTCAGCGCCTTGAGAAACACCTCCGGCATGATGACGGCGCTGCCGAGATTCAGCGCCACGCCACCCTCGTCGAGCGACTCGAGACCGGCAGCGAGACGGCGGAAATCGCGGTGACTGGTATCCCCAATTGCGGCGCCATCTGCGGCTGGATGCTGATGGATGATCTCCGCCCCGAGCGCCGCGTGCACAGTGACGGGAACGCCGAGCTGCCAGGCAGCGAGAATGATCGAGAGCTCGGGATGGGCCAGACGGTTCGCCGCCCGCGCCGCGTCGAGCGCGACGGCAATCGCCTCGCCCATGCCGCGCTTCTCGCGGCTGCCGTGCACGAATGCCTCGTTCATTTCACGACCGGTCTCCTCCGCCATTCCGAAACTGCCGTCGCGCAGACCGGCGGCGACGTCTTCTGATGTGCCGCCAAATCGCGCCATCTCGTAGTCGTGAATCGCGGCCGAGCCGTTCATCGCCAGGTGGGTGAGCGCGCCGCGCTGCATCAGGTCGATGAGGACGGGCGAGAGCCCCGTCTTCACGACGTGCCCGCCCAGCATGGCCACAATCCCGCGCTTCCGGCGAGCGGCGTTCGCAATGGCGTCTGCAACGTGGAGAAAATCTCGGGCAACCAGCACGTGCGGAAGCGCGCGCAGGAACGCCGCAAAGGAGCGGTCGTCGCCGGGTGGTGACGCGAACTCCTCGGCCAATACCTTGTTGGGCCGAGTGGAGATCGGGACGGTTCGTACGCGTGCTAGATCGGTCTCTGCGGCCGGCTTCCCCCGCGCGCTCACGGCGTTTTTGCCGGCGGCGGCGAGACCTCCTGCGTGTTCCTGTACTTCCGCAGATACAGGTTCAGTGAGCCGATCACGGGGACCCTGGTCTTCATCTGCAGGAGGATGCGCCGGTTGTCGTCGGATAGCCAGATCTCGGCGTGCCCTCCCTCACCGAAGAGTCCGCCTGCCTTGATTACGGGCTGGATGACGATCGCGGAAAACGTGCCAGCAGGCACAGTGATCGTTTCCTTGCGCTCAACCTTGATGATGACCGGGTTCGAGTTGGGATTGAAGTACCGGTTGAACGTGTACTGTGAGTCCACCTCCAGCGGAATGCGACGCACGAAGAAGAAGAACGACGCGTCATCCAGCGGATTGTCGACGGACTTCTGTTCTTCCTTGCCGCTCTCGCTGTACGTGGCGCGGTCGGGGAAGATTTCATAACTGCGCTTCTTCTTGTATCCGGCCTCCGACAGGTCCTGCAGGAAGCGGAGCGAATTCAGCGTTTGCACATCCATCCAGCTGTCGTACGAATCGTTGACGTGGGCGAAGAGGAATCCGCCGGTCACGTTGAAATTCAGGCGCCATGCCGTGCGCCCGCGAATCGAATCCCGGCCGATCACCTGCATGCGGCCCGAGCCGGCGCTGATGAAGCCAACCTTGAGGGTATACTCGAGGTATTCGCCTGCGGCCCATGGTACGGATGGCGTGCCTGTTTCGGCCGCCGGCGGAGGCGCGGACGCCGTCGAAGTCGACGTCTGTGGAACCACACGTGCGGAGGCCAGCGCGACCAGCGCGAAGGCAACGACGTGTTTCGTCAGCCGGCGTGTCACGCGGCCGCCACCGGATTCCTGCGTGAACGGCTGGCCCAGCCGTGCCGCACGAGTGCGAGCGCGTCCGGCCACGGACGCACGCGGCTCTCGCGTGTACGGACATCCCAGCGACCTTCAAGTGCCACGGTCTCGACGCGGCGCGCGAAACGCGCAGCGTGGTGCAGGAGGTCGACACTCGTGGCGCACACCGGTGCGTCGCGCGCGAACTCATCACCGGACTCCGCGAGCAGATCGCGCACGACCGTGATGCGAAGCAGGCGGATTCCACCGAACGGATCCTTCACGCCCGGCACGGTCACGAAGCCACGGATCGGCCAGAGCGCCGGAAGCCAGCGCGTGATCTTCGCGAGCTTGCGGACGGCGGCGGGCGCCGTGGGGCCAAGCACACGGTCAGCGATGACCACGTCGGCACCGCCTTCAAAACGCTTTACAAGCTCAGGCAGGTGTTCAGGCTGGTCGGTGAAGTCAGCCTGCATGAGCACCACGGCGTCACGCCGCGGATATTTCGTGCGCTCGCTCGCCTTGCGCAGCAATGCGTCGACGGCGCGCGCATATCCCACGCGCGTGCGGCCGTCGAGCATTGTGATCGGCATCACCTTGGCATACGACTCGAGCGTCTCGCGCGTGCCGTCGGTGCTCGCGTCATCGTAGACGAGAATCTCGTACTCGCGCGAATACTCCTGAAACACCTTGCGTATGCGCCACAGGAGGACGCCCACGGTTGGGGCTTCATCGTACGATGGAATACAGATATAGAGCACTGATCCTCACACGGGCGAGATTGGAAAGCTAGGCGAGAACCTCCGGCGATCGCTATGGGGTATTACACCGTAGCAGGATGCTGGATGTGAAATGTCGCAGGGCAAGAGGCCTGGTTCGGCGGGTGCGCGACGAAGGAACTACCGGTATCCTGACGGCTCGTGGCTCGTCGTCAATGGAACGGGGAGGACCTGATGATTGTCGCGAATACTCGGTCGCGCCTGACTCGTGAGGATGCCCACCTCGCGCTCGCCTTGCTGGCGCGCGCGGGGCACGAAGCGGCCGAAGAAGGTGAAGATAAACTTCGGGATTCCGGTATCGATGCCCTGCTGGACGACCCGCGCCTGCTCGAGGCGATGCTCAAGTCGCGCCTTGGCGCCCGCGCGTCGATGCCGCTGTTCGTCTACGTGGTCGCGCGTCATGCGATGCTGCAGTCCGGGGAAGACGACCTGATCCTGGCTGACTACGCTGCATCCATCCTCCTGCATTTCGGATTGCGCGATCGCGCATCGCGGGTAGGGGACGCTGACGACCAGACGTACGACACGCTCATCGCGCTGGTTGGAGAAGTGGACGGTCCCGATGCGCGGCGGACACTGCTCGTGCGCGCGCACCTCGGCAACTACGCGCTCTGGGTGGCAGGACTCTTTCCCGACTTCATTGAATACCGCCGTTGGCGCCGCGGCGGACCCGACCTCGACTACTTCGACGCGCTCGGCCAGCGGGGATTTCGGCTGGCGTCCGAGCACAGGCTCGCCAACGAGCACGGAATGAGCCCACTCTTCGCCCTTGCCGCGGATCGATTCGCCGTCATGCGCGTGGCACTCAATCGTGTGAGCGACACGCTGCTCTTTCCGAACGTCTCATCACCCGAGCGCGTGATGCGTCAGGTGCGGGACGAGGTGCGGTGGCGGACGAACTGATCGATCGTGTGCGGAGCGAGTCACCTCGGCAGCGAACGCCCTGAAAATCCCGCGGTCCCACGCCCGCACGTCGGTGGTGAGATCCTCCGGGTGCCACTGCACTGCAAGCACCCACCACTCCGGGTCCAGGACCTCTGCGCCCTCGACGACGCCATCTGATGCGGTGGCGGTGACCTGCAGGCCGGGCGCGAGCCGGTCCACGGCCTGGTGATGGTACGAGTTCACAGCCATCACGGTCGTCCCGGTAGCAGCTGCAAGCTTCGATCCGGTGGCGATGGTCACGCCGTGCGTACGGTCTTCGCGGTCGTGCGGCTGGTCGTGCTGAATGTCTGACGGCCGCTGGCTCGCCAGGTCCTGAACGAGTGTTCCCCCGAGAGCGACGTTGAGCAACTGG
>Ga0210384_10009037_pt1 | contig 10333 bp, 8 predicted proteins | sample IncBWH2MmetaG_FD_160574 | JGI IMG/M metagenome (GOLD analysis project Ga0210384, IMG submission 160574) | Forest soil microbial communities from Barre Woods Harvard Forest LTER site, Petersham, Massachusetts, United States - Inc-BW-H-2-M | ecosystem: Environmental > Terrestrial > Soil >...
GCAGCCAAGACGACAGTTTGCCAGTGGCCAGCCATTCCAGATTGAAGAAGACAGCCCGGTGCGGCTCAGGAGTCATGGGATTGCGGAACAACCACTTGCCAGACGCCGCTTGGTTTGCATAGGCAAAGTAATTGCCGGTATCAACGGAATGATGCGGAACGTCGGTGAAAACAGTCTCCGGAAAGGACACGATGTGGCCCAGCGCATAAGGCAAGCTGGTCACGACGCCAAGCAGCAGGGTAAAGAAAACGAGGAATTTTATTTCTGACCGCGGAATCGTACCCGGCCCCGTGCCCCAGTCATTCGCGCTTTCTGCGCACGAGCGAAGTCCGTCGCAATCGGAGCGTATCGAGATCACCGTCACGTCCTTTCGCGCCGACCCGTCTCGACCGCCAGCCGGCACGCCAGGGTCTACGAATTGCGGGGACCCGACCTCATATACAACCTTGCCCACGGCGGGCGCGTTTCAGGCCGGCAAATGCGGCAGGCAGGCTGTGGACGACCGTGCAGGCGGCGACCGGCCCTATTACGCTGCGCCGACGGCAAAGAATACGAGTGCAAGGTAAAAGGGTACAAGAGCCGCAGATGGCGTGAAGCTCGACCCGCCTTCGGCCGCGCCCGAGCCGGTCGCTGGACAACTAATGTCCGGCTCCACTCTACTGCAGTACCACAACTAAAATCCTGCCGTCGGAGTGGTATCCGCCGCCGGTGGCGTTCTTAGCGCCCTGCACGGGATCGGGCGGGAGATAGTAGGACAGGCTCTTGGCCTTGCCTGAGGCTTGCAGAGTCTGGCCAATATTGTCGCGCTCGCCGTCGACCGCGGGATCGATCTTGTGGGTCACTTTCCCGTTGCGTTGGTCTTTTTCAAACCCGATATCGTGCGTGCCCGCTCCGGCCCACATGGTTTGTCCGTTCCAGGTAACCGGGGCTTTCCAGATCCTGAAGTGGTGGCGGCTGGCCACGACGGAATAAGCCTGGGCCAATTCATAACCGTAGTCCTGCTTCCGCCCGAACAGGTAAAGGGTGCTCATCGGCATCTGCAGATAGTCTTTCTTCTGGTAAGTCTCGAGCACGGCCTTCAGGACCGCTTCCTTGTTGTCGGTGTCGGCAATGCGCCAACTGGCGGCATCCAGTGCGTCCTTGACCTGCTGCTCGGAGCCAACCAGGACGAAGTTCACCATGTCGCCCTGATTTTGGAACTCATCGTTCACACGCCGGGGCAGGCCGTCGATGTCTTTTTCCAACGCAGAATCCAACTTTGCGGATGACACCTTCAGCGCCACCGGGGTCGATGCTGACGGGGCTGGAGCAGAAGCCGGGGAAACCGCGTCGCTCCCGGCGGGTACGGCCGCGGAAGAAGCGGCGGAGGGGGTAGCGCCGGTGCCGAATTGCCCTGCCAGAAATACCTGGGCGGCGCTGGTTAGCTTCGACTTGACGTCTTGCGCAGGAGCTGCTTTTTGCGCTTCGGTTGACGCAACTGGAGAGGCCGAAGCGGTCGAGGACGAAGCAGCAGGTTGAGAACTGGAATTCAGCGAGCTTCCAACCACAGGCGCGGTCGGGGTGGCCCCGGTCGCGATGTGGATCTTGACTACGAAACTGCCACTGCAGGGTGGCGCACCTGACGCGTTTACTCCAAGGAAAAGATGGCCAGGTTCTTCGGCCTTGACTTGCTTTCCGCTCCCGATCAGGACCGGCACTCCATCTGCCTGCAGCCTGGCAATCAATGCTCCGGCGGGAGCTGAGACCACGGGCAAGCCGGCACCGGCGGCGCCAGTTACGCCCGCTGGATCGCAGCTTTCCGAAGAAGTAGCGTGGAATTGGAGAACATCTCCCGTTTGCAGGTCCAATCCGGTATCGGTCCAGGGTTGTCCGGTCGAAATGGTGAACGAGTAGTCTCTTCCGGCTGTCGCGACTTGGAATTGGGCCGCAGTAGCCGGAACGGCGAACAGTCCCACCAGGAGGGTGGATCCACAAACCAACAGGGAAAAGGACTTCATAGGCAAACTCCGGGTTGGACGCTGTCGCTACGACAGCCGAAGAATAATATCTATTATCACCCAGGTAGTCGTATCGCGGCAGAGTGGCAGGTCAGGTTTGAAGGCAGCGCCACCGTACCGGCGGCTGTCCGCTGGGTGTCCCCACCCGCCGCGCCGAGGGCGAGATGCCCTCGGGACAGCCGGCGAGATGCCGGCGCTACTGGGCTGCGCGGTGCTACCGGGCCAGTGCCGGCTCTAGCTGGCCTGACTTCAGGCTTGCGTAGCGCTTGTTGATTTCATCCCAGTTCAGCACGTTCCACCACGCCGCCAGGTATTCAGGACGCCGATTGTTGTACTTGAGGTAGTAGGCATGTTCCCAAACGTCGTTGCCAAGAATCGGAAACAGACCCTGGGAGATGGGATTGTCCTGGTTGGGAGTGCTGAGGATTTGTACCTCTCCACTGCGCTTGCCAGCCAGCCATGCCCAACCGCTGCCAAATTGCTTGACGCCAGCATCGTTGAACTTGGTTTGAAAGTCCTTGAAGCTGCCAAAGGATTTCTGGATCGCCTCAGCGATGGGGCCGCTGGGATCGCCGCCGCCTTTGGGCTTCATGATCTTCCAGAACATGCTGTGGTTGACGTGACCGCCGCCGTTGTTGCGCACGGCGCCGCGGATATCTTCCGGCAGGGCGCTCAGGTCGCGGATCAAATCTTCCGCACTCTTGGACTGCAGGTTGGGATGTTTCTCGAGCGCCGCATTCAGGTTCTTTACGTAAGCCGCGTGATGCATGTCATGGTGCAACTTCATGGTAGCGGTGTCGATGGTGGGTTCAAGAGCAGAGTAGTCGTAGGGCAAGGGGGGTAATTCGAAAGCCATATATTTGTCTCCTCTATAACTGCTCAGATGATGGTATCGCGACTGGAGATTCAGCGGGAAGACCTGTTTGTCTTCGCCCGGTAGAGATGGCCCGGGCCAGGCCCGGGTTGCTTGTGGAAAAACCTACCCCAAGAGACGGTGGATTTTCACAGATCTTCACGGATCAACTCTCTTGATCTTGTTATCGGTTGGATTTCCGGGTGAATCCGAACCCCTGGTTTGCTGCGTGTACCTTTGTATCCTTTGTGGTTAATGCCTTTTAGATCAAAGCAAAGAGCTTCAACCACGAAGGACACCAAGGTACACGAAGCAGACCGGGAGCGAAAATCGGTGGCCAGGTCTTATTGGCTCAGGGCGCGGTGCAATTGCTGGGGATCGCTAGCGTAGCTTAACGCCACTTCTGGGTCGACCACTCCCGCCCGGACCAGTTTTTCGATTTCCTGGTCAAAGCTGCGCATGCCTTCGGAAGAGCTGTTCTTGATGGCGTCCAGCAGATTGGCGCCTGCCGGGTCTTCGCAATCCAGATAGTGCGCAGTCCGTGGAGTGTTCTTGAAGACTTCCAGGACGGCCACGCGGCCGCCGCTCTTCCGGGGGATCAGTTGCTGCGAAATCACATAGCGAAGTGTTTTGGCCAGACGGCTGCGCAACGATGACTGTTCCATGGGAGGGAAGGCAGCTACGATGCGTTCCAGAGTCTTGACGGCATTTGGAGCATTCAGGCTGGAAAGCACAAGGTGGCCGGTTTCCGCAGCTTCCAGGACCATTTCCATAGTTTCACGATCGCGCAGTTCGCCCACCAGAATTACTTTGGGCGCTTGCCGCAGCGCCGCTCGCATTGCCATGGCGAAATTCGGGGTGTCGCTATGGAGTTCGCGCTGATGGATGGTGGACTGCTTGTGATTGTGCAGAAACTCAATCGGATCTTCGATGGTGATGATGTGGCAGGTCTGTTTTTCGTTGATGCGATCTAACAGCGCCGCCAGGGTGGAAGATTTTCCCGAGCCGCGCGCCCCGGTCACAAGAACGATGCCGTCCCTGAGACCTGCAATCTCCCCGAGTTGCGGCGGCAAGCCGAGGGCGGAGAACTCCGGAATCGTGGTTGGAATCACGCGCATGACCACGGCGCAACTGCCGCGCTGGATGAAAACATTCACCCGGAAGCGGGCCAGGCCCGGCAAGCCAAATGAGATGTCGCAGGAGCCCTGCTCGCGCAGCATGTTGATGGCCTGCTTGTTGTCACCGATGAGGTCGGAAGCAATGCGACGGGTATCGTCCGCGCTGAGCACTCGCAGTCCCGGGCCCTGGACCACCATCAACTGCCCATAGACTTCCACCTGGGGAGGACGGCCGGGGGAGAAAATCAGGTCACTCACCTTCTCACTGGCGCGCAGCATGGCAGCCAACAAGGCGTGGGTGGCCGCCGTACCGGTGCTCGATGTCGGCTCGAGCGTCACCTGGAGCGATGCTATGCCTGTGGCTGCCATTGTCTTTAATTTTCAGGAAGTAAGAGCCCGAGTGGAGGAGGGCTTTGCGAGCCTGCGGGCCGTAGTCCTGATGCTTGTCTGTGCGATCTGGTTTAACTGTAGCGAAAACGATGGCGGGGTTCCACGAAGAACGTCATGTACATAGACCTTAGTAATGTGGGCGAGCATCCCGCTCGCGGGTCTCGTCTGGGGTGCTGTGGCTCGAGCGGGACGCTCGCGCCCACATTAGAAAAGGGCAGCCACTGCGGCTGCCCTCTTGGTGAATTCGATTAAGTTGCTATTTCTTTGTGGCGGCGGCTTTCTTTTTGCCATAGCTGGTTTCGATGCTGCTCCCGATGTACTGCAGCATGCTCTTGGCGCCCTCCGCGAACTGCCCGGTAGGCTGCAATTCAAGATACTTATTCAGGGCTTCTTCCGTGCCGGGAGCAGGAATCACCTTGCCGGTCTTGGGGTCAGTGGTGGCTTTGTTGATCAGGTTCACGCCCTTCTGATAGTAGGCATCAGCCTTGGTCGGGTCGGCCGCGATCGCCTTGTCAAAGGCCGCATTGGCGTCGTCTACCTTTCCACTATTGGTCAGCACCGCTCCCTGGTTGTAGTAGTACTGCGCCGCGCCGGCGGGGTTTTGCTGGGCCGCCAGATCATAGGCCTTGACCGCCTCGTCGAGTTGCCCGGTCCGGGCTTCGGCCTGTCCCAGGTTGTTGTAATAGGCGGCCAGGACCTTGGGGTCGTCGGGTTTCGCACCGGCTTCCATGTTTTTCTTTTTGAGCTCGATCGCCTTCTGATAATCGGTGACCGCGCTGCCGTACCGCTTCGCCTTCTCCGCAGTGTCGGTCTGCTTGGGACCCGATCCGAGATTGGCATCACCCAAGCGGGCCCAGAGCAGGTCGCGCGTAGGATCGGTTTGGGTGGCCTCATTAAGCGTGCTGATGGCGGTATCGTAGTCCCCGCCTTGTATGGCCTGATTGGCAACAGCAAGCTTCTCGTTCAGCGCCTTTACCGTGTTGGTTTCTTTGGCGGCCTTGGCCTGCTGTTCCTGCATCGCCTTCAATTGTTCCGGACTGATTCCCTTCTGCTGGGCCACCTCGGCCTGGGATTTCTTCAGGTCGAAATCGAGCGTGGATTCGTCCATTCCCACCGGAAAGCCAGCTACCTGGTCCAGTTGCTTGCCGTCCTGCGTGAGCGTGACCTTGTACTTGCCGGGTTCGATGCCCAGAGAAAAGTACTCGCCCTTCTTGTTGGTCTTCAGGTTGTACTTCCGGCCGTTGTCAGTGTTAAGCCATTCGAGGTTGGCGCCCGCGATAGGGGTTCCTTGTGCGTCTTTGCAGACACCCTTCACCGATCCTGTAGCTTGGGCGAACACCGGGGGTACGCACAGCGCTGCCACTGCCACCACCAGCACTACCATCAGCAAACGTTGCTTCATTTTTAGGCCTCCCGGCTCACGAAACTCGTCGTAATTCGTATGACATTGAAATGACATTCATGTCGCAGCACCGGCCTCCGGGCCGGGCCCGACTCTAAGCTCTCTTTGCCAGCTCCGCATAAGGAATCGGATCGGCGTTGCCCGCATCCTGAAACGCCCGCAGACGCAGGACGCAGCTGTCACAAACGCCGCAAGCGCTGTCCTCCCGGCTGTAGCACGACCAAGTTAAATCGAAGGGCGCGCCCAGTTCAAGGCCCAGGCGCACAATTTCCGATTTGCGCAAGTGGATCAGAGGCGTGAAAATCTCGATCTGTCCATCCTTCGTGCCGAGCCTTATCACCTGATTGAACGCTTCGTAATAAGCCGGACGGCAATCAGGATAGCCCGAACTGTCCTGCTCCACCGCGCCAATGTAAATCTGAGCCGCGCCCAGCACTTCCGCCCAACTCACCGCCACCAAGAGGAAGTGGGCGTTGCGGAACGGCACATAGGTTACCGGAATATCGTGTCCGATAGGGTGCGATTCGGGAACGCCAATATTGCGGTCGGTCAGCGCCGAACCGCCAATCGCGGAGAGTGCTTCGTTCCTCACCAGCAGCCGGTCGCGAATCCCCAGGCGATCGCAGATGGCGAAAAACGCGCGCTGCTCGCGCTCTTCAGTGCGCTGTCCGTAACTGACGTGAACCGCGGCCGCGTCGTGATCGCGCGCCGCCAGCGCAGCGCAGACACAGGAGTCCATGCCGCCACTCAGGAGAACCACAGCGCGTTGTGCGTCTTTCACCATGAGTTAGATGTGGTTTGGAACCGAATCGCCGCCCCGGCCTAAACGCCTGAAACCAGGCCAGATCGGGTGAATCATTTCAGATTGCAGATCTGAGATTGAAGATTTGAAAATTGCCGGCAGCGACGGCGTTCAATCTAAAATCTTAAATCTTCAATCCCCTAAACCCCTTTCATCGAGGGATCCCACACAAACTTATGGATCTGCAGCGATAACCGAGCCGGAACTCCGTCCGCCAGCATCCACTCCGCCAGTTCGCGCGGATCCAGCAGGCAACCAGATGCATCACGGACGCCCTCGGCCTGCTTGCTGAACGCGGGCGATAAAAGCACCGCATTTACGCGCCGGTCAAGATGGTGATGCGAGACGAAGTCGCGTGCAAACTCATAATCAACGCGGTCGCTCAAGACAAACTTGATCTCGTCCTCGCGATTCAGCCAGTCGAGGTTCTCCATGTGAAACGTGTCGGGCTCACCCGAGTTCGGACATTTTACATCCACGATCTTGACCACCCGCCGGGGCACGCGCTCCAGCGGACACTCGCCGCTGGTCTCGAGTAAGACTGTGTATCTCGCGTCCAGAAGGCGCTGCATCAGCGGCACCACCTCGCGCTCCTGCAACATGGGTTCGCCGCCGGTGATCTCCACCAACCCACCGCCTGGACTCAACTGTTCCACCTCTTCGATCACTTCTTCCAGCGTCCGGCGATGACCGCCCGTGAAAGTGTACTCGCTGTCACACCAGGAACAACGCAGATTGCAGCCCGTAAGGCGCACAAAGACGCAAGGCAGCCCGGCGTACGTGGACTCGCCCTGGATCGACTTGTAAATCTCGGTAATTTGCATGCAGCGGTTTCTGGTTTCTAGTTTCTGGTTTTTAGCCTTGCGTTGTCGTCCTGAGCAATCCGGCCGTTTCGCTTGCGAAACGGAGGGTGAGTCGCAGCACCCCTATAGCGCAAACACCAGCCGTGAGTGAAGGATTTTGATCCTTTCTCACCGCACTTACTCCGAGTAGGTTGCGGTGGTCACGTCGGTTTCGAATACGGTGACATTCTTCACTCGCACCCGGCCCTGGGTTACGCGATCCAAATTCACGTTGGTCTCGTCGTAAAAATACTTAGCCAGGTTCTCAGCCGAGGGATTCAGCACCTTGAACGGGTCGAGATCGTTGATCATCTGGTGGTCCAGTCGGTCGATGACCGGTTTCATCGCCTCTTTCAGCTCCCTGAAATCAAGCAAGAGGCCGGCCTTGTCGAGTTCCTTGCCAGCTAGGGTCACCCGTACCTTGTAGTTGTGCCCGTGCGGGTTCTCGCACTTGCCCTTGTAGTTGCGCAGGTAGTGTCCCGCAGCAAACGAATCTTCCACCGTGACCTCAAACATGGACCCTCTTGGCGAGCGGCGCGAATACGGACCGGACCGCAGCGCATGATCTAACCTTCCATTTTACCCCGATACCCACCGTGTGGGGCGGGCGCCCTCGCCCGCCGCCTTTGATTTTGATCTTGGTTTGGCTTTTTGCGGTTGCAGGGTCGGTTACATCCAAGCCAAAAACCGCGGGCGAGGGCGCCCGCCCACACAAACACTATTCAATCCCGAAGAACTGCTCCACCTGCTTGATATCAGTCGTCCTTCGATAAGGCGGAAGGCTTTCCACAAATACTCTCCCGTATTGCTTCCTCAAAATCCGGTTGTCCAGCAGCACCAGTAGACCGCGGTCGTGGAGCGAGCGGATCAGCCGCCCGAAGCCCTGTTTCAGCGTAATCACCGCCGCCGGCACCTGGTATTGGAAGAAAGCATTGCCGCCGTCCGCGTCGATGGATTTGACCCGCGCCGCTACCACCGGATCGCTGGGCACGGCGAACGGCAGGCGGTCGATAATCACACAGCTTAGTTGCTCTCCTTGCACGTCCACGCCCTGCCAGAATGATGACGTGGCGAACAATACGGCATGGGGTGTCAGCCGGAATTCCTCGAGCAGCGCGGTCTTGGGAGCATCGCCCTGCAACAGCATGGGGAACTCCAGCTCGCCCAACAGGCGCTGGTAAACGTCATTCATCTGCGCGTAGCTGGTGAACAGAACGAAGGCCCGCCCGCGGGTAATTTCGAGCAACCGCCGGATGCGGTCGGCCGCTTTGGCCGTAAATTGCGGGGTGCGAGGATCAGGAAGGTCGGGAGGCACGTAGAACAGCGCCTGACTTTCATAATCGAAATGCGAAGGCAGGACGGCTTCCCGGGCGTGCTCCAGTCCGAGCCGCTGGCGCATGTAATCAAAACTTCCGCCCACGGCCAGCGTGGCCGAGGTGAGCACCGCGCACTCCAGCTTATCGAACAGGCAAGTCTTCAGAATGGGAGCCACGTCGATCGGAGTGGCCTGGAGGAAGACATTCAACTTGTCGCGCCCGCCGCGGCGACGTTCGATCCAGAAGACCGTGTTAGGGTCCTCAGATTCCATCAGGAAGCCGAGCTGCACCTGCAACTCCTGGGTGCGACGAGCAAAATTGAAGACTTCTTCCGGCTTCGACGGCAGGTTCTCCAGGTCCGAACCTAAGCGGATGAGCGCCTGCTGCAATCCCAGGAACTCGTCGCCATTTTCCTCCATGAACTCGCGCCGGCTTTCGAACGCGAAACGTCCGTCGCCTTGAGGCAACAGTGCGAAGAAAAACATTGCCCGCTCGCGCAGGCTCTTCAATGCCCCCGACAATGATGCTGACAGCATATGGTTGCGTTGCAGCGAGACTTCGACATCGCGGCACAACTCCTCGAATCTGCCATTGCTGACCGAAACTCCGAAATAACTTCCGGCAACATCTTCCAGTTCGTGGCCTTCGTCGAAGATCACCGCCCCTGCCTCCGGCAGAATTCCGGCATCGGGCGCATACTCCGCCTGCTGCTTGATCGAAAGATCGGCGAAGAACAGGTGATGGTTGACGATGATGATGTCACTCTCCATCGCCTTGCGGTGCATTTCGGTGATGAAGCAGCGGTCCCAGGCGCTGCATTTCTGTCCCAGGCAGGTGTCGGAGCGTGCGTCAATCTTGTGCCAGAGAGCGCTGGCTTCAGGAAGTGACGCCAGTTCGGCGCGGTCTCCGGTCTGCGTAACCTTTTCCCAGGCGGCGATAGCGCGATAGTGCTCGATCTCCTCCAGTCCGCTGAGCACGGGCTGGTCGGTGAGGTCATAGAGCTTCTTGCGACACAGATAGTTGTTGCGCCCCTTCATGTAACAGACCTTGAGCTTTCCCTCGCCATTGGGAAAGACCGCTTGTTCAAGAAAAGGGATATCCTTATGGAAGAGCTGTTCCTGCAGATTCTTGGTTCCGGTGGAAATGATGACCCGCTTGCCGGAACGAATGACGGGCACCAGGTAGGCCAAGGTTTTGCCCGTTCCAGTGCCAGCCTCGATGATCAAGTGGCGCTTTTCTTCCAGCGCCTGTTCGACGGCTTGCGCCATCTGCAACTGTCCCCGGCGAAACTCGTAGGCCGGGTGGGTGCGCGAAAGCACCCCGCCGGGAGCGAAGAACTGGTACAGCGAAGCGTCGCGTTTCTTCGTGTCGGAGGCGGGAGGCACAGAGTCACTATAATGTGGGGCGGACACTCTTGTCCGCCGCTTTTGAATTTGATTTGCGGATTGGGATGTGGTTGACGGACGAACCACAGACGGCCAAATCCGAGTCAAAGGCGGCGGACAAGAGTGTCCGCCCCACACGGTCGGTGCAGACCTAATATCTTATGACCCATCCAACTCTAAACTCGCGGTCGGTTACGGCCGGCATTCCAACCATTGCCATCGTGGGGC
>Ga0210384_10009039_pt1 | contig 10332 bp, 10 predicted proteins | sample IncBWH2MmetaG_FD_160574 | JGI IMG/M metagenome (GOLD analysis project Ga0210384, IMG submission 160574) | Forest soil microbial communities from Barre Woods Harvard Forest LTER site, Petersham, Massachusetts, United States - Inc-BW-H-2-M | ecosystem: Environmental > Terrestrial > Soil >...
GTGAGCTGCATCCAGTGCGTCCGCAATCTCGATGGCGAGTGACAGAATCAACTCCGTCTCCATCGGTCGCCCCGCAATGCGATGCTTCAGGGTCGCGCCGTCCAGAAACTCCATGGCGATGAACGCTTCGCCGTGCTGATCGTCAATTTCGTAAATCGTGCAAATGTTGGGATGGTTCAGGGCGGAGGCGGACTGCGCTTCGCGTTGGAAACGGGCTAGACCCTGTGCATCTTTGGCAATCTCGTCGGGCAGGAATTTGAGGGCGACAAAGCGATGGAGCCTTATGTCCTCAGCCTTGTAGACAACACCCATGCCGCCGCCGCCCAGCTTTTCTACGATGCGGTAGTGCGAGATGGTTTGGCCGATCAATGAAGAAGGGGTCGCTCCGTGCGCGACCATAGTAGTGGGCCAAGCTGCGGTGCGTCAATGTATTGCGGGCAAAGTTAACTTTTCAAGCCGCACCAGATCAACTTGCTAGCAGATTATCTAAAAGTGGCCGGTTGCTAGTGATTAGTAGCGGCTCAGGCCCTTTTTTTTATTGCGGATTGAAGATTTCAGACTGCAGATTTGGCGACGCCGCGCGCAGAAACGGACGGATAGGAGCCAGGTTGATAAGAATCTTTGTAGTAACCGTGGGACGATTGTGCGGTTGGGGCTGCGGCGAGCGTTTGATGTCTCTCATCGCGACCGTGTGGCGTAAGGAGAAGTGGGAATTGTCAGTGACGGCTGAGCAAGCGTTGCTGCAGTCAGAATTCAGATCGATAAGACTCTACATGGTAAGCAGTGGGAGGCGCTGTGAGTGAAGTGGGAAAATGCTCATGAACTGACCTGCAAGGAGCACCCATTTCAATGGTAACCCCGCCTCCCCTCCGTCTCCTGACCATTTGCATCCGTCCAACACCCAAGCGATTTAGATTTGTCCCATTCCGCCGTCTACGTTGATCTCTACGCCCGTGATGTACGACGCGTCTTGCGAGGCCAGAAATGCGACAGCCGCTGCTACCTCCTCGGGCTGTCCAAAGCGCTTCATCGGAACCTTCGCAACGATCTCCTTCGCGAATTCATCGATGGCTTCCTTGGGCAACCCGGCCCTGCCGAAGATCGGCGTAACAATCGGCCCTGGCGCTACTGTGTTCACGCGAATGCCCCGTTCTGCCAGTTCCGCGGCTGCGGTTCGCGCCAAAGATCGCAGTGCCGCTTTGGTTGCAGAATACGCGCTGACGCCGACGGTGCCCTTGATGTCTGCCACGCTGGTATTCAAGATGATCGACGCTCCGTCATTGAGCAAGGGCAGCGCTTTCTGGATTGTGAAGTATGCTCCCTTAACATTGATGTCAAACTGCTCGTCGTACGCATCTTCGGACGTCTCGGCCAGTGGTGCGACCCTCACGACGCCGGCGTTCACGAACAACACATCAATCTTGCCCAGCTTCTGCGAAACCTCCGCATACAGCTTGTCCACGTCCGCGAGGTTGGAAACGTCCGCCCGCACCGCCACGAGGCCGTTGCCGATGGTTTTCACTGCCTCGTCCAACGTTTTCCTGTCTCGTCCGGATATGGCTACTCGCGCCCCTTCTTCCTGAAAGCGCTTGGCCGTCGCTAGTCCGATGCCGCTGTTTCCGCCGGTCACTACTGCCACTTTTCCTTCGAGTCTCTTCATGCCGATCTCCTCATATTTATCTTTTTTGTGAAATTCTCTGAACCCCTGACCCGGGGGCATCCGTGCCCAACGTTTCTGCTGGTATGCTCAACAACTAGACAGTTAGATGATCATCAAACTAACCAGTCGCACTTTTTATGTAGAGTTTTGTGTGGGATGTGGTTCTTTCTGGCGGTAAGCTCAACGCTTCGTTACACTTTAGACGGACCAATGAATCGTTCTGAGGTTGAGAAAATATCGAAAGCCTTGGCCGACGCCACCCGCCTCAAGATCTTTGAGGCCATCTCGGCAAGCAAACACATGAATTGTGGTGAGATCGTCTCGATGCGCGGTGTGACCCCCGCAACTGTGTCTCACCATCTCAAGATTCTGAGCGAGGCCGGGCTGATCGCTTGCCATCGCGAAGGGCAGTTCGTCTACAGCCAAGCCGTCCCCGAAACCGTCGCAGCTTACACGCGGACACTGGGGAAAATTGCGCGTGGCAGGAAAGCAGCACGTCGGCGCTGAAGCGGGAAGATTCGAATGTTCACGACTGACACCCAAAAAGTACTGCAATCAGTGGCGGCGCAACTAATGGATGGGGACGCAGTCACGCTGGACGACCAGAAGCTGCGAGTGAAGCGCGTGGGCAGTGGCCGCTTGCGCATGGTGCAGTTCAGGCTAAACGGCCGGGAGTTCGAGGCCATCGAGCAGAACCGGGAGAAACCAAGTCGATGGGGAAAACTGGCGCGCGAGAAGCATCAAGTGGTCCAGTTCAGAGACGTGCAGACGCATAAATATGTGGCAGTAGCAGTGGACGGTGAGATTACTGAGTATGGGCGGTAAGAGGTTGTAATAGGTCAGGGTTGGCCTCGCGCAGTTGTGACCTTCGGTCCCCTCATCTTGTTCCGCTAGAACCCCGGACTAACGTCCGGGGCTAACATATTCCGCTCCTACCGGGGCTGATTTTGTGGAGCCGCGTTCCAACTGCTTCTACCACTACACTCAGTGTCTCTCACTTACGGAGCGAGGCGGTCGGTGATGGTGTCGTTGTGGAAGGCGACGTGGTCCCTCAATTCGAACCAGGGGCCCTTGCCTTTACTCATGTCCGCCACAGCGCTGGTCTCATCGGTGGCGAATTCGCTCCAGGAGTTGTAGCGGGCGATGACGAGATATTCCCAGGGCGATCCCTCCAGATGCATCATCAGGACGTTGCCGGCGGTATTGGCGTTTACGCCTGCGGGACCGAGCATTTTTTCCACTTCGGCGCGATGTCCGGGAGCGGCGCGATAGACGGAGGCTACATAAACCGAACCAGCAGTTTTAGCGGTCTGGTCACCAAGGCCCATAGCGCGGCTAAAATCGGCCCACGACGGACCGTTGACGTAAGTATCGCCATGCCATTCGCTGAGATCGCGGAAAGCGGCGGGAGGCGGATTGCCAGCGGCAGTCAGGGTGGCGCTGGTTCCGAGATGAGCGATGGTTAGGTAGTCCCACTCCGCGCCGTCCTGATGACGCAGTACTAAGAAGTGCTGGGGCATGGGTGAGTTGGGATTCGGGGTTTTGAGAAAGTCGCCGAGGGCCCCGGCTTTCCCGAGTGCAGCCTTCGAGAAGTTGACATGGTAAACGTCGGTGCGTGCGGGAGGCGGGGTTTGCGCAAGGGCAACGGACAAGAACGAAAAAAGAACGAGCAGCAAGGTGCAAATGCTTTTCACGGTTTGCTCCTGATTTTAAATTTTTGATATTGGTGCTGTGGATCGTGGCCAGAGAAGCGAGCGGATTATAACAGCGATAGAGAGTCTTGTTACAAGTGTTGGAGGTCCTGAATTGATGTGGAGATGCCCGCAAGTTCCCTCGCTCCGCCTGAAAAACGCCTGCGCTCGGGATGACGTCAATAGCGTTGCGCGCTATTGCTAGCTACTTCTCCTGAAAGTCGACGAAGGCTCCGGTCTTTCCGGCATAAAGACGTAGGCCGCACAATTTGGGGGCCATGTGGGCAAAGGAGATTTGAAGCTGTTTCGCGGGCGCGCTGATTTGTCCCATTTCCATGCGGGCGCGTACCAGATCTCGCTTTTCGTCGTATGAGCTGCCAGCGGTGACGTTCCGGTTCACGATCAAAGTCCAGTCTTTCTTGGTTGGAAGGACGTACAGACTGTAGGCGCCCACCGGAATTACAGCGTTTGCGATGGTAAGAGGAACCTGCGTGAACAACGTGATCGGAGTGCCGCCTGGGAGCCAAATCTTGCCGGGGTGGGGTTCCTCTTTTGCGACGTCGGCGGAGTTTTGGTATTGGATGCTGATCTCGTTTCCGTCGGACAGGGTGCAATAGGCGCTCGCAGACTCTGGGCCAGAATCGTTTTGTTGCGCGACTGCTCCGATGGCAAGCAGGCAGCAGACGAACAGAATAACGACGCAGATAGATGGAAGGCGCAATCCTTATCCTCCGCGGGGCGAATTATAGCCTTGGATGGTGCTGTCGCAAAACCAAAGATTTAATGGCAAAGCCACCTCTGGGGGTGCGGCGACATCGCGGCCCATTCGGCCTTGGTCTTCGGTGACGTTCTCTAATCCTGCCGGCGTTGCTACCGTGACAGGCCAGCAGAGCTGAGAAAGGCTGGCATGGCAAACACGGGGAAGTCGACATCTAAGCTGAACATCCTGTACGGCGAAGGCGATGCGGAAGTGCTTGCGGCACAGGCAGTTTCGATTCAAAAGGCGGGTCATCAGGTGACCCAGGCGGTCGGACGCCAAGGAGTGCAGGAAGCACTGCAGCGGGGCGCTTTTGACCTGGTCGTGTTAGGGCCGACGCTGACGAGAAATGACCGGCATCACTTGCCTTATATGGTTAAGAAGGCATATCCGGGGACGCGGGTTCTGGTCATGCATACGGATGGGGAGCGACACCCGCAGGTGGACGCAAATTTGGAAACAGGAAGAAGTATTGAGGAGCTGGTGGCAAAGATTGCTGCCCTGCAGGTGCAGGAGAAAGAGGCAGTGAGTCGGTAAAGGGTTTGCGGCTCTGAGGAGTTAGTTTTCAGTTAGAGACGGCCAAATGGCCGTCTTTTTTATTGAGCTTGTTTATTGGGGCTGGGCGGCATCCAGCAAGTAAACAGGTGGGATAAAGGACCGGGTTTGCAGTATTCTATGCCTCTGAAACAGCTCTCCATTGCATTGAAGTGGAGTTCCCGAGAAAGAAATGGAAGAAAATAGAGTCTACGTGAGTCTGAGTGGATTGCCGCTCTCGTTCGAGCTGGACTGGCCTTTTCATACTTCGACTTCGGGAGCGGATTTTTCGGTTCTGCATGCCGATATTCGGCTGGAGAGCTCGGAAGGTCTGCACGCGCCGGTGGCAGTGAACTTGTCCGCCACGGTGCGCGAGGTGATGCCCTCGCTGGATCCGAGGGACGCCGAGGGGCCGGTCATCAATGCATTGCGCAAAGAGGTGGATCGGCGGCAGATCGAATTCTCGAAATCGGGTAAGCGAGTGCCGGTGCACTTCTCCAGTCGTCACTATGATTTCAAGCGAAGCAAGTGGATGTTCGGGAAGGCCACTGACGAGGAGATCACGAAGTTGGTCGCGCGCAAGATCTACTGGCAGACGCGGCTAGTGGGAGGGTCGGTGTGGATTGGTGATCCGACGGAAGCGCTTTACGTGGAGACTTCAGTGGAGCACTTGCTGGAGGTCGCACAGAAGCTCGCCGGCGAGGGGCTTATTAAGCTCGAGGGCGATCGGGCGGCTGCAGACCGATCTCTGACGGCACAGGCCGCCAGGTTTGAGGCGGACATGCGGACAGCTCGGGAGGAGTTGGAGAAGAAACACGCGTTCGAGAGAGGGTGAAGAGCTTTCTGAGAACGATTGCCGAGCTGCGCTCGGCTGCACGGGCGAGGACGCCCGTCCCCACACTTTCCGTTACTGATTCCTCATGGCGTCGATAATCTGGTAAAGCTGCGAACGATCGGTTACTTCGACGTAGGGCTTCCCTCCCGGCTTACTGCTAACCACGTAAATGGTGGGAGTCTGATGAACACCGATGCGGTTTCCGAGGTTGCGCTCGGCGTTGACCTCGGCTGCCAGCTTACCTTGCGGGTCAACGACAAAAGGCAAGTCTACTTTGTGCTCGGCGGCAAACTTCTCAGCAAAGCTGCGTAGGTTGGTGGGGATGATCTCCAGCTGGTGTTGGAAGATGTAGTCACGGAAATCGTATCCCAGCTGCGGAGAAAGCGCGTCGAAGTAATGGGCAATGACGGCTGCATCGAACGACCAATTGTGCATTGGCAAAGGGAAGTCGTGACGGACAACAGGGATCTTGTAAGCCTTGCCTGCATCCCTGAGGACAGGAGCGGAGAGGCGACATTGCGGACACTGCAGGTCTTCAAACACGACGATGGCTAGTTGGGCGCCTTTGGGCGGTTTGAGGACGGTGCTGAGATCGTCGGCGGAAGCGAGAGAAACAAAAAGCAATGTTATGGCGGCAACGGCGGCGTAACGCTTAGTCATAGTTGTTTAGATGCGGGGGGACGCTCTTCTCTCCTGATATCCATGGTAACCGAAGGGGACCGGAGGTGTCAGGTTACTTGAGCGCAGTAGCGTTGGACTCACAATTTTTCGTGATCACAATAGGTGGAGTTGGCGTCGCTCCAGGGCAAGCAACTTTTCTTTGATAGGCAAGCCGCCCCCATATCCGGTCAGCTTGCCGTTGCTGCCGATGACGCGGTGGCACGGAATCACGATGGGAATCGGGTTAGAACCATTCGCTAAGCCAACAGCGCGCGAAGCCCTGGGATTGCCGATACGGCGGGCCAGTTCGCCGTAGGAAATGGTCTCACCATAAGGAATGTCGCAGAGCAGATTCCAGACTTTGAGCTGGAATGGAGTTCCCTCGGGCGCTAGAGGGAGATCGAAGGAATCCAGTTCGCCGGCAAAGTAGGCGCGGAGCTGGCGAATGACTTCTTCGAGCGGACTGGAGTCCTCTTGCCAAGCGGGATCGGGAATAGATGCGCCTCTTCCGTTGGCGAATTCAATCCGTCGCAAACCTACGTCGTCAGCTGCCAGCAGCAAAGAGCCGAGCGGGCTTTCGATTCGGGTGAAATATGTAGTGCTCATGATTGCGGGAGTCCTCGCCCTAAAGACGTTTGAGGATGCCGATTGAGGCAGCACATTTCAAGATACCGCATCTCGCCTGAGAAGGCTGGCCGTTTTCGGACGTGGACGTGAGCAGAGCCCCTAAGTCCGTTGAGCGAGTAGGGATCCTTCGACTGCGAGTTTTCTTTCGCGAACGAAAGAAAACTCTTCGCTCAGGATGACAATTCAGGATAGAGGGCGGCGGGAGAATTCTAAACCGCCGCAGCTTGCTCGCGGCGTTTCCCCTGGATCTCGATGTAGACGTTTACCAGCGACACGGCTGCGGGGGTCACGCCGGGAATATTCGAGGCTTGCGCTAGAGTGCGCGGGCGCACTTTGACCAGCTTCTCCTGCATCTCGCGGGAGAGCCCGCTGACGGAGCGGTAGTCGAACCAGGCGGGGATGGTCCGCTGCTCCGCTTTTTTCATGCGCTCGATGGCGCGCTGCTGTTGCAGCAGGTAGCCTTCGTACTTGATTTCGGTTTCCACCGATTTGAGTTCGTTGCGGATTACGGAGGGAAGAGCCGCTGCGGATCCGTGCTGCCGGATTTCTTCTCTATCGAAAAACTCAGGGCTGAGTTCGTGGAGAGCAGGGACCAGGTGTTCGACGGTTATCTCGGGGCGCTTGAGGAGTTGAGCGAGGGATTGGCCGAGGGCGGAAGAGAGGCCGGTAGCCATTGGCTGGCCGTTGGCAGGATAAGGATGCTCGCCTCGCGCTTCATTCTTCGCGTCGCATAGCGACCCGAAGAGCGCGGTGTCTCGCCCAGGTCCTTCGGCGCCAAAAACAGGCACCTCAGGATGACAATCAGTTGAATGCCTTGTCGCGCTAACCTTTTCGATCATGGCCGGAGTTAGCTTCGTGTTTTCCAGCAAAAGCTTTATGGCTTCAAGACGTTGCTGCTTCGCTTGGAAGTCGGCCCAGGCGGCGTCGAAGATCAGGCCGACGCGGCGGCCGTGGGGAGTGAGGCGGCGATCGGCGTTGTCGATGCGCAGATGCAGGCGGAATTCGGCGCGCGAGGTGAACATACGGTAAGGCTCGTTGGTGCCTTTCGAGATCAGGTCATCGATAAGAATCGCGGTGTAGGCCTCGGTGCGGTCGAGGACGAGCGGCGGCTCCTTCTTTACTTTCAGAGCGGCGTTGATGCCCGCCATCAGGCCTTGGCAGGCGGCTTCCTCGTAGCCACTGGTTCCGTTGATTTGACCGGCGAGGAAGAGCCCCGCGATCTTCTTGGTTTCGAGCGTGCGCTCGAGCTCCGTAGGATCGATGGAGTCGTACTCAATAGCGTAGCCAGGACGGAGCATCTCCGCAGTTTCGAGACCGGGAATCGATTTTAAGATTTCGAGCTGCACTTCAACTGGGAGAGACGTGCTCATCCCATTGACATAGATTTCGTGAGTGTTCAGGCCCTCGGGTTCGAGGAAGAGCTGGTGCGTAGTCTTGTCGGGAAACTTGACGATTTTGTCTTCGATGGATGGACAATACCGCGGGCCGATCGATTTGATTTGGCCGCTATACATCGGGGAACGATGCACATTTTCGCGGATGATGCGCTGAGTCTCCGGCGTGGTCCAGGCAATGTAGCAGGGCACTTGGGAATCGTGATGGGCGACGCGCCTGGTGCGGAAGCTGAATGGCGTGGGATCGGGATCACCAGGCTGAATCTGGAAGCGGGACCAGTCTATGGTGCGTCCATCGAGGCGCGGAGGCGTGCCCGTCTTGAGGCGGCAGCCGCGCAAGCCGAGCTGCTTAAGAGCTTCACCGAGGAGAACGGCATTCGGTTCGCCCGAGCGGCCAGCGGGATATTGCTGCTCTCCGCAATGGATAAGGCCGTTCAGGAACGTGCCAGTGGTGATGATGACGGCAGAGGCGCCCACGGTACGGCCATCGCGGAGGCGGATGCCGACGCAGACGCGGTCGTTGGCGGAATAAGGAGGCTCGCCTCGCGCCTCATTGTTCGAGCCGCTGGGCGGCTCGAACAGCGCTGTGTCTCGCCCAGGTCCTTCGCTCGCAAAAGCAGCTCGCTCAGGATGACAATCGTTGGGCTGAGAGCTGACAGCTGAGGGCTGAATGCATTCTTCAATGATCAAGTTGGCTACTTCGGCTTGTTTGATCTTGAGATTAGGCTGCGATTCGAGGACCTCTCGCATCTTCAGACGGTAGGCCTGTTTGTCGCATTGGGCGCGGGGAGACCAGACTGCCGGACCGCGCGAAGTGTTGAGCAGGCGGAACTGGATGCCCACCGCGTCGGTGACTTCGCCCATAATGCCGCCGAGGGCGTCGACTTCGCGGACGAGGTGTCCCTTGGCAATGCCGCCCACCGCTGGATTGCAGGACATCTGCGCGATGAGGTCGACGTTAAGCGTGTAGAGCGCGGTCTTCAGGCCCATGCGAGACGCGGCCACGGCGGCTTCGCATCCGGCGTGGCCGGCGCCCACGACAACTACGTCGAATTGTTCGGTGAAGAACGACATTCGAGCTCTATTCTAGCAATAGCTGGGATTTTGCGGGATTCGGCAAAGAGCCTTACCACCAAGGACACGAAGGTTCACAAAGGAAATCCAGGGCAAACTTTGAGCTAGAACTGCGGCCCTCCGAAATCGGTGAAGGTGGCTTCTTGCCACCCCAGCGACGGGAAATACCAATTGCTTGCGCCGGCTTCGTGGTTGTTGCCACCGGAGCCGTAAAGGACTGTTGGAGAACGCCAGTAATCCATGCCCATTTGCAAAAGGGCTCCCGGAGAAATCTTCACGCGGGCTTTGACTGTGCAGCCTTCGAGGTTTCCGGGTGGTAGAGCGGCGCGGGGCGAAGCGCTCCAGAAATGCCAGACTCGGTCGGGACGCTGTCCAACGCGGAGCACAACGGCGTGGTTCGGCTGATCATTTTCGGGACGGTCATTTTTTGGACGATCGTATTTTGGACGATCGTAGGCCATGGGCATGGGCTCATGCTGATCGGTGCCGAACCAGGGCTCGCGACGGTAGAGGCCACCTCGAACTTTGCCGCTATCATCGTTGAGGATGACGTCTTTGCCGTCAATGCGGCAGGAGGGCTGAGTCCAGGCGACTTCCACCTGTGCGGATTCGTAGCCTGGGACGCGAGTGTCAGCGATGGCTATGCCCCACAGTAGAGCGGATTGAAGATCCGTCGGGGGAGGTGTCGGACTGACGTAGCCAGCCTTGTAGCTCACTTCATCAGGGATACGTGGGTCATTCGTAACGATGAATGCGACCGGAGAGGTGGCACGTCCATGGGGTGCGATCACGGTGATGGTTGCGGTTGAAACTCTGTGGGGAACAAGAACGATCAGGTGGTCCGGGGATTGAACTTTGAAGACGGAAATCGTGCTTCCGAAGAGGACGGCAGAAGCATTTTGCAGGTTCCTGCCAGTGATTTCTATCCGCGAGCCTTCGGGGCCGCTGGTGGGGGATATGCCGGTGATCTCAGGAGAGCCGGATTGGCCGGCCAGAATTGGCAGAGCTGAAATCAGCAAGACGTAACCGACCGCAGCAATCGCAACGCGCTTCAGTATCCCCACAGTACACCCACTTTGCACGGGCGGGACGCCCGCGCC
>Ga0210384_10009041_pt1 | contig 10330 bp, 7 predicted proteins | sample IncBWH2MmetaG_FD_160574 | JGI IMG/M metagenome (GOLD analysis project Ga0210384, IMG submission 160574) | Forest soil microbial communities from Barre Woods Harvard Forest LTER site, Petersham, Massachusetts, United States - Inc-BW-H-2-M | ecosystem: Environmental > Terrestrial > Soil >...
GCATTGGGCCGACGCGCCTTCCCTTTCGCTCTTGGAATTCTTAAGCCAAGAGTTGGTGCGCAGTCGACTGCTCATCGTCGGCACCCACCGGGACACCGACGCCTCGAGAAAAACAGCATTGCTGAGCACCCTCGGTGGTCTGAGTCGCGATTCCGACACGAAGCGCGTGCATCTTGCCGGACTCTCTCAGACTGCCATCGGCGAGGTCGCCGAGCGATTGTGCGACGTGAGCTTGTCTGAGTCTGCGATCAAGGTGATTTATCGACAGACGGATGGGAACCCTTTATTTGCCATCGAGTTGATCAAGGACCTCATCGATGAGAGCGCCGGTGCTGCAATTTCGACGATGCCCGCAAGAATTCCCGCCGGCGTGCGCGAAACGATCGCCCGACGCTTGAGCCGGCTCTCCGACCGGTGCAACGAACTGCTGTGCGTCGCGGCAGTTCTTGGCCGGCATTTCGCGGCTCGTGAAATCGCCGCCGCCGCGAACGAGGACGTACAAAGCGTACTGACCATTCTCGAACCGGCCTTACAAGCGGGCATCGCTCAAACGAACGCCGACGCCTCGGGCAGCTACCAATTCACTCACGCATTGATCCGCGAGACGATCTATGAGGACTTGCCCACGGTTGAGCGTCTGCGCCTGCACGCACGTGCCGGCGATGCTCTCGCCGCCGTTCATTCCGGTCACCCAGAGCCCGCACTCACCCGGATTGCACATCACTACCATCAAGCCGGTGCGCTGGGATACACCGACAAAGCCGTTGTTTACGCGCTGCGGGCTGCCGAGAGTGCCGTGCGGATGTACGCCTACGAAGAAGCTGTCTTACAGTACGATCGCGCCATCGAGACGTTGGAGGGCGCCGGCCTGATGCACGATGAGCGCCTCGCGCGCGCCTACATTCTCAAGGGCTCGGCGCTCAGGCTGCTGGGACAGGTTGAACGCGCCATCGATGTCCTGCTCGAAGCCGTAAATCGGACTCGCGTTATGGGCAGCGCGGAACTGCTCGTCGATGTTCTGGTTTTACTCGCCATGGCGTCACAGCATATTGCGCAACAACATATTATTCCGCTGCTCGAGCGCGCACTGGCGCTGCTGCCTGAGGTGGATTCGGTCGCTCGCGCAAAGGCATTGGCAACACTGGCGTTCGCCCAGAGAACGTTGACGGACAAGTCGCGGCTGCAGCTATTGGTGGATGAAGCCCTTGGAATGGCCAGCCGCATTTGCGAGGCCCCGGCGCGCTGCGCAGTCTATCAACTCACGGTGATGGCGTTGCGCGGCAACCCCGAGACATTGCACCGCCGCCTCCTGCTCGGCGAGGAATACATTGCGGTAGCACGGTCCACCGGGAGCGCCGACCTATTGGCTGAAGCCTATTATGGGCAGGCCCTGCACTACTTCGAGGCCGGCCAACTTGAGGCTCTGGAGACTCTTTTGGAGCAGTATGAAAGCCTCAGTACCGCGCGCTTCGGGCTGCATCAGTACTGGGCGCGCACCAATCGCGTTACCTTGGCCCTGCTGCGCGGAGAATGGACTGATTTGGAAAGTCGGATCGAAGAGCTATTGGAGATCGGTACGAAGACTCGTCGCGGCGACGCGAACGGCGTCTATGGTGCGCAGATGTTTGCGCTGAACCGCGACCTTGGCCGCTTGCACGCACTGGCACCACAAATTAGGGAGATTGCTGCGAGCGCGACCACGCGCATATGGGAGCCCGGTCTGATGCTTATTTGCGCCGAGATAGGGTTGCTCTCCGAGGCGCGGAGAATTTTTGAACGACTGGTCGAGCGAGATTGTTGCGCCATAAGCAGGGATGATATGTACGTGGCCTGCCTGGTGTTCTGTGCGCAGACTTGCTGTGCCTTGGCGGATGTCGGTCGCGCCGAGTCGCTTTACCGGCTCTTACTTCCCTATGCACGGCAGACGGCCAACCATCCCACGGCGGTGTGCTTCGGCGCCACTGAACTTTACTTGGCGATGCTGGCTAGCACCGCCAACTGGCCGGATCTCGCCGGCGATCACTTTGACTACGCTTTGACGCGCAACCGCGCCATGCGCGCGTGGCCTTCCCTTGCCCGGACGTTGTTCAGTTACGGCACTTTCCTGGCAACGCGGCAGGTGGACGCGGAGCGGCGCCTGAGCTTTCAACTGCTGCGCGAGGCTGATCAACTCGCCCGTCGACTCGGAATGACGCGCCTGGTTGCCGATATCGATACCTTGTTGCACGCCAGGGACGGTAGTGTCACTTTTCCCGACGACCTCACGGCTCGCGAAGTCGAGGTTCTGCGCCTGCTTGCTATCGGGAGGACGAACAAGGATGTTTCGCTGGTGCTCGCGATCAGTCTCAATACTGTGGCGACCCATGTGCGAAACATTCTGAACAAGACGCAATGCGCCAATCGTACGGAAGCAGCGACCTACGCCATTCGGCACGGACTTCAATGCACGCAATCGGTTCCAGCCGGTGGCTAACCCAAGGAGACGCTCATGGCATTATTCATGATAGAAAGAAATTTCGCCGCGGCGTTGAACGCCTCTGCAGAAGATCTCAGGGCCGTTGTCGATATCAACACCATAGTTGGTGTCAAATGGCTGCATTCGTTTCTGTCTGCGGACAAGCGAAAGACATATTGCCTCTATGAAGCGGAAAGCGGAGACGCCATCAGGGAAGCGGCCCGGCGCGCCGGTCTTCCCGCGGATATCGTCATTGAGCTTGCGGGCGAGTTGCGCCCGGAAGGGTTGTTGGCCGCAACTTAACCGTGACCACACTCCCTGCGGTTGGCGACGGCCTTTCGCGCGCGGGTCAAAAAAATTCCGCCCGCTACTTCCCCGCAAGGGCCGCAGACGAATCGAAGGCCCTTATATGGTCGAACTCGGGCCGCGCGGATCGAGAGCCGTTGTCCGTGGACTCGAGCAGGGCGGCGTAGTAGCTCTTCGCCTGCGCCCTGTCGCCCATCGCTTCGGCCGCCATGCCGGCGTTGAACAGTCCGTTGAAGCGGTTGGGGCTCAGTCTGAGAGCTTCCTTGTATTCAACGAGCGCTTCTCGGGGCCGGCCCAATTCCAACAAGATGTCCGCGAGCATTTCGCGCGCCGGAATATCGACTTCACCCTGACCGACCTTGTCCTGCAGATCGGCGCTCTTGCGCATCTGCGTCAGCGCCTCCGCCGAGTTGCCCTCCGCGAAGGCGATCCACGCCAGCATCTCGCCTCGAATGATCCGCGCACCCGTGGAGTCGGCAAAGTAGGCGTGCCGGCCCTTTCTCACCTGCTCCTCCAGCGAGTCGTACTCGGCCAGGGCGGCCCGCGCTTGCTGCGCTTGGCGCAGATGACCCGCGGCGATGGCCCGGGCCCAGTAGGTCAGGGTCTGAGTCTCCGGAGGCGCACCGGCTACGGGCGCGAGAGCGGACACCGACTTCCAATCGCGCCTCTCCAGATCGAAGAATACCGGCATCTCCGTGCGGTAGTACGGAAACATGCCGGTCATGTAGTGATCAGCCATGTTGGGCATGGCCTCGAAGTGATCGAGCGCCGCCACCGCATCCGTCATGACTGCTCGGGCCGCGGCGTCATTGCCGCTTTGCAGATAGGCATAGAGCAGGAAATCATCCGAGTGAAACTGATCCATGGCTCCGCTCTGCTGCCGTGCGTCGGCCGCCCGTGACGCCGCCACCGAGGCACGATTGGCGTCGATGTCGGCCTGCCACAGGCCAAGACGCGCAAATATATGCCCCGGCATGTGCACGGCATGGGGAGCCGACGCGGCGATTTCTCCGTAGTGCTTGGCCGCAGGCAATCCATCCGGCGCGAGCGACGGCGTGTCGCAGGCGTGAATGATGTAGTGCACCACTCCCGGATGGTCGGGATATTTCACGAACAAGGGGCCCAGCACCGTCATCGCCTTGTGTTCCTGCGTCAGGCTGGTGTCATCCGGAGCTTCGGCCGCCAACAGCGACAGGGCGTAGAACGCTCCCGCATCGATGTCGCGAGGGTAGTGGCTGTACAAGCTGGCCATCGCTGCGGAGTATTCGTCGATGCGAGCCTGGTAATGGCGCTTATCCGGCTCGAAGAAGCCGGCGAGCGCAGCGATGTACTCGCGCTCGCGAGCGGTTTTCGCCGGGTGCGAACGTGCCGCTTGCATCTCAGCCCATCCGCGCGCCATCCCATGCTCGTCGGGGCGATCCCAGATTTCATGAAACGAGCTCATCGCGATTCCCCAGTGCGCCATGGCGCACTCGGGGTCGAGCTTCGCAATCCTTTCGAACTGCGGCCGCGCTTCGTCGTACCAGAAATCGTGCAGCAGCGCGACGCCGCGGTCGAAGGGCGCGCGCACCGACGGTGAGCAGGAGACGGCGAAAGACACTTGTCCCAACTGTTCGCTGGCGCCCGTGACGGCCTGTGCCGCGGCAGGCAGGAAGATCAGCGCTGCGAGAAGGGGCGTGAATATTTTCATTGGGAATCCCTCATGCCGGCGTAATTCTATCCTAGGATTCGTCCGACAATCTGAATCTGCTTTCAGGAGATAACCGCCGCCGCTGTTCAGGGCTAGCCTTACATTCCTCATGTGGAAGAGGCATCGAACTGGCGCATCCTCCGGCACGTCGGGATCCGACCGACGGAGTCCGTGGCACGCTGTCTCCGTCGTGACCGCGAAGGGCAGTTGTTACACGGCGCGTGCGCTGCGGGCCATCCGCTTTCTCTCTCGCGAGGCGCCGCGTCTGCCGCTGCCTGGATGCAGTGCAGGCAGTTCTTGTCCCTGTGCGTACAAGCACTACGAGGATCGGCGCGGGGAGCCCCGCCGCACCGAGGAAATCACCGGTCTTCGGCGCCCCAATCCGGGGTCACACGAGCGCCGCCAGAAACGGGGCCGTCGCCGCACTGATTTGCTACCCGGCGGTTGAGCTGCGGTCTGCCCGCGCCTCGTACATGCCCGTCGCTCGCCGCAACAAGGCTTACAGTTTCACCATCACGTGCCGCGGTACGGTGTAATCCTCGAGCGCGTAGACCGACAGATCCTTGCCGTATCCTGAGCGCTTGAAGCCGCCATGCGGCATTTCACTGATTATCATGAAATGAGTGTTGATCCAGGTGCAGCCATACTGCAGCCGCGCCGCCACGCTCATGGCCTTGCCCACGTTCTGGGTCCACACCGACGAGGCGAGGCCGTATTCGGAGTCATTCGCCCAGGCGACGGCATCGTCCGCGTCGGTGAATCGAGTCACGGATACGACGGGGCCGAATACCTCGCGCTGCACGATTTCATCCGATTGCCGGGTACCGGCCACGAGCGTCGGCTCGAAGAAGAAGCCCCCGCCCGCGCGGGATTTTCCGCCCGTGGTAATTTCCACATGCCGGGTTGCTGCGGCGCGCTCGACAAATCCCGCTACGCGGGTCCGTTGCTCGGCGGAAATGAGCGGTCCCATTTCCACGCCGGCCTCGGTTTGCAAACCGACTTTCAATGAGCGTACGGCGTCGCTGAGATCGGCAACCAGCTTGTCGTAGATCTTGGCGCCGGCGTAGACGCGGCACGCCGCGGTGCAGTCCTGGCCGGCATTATAGAAGCCGAAAGTCCGCACGCCGGCGACCACGGCGTCGAGATCGGCATCGTCGAACACGATAACCGGCGCCTTGCCGCCGAGTTCGAGATGAGTACGTTTGAGACTACCCGCGGCTGCGGAAAGAACTTTCTGTCCGGTCGCTACATCGCCGGTGAGCGATACCATGCGAACGCGCGGGTGCGACACCAAGGGTGCGCCCACGGTCTCGCCGCGGCCGCAGATGATGTTGACGACTCCCTTGGGGAACAGCTCCGCGAGCGCGGCCGCGAGTTTCAGCGCCGTCAAGGGCGTTTGCTCGGAGGGCTTCAAAACCACGGTATTGCCGGCGGCGAGCGCGGGCCCGAGCTTCCATGCAGCCATCATCAAAGGATAATTCCAGGGCGCGATCGAGGCGACCACTCCGACGGGATCGCGCCGGATCATGCTGGTGTAGCCCGGCAGGTATTCGCCGGCCAGGGCGCCGTGCTGGACGCGGGCCGCGCCGGCGAAGAACCGAAACACATCGGCGATGGCCGGGATCTCGTCGTTGAGCGCCGCGGCCAGCGGCTTGCCCGTGTTGTCCGATTCGAGCTTGGCGTAGGCGGCGGCGTCCGCTTCGATCCGGTCGGCGAGCCGCAGCAGCAGCGCCGCGCGATCCTTGGGGACCGTCTGGGCCCACGCCGGCGCGGCCGCTTCGGCCGCGGCAACGGCAGCATTCATTTGGCTTAAAGTGGCTTCCGGAACCTCGGCGAGACTTAAGCCGGTCGCCGGATCCAATATCCGTTCGACCGGGCCCTCACCGGCAACCAACACCCCGTCGATCAATAGTTTGGTCTGCATGTCAGCCCACCGCCGTGCGCTTTTTCTTGTCGACATCGTCGAAAGGCAGAGTATGCGCCGTCGCGGGACCTTTGACATTTTTGCCGCGAATCTGCAGCGGCGTGCCATGAACGGCGGCCGGCACATCGAGGCGTGCGATGGCCATGGACTTACCGGTCAACGTCGACACCATGGCGCAGGTGACGACGCCCACCTTCTTGTCGCCCGAATACACCGGATCGCCCATGTCCGCAGGCGCCTTGCCGTCCACCAGCAAACCGAAGATCTTGAAGCGCTCCTTACCCTTCAAGCGAAAATGTGCGTCTGCACCATTGAAGTCGTTTTTCCCAGGGCTCACGGTGAAGTCGAGGCCGAGCTCCCAGAGACTGTCGCCGGGCGGATCCTTGTCGAAGGGATACATCTGGGACATGTCGTACGGATAGAACAGCAGATAGCTTTCGACGCGCAGGTAATCCAATGTGGTGAAACAGGTGGGGATGATTCCCAGCGGCTTGCCTTCGATGAGAATGGTGTCCCAGATGACTCCGGCGTCTTCGCCCTTGCAAAAAATCTCATAGCCGCGCTCGCCCGTGTAGCCGGTTCGCGAGATCGTCACGGGACGGCCGAACAGCGTCGCCGGCATATGATGAAAATATTTGAGGTCGCGAACACCGGGAACGTGCTTCGCGAGGAAATCGACTGCCACAGGGCCTTGCAGCGACAGATCATGCAGATCGTCGTCGACGATCATTGCGGCATTGCGGCCGACCACGTACTTGGCCAGGGTTTCATGACCCGCGCCGCTGCCGTGCACCACCATCCACGAATTCGGCCCCATGCGATACAGGATGCAGTCTTCGATGAAATGTCCGGCCTCGTTCAACATGCAGGCGTAGGCCGATTTTCCCGGATAAATCTTGGTGACGTCGCGGGTTGTCGCATAGTTCAGCACGGCGGAGGCATGCGGCCCGGCGAGATACAGTTTTTTCAGGCCCGACACGTCCATCAGACCCGCTTTGGTGCGGATGGCCACGTGATCCTGGGCCACATCTTTCGAATAGGTCCACGCCGTACCCATGCCATTCCAATCCTCGAGCTTCGATCCGAGTGCCCGATGCCGATCGGCCAAAACCGAGGTACGCCAGCTAAGTGCCATAAAAGCCTCCAGAGTGAGTCAATGTATCAGCGCCCGTCGGCGCTCGTTTATTCCGGTGCGGCGCCCGGGGTGGTGGGCGAGCCGTCATCGAAAGGTGCCAGCCACGCCACCGCCGCGTCCCGATAACGCGTCAATCCCTTGTAGTCGACCAGCGCGGGATGCAGATCTTTCAGCACCCGGTGCACGCGGCGCGCCCATTTCGGCACCGTCGCCAACTCGCGCAGACTGATCAAATAACAACGAATCCCGAAAACGATGGCATTGCTGCGCGGCAGCCGCCACAGCCCCTGCAGCTCCACCCGCAAATGCACGAGGTCGCCGGCGTTCTGCGCCGTCACCGTGGCGCGATCCGACCCCCAATGCGGATAATTTTCGGGCGACGTATCCAGACGCGGATGGATGGTCATGGTCCAATTCAAGCGCCGCACGGGCTGGCCCAGCCTCAGGTTGAGCAAGAACTTCAGCGCCCGGTCGAACACGCCGAGTTCGTGCGCGAGCGGCACCGGTCCATGCCATTCCTTGAAGGTCATGCCCATATCGAAGTCCAACGACCAGTCGGCCTGTGTCGTCACCATGCCGGCTTCGGCCCATAAATCTCCCTCGCGCTGGTCCATCACCACGAAGTCGCCCTGCGCCTGACGCGTGATGTAGTCGAGGGGCTCGCGCGGCAGGGTGGCGGCATCGCCGAAGGTGAACCGCTGATCGATCTGCAATGGCCGATTGATCCAGTGCCATCGGTTTCCCTGCTTGGAGAGAGAGAAGTGCGCGGGATAGTCCCTGGCAAGAGACTCCATGATCAGTTCCAGGCAATCCCATTGCGAACTCATCATATGCGGAAGGGCCTGGTATCGAAGCGGTTCGGAGGCGAGCACGATCGCCCGTTCGCGGCATTCCGCGACATAGTGTTCATCGACGTCGAAGGCGAACTCCGTGACCGAACCGGGGGGACCCGGCAGATGCGGTTCGATGTTCACCGAATACATGTAGCTGTCTTCGGAAAAGGGCAGCGGAAATCGGCGAATCGCCCGCGGACTGTTGCGGTAGCTGAAGTCGTCGCGGAAGGTCTCATGCGGTTTGAATACGGTGTTCATGATGCGCTCCTAGAGGTCGAGGACCAGGCGCTTGCAGCGCGCCCGTGATACGCAGGGCATGATGCTGCTGCCCTTGGCCTTGTCCGCGTCCGAGAGAAAATGATCGTTGTGCACGAGCTCGCCGTCGAGTTCCAGGACCCGCGTATGGCAAAAGCCGCAGACGCCGCCGCGGCAAAGATAGGGCACCTCCACGCCGGCGGCCTCGATGCTTTCGAGCAGGCTTTGATCGTGGGGTACGTGCACACTGATCTTCGAGCGGGCGAGGAACACCTCGAAGGCGTCGCCGACCGGCGGCGCGCTGAATTGCTCCCAATGGATGTGGCTGTCGGGCCAGCCGCAGGACCGCGCGGTGTTGATGACGTGATTGATCATGCCCGCGGGCCCGCAGACGTAGACGTGGGTGCCCAAGGGCTGAGCGGCGAGCAGCGTCTCAAAGGGAATCATCTGTCCTTCACTGTCATGGTACATGTGAAGTCTTTCGCCTTCGCGCCGGCGCAGGCGCTCCAGAAACGCCGCGTGCTCGGCGGACCGAACCGAGTAGTGCAGCTCGTAGGGAACGGCGCCGCCGTGCAAGTCCTCGAGTTGCGCGAGAAATGGCGTGATGCCGATGCCGCCGGCGATCAACACATGCTTGCGTGCAATCTTATCGAGGCCGAACAGATTCACCGGATGCGCAATTTCCAAACGGCTGCCGACTACAACCCTGTCGTGCATGAAATGCGAGCCGCCGCGGCTTTCTTCCATCCGACGGACGCCGATCTCATAGGTGTCCAGCTGTTGCGGCGAGCCGAGCAGCGAATAGGGATTGCGATGGACGCGTTCCGGGCCCTGCATCACCACGATGATGTGCGAACCGCCGGAGAATGCCGGCAGGCTCCCGCCGCCCACCGCCGCGAGCTTGAAGTGCTTGATCAGCGGCGTCACTTGCTCGACACCGACGACTTCGACGGCGAGGGTTTGCGCGTCGTTCACAGGAATACCTCCACAAGCTGCGGCAACTCACCCGGCGCCTCGGCGTCCACCATGACGCCCATGTACGCGGCCAGACGGCGCGAATAGTGGTCGCGCACCAGCAGCCATCGATCGCATTCGACGCAGCGCACGATATTGGTTCGCACGTTCTCCGTGGTGGCCCTGCAATGGATGCAGTAGACGCGCCGCGCCAGAGTGCCGCATTCCTCGGCGCGAATCTCATCCTTGTTGAGATTGAATTCGAGCGCGATTTTCATGACAAGACCGATGAAGCTCTCGGGTCCGGCCACATAGAGGCGGGTGCCCATGAGAGATTTTACCAGCGTGGACCTGAACTCCTCGAGCAGTGCGGGCGTGCCCGGGAACGCCCGCACGTCGCCGACCGCCGCGCTCCGGAATTTTTCAACTTCTGCCGCCGCGCCGGCATGGGTCGCGCCGGCATCGGGCACGAACAGCACTCGGGTATTCGGCAAGCCTTGAGCCGCGGCGATGCGCATTTCGTCGATCACGCGCAGCAGCGGGGCGGCGCCGACTCCCATCCCGAGCATCAAATGATAGCGGCCGCGAGTGTCCGCCTTCAGCGGTGCGTAGACGGGCTTGCTCTTGATCCCGGTGACCAGCATGGTTAGTACACCGCGAGCCGATGGGTGACGGCAACCACGGCGATTCCCAACGCCAGCACGACGTAGGGCCAGATACCGGCCCGCTTGATGATGCGTTCGCCGCCCACCATTTCCAAGTCGTCAGCCATCTCCTG
>Ga0210384_10009045_pt1 | contig 10326 bp, 8 predicted proteins | sample IncBWH2MmetaG_FD_160574 | JGI IMG/M metagenome (GOLD analysis project Ga0210384, IMG submission 160574) | Forest soil microbial communities from Barre Woods Harvard Forest LTER site, Petersham, Massachusetts, United States - Inc-BW-H-2-M | ecosystem: Environmental > Terrestrial > Soil >...
TAAAGGCACTCTCTGTACCAAACCCGATGCGCTTTACGTCACCGCAAGTCGTTGATTTAGAAGGACGATTCGAAAGCACAGCCGAAGCCATGTGTCGGAGTGTTGGAGGCAGAGTCACCCCTCTGACGCTTCTATTGACACCGCAGGCGCGATAAGGGCGGTGCTTTTCTTCAACGCTTACGTGTTTGTGATCGGCCGCGCGTATTTATTGAAGAGGACCGGCAGCTCGGTGATAGAACTGCCGCCTTCTGAAATCATTCTGCTTGAGCTCGTGCGCGGTAAGCTTTCCCCGGCGGACTTCAGCAGTGGTATGCGGGGCAAATTTCTTATTAGCCGCCTGAATTCAAGACAACGCGTCTTATGGCTTTCTCCGCAACAAGGAGGTGAGGTTTTGGACGCTCTTGGCAAGTTCCACGACTTCGCCACCTCCGTGGAATTCGAACTCAACTTCATAATTCCCGGTCGCAGCATGATCAACGGCCTCTTTAAGGCTGACGAGCGGCTGTATTACTTGGCGAGGCAGAATGAGGCTGACCCACACACTAAATAAGAGAGTAATGGCGGAAACAATGCTCAAGCCCCACTCAGCCCGATGGATCAGTTCGCGGGCTTCCTGGTGATCCAGTTGGACGCGCCCCCAATTGCGCTTTTCCAGCTCGGACGCCATTTGCAGGGTCCGTTCACTTGATGCCCGAAGGTCCGGGGCGACCTGGCGTGAAGCGGGGCTCCCTACCTGAATAGCTTCTGTAATCCGAGTATCAAACGATCCGACTCGAGTGCGAAGCTGTTCAATCAGCTGGGCTCGGCGCTCGTGCCTGGCCTGTCTGAGAAGATCGTCCAAGTCTTTTCCATAAGCCAGCACGGCTTGCCGAATGCGCTCGGCGGGTTCTTGCCTTGACTCCGCCATCGCCGAAACTGTTGCAGCGAATCGCTGCTGATACAGTGTGAGTTCCTCGAGACTCTGCTGAACGATGGTTTCATCGTCAGGCTCAAGTTCCCCAATACGAACCAGGACTTCCCTCGCATTAGTGACTGACTTCTGGTTCGTCTGAAGATATTCCGGGTCCTGCAACAAAACGTAGTTTCGCGCCGCACGCCGAGCCTCTAAGATCTCAATGGAGGCTTGCTCTGCCAGCTTTGCCGCTGGCGCATCGACATTCACGATGCGGTCCACGATCCGGCCCATCACAAACAAATAATAAACAGCCAGGAAAATAACGGGGACGAGAATCAACCGGACGATCGCCATGCTATAGGCGACTCTCTTTCGCAATGAGCTTCCGGCCGCAAAGATCTTAAAAGATTTTCGGATTCTCCATCGCATGAGCAAAACCTTCGCAGAGTGTTACCCTCAGTTCCCGCGAAACTTGTTAAGGCACTAACCAGACGAACGGGCGTCACTGGCCCCGTAGCGTGCCTGGGGGGATATCATTGTGCCGCGCGAGGTCTTCGAGATCATCGAGCTCACTTTGGATCTCGTGCACCCGCCGCTGCAGGATCTCAATACCAGCCTCGGGCGTGATGCCGATATCGCCCCCGTCAAGATTTATGCCGCCCGTCATGGTCTTCAGGCTCCGCACATCATCGAGTGCCTGACGATACTCCTGAAGTCCAGCTTCCCGGCGTTTGAGCTCAGCCTGCAGCTTCGATGCTTGCTCGGCGTACCACTCAGGATCCTGTGTCTCTAGGTACGGTGAAGGCGCCGCGGCGGCCGCTGTCGCTTCTTCCGGGGCTTGGCCTACGACCGAGATGAGACCCAGGCCTCTAAGTTTTTCGAGGTCCTCGTTCGTCCATAGCACGGTTGCCCTTTCCGTCTTCCCCGCGCGCGGCTTGTTTGCCGCGCGCAGAGGAATGGCCAGGGCACTCAGGGTCATTGAGATAGCGAGTGAAAACGGCAGATAGCGATTCATCTCGCTCCCCTTAGTGTTTCGCCGATGGGGCGGGAGGAAAATGCTGGAACATTTTGTTCACGCCTTTGTCGAGGTTCTTGGTGTTCTTGTCCGCCTTATCGGAGAGCGTATCGCTCGATGAGCTTCGCCAAATCAATTTCTCCGTTTTTGCATCGAAGAGATCGACCACCAGGGTTCCCACTTTATAGTTTTCGACGGTCGTGGTGGCGTCGCCAAATCCACCACCGAATCCTCCCCAACGGCGACCGCCTCCGAACCCGTTATAAAACGTGTCCAGGGTTTGTTGATTCTGGGTCGTCTCAATGGCAAAGACCTCAACGTCGCCTCCCGAGGGAACTTCCGTCCAGCCTTTTGCCGCCAGAGCGCTGTTCACAGCACTCTTAATGCGGTCGACCAGGAGCTGGTCTTTCGTCTGGACCTTTTCCCAAGAGTACGTCTTGTATTGGCCAAAGTTTGCATTGTGGTCGTAGTCGGTCTTGACGTGTTGAGCGAACGAGACGCACGCTAGAAGCAGCATGAGTCCCACCGCTGTTGCGATTTTTGATTCAAGCTTCATATTTCCTCCTTCACCTTTCTGATTTTTGTTGTTTCTCCGAATTCGTTGGTCTCTACCGAGCTAGTGACTTCTTAGGGCAATTGCTTTGCCAAGCGGCCGCTGCTCCCAAATCCTTTCTTTTCAGTGTCTGAACGGTTTTCCTTTTGCTCTCGATGCCACGATGCTGACACCGCCGTCAGCTTCTGGGACCATTTATCCGGGGTTGAACGACGGGCTCGGCCTCCCCAGACGAGAGGAAAAGGAACGTGAATCGAGGATGGCTGATTAGATCGCAACTTCGAACTCCGGGCGTGAAAGTCCCAATTTCTTCATCTTGCCCATCAGGGTGGTGCGCTTGAGGCCCAGACGGGCAGCGGCGCCCCTCGGACCCCCCACCACCCAGCGCGATTCGCGAAGAATTTTCAGAATGTGACCCGACTCCACCTGCTTCAGAGTGGTCCCGGCAAGCTCAGTCTCGAGGGGAGATTTCAAGTCGCCCAGCGGCGCGCGGAGTGTCGATCCGGTTGTCAAGATCACCGCCCGTTCAATGAAGTTTTGAAGCTCGCGAATGTTTCCGGGCCAGGGATAGTCGATCAGTTGTTCCATCGTGGATGCCAAGATTGTGTCGATCTGCCTGTTCATCCGCTGGGAGTATTCCTGCACGAAGAATTCCGCCAGCAGCGGAATGTCCTCCCGGCGTTCTCGAAGCGGAGGAATCACGATGGGAAAAACGTTAAGGCGGAAATAAAGGTCGCTGCGAAACTCCTTGTTGGAAACCATTTGTGTGAGACTTCGATTGGTCGCTGCGACGAGTCGCACGCTGACTTGCTGGGTATGCGTGCTGCCGAGTCTTTCGAACTCCTGTTCCTGAAGAACGCGCAGCAGCTTTGCCTGCAGCTCGAGAGGAATATCGCCGACCTCGTCGAGAAAAAGGGTTCCCTTGTCGGCCACTTCGAAACGGCCGATCTTACGAGTGATCGCTCCGGTGAACGCGCCCCGTTCATGGCCGAAGAGTTCGCTTTCCAGCAACCCCGACGGAATCGCCGCACAGTTGAGCTTCACAAAGTTCCGGGCCCTTCGGCGGCTAAGAGCGTGGATGGCCTCCGAAATCAACTCTTTGCCGGTGCCAGTTTCACCCTCGAGCAGCACCGTCGAGTCCGTCGAGGCTACCGTCTTCACGTGAGCCAGCACGCGCTGCAGCGCCTCACTCTCGCCGATAATCCCGCCGAACGCGCTAGGAATGGATTGTTCCGCGGCCAAAGAAGGGCCGCTCTCCGTGGTGACTTCCTCCGATTGAGCCACCTTACTCGGCGCGCCCTCTTCGGCTTTCGAATCACCGAGCCATGTTGTGGGCGATGAATATTGATAACCATAAGCAGCTGAAGCCATTTTGATTCTCCTCTTAGGTTTCTCTTGCTCCAATTACTTCGGCGATGCCATCTTGAAACGCCTTCATGTCAAATCTGTGTCCTTTGAGGCCGATTGTCCGGATGACAGCTTGATCACTCGCCAGCCAGAGAATCGCGCATCCAGTGAATAGCCGCCGGGGCCTAGCAATGCGAGCGAGCTAGAGAGGAAAAACACGAGAGTGAATAGGAATAACCACGCATCCGTCAAGCTGCCCAACAGTTTTAAGTGATGGCTGTCGTACAAAGCCGCTCCGGCGGTGAAAATTGCGGCAGCGCTGCCCGCCAAGGATGTTCGCAGACCGAGGATCAACAGGATCGCACCGGCCACGAGCACAAGGCCAAGAAGCAGCACGCTCTTGGGTTCCAATGAGGTTTCTGCGTGGGTAAACAGGTGTATCCCTTCCACAACTAGTCCGAGTCCATCGACCAGCCTCAAGACAAGCAGCGCCAGTCCGACGCTGCCAGCTGGAAATCTTGAGTACAGCCTGTCCACCTCTGCCTCCTGCGACGCGAAACCTTTGGAAGGCCTCGCGTCTGAAGCCAAGTTACGCGTCTCGCACCAGTGCTTAAACGCCAAAGCGAGCGTCTAACCGATAGCTATTTCGGGTGTATGGACGGGTACTCGGAAGGAGGTTAGAGGTGGATGATTCCCCGGCGGAGTGCGATCGTAACCGCCTCCGTCCGATCGTTGACTTGAAGCTTGGAAAGAATGTTTCGCACGTGCATCTTTACGGTGTCTTCCGCGATCGAGAGCTCGCTGGCGATTTCTTTGTTTCGCTTTCCGGCGGCCATGAGCGACAACACTTCGAGTTCGCGCGCGCTGATCGGCTCGTCAGCCATGTGCTCGGCCAGCTTTTGGGCTACCGCGGCAGGAAGGCGCCGCTTCCCCGCGTGAACGCTGCGGATGGTTTCCAGTAGTTCGCCGCGAACGATCCCCTTCGCAACATATCCTTGCGCTCCCGCTTCCAGCGCGCGTTGTATGTCGACGTCACCTTCGTGGGAACTTAGGACAATGATGCGTGCGTTTGGAGACTTGTCTTTGATTTTCTTGATTACGTCGAAGCCGCTCATGTCGGGCAACTGCAGATCCACGAGAGCCACGTCTGGGCGTAACTCGAAAAATCGTTCTAGCGCCTCGCCGCCGGTCGCAGCAGTGCCCGCTAACACCATGTCCGGCTGCAGATTAATGATCGCTGCTATTCCGTCGCGGACGACGGGATGGTCGTCCACGCAAAGCACACGAATCTTTCCGGCGTCCTTCATGAATCTGTCTCATCCGGTTCACGTGTTTCGGAACCGCTTTCCTTGGGCGTGCCCTGCAGCCCTTTACCTGGTTTTGGCTTTCGAACCCCCAACCTTCCAGTTAGGTAATGCCAGCTGTCTCCCAGGCGCCAACCGGATCGACGCACATCATCTTGGTACAGGAGATGCGCCGGAACACTCAAATTAACCTCCGCACCTTCGCCTACGCGGCTTCGGATGGAAATACTGCCGCCCATGCGCTCCGCTCGCTCTTTCATTCCTGCTATTCCGTAGTGACCTGGACGCCGTAAATTTAGGGTTTCCTCGTTTATGCCGCAGCCATTATCCTGAACCTGAATCTGCAAGAGTCGCTCGCCGTAGCTCAATAGCACATGAATCTTCCTGGCATGGGCGTGCTGAAGCGCGTTTATGATGGCCTGGCGGCCAATTTGCAACACGTCATTGCCGGCCAGCGCGTTCAGCGGGCGCTCGCGGCCTTCGACGATGATATCCACCACGGTCCCGGTGTCTCTTGCCAATTCCTTTGTCGATTGCGAGAAGGATTTGACGAGATCGGCTGCGCTCAATGGGGCGCTGCGCAGGTTACTTAGGGCGCGGCGCCCGGCATCCAGTGCCGATTTGCACAGACGCAGCGCGCGTGCCAGCGATTGCTTAGCCGGCAAATCGGGTGGCAACAACTCATCGGTAACTTCGATTTGCAAACTAATGCCCATAACGTCTTGAATCAAACTATCGTGCAGCTCCTGGGCTATCCGCGTTCGTTCCTTTAACTGCTCTTCATAGAGCTCTTGCGCGTGTGTCGTCACTTGCCACACTCGCAGGCGATAAGCGCCCCAGGCGAGAATGATCAGAACCAATGCGCTAAATAGACGGAACCACTGCGTTTGGTAAAGCGCTGGAAGAACATCGAAATCCAGAGTGGCGCCAGACTCATTCCAAACGCCATCGTTGTTGCAAGCCAGCACACGGAAACGATAGGCCCGCGGACGCAGATTCGTATAAAACGCTTGGCGTCGCGTACCAGCGTCCCGCCAGTCTGAATCAAATCCTTCGAGCTTGTAACGAAAACGAACGTTGCGTGGCTCGGCGAGGCTGGGAGCCGTGTAATCTACCTCGATGTCCCTGGTAAGGGGCCGCAATCGGACCGGCAGCGTGGCGTCAACCGCCGCGCCGTCAGCCACCAAACGCTCGACGTGAACCGGAGGGACAACCTGGTTTCTCGTCAGGTCTTGCGGATCAATGATCGCCACTCCTTCTGAAGTCCTGAACCAAACCTTGCCATCACTTGCTCGAATGGCTGGCGATTGCCAGCCTCGTTCCGGGTTGCCCTTCAGGCCGTCACCATCGTCGAGAAAGCTGTAAGTCACGCGGTGCGACGGTTCTCGAGCCGCCCGGTCGAGTTCGGACCGGCTGACGCTCGCGACTCCGGTGCTGTAACCTAGCCAAATTTGCCCTCCGCTGTCCGAAACAATCCACAGCACGCGTTCTCCTGGAAGGCCGTTTGACATGTTCCAGGTAACAAATCTCTGGCCTTCTAGCAGGCTCAGCCCGCGCTCCGTTCCAATCCAGACAGCCGCCTTGTCGTCGATGTGCACCGCGTTTACCGATCCGCCAGCCAAGCCATCAGTTTCCGAGTAAGCGTGAAATCGGTTGCCGTCGAAGACAACGACGCCTCCTTCATAGAGTCCAAACCACACTTTTCCTCCGCCGCCTCCACGTGCTGCGAGAATTGATTTTCCCTTCAACAAAGGCTCGTTCGAGAAATCGGTAATACGGCCGTTGGTCCAGCGGTAGAGTCCTTTGCGAGCATCAATTAGCCAGACGGCCTTTTCTTGGTCCTCTGTTATTACTGTGACGTCTTGCAGGTGAGTCCCTGCAGGCATTGGAAGGTTCCACCACTTCCCGTTTTCCAAGCGCACCACTCCACGATTTGTTCCGGCCCACAGCGTATTCTTTGAGTCGACAGACAATCCCATCGCGGAGGCGCCCTTAAGGTAAAGGTCGCGATGCTGGCCATCAATGCGATTGATCCCGACCGATGTCGAGGCCCAGATAGCTCCATCCGGCCCAGCAGCGAGTGCACCGACACTGTCGCTCGCCAATCCCTCACGCCCGGTCAATGTGGTGACCTTTTCGTCGCGAAAACGGTTCAGGCCGTTTTGCGTTCCAACCCAGATGTTGTGTTCCCGATCCTCCAGCAAACACCAGACAAAATCTCCCGATAGTCCGTCGAGTTGCGAAAATCCTTCCTTCTTCCGTACGTCATTCGAATCCGCAGGTAGCCGGGCCAGTCCCTGTCCGAGAGTTCCGATCCATGTGTTTCCATTGCTGTCGCGCAGCACCGTCTGGATGTTGAGAGTCTTTATCTCCATGTCAGGGCGGCTGAGGTTCTGGCCTTCATTTACGGGTCGCGTAAATCCGTCAGCGCGTGTAAGCCAAATGTCCCGGTGCGAGTCCTCACTTAACCAAAACTTGTCTTTCGCTATTTCCAAGGCCGTACCCTGCGGCTTGCCGGAGTCAAGACGCAGAACACCGCTGCCTGTGGTGAACCAGATGGTGCCATTTCTATCCTGCATCGGTCCGGACAAAAAATTCCCAGGTAGCGTGATTGCAGCGCCAATCTGTTCTTGTGTTCCTGCGCGGAATCGTAGAACGCGATCCTGCGTCGTTACCCAAAGCGTACCATCGCGGTCCTCCAGCATTGCCTCTGCCTGCGTCCCAACGGAAAAGGTTGCTAGGTCTTCCCCACGAATATGGCCGACCAGACCAGTCGCAGTCCCGATCCAGAGACTCCCATCCCGCGCTGCGCACAAACTCCGCACGACACCCAAAAGTGCCGTATGGCCAGTCTTGGGACGCCAGTGGACAAACCGGACCCCGTCAAAGCGGACAAGTCCGTCCGTCGTGGCCAGCCAAAGATAGCCGTCCTGAGTCTGTGCGATCGAGTAGATGAACGCCGATGGGATGCCGTCCTTGTGGGTCCAGACCGTATGCGTGTATTCGGTAAGAGGCTTGTTAGGATCCGATGCCTCGGACTGGATCGCGAGAAGGACCCAGCACGCAGCCGCGCAGAACGAACGCATCAGACTGGCTGCCGGGAAAGATCGCATGTCACATGCCTGTCCGATATTACCCCTGTCTATAACAATTGAGCGAACTTGGAATTGTTGTTCTATTGGACGGCGTACACGTCGTCACGGCAGAGGCCGCCGGCAACGGTTCCGCCCCAGAATCCTAAGGGATTATTACGTTCTTGTAGCAACTCTTGTGGGTTTGGACAGGTCGCCAAGAAGCTTGTGTGCGTCGCTTCACTTCCTATGTACGAGCATTCGATTGCGAGCCAGAAGTAGCGAACCCCGCCTGCGACTGTTTTTCCACATCTTTTCCACAGTTAAGTTCACAATTAATAAAAAAAAATTGTGAGTTACTTGACATTCGTCAAAGACTTTTGAATTATGAAAGGAATCCACCTGGAGTTGGTCGGGCCCCTTTGGACGGACGCCAGAAGTTTTGAACAGAGACGAATCGTACGCAGCCAACCTCAGTGATGTGTCAAATGGCTCAAGCAGAGAGTGCGAGAGGCTGGCCGATCGGGGTCGCTTATGGCAATTGGGGTGAAAAGCAAGTGGTAGGCTCCTGAGTTAATAGCGCTTTTTTGAAACCACGACAACCTAATCGTTTGACGAGCCCCGAATAGGCAATTCGGGGAAGAGTAGGGCTGCGCCTGTGGCGCGTCTTGTTTGCCGCTTGGATTCCGTCTTTGTACGTGAACAGAGACAGTGATGTGTCAAGGGAGTGGTCATGCGCAACCGGTTTTGTCTTTTTGCCGCCGGTCTACTAGCTTGTGGCGTCTTGTTCACGACGGCCTACGGGCAGAGCCAGGACATCCGCCCCGATGGCCGCGGCGATCGAATCCGGGGAACTCCCCCGAAAGCCTCCACGGGAGCCGTGGTCACCGGCAACGGCATCAATTATCACGGCGGGCCGGTGCTACACACAATCAATGTTTATTACATCTGGTACGGTAATTGGAACGGGCTCGACCCAACTGGCCCTCCGATCTTAACCGACTTCGCCAGCAACGACGGCGGTTCCCCCTACTTTGACATCAACACTACCTACGCCGACACGACCGGCAGTGTTCCCAACGCCGTGACGTTTGCGGGACAGACCACAGTAGCCGGAAACAGCGCTTCCCTTTCGGACAACGATGTCTCCAATATCGTAGCAACTGCAGTGGGCCAGTTCGGCGGTACCCCGGATACCAATGGTATCTACTTTGTCTTGACCGCTCCAGGCATTAACGAAACTTCCGGATTTCTGACGCGATATTGCGGATGGCATACTAACGGCAACTTCACCAACGGAGCCACAAACTGGGACATCAAATACGCGTTTGTAGGAAATGCTTCCGGCCCATCTCTCGGAAATTGCGCCGAGCAGACCGGAAGCAGCCCGAACGGGGATCCGGGCGCAGACGCCATGGTTTCGGTCATCGCGCACGAGTTGGAAGAGGCAGCCACGGATCCAGATCTAAACGCGTGGTACGACACCAGCGGCATGGAAAACGCCGACAAGTGCGCCTGGACGTTCGGGGCCACGTATACCGCAAGCAACGGCTCTTTGGCGAACATAAAACTCGGTGCGCGAGATTATCTGATTCAGCAGAATTGGCTGAATGCGCAAGGCGGCTTGTGCACACTCTCTTATGTCAACCCTTCCGGGGACTTCTTGCTGTCGGCATCGCCGTCTTCGCAAAGCGTGGTTCAGGGCAGCGGGGCCAGTTACAGCGTGACAGTGACACCGTCCGGAGGCTTTTCCGCTACTGTCAGTTTGAGCGCCAGCGGACTTCCCCCGGGCGCGAGCGCCACGCTCAGTCCGGCCTCGATTTCGAGCGGATCCGGGAGTAGCACGCTGAGCATCACGACGAGCTCGAACTCGCCGGTCGGCAATTATCCGATCACGATCATCGCAACCAGCACCAGCCCGAACCTTACCTACTCCGCGACGGTAACCCTGGTGGTGAGCCCGGCGGGTTTCTCGCTCTCGGTAACACCTAGTTCGCAGAATGTCACGCAGGGCAATTCCACGAGCTACATCGTGACGTCGACCCCGTCGGCGGGTTTCAGCGACAGTGTCACTTTGAGCGTGAGCGGCTTGCCCGGAGGCGTCGACGCCGCGTTCGACACGAATCCGATTACCGGTGCTT
>Ga0210384_10009047_pt1 | contig 10325 bp, 8 predicted proteins | sample IncBWH2MmetaG_FD_160574 | JGI IMG/M metagenome (GOLD analysis project Ga0210384, IMG submission 160574) | Forest soil microbial communities from Barre Woods Harvard Forest LTER site, Petersham, Massachusetts, United States - Inc-BW-H-2-M | ecosystem: Environmental > Terrestrial > Soil >...
CGGTAACACCGTTGTGCTCAAGCCGGCCGAGTTCACCTCCCTCACCGCTTTACTCTTTGCCGAGGTACTGCAACAGATCTCTTTGCCGCCCGGGGTAGTGAATATCGTCACTGGTGACGGAAAGACCGGCGAATTGATCGTTCGGCACAGAGATATCCAAAAAATCGCATTTACCGGTTCAACTGAGGTTGGACGAATCATTCGACGTCAAACGGCAGGTACCGGGAAAAAGCTCTCCCTGGAGCTCGGCGGCAAATCGCCATTCATCGTGTTCGAAGACGCAGATCTTGACAGCGCTGTCGAAGGCGTCGTTGATGCGATCTGGTTCAATCAGGGCCAGGTCTGCTGCGCGGGTAGCCGGTTGCTTTTGCAAGAGGGCATCGCTGACCGGATGCTCTCAAAACTCCGGCACCGCATGGAGAATTTGCGCGTCGGTGATCCACTCGACAAAGGAATCGATATCGGTGCGATCGTTGCTCCCGTGCAGCTGCAACGGATTCAACGCCTTGTTGAGCAAGGCAAAGCGGAAGGCGCCACCTGCTGGCAACCGAGCTGGGCTTTGCCTCAAGAAGGCCTTTTTTATCCTCCTACCCTCTTTACTAAAGTCGAACCTGCCTCCGCACTCGCTCAGGTCGAGGTCTTCGGTCCGGTTCTGGTCACGATGACTTTCCGGACGCCAGGCGAAGCAGTGGAACTGGCAAATAACACGGCATACGGCCTCGCAGCTTCGCTCTGGACGGAGAACCTGAACCTCGCCCTTGACATCGCTCCCAAACTGAAGTCAGGCGTCGTCTGGATCAACTCCACGAACCTCTTCGATGCTGCGTCAGGTTTCGGCGGTTACCGCGAGAGCGGTTTCGGACGCGAAGGCGGCAATGAGGGAATGTACGAGTACCTGGTCCCAAGCTGGGAACGCTTTCTGCCGGCTTACGAAAAGAGCGAAATCGCACTTCATTCTTATCCTGTGACCGACGTCAAACATAACGCGAGCGTCGAACCGCTGATCGACCGTTCGCCCAAACTCTACATCGGGGGCAAACAGACGCGACCGGACGGCGGATACAGCTTTTCCGTAGAAAACGCAGATGACCGTTATGTCTCGGAGGCCGGACTAGGCAATCGCAAGGATGTCAGGAACGCGGTGGAGGCAGCCAACAAGGCCGAAAGCTGGTCGCGGGCAACGGCCCACCTCCGAGCCCAGATTCTGTACTATCTCGGAGAGAATCTCTCGGTTCGGGCTGCCGAATTTTCCAATCGCCTCATTTTGCTTACTAGAACAAGTGAAAGCGAAGCCAATGGGGAAGTAGCAAAAACGATCGAACGACTCTTTTATTACGGCGCCTGGGCGGACAAATATGATGGCTCCGTTCATCAGACGCCGTTCCGAAACGTGACACTTGCAATGCCTGAGCCGTGGGGAATCATGGGGATGGTTTGCCCGGCCGAACATCCGCTGTTGGCACTCGTCTCGCTGATTGCGCCGGCAATCGCAATGGGAAATCGCGTAGTCGCCATTCCGTCATGGCGATTCCCTCTGCTGGCCACGGACTTTTACCAGGTCCTGGACACCAGCGACGTACCGCCGGGTGTTGTCAACATCGTAACAGGTCACCCGGATGAACTGGCAAAGGTTCTGGCCCAACATGACGACGTTGCGGCCCTGTGGTATGTCGGTTCAGCGAGGTTTAGCGCAATTGTCGAACGCGAATCAATCGGAAATCTGAAAGCCACCTGGGTCAACGACGGCAAACGCCGTAACTGGTTGGACGATCACCAGGCTCAAGGCTGGGAATACCTCCGCCACGCTGTTCAGATCAAAAATATTTGGGTGCCGTACGGAGAGTAGAGTTTTGAGTTTTGGGTTTTGGGTTTTGCGTTTTGCGTTTTGGGTGTTGAGTCGCTAAAGCCGCCACGCAAAAACTCAAAACTCAAAACCCAAAACCCAAAACTCAAAACGCAAAACTTCTATGCTAATCGTCCACGTTCACATCCATGTGAGGCCCGAGTCGGTCCAAGCGTTTCGCGAAGCGACGATCGAAAATGCACGAAACAGCATCCAGGAGCCAGGCATCGCCAGGTTCGATGTGGTCCAGCAGACAGATGACCCGACCCGGTTCGTTCTGGTTGAGGCTTATCACGACGAAGGAGCAACAAAGGCGCACAAAGAAACTCCGCACTATGCAAAATGGCGCGACACCGTCGCTCCGATGATGGCCGAAACGCGTGCAAGCGTGAAATTCACCAACCTGTTTCCTGAGAACAAGGACTGGTAGCAATGCGATTCGAGTTCGCCACTGCTGGACGCATTTTGTTTGGGCCCGGGACGCTTAGAGAGTTGGGCACGATTGCCGGCGAGTTAGGCAAGTTCGCCCTCGTCGTCTGCGGCAGCAGTTCAGCCCGAACTCAACCACTGTTTTCCGCGATGGAGGCCGCGAACCTCAAAAATTGGAGCTTCGCGACCCGTGGTGAGCCAACGATCGAGCATATAAAAAAGGGCGTAAATCTCGCGCGCGAGTCGGGGTGCAACGTTGTCATTGGTTTTGGCGGAGGCAGTGTGATCGATTCAGCGAAGGCAATCGCCGGACTTGTAACGAACGCCGGTGACATACTCGACTATTTGGAAGTCATCGGAAAAGGTAAACCGCTCATCGCCCCCGCCCTGCCCTGCATCGCGATTCCGACCACCGCAGGCACCGGAGCTGAGGTAACGCGAAACGCAGTCCTGGCAGCGCCGGAGCACCGCGTCAAAGTAAGCTTACGCAGTCCGTTCCTGTTACCGCGCGTTGCAATCGTCGATCCTGAACTCACTTCTGAGTTACCAGCCGAGGTCACCGCTTTCACCGGTCTCGACGCACTTACGCAACTTATAGAACCGTATGTTTCAATTCGAGCCAATCCGATGACTGACGCATTTTGTGTCGAGGGCATGAGCAGGGCAGCGAGGTCGCTCCGACGCGCATTCGAGCACGGGCATGACCCCGCTGCTCGGGAAGATATGGCGCTCGCGAGCATGCTCGGCGGGCTCGCCCTGGCTAACTCCGGTCTCGGTGCGGTGCACGGATTCGCGGGGCCGATTGGCGGGATGTTTCCTGCCCCGCATGGAGCGGTCTGCGCCGCGCTGCTTTCCCGCGTGATGGAAATCAACATTCGCGCGCTGCGTGAACGGATGCCGGATGGCGAAGCTTTGCGCCGCTACGATAGAGTCGCCACCATCTTGACCGGGAACAAAGAGGCCGGCGCACGCGACACGATTAACTGGGTCACCGAACTCTGTCAGGCGCTTCGAGTTCCGGGCCTGCGTGCGTACGGTGTGACCGAGAGCGATTGTGGAACGCTTGTCGAAAAGGCTGCCGAAGCCAGCAGTATGAAAGCGAATCCAATCGTGCTGACAAATGAAGAATTGACAGAGGCTTTGCATCGGTCTCTTTAGTGCCCTGTCCCCGAAATCGCAGGTATATTGTTGCGATCAAAAATGGGTCGCCGGTTGGGGAAACGTGTCGGCGTATCGGCGTCTGGGGAAGTAAGACTGCTTTTCGACACGGCTATAATGATCAGGAGGTCTCGACGGAGTTGATGATGCTTTGCAAACGCCGACACGCCGATACGCCCATACGTTTCCCCCTAGCCGTTTGTCTTGATGAAAAGGCAAAAGCTGGAGCTTTCGCTTACGTAGCCGAAAAATTCTACTGCTTTTTGGAGAGAAAACTTTTGAAACAGTTTGTTTTGAGTAGATCTGGCTTTTGGATCATCACTGCCCGGATCGTTTGGCTGGTGGCCCTGGCGGGACTAGTCGTGCGATTTTCTTGCGGCGGCTCTCACCGATCATACGCTTTCAACGACTATATGCTCGCCGGCTCGCACTGGATGCGCGGCGAATATCTTTATGCGAATTGGCGCGGGTTCATTTACAGCCCAGTGACAGCGGCATTCTTCGTGCCTTTCTCCTGTCTGCCTCCTGCAGTTGCCTACGGTCTCTGGCTGCTTGCCAATGCCGCCGCATTGCTTGGCGGTCTAGCCGCACTTTTCGTCCTGTTTCCCGGCTTCAGCCCAAAATGCGCTGGTATTGTCTACTTGCTTCTTCTGCCCCTTGCGCTTGGAAATTTAGATGTGGGTCAGTCAAACCCATTAGTGGTTGGGCTGCTAATGTTCGCTATAGTTGCTGTGCGTGCCGAACGCTGGAACATCGCTGCTCTCTGCGTTGCGATCCCAACATTTTTTAAAATATACCCTCTTGCGGTAGGAATGTTGATCTGTGTGATCGCTCCTCGACGCTTCGTATGGCGCCTGCTGGTCGCGCTTTTATTTCTAGCTGTTGCTCCCTTCTTGCTTCAGCATTGGTCCTACGTTTCTGACCAGTATCATGCCTGGATTGAAACGCGCACCTTAGACAATCGACTCCATTATCCGGAAAAGTATGTACCGGTTGACCTCTGGTTTCTGCTCCACTGGGTCTGCCGACTACCGATCCAGCCTTGGTTCTACTCACTGATCCAAGCTGGGACCGGGGCTGCTGCGGCTCTTTTGTGCATCTGGGGGACATCGAAAAACTGGAAAAACGAGCGGGTGTTGACCGGTCTTTTCTTCATGGGCTCGGTATGGATGCCTCTTTGTGGTCCGGCGACAGAATCTCATACCTACCTGCTCATGGCTCCTGCGCTCGTTCTGGCGCTGGTCCAGTCGTTCCATGAACGACAGTCAACCGTACTTCGTGCCTTGCTCTCGCTGGCATTCGCTCTTCAGCTCATTAACCATGACTCCAGGACGCTATACCTGTTTCATTTCAAACAACGCTGGGTATTTTCGGCTCAACCGCTCTCCGCGCTCTTATTCCTAGGCTACTGCGTTTTTTGGCTACTCAATGACTCATTTTGGCCAGAGGAACGGAGCGTTTCATCGACAGGCACACGACGCGCGTAAGCGAAGGCTGGACTCGTCCTCGTCGTCGTCCTTCGTCCTCGATGCGCCGGCGTTTTCTGCAGCAAAAATAGCCCGATTGTCCCGCAATTATTTTGTTCTGTTATTCTGATTGTGAACATCAAGCTTCGCTTGGTAGAGCCGTTTCCCGAGTATCCGACCGGCGAGTTGACACCATCGTCGTTAGAACAAAAGAGACAATCAGCAGAGCGCCGCCTATCCAGAAGGGCGCCCTACCAAAATCCAGAGTACGCCTCGGATTGAAGACCAGAAACCAACCTCCAATCAATGGTCCAAAAAAACGCCCCAAGCTCGCGCAGGCCTGCATGAGGCCCAGGACCCGCCCCTGCCAGTACTTGTTCACAGAGCGCGAAACCAATCCATTCATCGTCGGATTGATGAACGAATTTCCGACCGCGATACCTGTGCTGACCAAGAGCAGCGTAGTTAGCGTTTGCACCAGCGGCAACGCAAACAGGCTGCAGGCCAGTAGCGCTACGCCGGTAAGTGCAATTCCTTTCTCCGTAAAATTCTTGATCAATCGGCCGATCATTGCCCCTTGGACAATCACACTGATGACACCTACCCCGGCGAAAATATAACCATTGGCACTCGCGTTATAGCCGAAACGATCTTCGGTAAAGATCGCGAAAAACGCAGTCATAATTGAGAATCCAGCCATAATGAAAAAGTAAGCCGCCATGAGGGGCACGATTACCCGTCCGCGACCTTCTCTGAATAAGGTGACGAAAGTTTCTCGATTCAGCCCGGAGCGGTTTTCAAGAGGCAAGCTCTCAGGCAGGATAAAAAATATTAATACCGCATTGGCCGCCGCGAGTGCGCCCGCAAAATAAAAGGGTGCTGAAAGCGATATCAGGCTGAGTACGCCACCCAACATTGGCCCACAGATAAACCCCAACCCAAATGCTGCGCCCAGCAACCCCAGTGCACGCGAACGATCTTGCGGGGGCGTCACGTCGGCGACGTAGGCCTGGGTCGCCGAGACGTTCGCTCCGAAAATTCCGTCAATTGTTCGAGCTATGAAAAGCCACAGGAGCGTGGTTGCCGCTCCCATAATGAAGAAGCCGGTCGCCTGACCAATCGTGCTCAGCAGCAGGATTGATCGCCGGCCAATACGATCGGAAAGCGCCCCCACGACCGGCGAAAAGATGAACCCCATCCCTGAGTACACAGCAAGCAGCAACCCGGTAGTGAATGGCGAAGCACCGAATCGCTCAGTATATAACGGCAATACGGGAACAACTATGCCAAAGCCGACCATATCGATGAAGACCGTTAGAAAAAGAATTGGCAGCGGCGATAGAAGTCTGCCGCGAGATCTTTGAAAGCGCTCGGAGTTCATTTAACTAATTCCGAATTTGAAACCGCGCCAAATCCCCGCGCGCGCTATTCGAAGCGAATGCCGGCCTTCTGCACTTCCTGGTAAGGCAGCAACCAGACTAGAGATTCGTCGTGTAGGTCGACAACATCGATCCGATTGCCGAAGGGATCACGAAAGACGCAGCGAAAGCCCTCGATAAGTTCGAGGCGATATTTTTTGGTAACCTTTTCACGGACTTCGGCCAATTGCGTCTCGTCGCGTACCATTATCCCGAAGTGTCTTTGATCTCGCGGAACCTGTTCCACTTTAAACATGGCCAGAAACTGGTGTTCCCCGAGTTTAAAGAACGCGTCACCTTCTCCCCCGGACTGAAGTTCAAGATTAAAAACATCCTGATAAAATGCCTTGGCTTTTTCAATGTCTGTGACGCCAATTGCCACATGATTACATCCATACACCTGTACGCTCATGTCTTTCCTCCTAGTGTCCTGCAATGATCCACGAGTCAAGGACTCGAGCACTCAAGAAGCCAAAAATGGTGCCATGCGGAACGCGGCGCAAGATCGCTGGTTCTTCTTGAGTCCTTGAGTCCTTGAATGCTCGGGTGTTGGCCCAAGCCAATTCCCTGCCTAGGCGATCGAACCCGGCACAAAGTTCAACGCTACCGTGCTCGGACGGTCCTGCACGAAAAGGCTGGTCAGCTTTTCGGGTGTGCGCGCGATCGTTTTCCCATTCCGCAGCACCAACAGTCGCGTTGCCTTCAGGCGGATGGCTTCGAAAGGATCAGCAGCCTGCAAGAGAACAAGATCGGCCCGGCAGCCAGGGGCAATGCCATAGCGGTCCAGGTGCAGAATCTTTGCCGCGTTTACCGTGATTGCATCGTAGCAGGCACGAACAGCGTCGAGGGCTGTCAGATGGCCAACATGAACAGCCATGTGTGCCACCTCCAACATATCGCCAGAGCCGAGAGCGTACCATGGATCCATCACGCAATCGTGACCGAAGGCTACCGGAACGCCAGACGCCATCAACTCGGGCACGCGGGTCAATCCACGACGTTTTGGATAAGTGTCGTGGCGACCCTGCAGGGTGATGTTGATCAGCGGATTCGCGATGGCCGCCACGCCGGCTTCAGCAATCAGCGGAAGGAGTTTCGAGACATAGTAGTTATCCATGGAGTGCATAGACGTGAGATGGGAACCGGCTACCCGGCCATTCAGGCCGAGTCGTTTCGTTTCGGCTGCCAGCGTCTCGATATGGCGCGACAAAGGATCATCCGATTCGTCGCAGTGCATATCCACCAACAGGCCGCGATCGGCAGCAATCTCGCAGAGGCGACGCACAGAGGCTGCGCCTTCCGCCATGGTCCGCTCAAAATGCGGAATTCCTCCCACTACTTCCACACCCATATCGAGCGCACGCAACAAATTGCGCTCGGCGGTCGGCGCGCGGTAAAACCCGTCCTGCGGAAAGGCAACCAACTGGAGATCAAGATAGGGTGCGACACGATTTTTCACTTCTAATAGTGCTTCCACTGCCACCAGGCGATCGTCGCAGACGTCGACGTGACTGCGAATCGCGAGCAAGCCTTGTGCAACCGCCATGTCACAGTACGCCAGGGCTCGGGCAATGACCGCCTCGTGCGTCAGGCGCGGTTTCAGCTCTCCCCAAAGCGCAATACCCTCCAACAGGGTCCCTGAGCGATTCATACGCGGCAGCCCGAGGGAGAGAGTCGCGTCAAGGTGAAAATGGCCATCCACAAACGGCGGCGACAACAACCGGCCCTCGGCCTCGATCTCCTCGTTTGCCGTCGCTTGAAGCTGCGGTTCTACGGCCACAATGCGATCGTCTTCTATCCCGATGTCGATGCGACTACGGCCATCAGGAAGATTCGCGCGCCGAAAGATCAGGTCCATCATAAGACCCCCCTTGTAAACCACGGTGCGGTATAACCGCAACCAAATCGTCCTCGTCCGCTGATCGTCCTCGAACTCGTCCTCGATTTTCTTTTAGAACTCGGATTGCTGCCGCTTCGTTCGACCAATCGCCATTCTCCCAACCGCAAAGCGCTTTTGGTCGGCGGTCAAAGAACGAGTTCGAGGACGATTATGGGGGTTTCGCTCCCAAAGGTTCTACGACGACATTGTGCGTGCTCGGGTGAGAAGGCAAATCGCTCGGGCATTGAACAGCAATTGACCTATTGACATTTGATTCGAGCGGGAGACGTTTAAATCGCTGTGCCCTATCCCCTAGCGCGACGGAAGAGACGGATCGCTTGAGGAGAAGCGCCCAGGACCGGCTGAAGAGTTACCGCCTCCTGGACAGTTTGGGCCCGAAAGCTTCACGAGTAAGTGGCCGTCCAAGGAAAAGAAAATGACCAGCAACGAAATGAACTCGCAGATGTCTACCAAGCCAGGCTTTATCGCCGCGCTTGATCAAAGTGGTGGTTCCACGCCCGGTGCTTTGCGTTACTACGGCATACCTGACAGCGCGTATAGCGGAGAGACCGAGATGTTTAAGCTGATGCACGAGATGCGCGTACGCATTATGAGTTCGCCCGCCTTCACGGGCGACAAGGTCATCGGAGCGATTCTGTTTGAAGGCACAATGGATGGACAGGCTAAAGGGAAACCTGTGCCTGCATTCCTCTGGGAAGACCGCGGTGTCGTCCCGTTCCTGAAAGTCGATAAAGGATTGGAAACGGAAAAGGACGGGGTCAGTCTGATGAAGCCGATTCCGGGACTAGACTCGCTTCTTGAACGTGCCGTGAAACTCGGGGTCTACGGCACGAAAATGCGCTCGACGATCCACTTGCCCTCCAAGACAGGTATCGCGGCCATCGCGGCCCAGCAGTTCGCTTTTGCAGCGCAAATCGCGGAGCATGGACTGATGCCGATCCTGGAGCCGGAAGTTTTGATCAAGAGCCCCGACAAACCGGGCGCGGAAGCGATTCTTCGCGAGGAACTCGCAAGAGGACTGGATGAATTGCCGGTCGGACGCCGCGTGATGTTGAAACTGACGATTCCGGACGTTCCGGACTACTATTCTCCTTTGATCGAGAACAGCCGCGTCACCAGGGTCGTGGCGCTCTCCGGCGGCTATTCCCGGAAAGACGCCTGCCATCGCCTCGTCGCCAATCATGGAATGATCGCGAGTTTTTCGCGGGCATTGATGGAAGATCTCCGTTATTCGATGAGCGACACCGAGTTTGATGCCTCGTTATCAAAAGCGATCGACGAAATCTACCAGGCTTCGGTTGCCAAGGTTTGAACCGACCTTCCTGCCGCCAAATCTGCTTCCACTCCGCGTCTCTTATCGTCCTCGTCCTCGTCCTCGATTTCTTTTAGTGCTCGGATTGCTGCCTTCGATCGCCATTTTCCCAACTGCGAAGCGCTTTTGGCGTGCAACGGTCAAAGACCGAGTACGAGGACGAGCGAGCATCTCCTTACCGGAGCGGACCCGATCCTTCGAGACGAAGCGCTTCGCAACCGGAGCATCCAGACAGGCCGCGCACTCGCTGGCCGAGCCACGCGCGTCCTCAAAAAACTTGGCCCTTTGACGTCCGCGACGCTTACCGTTTCCCTCGGCCGTATTTAGAAGTGCGGAAAGGCTCGCGCGGTCGAGTTGCTCAAACAACTCGCGTCGGCGTTGAAGCGAACACCGAGAAACATCGTCGAAGAAGTCGGCGATCCAGGCAACGAACTGGAGCTCGAGACAATAAACATCCAGTTTTTCGTGGTCAAATAGAGGTTCCACAAAGAGAGTAAAACATTTATTTAAAATGTGTGTCAATCTATGATTTTCCCAATCCAAACCGTTCCCCTGCTCGTCTAATCGTCCTCGTCCTCGAACTCGTCCTCGTCCTCGATTTTCTTTTAGAGCTCGGATTGCTGCCGCCTCCTTCGATCGCAATTTCCCAACGAAGCGCTTTTGGCCGGCAACGGTCAAAGATCGAGGACGACGACGAGGACGAGGACGAGGACGATTTGGATGCCGCTGTCGACCTCCTCACCAATTCGGAACCAACACCGCTGCTCCGCGAATCCGGCCTTTCCGCAAACGCTCCAAG
>Ga0210384_10009048_pt1 | contig 10325 bp, 5 predicted proteins | sample IncBWH2MmetaG_FD_160574 | JGI IMG/M metagenome (GOLD analysis project Ga0210384, IMG submission 160574) | Forest soil microbial communities from Barre Woods Harvard Forest LTER site, Petersham, Massachusetts, United States - Inc-BW-H-2-M | ecosystem: Environmental > Terrestrial > Soil >...
GAGGGCACCCAAGATCCACGAAGACCGTCCACGCGCAGCACCGCCCACCGCCGTTTCACTATTCAAGGGTGTGTTGTCCATCGGAATTGGTCGCCCGAACCCAGTGTAAACGAACCCAACCCAACCATCATTACCCTATTGTCTGATGAAGTCTTGGTTCCGCCAACGAGCGCTGGAGGGGCGCCAGAAGTTAGCCCCATCGGTAAGGGCGGGGCAAGGGATTGACTCTTCCATTCTCGCCCCAAAACGCAACGACATGAGTTCACAAGCGGCCGGCCAAAGTGCTTGGCCAGAAATGGGCTTTCGCCCCTGAGGCGTCTCGCAAGCAAACAACCTTCTACTTCGGATTCTCCCCACTCCCGGCCTGCATCTCTTCCGGCTGATGCCACCCAGCACCCAGATTGTATTCCTTCATGGACTTCGCAACACCCTCAGTCTTTTTCCCCAAATCCCTCTCATACACCATGCCATCCGGCCCCACAAGAAACGTCATTACCCCGGACGATTTGTACTCCGCCGGATATGCCACGAACGCGAACCCCTCCGTCATCTTCCCGTTCACCATATAGCTCTTTGCTCCTCCGGGCGCATCCTTCCCCTGCGCCGTAAGCTCGTGGAAATAGTAGCCACGATAAGGTGTGGGAGTTTCGCCGTGTCCTTTTCCGAAACCCTCACCGGCCATCGCCACCAGCGGCCCGATGGGGCTCTGCGGCACGCCATCCGCGGCCTTCCAGTACAGCCCGTTTGACTTCCCATCGTCGCTGATAATTTGCTGCGCGTATTCATTGTGTTGCGTGGAATATTCCTTTTCCGCTGCCGCCAGCTGTTCGCAAACGCGAATCGCCGACATCTCGTTCTTGCCGATTCGACGGAACAATATTTCCTGCTTGCCCGCGGCGGTATCGAAGTACCACGCATTCCCTTTGTTCACCAACGGTATCGGCGTCGGCCAGTTCTTCGCGCCGATATACAAGGTCGTCTTCCCGTCCGGCTCCAAAACTAACCGGTGCATTTCCTGATAGTTCTTTACGAACTCCTCTCGGCTGGCTTTGTCTTCCACGTCATCTCCCGACGAAACCACTTCTTTGCCGTTTTGCCCGAGAACATCCAGCATGGCTTTTTCGTCGTTGCTCCGAACCGCCGTCGCCAGCGCCCGGCTGGCTTCTTCCGCCGAGGGAAACGTTTTCTGGCCTTTTTCTTGCGCGGCCAGGCCGCCAGCCAGCACGGCGATCAACACTGCAACTGTCCCAACTTTGATTCCAACACTCCAATCAGAGTTCGTGAGCCCAGCATGTATTCCCAACATAGCTCTCTTCTCCATTTCAGAATTCACGCAATTCCAGAATTCCCCAGGGCTTTTTCAGCGCATCCGGGATCAACGATGCCCACCACCAGCATGACCACCACCGCCGCTATGCCCGCCGCCGAAGCTAGCGCTTCCGCGCGAAGAATAGCTCCTGGCCTCTCCGCCATGGTTGATGCCGCTAAGCGCCGTCGAATGCGTGCCACTCTGCCCACGCGGCGGCGCATATCCTCGCGCTGCTCGGTTGTCTCCTCCAAAGGGTTGAGGTGTCGCGCCCGGCCGGTTGTACACGCCGCCGGGGCGCACTTCGCCTGGTCGCACTCCACCGGGACGCCCAGCGAATCCCGTGCGATCGCCGTACGCTCCGCGCGGTGCCGTGCCTCGATAAAAACTGTCGCGGTTATAAAACGTCGGGCTGTGCGAGTAATACCGTCTGTGGTCATAAATCGGGTAGCGGTTATGCCAATCGAATCCGCCCCAGTGATGCCAGCCCCACCCGTAGCCTCCGAAGAAGCCGATCCCGAAGCCTGGTCCGAAGGAAAGATACGGGCCGCCATACCAGATTCCCGGATACGGATACCAGCCAGGCCACGCTCCTATTGGGTATCCGTACACCACCCACGGATCGTACGCAGGCACGTAAACGACATCAGGGCTCGTAGGCTCAACTATGATTGTCGATCCCTGCGAAGACACCGTTTGTTGCGGTGTGGTCTTGAGATTGCCGGCTTGCTCGGCCTTCTTCCGCATTGCCTGCAGCGCATCCATCACGTCCTGTTCCTGGTTGTAATACGCGTCGCCCAGCGATGAAGTCCACGAAAGGTTCTTGTCCATATTTCCAAGAACCGATGGAAACGCCGTTAGGGCCTTCACGCTCGGATCCCACGGCTGTTGGTCCACAGCCTGCGCCAGCGCGTCGCCCGTCAAATCCGGATGCGCTTGAAGGAACCGGTCGGCCTCCACCACTTGTTCCGGAAAAGTTGATGCCGCCAAAATCTGCGCCACCAGCGAATCCGGATACAACGCGATCGGCGCAACCAATTGGTCCAATTGTTCCGGAGTTTGCGGCGTATGTTCCGGAGCCTGCGCTGCTCCATCCTGGTGCTGCTGCGCAGACTGCGAATCCGGATCCTGAGCCGCAGCCACAGTCTGCGGCCATGTCCCCAGCAACAAAGTCAACCACAACACTCCAACCAAACTCTGCTTGCCCAGCCGCGACCCGGAAAATCCTGTGCCAACTCCAAAAATCCTCATATCCACGCACCTCCTGTGCGCTGCACCGCTTTGAGGCCCCACATAGAAAGATGTCCTAGGCGCACTTTGCGTTTCAAATATGCCCTTGGGTGAGACTAATGCATGAGGAAATCTGTGTAGCACAGTACTGGGATGAGCAGTATTTTTAGATTTCGTCAAAGACGTCTTCCTCGGGGAAGCGAGCAACACCCGCGGCATTCACGGGCAGAAATTGTGGATCAGAAAAAAGAGAAGAGGGCGCTAGGCCTCTCGGCACAGCGCCCTCTCGTAGTTTCAGACGATTCCCACTCCGCGAAAAGAACACGCGTAAGAGGGAGTCAGATTCCTAGTGGACTACCGCAGCCCCGAACCGCCGTCCGACTTCGCTGAAGCCGCACCTGGTTCCAGGCTGAGCATGCCTTCGGTCGCCGACACCGCCACTAGCGAACCATCTCGCAGTGTGCGCACGATCGGGAAGTAGCCCTGGGTGAGCGGATCGTCTACGTGTTGCCACGATTTGCCGCCGTCAAACGACGCCAGCAAACCATTCTTGTGCAGCGAAACAACCATGGCATTGCGATTCCCGGCCACCGACTGAAATGCAAGTTCGCGAACTTCCTGGCGGTTCCAGGTGCGTCCCGCATCGCGCGAACCATACAGCCCCATGTTGGTGGTGATGAACAGCGTGGAATCATCCACATGATGCAAGCGCAGATTGCCCGCCGAGGCAAACGTCAATTCCTTGGCGTCCCAACTGCCGCCTTTATCGCTGGAATAAATCAGGTTATGCTCCACGATTGCCCAAACCTGGCTGCCGTCGCTGGAGATTTCCACCGACTGCGCGGGCTTGCGAAGCAGCGGATTCTTGCTCGCGGACTTCCATGTTGCGCCGTGATCCTTGGAAACCAGCACGCCGCCAGCGGTGGCTGCGTACCAGGTATCCGAACTGAACGTCATATCGTTAACGAGGAACGCTGCGAGTTGCGGAGTGTTTGCACGAGCCGCCGGAGCCTTCTTCACCGGCGTGCCCTTCTTGCCCTTGGTCGTGGTCTTTGCCGGAGTTGCTTCGACCGGGTCCGCAACATACAACCCGCTGCGCGCCCACTTGTGCGCGGCCTCGTCATACTTCGACCAGCCGCCGTTGGTCAACGATGCAACCCAACCTGTCGGTGCGGCGTACACGTGACGCATGTCCGTGCGCTTCAATCCCGCACCCAGCGTGGTCCAGGTAATACCGCCGTCCTTGGTAGCCAGAAATGCATCCGAGTCAAAAGTAAGCACCACCAACGCACGCTCTGGATGTTCGCGATCCATGGCCACGTCCAGAATGTGCTGGTGCTGGAAGCCTGCGTTCGCGGAAGTAAAGGTCGCGCCGCCATCGGTGCTGATCTGTACGCCTTCGCGCTCGGTTCCTATGATCAGCTTCTGCGTATCCTTCGGATCAATCACCAGCGCATTGATGATCCAGTTGCCCGGAGTCACGCGCTTGAAATCTTTTTCGTTCACGGTCTTCCACAGTCCGCTGGTCGTTCCGGCATACAGAACGTTTGCGTTCGTGGGATCCTGCCGGATCAATTGCGTGCGGCGAAACACCGAAGGAATGCCCTGGTATTTCACCCACTGCTGTCCGCCATTCGTACTGTGGTAAATCCCGGAGCAAGCCGTTGCGTGCACATTCTCCGGAGTGGCTGGATCGACGATGATGCTCATCACGTCGGAATCGTCAATCATGCCTTTCACTACCGGGAACCAATCCTTGCCGCCATTGATGGTCTTCCAGGGCAAGTGATAGGTGCCCGCGTAAATAATGTTGTTGTCTTTCGGGTCGAACGCCACGGAGTCGAATCTGTTCAGATCCGCGTGGTTTGCGGGAGTGATGCGTTCCCAGCTCGCGCCTTCATCCGCGGAACGGTACACGCCCGTCAAAGAACCGGCTAGCAGCAGCTTCGGATCGGTCGGCGACTGTGCCAACGCGCGAACAGTCTCGTGCGCCAAACCAATAATGTTCCACGTGTGCCCGGCATCGTCGCTGCGATACACACCGCCGCCGCCCGAAAGCAGCGTCCAGGTGCTCGCATACATGCGGTTGGCATCGCGCGGGTCCACGATGATATGGGTGACGATGTCGTCCTGCCCGGTGCCGATGCGGCTCAGCAACTGCCAATGCCCGCCTTCGTCATTCGAGGAGAATATGTGTCCGTCGCCAGTCCCAAGGAACAAGTGGCTGACATTGTTCGGGTCGGCGCCCAGCGACATCACCGTCCCGCCTGGAGGGCCAACCTGGCGCCAGGTCTGGGCTTTGCTGGCCGGGACGCCAAGCAGTGCCGTGGTCATCAATCCTACGATCCATCGATTCGTTCGCATTCAAGGCTCTCCAGAATCGCGTAAGCGCGATTACGAGTGTAGTCTAAGGGAAGCTCAAAGCAAGCGAAGCTGTCCTAAGGGACAGAATGCGAACAACTTGCTAATAGTACTAGGACTATGTCCTTCTTTCCCTGTTTCTTGCGGTTCACACCCTTAGCAACTTCTTTTCCACTATCGGGTTCTACATCCTTGAAAGCCCGTCACATCTAATAGTTCGGATGGGTTTTCCGGACCCCACCAACCGGTGGATCTAGTAGCATGGGTCCTGTTCAGGGGAATCTTATGAACGACAACACCTTAGTCAAGCTCGGCGCAAAATGGCTTTTGTTATTTTCAGCGCTGCTACTGGTTTTGTCTCCGGCCGTGAAGGCGCAGGCGGAAGCCCAGGGAACGGCGCAGGAAAATATCGCGCAAATTGCCGGTGACACGCCGCAGGGCACCGTGGACGCGACACAGGGACCCGCCGACGACGACATGCTCGCTCCCGACGATAAGAACGACCCTCCTAGCCGCGTGGCCCGCATCAGCTTCGCAGAAGGTTCCGTTTCCATGCAGCCCGGTGGCACCGGCGATTGGGGCACCGCCACCAAGAATCGCCCGGTAACCATTGGCGACAAACTTTGGACTGACGCAAACTCTCGCGCGGAACTCCAGGCTGGCCAGGCGGCTATCCATCTCGGCGACATGACCGCACTCTCGTTCCTCAACTTGAATGAAGGCGTAATTCAGATGCGCCTCGCCGAAGGAAAAATCAATTTTCGTGTCCGCGAAATTCGCCAGGGGGATGTCTACGAAGTCGACACCCCCGATCTTTCCTTCACCGTTACGGAAGCCGGTGCCTTCCGCATCGACGTAAACGAAAACGGAGATTTTACCAGCGTTACCGTGATCCGCGGACAGGGCGATGTTTCTGCCGCGGGCCAGAACTACACGTTGCACGCGGGCGAACGCGCCGACATCACCGGCACCGACAACAACGTTCACTACGCCGCCAGCTCCGCGCCGGAGCCTGATGCCCTCGATCGATGGGCACAGGAACGCGATCTGAAGGAAGACGGATCCGTTTCCGCGCGTCACGTTTCGCGCGACGTAGTCGGCTACAGCGATCTTGACGACTACGGTACTTGGAAAGAAGACGCACAATACGGCTCGGTCTGGACGCCCAACAATGTTCCCGCCGACTGGGCGCCCTACAGCACTGGCTATTGGAGCTACGTAGGCCCGTGGGGTTGGACTTGGGTTGATTACGCACCTTGGGGCTTTGCACCCTTTCACTACGGACGTTGGAACTACTTTGGCAACTATTGGGGCTGGTGCCCGGGTCCGATCTACGCCAGCGCTTTCTATGGCCCCGCCTTCGTCGGATTCTTGGGCGGCGGCGTTGGATTCGGGATTAACTTCGGCTATGGATACGGCTTCGGTCACGCCTGGTTCCCGCTCGGCTGGGGCGAACCCTTCTGCCCGTGGTATCGCGGCGGACCGGCCTACTGGCGCGGCGTCAACGTGCACAACACCTTTATTCGCAACGCCAATTTTGTGCACACCAACAGTTTCCGCAATTTCAATTACGCATACGCGCACAACCCGCGAGCGGTCACCGCGGCTTCTCATAGCGCCTTCGTGAATGGCCAGTCCATCAATCGCGGCTCAATGCGCTTGAATCAAGCCGCGCTCCGCAACACTTCGTTCACTAATCGGCTTAACGCTGCTCCGGGGCGCGGCAGCGCGTTCGGCGCGAACACCGCGCACGGAAATGTCGCGAGACCTAATTCCAACGTGGAAAATCGCAGCGTAGTTGCGCGCTCCACGCCCGCGGCAGGCGCCTCGCACCTTGCCACTCGCACGACGGGCATGGGCGGCGGAAACCGCTCCGGCTTCGCCAACGGTCGCAGCAACGGTAATGCGCCCACATCGTTCGGCGCTCCGCCCCGTGGCACCTCGATGCAGGGAATGAACCCCAACCGGCAGGCGCAAATTTCCGCCAATCGTCCGCCGGCTAACTTCGCGAGCGGCAACCGCGGCGGCGCTTCCATTAACAGCGCGAACAGTGCGCGTCCCGGCAATTCCCCTCGCAGCTGGAATGCACAGGGCAACGCCACCGATTCTGGCCGCGGCCCACAAGGTTTCGGCAGCAATCGGCCAGCTGGCGGAACTGTTCAGTCAACGCGCATGAATGACGCCAACCGTCCACCATGGTCGCGCAGCGGAGCCAGCGGCGCGTACAACGCCAACGCTTCACAGAATCAGCGCTCAACCATGAGCAACCGCGCGCCAGCGTCCATGGGCAACAACAATCGCAACTACACGCCGCCGTCCTACAACGGAAACCGTGGATCCAATTCGCCTGCTTACAACGGGAACCGCGGATCCAGTTCGCCCTATGGCGGCAGCCGCGGATACAACGCACCTTCGAACCGCAACTATTCTCCCGCGCCTTCTTACAATCGCGGCTATTCCGCTCCGCGCGGTTATGCTTCGGCTCCGCGCTACTCAGCTCCTTCAGCACCGCGATCCTATTCGGCTCCCTCGGCTCCGCACTCCTCCGGTGGAGGCGGAAGCTACCACGGCGGCGGCTCCTCCGGCGGCGGTTATCGCGGTGGAGGCGGTGGTGGCGGCTCCCACGGTGGTGGCGGCTCCCACGGTGGTGGAGGGGGCGGCTCTCACGGCGGCGGTCACCGCTAAACTCTTCTTCACACCCGATTCAGAAGCCCGCTCTAAAGCAGCGGGCTTTCTCTTTAGGGGACGGAGCCTGCGCCTGAGAATGGGGCACGAGCTCCGTCGTGCCGTAAAGGCATCCGATTCAAGTGGGTTTCGGCCCCCTCAGGACTCCGCTGTTTCGCGCGGGTGCACCACACGTCGGTTTCACGCGTAGGTCTTGACTCAGTTCTTCTAGGGAGTCGGAGCTTCAGCTCCGACATGAACTACTCGACAAATATGGCCTCAGCGCCCGAGGGCTCCGTTCCCCACCAATGTAGCGGCCGTCTTCTGCTTGCCCTGACGCAGGAGGCGGGCGCCCTTCTCCTCTTTTTTCTTCCAACTAAGCACTCTCTACCAAGTACCTCTTTCGCTCCTACCATTATCGCCCTACAACTGTTGCTCCTCGCGCGTGTTAAATATAGAGACAAGGGATGGACGAGCCCCAGACTCTCGTCTTCAGGTCAACAACCAGCGACGACTCGGGCTGCGGGCCATTTAGACCGCGATCCGATCCATTCCCGACGGTAACCATCAATACCAACAAATGGATTTCGTACCGGGAGAGAAGAAACCCATGAGACCTCGCGCGATTTATTTGCTAACCCTGCTAACGCTCGTATTCGGATTTACCCTCACGGCTCCAAAACGCGCCGCTGCCGATGACGATGATCCACCGAGCCGCGTAGCGCGCCTCAGCAACGCCAATGGAGAAGTGTCGTTCAGTCCCGCCGGCACCGACGATTGGGTCACCGCCGAGCTTAATCGCCCCATCACTACCGGCGATAAACTCTGGACCGCCGACGGCGCTCGCGCCGAATTGCACGTTGGCTCTGCGGCCATCCGTCTCTCTGGACAAACAGGTTTCTCTTTCCTCAATCTCGACGATCAAATCATGCAAATGCGCCTGACCGAAGGCACCGTCTACGTCAGCGTCCGCAGGCTCGAGGGAAATGAGTCCATCGAAGTGGACACTCCGAATCTCGCTTTCTCCATCTTGCGTCCCGGCCGCTATCGCTTGAACGTCAATGAAGCTGGCGACACCACCATCATCAACGTCCGCGATGGCGAAGGCGAAGTCACCGGCGGGGGCTCTTCCTTCACCGTGCATGCCGGCGATCAAGGATATTTCACTGGCACCGATTCGCTCAGCGCCGACGTGCAGCCTCTGCCAGATCAAGACGATTTCGATCATTGGTGCAGCGAGCGCGACCTTCGCGAGGAACACGCTGTCGCGCGCCGCTATGTTTCCGAGGATGTAATCGGCTATGAGGATCTCGACGACAACGGCGGTTGGCGCACACCACGATCGTGGGATGGGCGCCTTATCGCTACGGCCACTGGGCCTGGGTTTCCCCCTGGGGCTGGACGTGGGTAGATGACGCGTCTTGGGGCTTTGCTCCGTTTCACTATGGCCGCTGGGTATTTGTGGGCGGCGCATGGGGTTGGGTTCCGGCGCCGCCGCGCGCCGTCGGCGTTGTCTATGTGCGTCCAGTCTACGCGCCTGCGCTGGTTGCGTGGGTCGGCGGTCCGCATTTCGCGGCCGGAGTTGCGGTGGGTGGCGGGTTCGGCGCCGGAGTCAGTGTCGGCTGGTTCCCGCTCGGTCCACGTGAAGTTTTCGTGCCCTCATATCCGGTCAGCCGCCGCTACGTGAACAACGTCAACGTTTCGAACACCACCGTCAACACCACCATCGTCAACAACTATTACAACACCACCGTGATCAACAAAAATGTGACCAACGTTCGCTACGTTAATCAAAACGTAAACGGCGCGGTCACCGCCACTTCCAGTCAGGCCTTCACTTCCGCGCAACCTGTCGGCCGCAACCTGGTCGCCGTCAATCAGCGCGAAGTCGCCACGGCGCCGGCGGTAGTAGCGGCGCCCGCAGTCGCGCCCCCGAAGCAAGCCGTGCTAGGCGCAGGTGTTGCAGCGCGCGCGCGCCCGCCAGCCGCCATACAGAGCCGCTCAGTAGTCGCCAAGGCAGCTCCGCCGCCAGCTCCGGTCCCGTTTGCGCAAAGGCAGCAAGCCATTCAAGCCAATCAGGGCCGGCCCATCTCCATAACGCAAAGCCGCCAACTGGCCACGCAAACCGCACAGACTGCGCCAGCCGCAGCCGCGCCCGTGAAGATCGCTCCCGCGGCTACAAAAACCATGCCGGTCAGCAATATGGTGCGCGGCAATGCCAACGCAGGCGCGAACGCGCAAACCCAGCCGAACAACAACAATCGCGTCGTGCAGCCAGTTCAGCAGAATCCTAATCGTCCGCCGAACGCCGCCGCTCCAGCCGTGCAAAATCCCACCGGCAACGCGAAAAACTACAACGACCGTCCGCAAATGGCGCGCCCGAACAGCAGCGTAAATCCTCAGCTCGAGCAGCAGCACACCCAACAAATTCAGCAGCTCCAACGAAAACAGGACCAGGAATATCAGAAGCTGCAACAACAGCAGCTACAGCAGCAGAAAATCAATCAGCAAAACGCCGACAAACTCAAGCAGCAACAACAACAGCAGCAGGTGCAACAACAGCAACAACGTGCGCAGGACCAACAAAAGATCGATCAACAAAACGCCGAGAAGCTGAAGCAGGAACAGCTCCAGCAGAGGCAGCAGCAGTTGCAACAGCAGCAACAGGCGCAATTGCAGCAGCTCCAGCAAAAGCAAAATGCCGAGCGTCAGCAACTAAACGCCAAGCAGCAAGCCGAACACGTTCACGCTAACGACAAACCCG
>Ga0210384_10009049_pt1 | contig 10325 bp, 6 predicted proteins | sample IncBWH2MmetaG_FD_160574 | JGI IMG/M metagenome (GOLD analysis project Ga0210384, IMG submission 160574) | Forest soil microbial communities from Barre Woods Harvard Forest LTER site, Petersham, Massachusetts, United States - Inc-BW-H-2-M | ecosystem: Environmental > Terrestrial > Soil >...
ATAATTCTTAACAAGCCAACCTGGTGACCCAAATTGGTATAAGGATCGAACCAAAAGCAAATAGCCCCGATCGTTACACCTAAAATTACGAGCGGATGCAGTCGTATCAACCTGATCTTAAAAAAATCTTTGATGGTCATTTTGCCCCACCTGTCATCATATGCGTAACCAACCACAAATCCAGATAGCAGATAAAAAAAATCAACTGCCATATAACCATGGGGCGTGGGGTGATTTCCAACTACAGGATAATAAGCTTCAAATAAATGATATATCACTACCATGATAGCGGCTGTGCCTCGAAGTCCATCGAGGATGGGGTAATGCGGCTTCAAATATTTTAATATATTTAAAATGAAGATAGCGGATTAGTCAGAAATACCAAATCTCATCCTGCTTTGATTTATTATGGATAATTTCCGGATTTATTAAATCTGACTTTTTGTGAGGTGTGTATGTTTAACTGATGGTCAGAAAGATGATTTTGGTTTTGAAAGCTGCTTTTGCTGATAATTTTGAACTAAGGCTCCCGATATGTTTTTTTTAATACAGGTATCAATGGCCTGGCAGCTGGTGGGGAACAGATATGGTTTGTATATTTTCACTTAACGGGTAATGCGGTTGGGTACGATGCAATACTACAGCGCGGCGTCTTAAATCATTCGTGTGTTTATACTTTTGATGCTGCTGATATAAATCATTTTACACTGCAGGATAAATTTGGACTTGTATTGATTTTCAGGTCCCTTTATCTCGAATATCATTATACTGGTACAATTGAAGAATTCAAACAAGTGTTTACAGCCGGACGGGCGGACTGCAGATCGGTTTTGGATTTTAAAGCGCTTTTATCCGGTTTTAAGTATTCCATGGCAGAATTGCATGTTTGGTGCAAACGAAATAACGGATCTGATTGACTCCACACAATCAAAATAAAAAAAACTCCAGAACAGGGTCCTGGAGCATTCACAAAAGAACAAAAACAATTGATTATTATTTCTTTGTTGAATCTGTCGTCTTTTTGGTGCTGTCCATTGTCATTTTAGACGAATCGGGTGTAGAAGTTTTGACGCTGTCTGTTTTTACCACGGTTGTAGAATCAGTTGTTGTTGTTGAAGAAGAACCTGATCCACAGGCAGCGAAAATGGTTACGAATAATACTGTTAATAATTTTTTCATTTTAAAGAATTGAAGTGATTAAATGGGCAGAAGTATCACAGTTAATACCGGTTTTTTCGAAAGGTAACCCGGGAAATTCGAAGAGATTTTTCCCGCTATCAGGAAAAAAGCAAGGGGGGGAATGATTCGTAACAGGTTTATAATCAATAGGTGATAGCGCTTATTCTAATATTCCACAATTCAGGAAATCCAGCCGTCCGGGCTTCAATTATACGAGTTTTGGCTAAAGCAACGGGACCTTGCAAGGTCAGGCACAAAATATAACACATGCTTACCAATCATATAGACTACCTTTTGTGTCTTCTTATAGCCTCAACTTTGTTTTGAGCTGCAAATAAAAATTACCCTTAAATGGAACCGTAATTTTGTTTCTCCCTCATTTTTAAGACTGATAAGTTTCTCAAACTTTAAACTTATCAGTTATGTTACCTGAAGATATATATTCTGAAATTAATTCACTGCAAATTCAAATAGATGATCATGAGAGAAATTTTGATATTGCTTTGCAGAATCCCCACCAATTAGCATACGCAAAACAAATATATAAGAACATAAAAGTTTTGGAAGGGAAATTGGGAGAATTAACAATTCTTCTCAATCAAAAATTAAATCGGGATTAATTTATATGATAAGGAAATCTGAAATTTTTTATTACAGTGGGTTATTATAACCTTTGATTTTGATGGACCGTTTTCCCTGCTGATATGCTTTCGGACCTTTAGAGTGGTTCAAAAATTGATTCAGTCAGGTTTTTTTGATTCATAACTTATGAGTAGTCACCAATTTTTCCCGGACCGAGATTTTGTACATAAACATCAGATCCCATTTTTTTAATCATTTCACCGGCATTTTCCGCCTCGGCTAATGATGATGAATAAACTGAATTCGTTTTAGCATTCAAACGAGTGAACGGTTGTTTATCAAAATCATAAAAAAGAATGTTCTGGTTAATTGCTGCTGTTAAATCCGGCTGTCCGTTTTTTTCAGGAGTATTCCTTGATTCAATTCTGGCTTTCGATTTCGATTCGTAAATAGTTAATACAACCTAACCGTTTGCATAGTTGTTCTCATAATACAGAATACCTATAAAATGAGCCTGGGAATTTTGTAAAAACCAGTAAGAAAAATATAAAGAATAACTTTTATCATATATACTGTTTTACGTATTAAATTATTTATAAATGTAAAACAGTTTATATAAACCATATTTCATCGATGACATGAATGGTATTATCAGATTACAACAAAAGCAAATGAATAATTAGTTCAAACATTTACTATTATTACCCGAATGATTCCAGAGAACTGCATCGGATAGATTTGTTCCATGATCTTTCTTCCGACTACCAGGCCTTGAATATTTCCCTGGAACCAGTAAGGTACATATCCTGATAACCCTTCATCGCTTCTTCCATTTTCTTCATAGCCGCCGGATTATCTTTCATCTTTTCCCAGCTATTTTCATAGGCGGCAAGGTTTTCATAGTGACTAACCATGATCACGCGGTTGTAAGCGCCGGTCACATCGGTCAGTATATTTTTTACATCGTGACTATCCTTTGTTGCTTCTTTAAACATTTTGGCCAGCTTGGAAGCGTTTCCCGGTTTGGCTACGAAGATTTCGTGAACAATAATCATAAAATATTTTTTAATTGGAAAAATATCAATTGTCCGGCTAAGTTCCGGAATCCCCTTAAATAAACAATATTAATTCCCCGCAAGTAACACTTCATCCTCCGTTAAATTTACCTTCACCTTGTTCTTTATCCAGTCATAAATATATTCAGCATCTTCTTTCCATATCGGTTGCCCAAGCACAAAATGATTTCTGCCGGAAATAACCTTGTAATCTGTTATAGTTCCTTCTGATATCTGGGTCATCAGGCCACCATATGAATGACCGATCAGGATGCGTTTTTCAGGTAATGATTTGATAATGTCTTCATAATGTGTAAGCAATTCCTCAATGGTTAACCGGGCAAGTTCCTTATCATGATGTGGATGTCGCGACCGCAGTTTTAAATCCAATTTCACCTTCTTCTTTGGCGTCAAACTTCACAACCTGTTCCTAACCGTATATTTAGTCGGATTAGTCACTTTTTCAAAAGCGGTTCGAAAAATCATAAAATCTTCTGTAACATGCAGATTTTCGGTTACAATAATATGTTTGTTAAGAAACTTCTATTCCGCATTCGAACGATTTTTATCTCCGGATTCATATTTAAATGTATATGTGCATTCGTTCAGCCAGTTTACTTCCCATAAAATAATTTCTTTTTCCTTCGTAGCGTGCTCTCTTTGTAAACCGCCTTTCAGATAAAAGTTTCTTTGTCTTCGTCTCTTGTGTTTATGTAATAAAAAGTTCAGTTTCTGACACGGCACAATTCAGCGTATGTTTTTACTGGCTGTCAGAAACAAAAGTCTTGATGATAAATTGTAATAAAAAAGTGGTTTAGTAAAACGAAGTGTATACGGTCTTCATATTTACATGTAACATGACATACCTATTCGTTTTGTTGGTATCTTAATGAATTCAAACCTTCTGATGTCGATGTTTGAATAATTCAATCCCCTGTTCCTGGAATTCCTTAGCCAGCGTAAAGAGTACACCAGTGGACCAGGCGAAGGTTAACAGACCGGTGATAGAGATCATGCCTTCTAGTAGTCGCCAGTTTAACGGAAGATTGTATTTGCTGCCAACAGTGGTGTATTCATTCAGAGCGAAATAAAATGATAAGCTGCCATTCTGAAAGCAGCCACGCCAAAGAAAAAAAAGCGCCCAGACCAGTACCTCAGTAAGGTGTACGAAAATGATCATGAAACTTGCAAAGATGACCGGCCACAGTCCGGATATAAGATTCTTTTTTGCCCCTTCCTTTTGTTTTATGGAGCGGTTGACCCGGAGAACCCAAAGCATGCCGAGTCCATGAATGGCCATGCTCACCGTAACCAATATTCCACCCCAGACAATTTCTTCAAAAGAGATTATATAAGGCGGTTCAACCTGTAGAAAGTTCATTATATTGGTATGTTTAAAAGATGAACAATGGCATTTAAAGTTACATCGTTCCCCTCTTATGATGAAGCTGTGTTCCCGGAGGCCCTTAATGAATTTAAATACCAGATTCCTGGTTGATTTTAATTTTGGAGGTAAAACGATTATATTTTTGTCCGAATTATTTAAAGGGCAGGCTCTCGTCTTTCCTTATCGAAATATTGGGCATCAAACTGATCAATCAGACTCGCGCAGATTTTATCGATATCGTATAAATTGGCTGTTGAAGAAACCGAACTCTTAAGGAGTATATAGGCTGTCTCATCTTTTGAAGTTCTAATTCTTCGCGTCAGAAGGGAATTCATGAAAAACCCGACCAGTTTGTCCCCTGATTTCAGGGTCGCATACTGGACAGTTATTGTAAAAGTGGAAGAATCTGTCGTATCACTCACAATGAAAATATTTGATTTGTTTCCCAGATCAATTTTCAGATCATTAAGTATTTTGCCTGTTAGTTTATCGTCGGTTCCATGAACCCTTAATTTTATTGTAATATCATGACGGACAGGAGAGTTGCTAAAGCTAAGTATAAGGAACAACAACAATATATTACAAAAGAATTTTTGCATAATAGTAAATGTATGAATAACTAAGACGCCCGAGTATAAAATATCTGTCACGCCGGATCACTATAGGACAGGAAGTGTATGAAACCGGACGGTATAAAAACTCTCTATAATTCAATGATATTGATTAATAATACTTTATCGGTTTGGCATTTAACTGGATTGCATGTATAGCGTTAAAAGGATCAAAGAAGGTATTCGTTTTTTACTTTTTACTTATTTTTTTAAAGGATATGCTGAAAAATTATTTTAAAATCGCCTGGCGAAATATTTACCGCCATAAAGTATACACTCTGATCAATATTACCGGCCTGGCTTTCGGAATTTGCGCCTGCCTTGTCATCTACCTTATCAATAGCTACGATCTTAGCTTTGACAGGTTTCATCCTGAAGGAGACCGCATTTACAGGATAGTGGGAGAGGTACAAAGCAGCAATGGGGAAAAGATGTTTTTAAATTCTCCATTTCCTGATGTAGCTGGTTTTCAGAATCAAATACCTGGTTTTGAAGCGGCATCCGGCTATCACCAGTATGGGGCAAAAACAACTATACCTGTTACAGGTCAACCCTATAAAAAATTTAATGGAAGTCTGGATAATGGCGGAATTGCCAGCATTATAACCGGCCCTTCCTATTTTGATATATTTAAATACCAGTGGCTTGCTGGCAATGCAGCAACATTAAACGATCCTTTTAGGGTTGTACTTACTGAATCCAGGGCTCATCAATATTTTGGATCCCTTCCCCTGAATAAAATGATCGGTAAAACGGTTATATATGATGATTCATTAAACGTGACTGTATCCGGAATAATAAAAGACTGGGATAAAAACTCTGATTTCGCATATACGGATTTTATTTCGATCAGTACGGCTATTCATAGTTTCCTAAAGAACAGGATACCTACCGAAGACTGGGCCTCCCTGAGCCCGCACCAAACACAGGCTTTTGTTAAATTGTCGAAGGGAACTTATGCCTTACAGGTTAACAAAGCATTTGAGGCGTATATTAAAAAAAATGTAAGATTAACTGACCAGGGTGCGAAATTGAAAATGTGGCTTCAACCTATAACAGATATTCATTTTACGCCAGACTTTCACAGAGGGGATGATGGTGACAATCAATTCAGGAAAGCTTACCTGCCTACGATTTACGCACTAATGGGCGCAGCTCTGTTTATCTTACTTATAGCTGCCATTAACTTTATTAACCTGTCAACTGCCCAGTCTATCCGACGCGCTAAGGAAACAGGGATTAGAAAAGTTCTGGGCAGTAAAAGGACAAGCCTGATCTTCCAGTTTTTAACGGAAACATTTGTACTCACCATGATGGCCGTTTGCATTTCCGTTTTGCTTGTAAAGCCCGTTCTTTCACTTTTTAGTGATTATATACCCAACGGTGTAACTTTTACTTTAAATGCAGGCACAATTATTTTCCTGATTTCAGTTCTGGTGATCACTACTTTGCTTGCAGGCTTCTATCCGGCCATCGTTTTATCTGCTTATTTACCTGTGCAAAGCCTGAAAGGTGTTGGGGCGAAAACAAATAAAGAGAAATGGTATTTAAGAAGATCACTCATTGTTTTTCAATTCAGCATTTCACTCATCTTTATCATCGTTACCCTTGTCATTGGTAAACAAATCCGGTATATGCGGGATAGTGATAAAGGATTTAAAACGGAAGCCATTGTTATTATCCAGAAAGTCTGGCGTGACCACAGCGACAAAGCAAACACACTAGCAGAAAATATAAAACATATTGCTGGTGTTGATAAAGTTGTCCTGGAGGCCTTTGCACCAATGGGTTTCCCTCATATGTCGGGAGGAATAGAATATAAAGGCAAAGATGATATTAAATTTAATGCTTCATACCAACCGGGTGGTGATGGTTATATTCCTTTTTATGAGATGAAATTATTAGCTGGAAGAAATCTGTTTCCCGGTGATAGCCTGAAAGAAATTGTGGTCAATCAAACCTTTTCCAAAAGTCTCGGTTTTATAAAACCAGAACAGTCACTGGGTAAATCCATCACCTGCCTTGGAGGAAAGGTTTTTTCAATAGTAGGGGTCGTTGCAGATTTTCATGAAAATTCTTTCCATGAGACGATGAAACCGGTAGTGATCGTGCATTTGCCTGAACAGGAAAAAGGAATTGCAATAAAACTGGCTTCCAAGGGCATGCAGGCTTCAGAAGCAAAACCTATATTGGCCGAGGTCGAAAAACAGTGGAAAAAAGCATACCCGGAAGAAAATTTTGAATGTAGTTTTTTGAACGAATCGATCAGGTGGCTATACGACCAGGAGACAAAAACAGCATGGTTAATGAATGTGGTTATGATCATTACTATTTTTATTTCCTGTATGGGTTTATTTGGCCTTGCTATGTTTACTTCCGAACAACGTACAAAAGAAATCAGTATCCGAAAAATACTTGGAGCATCGGTGACCAATATTATGATCCTGCTGAGTAAGGATTTTGTAGTCCTTGTAATTATATCGCTTATCATAGCGTCTCCTGTTGCCTGGTTTTTTATGAACCGCTGGTTAGAAGATTTTGCATACCGAATTCATATCAACGGGTGGATTTTTATATTAGCAGGATTTATTGTTGTTTTGATTGCTTTATTTACTGTCAGTTTCCAGGCTGTTAAAGCAGCCATAGCTAATCCGGTAACCAGCCTGCGCTCTGAATGAACATAGGAGAAAAAAGCTGGGCAGATATTTACCAGCCTTCATTAACAATTTAAAAACGAAATCAAAACCATCCATCAGAGCAATGGAACCTGTTAATAGCAATAAGATTGCTTTCTTATTCCGGTTTTATCTGGTAATAACAGTTCAGCTTTTATAAATTTTTTAAAAACTGATTTATTCCGATTTCAGGCAGTCTTCGCCAGGCAAAGCTCATTCAGAGCGGAGGCTGGTTACCGGATTGGCTACGGCTGCCTTTATCGCCTGCTGACTCACAGTAATAAGAGTTATCAGAATTGAAATGCCAGCTGCAAGTGCAAAGATCCACCACGACAGATCAATCTTGTATGCAAAATCCTGCAACCAGTGATTCATTGAGTACCAGGCCAGGGGTACCGCGATCAAAAAAGCTATAAAAATAAGTTTTAAAAAGTCCTTTGAAAAAAGGCCGACTATGCTGCCCATGGATGCACCTAAAACTTTTCGAATACCGATTTCTTTAGTGCGCTGCTCTGCAGAAAACATCACCAGGCCGAGCAAACCCAGACAGGAAATAAGGATTGCCAGCGAGGCAAATATTATTGAGAGTTTTGAAATGATCAATTCGTTACTGTAAAGATTTTTGTATTCTTCGTCGACAAATTGATATGCGAACGGATAATTTGGATTGATGACTTTATATACTTTTTCCAGACTTGATAGCGCATCTTTCGTTTTTCCCGGAAATGTGCGAACGATAATCACTCCGAAATATTCATATTCTTTAACGTCAAGTATTACCGGCTTTATTGGTTCGCGCAGAGAATGCGTGTGATAATCTTTCAGAATACCGATAATATGACCTTTTTTCTTCCATGCTGAAACCCATTTCCCGATTGGATTTTTCATTCCCATTTCTTTAACAGCCTCTTCATTAACCAAAAACGCATCGGAAGAATCACTGGAAATTTCCCTTGAGAAATCGCGGCCTTTCGCAATCTTCAGGTTCATTAGTTTTACAAAATCAAATCCTACGGAGGCCGGTTTAAAACCAACATCAGCATTTTTATTTTTTCCTTCCCAATTAACGGCATCTGTAACCACAAAGTCCATAGCATGAGGCGCTTCGCTGCTGCGATCTACCATTCCAATTCCAGGCATATGTGACACCTGGTTTTTAAATAACAGATACTTGTTTTGATTTGCCAGCTCCCCTTCAATACGTGTGTAGATCAGGTTTTCACGATCATATCCCAGGTTCGTATTCTGAACAAAATTAATCTGACGCGTAATGACAATAGTGGCTACCAGGAGAATGATGGAAATCATAAACTGAAACACAGTAAGCCCCTTTCTAAACAAAATGGATCCCTGCGTAAAGCGTGTCACACCTTTTAATATACGTATTGGTTTGAGAGAAGACAAGTAAAGCGCAGGGTAGCTTCCCGCTATTAGGCCTGTGAAAAGCATGAGCATTATCAGAGAGAACCACAATGACGGACTGGTTAATTGTAGTTCAATATGTTTATTGGTGAATTGATTAAAAGAAGGTAATAAGTAAATAACCAAAATAATGGAAAGAACCATTGCAATAAAAGAAAAAGCAATTGATTCAGCAAAAAATTGCCAGATCAATTGTCCCCTTGAAGATCCAACAACTTTGCGCAACCCTACTTCTTTAGCACGCTTTACAGACCGGGCGGTAGCCAGGTTCATAAAATTTATACATGCTATGAACAATATAAAAATGGCTACACTGCTGAATATTCTTATGTATTCAATTCGTCCGCTTAATGGTTTTCCATTTACAAAATTGCCATGAAGATATTTATCGGAAAATTTCTGAAGTCCGACATGTATTTCAACTGCATTATTTTTTTCCAGGCGTGGCTGAATGAACCTGTTAATACTGGCTTCAACTCCAGTTGCATCTGCATTTGGAACAAGTTCAACGTATGATTGAAAATCGTTGGAAGACCATTCCAGCAGTTTCTTCTGGGCATCCCAGTTGAACAGGAAATCGAACTGAAGGGAACTTTCCAATGGCAGATTTTCAAACACTGCCGATACCGTAAAATTCTGGCTGTTTTCATAGCGCAGGGATTTGCCCATGGCATTTTGCGGTGTTCCAAAAAAAGCTTCCGCCATTTTCCGGGAGATGGCAATTCCTTTCATGTTGTTAAGAGCTGTTTCAGGATTGCCGGCAATAAGCGGGTAACTGAATACTTTAAAAAAATCCTTACCGGCTCTGGAACCTTCCAGTTTTAGTTTTTTTTCCTGAAACTGAAATGTTTCGGGATGCCCCCAGGGAAGTTCATAACCCGTAGCATAGTATACCTGATATTTCACCTGTGGAACGGCTGTACTAACATCTTCCAATAAAAAGGAAGGATAGTTCTGACCGGTTACTATTTTTAAGGGGGTTGAATAAGAGCCATCAGTTTTTCCGTTTGTGGTAACTGTTTGATATACGGAATATATATTTCCCCCCTGAGCGTGAAAATTATCAATACCTTTTTCATATTTGACCCACAAAAAAATAAACAGACAACAGGTCATCCCCAGTGTAAGTCCGATTACATTGATAGCGGTCTGGGTCAAATGACGGGTCATGTTTCGCCAAGCGATTTTGAAATAATTCTGTAGCATATCAGGGATTTATTTTTTGAAGCATTCAGTATTTATGAAAAACTTGTGTTATCCCATTTACCTACTAATAAAAATGCCAAATAGCAAACCCCTTGTAATCAATAATTTATAATTTATTAATTGATTGAACTGTACTATTTCGATACAATTAATGTCCACTTATTTTGATGTGGTTCATTTTGGATTAATCAGCGCCGGCAGTTTTGTA
>Ga0210384_10009051_pt1 | contig 10323 bp, 5 predicted proteins | sample IncBWH2MmetaG_FD_160574 | JGI IMG/M metagenome (GOLD analysis project Ga0210384, IMG submission 160574) | Forest soil microbial communities from Barre Woods Harvard Forest LTER site, Petersham, Massachusetts, United States - Inc-BW-H-2-M | ecosystem: Environmental > Terrestrial > Soil >...
CTTTTACGAGAGGAGGCCAAACGTGGGACTCAAGGTGAGTCGGAATACGAGGAACGGAAGTTCTATTTTTCCCCAGCCGTGGGCCGCTCTGTGAAGAAAAAACCGACTGAGGGAGAACTTGCGCAAATCTTAGCTACTGGCAGAGGTTTATTCCGGATCACGTCGGTCGAAATGACCAACAATCAACATGGTGAAAGGGGGAGTCTTGTAGCCATGTCTTTCGCGGTCTCCATTAACCTTAGAGCCGTACGGGGGACTCCGGTCTACACGGTGGGTGGTGATGTCAAGCCTCCCAAAGCCATCTATCTGCCAGATCCGCAGTACTCGAAGGAGGCGAGGAAGGCCGGACGTGAAGGGACCGTCGTGCTTTGGATGATTGTCGGTGTCGACGGACGGCCAATCGACATCCAAGTGGCGCGTGCGCTCGGGATGGGACTCGACGAGCAAGCGGTTGCGGCCGTCCGCAATTGGAGATTCAAACCCGCCCTAAAGGACGGACAGCCGGTTCCCGTAAGAGTCAATGTGGAAGTCAGCTTTAGGATCGGAGGATCGTAAGGCGCTGAACTCGCCATCAATTCGCCATCAAAACTAAGTATTTTGCGGCCTGTTTTTGACCCTTTCGAATGCGGAAAAGCTAGATAGGGAAAGGGTTTTGGGTTGGTGACCTCAAAATTGATACGGTAGAGGTCAGGAGTTCGAGTCTCCTCGTGCCTACCATTTCTTTCACATGGAGAGAATCCGAAACTCTCCAGCCCGGGTGAAGGGGGCTTTCCATTGTTTTTTAGCTGATGTGTCCAGCGACCCTTAGCTTTGCTGGCGCAAGCGCTATCAGGGCTGCACCTATGACAGCAAACACAGCCGCGGCGATCAGCAGACCTTCGCGTTCGTTCGGAAGGTGGATCGCCATGACCGCCATGACGGCGCCATGAGCAATATTCAACCATGCGGCGAAGGCGATCACACCGCGATTCGCCGACGGCTTACGCGCTGCCAGTAGCAAGAAGATCCCCATCATGACATAGAGACTAATCGCCATCGGCTCGGCGTCCTCCCTATTCGCTTGCCAACCACTCCGTATAGACGTAATCAACGGATAAACGCCTGCCACAAAGAGCAATCCCAACAATACCAACAGAATTCTTAGCGCCTTGTCCCGATTCATGGTGCCCTCCTGCTAAATCACGCAACAGGGCTGAAATGTTAGGTGCCGAGGTACGGCAAGTCAATGAGAGGGCTGACGAACCGAAAACAGCTAGCTACCATTCCAGCGAAAACTTCTCAAGCTGTTCGTCCAGCGTCCCTATGCTGTATGGGCGGTCGACCACGTGGCATGGGTTGGCAGGATCAACAAGGATCAAGGCGACCCGGAGCGTCCTGAAGGCGACAAGGTGGCCGCAAGGTTTACTATGCGGGGCGCGCATCTGGGCGCCGGCGGCGATCTGATTCCGGCGCGGCCTTTGGTGCTCCATCAAGGCGGACAGACCTTCGAGACCAGCGGGACAGGTCTGGTCCGTGCTTCTGTTGCTGGTAACACGAATACTACAGTTGTGCTACTCTGGCGGCCTGGAATGCCCGTGGGCCGCTGATGCCGCCGCCCCTTTGACGACGTGGTCCTGCTCGCGCATGCACATCCCTGACGGATACCTGAGTCCCTCGACCTGCGCCCTGCTGTATGGCACCGCGATACCGTTCTGGTATGTGGCGTTCGCACGGGTAAAGCGGCTTTTGAACACGCGCCTGGTGCCGCTACTGGCGGTGGTCAGCGCGTTCTGCTTTGTCATCATGATGTTTAACGTTCCGCTGCCGGGCGGGACTACAGGACATGCGGTGGGCGTCGGCGTCGCCACTGTGGTCCTGGGACCGTGGGCCTCCATGCTTGCCGTTTCGATTGCGTTGCTGATCCAGGCGGTTTTCTTTGGTGACGGCGGGATCACCACGCTGGGCGCGAACTGTTTCAATATGGCGATCGTCGGCTCGCTGGTTGCGCACTTTGTCTACCGTGCAGTGGCGGGCAGAACAGCAACCACCTCCTCGCGCCGGGCACTGGCGGCGGGGTTAGCGGGGTACGCGGCCATCAACGTTGCTGCGTTTCTTGCGGCCTGCGAACTGGGATTTCAACCTCTCTTCTTCAAGGACGCCAGCGGGGCTCCTTTATATGCCCCCTACGCGCTCCACATCGCAATTCCGGCGATGATGCTCGGACACCTGACGTTTGCCGGATTAGCGGAACTGTTCGTCTCGGGCGGAATAGTGGCGTATCTGCAGCGCACGAATCCGGCGCTGCTGGGCCAGAAGTCTGGGGCTGGAACTGACGAAGGTGGGCGACCGACTGTCGCAACGACCGGATGGAGCACAACTCGCCCGCTTTGGATTCGCCTGGCTCTGCTCATGCTTCTGACGCCTCTCGGAATTCTGGCGGCGGGTACCGCCTGGGGTGAATGGGGAACCAGAGACTTTTCCGATCCGCAGATGAGACAGCAAATCGCGGCCTCTTCGGGCAACATTGCGCCTCCGTCCCAACAGCCGCAGGGACTGGCCCGGCTTTCCTCTTTGTGGAGTGCGCCATTCCCACAGTACGCGCCTCCGTTCCTGCGCCGTCCTGCTTTTGGTTATGTGATGTCGGCCGTGTTTGGTAGCGGTCTTATTCTGGGTTCCTTCCTGCTCATCGCGTGGATGGCTGGTGGACGCGGCGCGGACGCCACCAAGGCTTCACCATGACCCGCGCCAACAAAAACTCGCGTGGAGTGATTGAACGCAGCCTTGGGTCGTTTGTCGACGCCCTTGAGTACGCTTTCCATGCCGAGGCGCTGGCAAGGAAAAATGGTCTCCTGCAAAAGCTGGATCCCCGGATCAAGATTCTGGCGCTCCTGCCGCTTATCGTGATCGCAGCGCTGTCACGCCGGTTGTGGGTCATTGCAATCCTTTTCATCATAGGGGTGGCAGTCGCGACGTTGTCCAACGTTCCCCTGCGCACGCTGGTTAGAAGAGTCTGGTTGGGTGTGCTCACATTCAGCGGGTTAATATCGCTGCCGGCCCTGTTCCTCACTCCCGGCCAGTCGCTGTACGCTCTGCCGCTGCTGGGCTGGGTCGTCACTGCGCAAGGGCTCCGCGCCGCCCTGTACTTGATCATGCGAGCGCAGACCGCTGCGACTTTTTCAGTTCTGTTGGTGCTGTGCACTCCCTGGAGCAGCTTGTTGAAAGCGCTTCGCGTGCTCCGGTTGCCGATAGTGCTGGTGGTGGTCCTGGGCATGACCTATCGCTACATTTTTCTTTTGCTCCGCACCGCGCACGATATGTTCACCTCGCGTAAAAGCCGAACGGTTGGCCGGCTCACCGGACGGGAGCAGCGGAGGGCGGCCGCGGCCAGTGCGGGAGTGCTGATGTCGAAAACGCTGCAGCTCAGCGGTGACGTCTATCTGGCCATGCATTCGCGAGGTTTTCAAGGCGAAGTGTATGTGTTGGACGAATTCCGCACTGATTGGTTTGACTGGGTCACGCTCGCGACATTCTTGACCATAGCGGCACTGGCTTTCTGGTTTGGACGATGAGAGACCGCCTGTCATCAAGAAATCCACGGACCGCGCGCGACAAGGAAAAAGTGTGACTGTCCCTATCTTCGAAGTGCGCGATGTGACCTACAGCTATCACGAAGTGACGGCGCTGGACGGGCTGAATCTCACCATCATGCCGGGCGAACGAGTTGCCCTGTTGGGAGCGAACGGGTCCGGGAAATCTACTCTGCTCAGTATTCTTGACGGGCTTTGCTTTCCGGAGAAGGGAAGCGTCGCCTTCCAGGGAGAGCCGTTGACCGAGGGCCGCCTGGGCGGAGAAGTTGAGATCGCTTTCCGGCGGCGGGTGGCGCTGGTGTTTCAGAATCCCGATGTCCAGTTATTCAATCCGACTGTGTTTGACGAGGTGGCGTTCGCGCCCCTGCAAATGCAATGGCCCAAGGATCGAATCCGCGATCGGGTGAACGAAATGCTGGAGCAGATGGAGATTGCGCACTTGAAGTACCGCTCGCCTCATCACCTCTCTACGGGGGAGAAAAAGCGGGTTGCCCTGGCGTCGGTGCTCATCCTCGATCCCGAAGTTCTGTTGTTGGACGAGCCCACCGCGGCGCTTGATCCTAAGAGCGAAAGTCAGATGATCGACTTTCTGGTAAGCTGCAGCGGCGGCCGGAAGACGGTCGTTACTGCGACTCACGATCTTGATCTGATCGAAGACATAGCGGACACCTGCCATGTGTTTCAGGGTGGACGCATTGTCGCCAAGGGCGCGCCGTCAGAGATCTTGAACGATCATGTGCTGCTTCTAAGCACGAATCTCATCCATGCCCATCGCCACGCGCACCCGTCGGGCGAACTTCATTCCCATCCTCACCGCCACGGTCACCGTCACTAACTGTAATCCCGAGCTAAGTTGAACCATTCGCTTGCGAACGGTTCACGCAGTCGAGGGACCTTGCGTTGGCTGATGGAGTCGATGGCCCAGGCGGAGGCCACGCCCGAGTCGACGATCCCCTTGAACGGACGAGCATGTGGTTACAAAAGGGGTTCTTCGACTCGGCAGGCCGATTCGCAAGCGAATCGCCTGCTCCGCTCAGGATGACAGCAGGCTAGGTTTGGATGAACGCGCATCAATCAGCTCCACTGGGCCGCGGAGAGAGCGGCGCAAGCTGGTTGGGATCGATATGGCGCTTGCTTCCGAGCATCAGACGGAAGCGATCAAGATAGAGATAGACGACGGGCGTAGTGAAAAGCGTCAAGGCCTGGCTCATGATCAGTCCACCGACAATTGTGATGCCCAGCGGTCGCCTTAGTTCTGATCCGGTTCCTGTGCCCAGAGCTAGGGGCAATCCGCCCAGGAGAGCAGCCATGGTGGTCATCATGATAGGGCGGAAGCGGCGAACGCACGCTTCGTAGATCGATTCCGCCGGACTCCTGCCCGTGCGCTCCGTTTCCAGGGCGAAATCAATCATCATAATTGCGTTCTTTTTAACGATGCCAATCAGCAGAAGGATGCCGATCAGTCCCATCACGTTGAGCTCACTGTTCGTCAACAGCAGGGCCAGGATCGCGCCCACACCGGCGGAAGGCAGCGTGGAAAGAATAGTGACGGGATGAATGTAACTTTCGTAAAGCATGCCCAGAACCAGGTACACCGTGACCAGCGCCGCGAGAATCAGAAACGGCTCGGTCGCCAGGGACGTCTGGAAGGCCGCTGCCGTTCCTTGAAAGCTGGCTTCGATGGTGGGAGGGAAGTTAATGGCGCGTTGCGCATTGTTGATCGCGTCCGTTGCCTGGCCTAAAGACACGTTGGGCGCAAGATTGAACGACAACGTTACAGCCGGATATTGCCCTTGATGACTCACGGCCAAAGGCGTATTGGAGGGGCCAAAGTGCGCAAACGCAGCCAGCGGGACTGGCGTGCCGTTGTTAGCTCGAACATAAATATTCTGCAGCGCGTCGGTGCTGTTGGAGAACTCCGGCGCCACTTCCATGACCACGTGATACTGGTTCAAGGGTTTGTACATGATCGACACCTGGCGCTGGCCAAATGCGTCGTACAAGGCATTGTCAATGTCCGCGGCAGCCACTCCCAGCCGCGAGGCGGTGTCCCGGTCGATGATCACAGTTGCTTCCAGGCCTTTATCCTGCTGGTCGGTATTGACGTCGCGCAGTTCGGGCAGCGACCGCAGCTTTTGCAGCAGAAGAGGCGACCAGTAGTTCAGATCATTCAAGTTTTCGCCTTGCAGCGTGTACTGAAATTGCGCCTGGCTCTGACGTCCACCAATGGTGAGGTCCTGGGCCGATTGCAGGAAGAGCGTTGCGCCCGGAACCACTGCCAGCTTGCGGCGCAGCCTTCCAATCACTTGATCAGCGCTGATCTTGCGTTCGGCGAGCGGCTTCAGGGTCACAAACATGCGGCCCTGGTTGGCTGAAGTGTTGCCGCCGGCAAAGCCGACAATGGTCTCGACCGCCGGATCTTTCATCACGATGCCTACAAATTGCGTCATCTTGTCTTTCATGGAGACAAACGAAATATCCTGGGCGGCCTGCACCGAACCCTGCAGACGGCCGGTGTCCTGCTGCGGGAAGAAACCCTTGGGGACGATGACGTAGAGATAAATACTCAGTGCCGCCGTCGCAATCGTGATCAACAGGGTCAGAGGCTGGTGGCGAAGGACCACTCTCAGAGTTCGGCTGTAAAGACTCAGCATCGTATCGAAAAGTTTCTCGCTGAAGCGGTAGATGCGGCCGTGTTTCTCCTTATCCGCCGAGCGCAGGAATTTTGCGCACATCATTGGGGTCACGGTGAGAGATACCAGCAGCGATACCGCAATGGCAACGCTCAGGGTGACCGCGAACTCCCGGAACAGACGGCCTACGATACCGCCCATAAGTAGAATCGGAATGAAGACCGCCACCAGCGACGTGCTCATGGAGAGCACGGTAAAGCCAATCTCACGGGCACCCTGGAAAGCGGCATCTACTGGACGTACTCCTTCCTCGATGTGGCGAGTGATATTTTCCAGCACCACGATGGCATCATCGACCACGAAGCCGGTCGAAATGGCCAGGGCCATAAGGGAAAGATTGTCCAGACTGTAGTTCAGCAGATACATCACACCGAAAGTTCCGATCAGCGACAATGGAACCGCAACGCTGGGAATCAGTGTGGCGCGGAAGGTGCGAAGGAACGCAAAAACAACCAGAATGACCAGTATGACCGATACCAGCAGGGTGAACTCAATGTCGTGGACCGAGGCGCGCACTGTAGTCGTCCGGTCGAGAACGACATTGACATCGACCGCCGGCGAAATGGAAGATTTAAGCAGAGGTAGAGCGGCCCGCACCCGATCCACGGTCGCGATGATGTTTGCACCCGGCTGCCGGAACACGATAACCAAGACTGCAGGCTTGCCCCCAGACAGCCCGATATTGCGGATGTCGGCGACTGAATCGGTGACGGTGCCTACGTCCCCCAGGCGCACCGGAGCGCCGTTATTGTAGGAAACAATCAACCGGCGGTACTGGTCGGCGGTAAAAATCTGATCGTTGTCGTCCAGAGTCCAGGAATTGACTGGACCCTCAATCGAGCCTTTGGGCTTGTTGGCGTTGGCGTTGCCCAGGGCGGTGCGAACCGTGTCCAGCCCCACGCCGAGTTTGTTCAGCAAAGTAGGATTCAATTCGGCGCGCACCGCGGGCTGGGCGCCGCCGCCCACGAACACCTGTCCGACTCCTTCTATTTGAGCCAGCTTCTGCGAGAGGATCGAGTCCGCCGCGTCGTAGATCTGCGGCAACGTGATGATGTCGGAGGTCAGACCCAGAATCATGATGGGCGCATCCGCCGGGTTGACCTTCCGGTACGTGGGATTTCCGGGCAAGTTGGTCGGCAGCTGGCTGCGCGCCGCGTTGATTGCGGCCTGCACATCGCGTCCCGCGGCATCAATATTGCGGCCGAGGTCGAATTGCAGAGTGATGCCGGTCGATCCCAACTGGCTCACCGAAGTCATCTGGTTGATGCCGGCAATGCGTCCGAACTGCCGTTCCAGAGGAGTCGCCACGGCCGAAGCCATGGTCTCTGGACTGGCGCCCGGCAGCCCGGCGCCGACCGAGATCACCGGGAACTCCACTTGCGGCAGCGGTGCGACCGGCAGAAAATTGAAGGCCAGCGTTCCCGCCATAAGCAACGCAGCTGCCAGCAACGAGGTACCGATAGGGCGTCTGATAAATGGGGCGGAAATATTCATTGTTTAGTCAGAATGCGCTCAGTCCGCCGAGGCTCCACTCGGCTCCTCGATGGGATTGCCAATGTTCAAGTGAGAGAAACGCTGCGCCAGACGGTCGAACCAGAGATATACAACCGGCGTCGTGTAGAGCGTGAGCAACTGGCTCACCAGCAAGCCGCCGACGATAGTAATGCCCAGCGGATGGCGCAACTCCGATCCCGTGCCGCTGCCGAGTGCCAGCGGGAGTCCGCCCAGCAGAGCCGCCATTGTGGTCATCATGATAGGACGGAAACGCAGCAGGCAGGCCTGGAAGATCGCCTCCTCGGGCGGTTTGTGCTCGACGCGTTCCGCTTCCAGGGCGAAGTCAATCATCATGATGGCATTCTTTTTCACGATGCCGATCAGAAGAATGATGCCGATCAGCGCGACGACTCCCAAATCGTTTCCGGTCAAGAGCAGCGCGAGGATGGCGCCGACGCCCGCGGACGGCAGTGTGGAGAGAATCGTCAGGGGATGAATATAGCTCTCGTAAAGCACGCCCAGCACGATGTAGACCGTAACAATCGCGGCCAGAATCAGGTAAGGCTCGGAGGACAGCGAATTCTGGAAGGCCGCGGCCGTGCCCTGGAAGCTGGTGTGGATGCTTGGCGGAAGATGAATGTCCTGCTCCGCCCGCTGGATTGCCTGCGTGGCTTCTCCCAGCGAAACTCCAGGCGCCAGATTAAACGACAGTGTGACCACGGGGAACTGTCCCTGGTGATTGACTGCCAGAGCCGTATTCGAAGTCTGGAAATGACTGAAGGAAGCGAGCGGAACCTGGCTCCCGCCGTTGGCGTGAACGTAAATACTCTTCAGCGAATCCGGATTCTGCGAAAACTGCGGATCCACTTCCAGCACCACGTGATACTGGTTCAACTGCGTAAATATGGTGGACACTTGGCGCTGTCCGAAGGCGTCGTAAAGCGCATCGTCGATGGCCTGGGGCAGTATGCCCAGACGCGATGCGGTGTCGCGATCGATCACCAGTTCTGCTTCAAGTCCGCCATTCTGTTGGTCGGTGGCCACGTCGCGCATGGAAGGCAACTTACGCAGTTCGTCCACCAATTTGGGCGCCCACAGCGACAACTCCTTCGAGTCGGCGTCTTCCATCGAATATTGATACTGGGTGCGACTGACGCGGTCCTCGACTGTCAGGTCCTGCACCGGCTGCATATACAAAGTGATGTCGTGGACCTGGGCCAGTTCCGGCTGCAGCCTGCGGATAATTTCGGAGGCGGTTGACTTGCGCTGGTCACGCGGCTTCAGGTTGATCTGAATACGGCCGCTGTTCGGGGTGGAGTTGGTGCCGTCGATTCCGATAAAAGACGAGAGACTCTGCACCTCCGGATCTTTCAGAATGACCTGCGCCAGCGCCTGCTGGCTTTTTGCCAGAGCGGTGAACGAAACGTTTTGCGGTCCTTCCGAGATACCAAGAATGACACCCGTATCCTGCACCGGGAAGAAACCTTTGGGCACGACGATGTACAGGAACAGGGTCAGCACCAGCGTGCCCGCAGTGACCATCAGGGTGATGGTCTGGTGCTTCAATACGAATTTCAGAGTCCGCCCGTAAAACTCGATGACCCGGTTGTAGAAATCTTCCGTGGACTTATAAAAACGGCTTTGATGCCGGGGATCGTGCCGCTTCAGCAGCTTGGCGCACATCATCGGAGTCAGGGTCAACGAAACTATGGCCGATACCAGAATCGTAACTGCCAAAGTCACGGCGAATTCGCGAAACAGACGTCCCACAATGTCGCCCATGAACAGCAGGGGGATCAGCACTGCAATCAGCGAAACCGTCAGTGAGACGATGGTGAAGCCAATCTGCCCCGCGCCTTTCAACGCCGCTTCAAGCGGGGTCTCACCTTCCTCCAGATAGCGTTCGATGTTCTCGATCATCACGATCGCGTCATCGACCACGAACCCAGTGGAGATGGTCAGCGCCATCAGGGTCAGGTTGTTCAGGCTGTAGCCTAGCAAGTACATGACCCCGAAGGTGCCTACCAGCGACAACGGGACGGCAATGCTGGGAATCACGGTGGCAGACAAGTTCCGCAGGAACAGGAAAATAACCATCACCACCAGGCCAACAGTGAGCATCAGCTCGAACTGAACGTCCTTCACCGACGCGCGAATGGTTTCGGTGCGATCGGTCAGGACCTGTACCTTGACTGCGGCCGGCAGCGACGATTGCAGCTGCTTCAAGAGCACCTTCACCCGGTCGGCGACGCTGATAATGTTGCTGCCGGGCTGGCGCTGAATGTTCACAATCACCGCCGGGGTGGTATTCATCCAGGCGGCCTGCTTAACATTTTCGGCGCTATCCACCGCGGTGGCGATATCGGAAAGACGGACTGGCGCGCCGTCCTTGTAAGCGACGACGATGCTGTTGTATTCCGAACTCGTACTGAGCTGATCATTGGCGCCGATGGTGAAAGACTGGCGCGGTCCATCCAGCACACCTTTGGCTTGGTTGACGTTGGCGGCCGCGAGCGCGGTCCGAATATCTTCGAGGCTCAGTCCGTAGGAAGCCAAGGCCGTGGGATTCG